>Ga0182749_1002607_pt1 | contig 13067 bp, 11 predicted proteins | sample eDN3rd37CKraftMG_FD_128875 | JGI IMG/M metagenome (GOLD analysis project Ga0182749, IMG submission 128875) | Enriched Miracle-Growth compost microbial communities from Emeryville, California, USA - eDNA 3rd pass 37_C Kraft MG (version 2) (version 2) ...
ACGCCCCGCTCCTTCAGGGTGGTTTCGATCTCCTTGCGCACCTTGTCCGCCGTGCCCACGGGGACGGTGGACTTCGTGATCACGATGGCGTAGCGGTTCATGTGCGTGGCGATGGTGCGGGCGGCGGCCAGCACGTAGCTCAGATCCGCCGAGCCGTCCTCATCCGGCGGGGTGCCCACCGCGATGATCTGGAACAGGCCGTGCTCGATGCCCTTCGCGGCCTCCGTGGTGAACTCGAGCCGCCCCGCCGCCGAGTTGCGCTTGATGAGCGCATCCAGCCCCGGCTCGTGAATGGGCACCTCGCCCCGGTTGAGCCGCTCGATCTTGCCCGCGTCGACATCGACGCAGATGACGTGGTTACCGGCTTCGGCGAGACAGGCGCCGGTGACGAGGCCCACGTAGCCGGAGCCGAAGATGGTTACGCGCATTGGTTCCTGGTGGTCTGCTAGTTGTAATGACGCCCAGCCCTTCCCGCGGGCGAGAACGGGAGGTTAGCAAGGCCCGTGCCGGGGCGATACCGACACCCGTCACGCGCAGCTTGTCGGGGATCGCCGTCGATGACCTCGGATCTCGCGCTTCTGAGAGCCGCTCCCGACGTGGCGAGCGCGACGCGAAATGCTCCCCTCACGCTCCCGCGTGCGTCCCCGAGCCGCGACGTCGTCGTGGCGAGTTTCCAGTCGGGACAGATTTTCGTCAGGTCTCCGACCGCGTGGTCGTCTGGATCAGCGGAGCAACATGCCGGAAGTAGTCAGGCAAGAGCTTGACGATGATGTCCGCTCGGTACATCAGCCTTACTGTTCCGACGCCGGCCGCAATCAGCAGCAGGAGCGAGTACGCATCCGGCAAGCCGTAGTGGTCCGCCACAAGCCCCACTGCGGCCAGCAACCCGGACAGCAGCACAAACACCGCAAATGCTCCTCGCACGCTGAACCCGGCCTTCAGCAGCAAGTGATGGAAATGGTCGGCGTCAGCCTTGAAGGGCGAAACTCCCAGAAGGATTCGACGCAGGGTGCTCCAGAGAAGCTCGAACAGCGGCAGCGCGACGAGCCAGAGTATGGTGACAGGAGCAGCCGACCGCCCAGGGCCCTGCGACAGCAGCATGCACAGCCAGGCAACCGAAAATCCGAGCAGCGTACTGCCCGCGTCGCCCATGAAGCAGCGCAAAGGCCGATTGAAACGCACAGGCAGATTGAAAATCAGGAACGCGCACACTGACGCCGCCAGGACTAGGGCAAAGGCGGCCGGAATGTGCGCACCGCCAGTCCAGGCGATCCACGCAAGGGCAATCAGAGCAATCAGCGAGGTGGCGCCCGCCAGCCCGTCCATGCCATCCAGCATGTTGAAGGCGTTTATGGCGGCTGTCGTGATGAGGATCGTGAACGCAATCGAGGAGTACCCACCGAGGACAATCTCGTTGCCCCCTAACGGATGCCCGAGCGTTGTGACAGCCGTGCCGGATCCGAAAATGATCACCGCGGATGCCGCCATGTGCCCTGGCAGCCGAGCGAAGGGGGAGAGGTTGAACCGATCATCGACCAAGCCGATCGTCACCAGAATGGCGCAGGCGGCGATGAATGCGGCGCTTGCCGAACCCGGGACCTTGAGCAGCCCCATACCCAGCACAAGGCCTACGAACATTGCAAGCCCACCGATGACCGGCACTTCACCGTAGTGGATCTTGCGGCCTCCGGGCCGATCAACGAGGTCTACAGCGATGGCAACGGGTCGGAGGGCCAGAATTGCGAGGAGGGTCACGCCGAAGCTGGCGGCGGCGGACCCCACTACCTGCAGCACATCGTCTCCGAGATCCGTTCGGCCGCAACGTACGTCATGTCGCCCTTATTCTTGTCCCTGCTTGCAGTCAGCTCGCGGACGGCCCGCACAGGCGCTGGACGCCCATGCGCGAACGTTCGTCTCCCCATCTGGACGACACCCCGTGTTGCTTTTTTGACAGCGCGGCGAATTCTATGTAACGAAACCAAGTGCAGCAATAAGGTTTCGGCCCATGATGACGACTATCCAGGCGCGGGTGAGGCACGTATCACACGCAGACAAGTAGTCGCATCACGCATTACCTGTTCCTTGCCCCTCAACAATCGCCCGATACACATCAGCCCTCCTGCTTCTGACCACTTTCCTCGAGCCGCGGAAGCTGGCGTAGCCAGTGGGGCACGAGCCTCCAGAGGGCATGAGCCCTGTACATGAGCCAAACCACTCCAGCGCCGGTGACGGCCAGCAGCAGGAAGGATATGTGCTCCGGCATTCCCATCCACTCACTCGCGACCCCAAACGCGGCGAGCAGAACAGTGAGCACGACGAACACCGCAAATGCCCCACGCACGCCAAAACCGGCCTCTTGCAGCAAGTGATGGAAGTGATCGGCGTCCGCCCTGAACGGCGACACTCCACGGATCACCCGCCGCACGGTGCTCCACACCAGCTCGTACAAGGGAAGCGCCACAGTCCAGAGCATGGTAACCGGGGATGCAGCCTTGACCGGGCCTTGAGAAAGCTGAATGCAAAGCAAGGCAACCGAGAAGCCCAGCAACGTGCTGCCCGCATCCCCCATGAAGCACCGAACGGATCGGTTGAAGCGCGTCGGAAGGTTGAAAATGAGAAACGCGCTCACGGCCGCGGCGAGAACGAGGGCCATGCCGAAGATGTCTTGCAGTCCGCTAACCCACGCGAGCAGCGCCAATGCGAGAAAGGACGTCAGTGCCGTGGTGCCCGCAAGGCCGTCCATCCCGTCCAGCATGTTGAAGCCGTTGATCGCGGCCGTCGTGATGAGCAGCGTGAATGCGAGGGCCGAGTAGTTCCGGAATGTGATCTCGCCGGTTCCGAACGGATCGCCGAGCGTGGTCACCATCAGCCCCGAACCCACTACCACCACCATGGTGGCGGCGATCTGGCCGGGAAGTCGCGTCCAGGGCGAAAGCTCGAAGCGATCGTCGATGAGCCCGATGGTGACGAGAACGGCGCACGCGGCCAGATAGCTGTCCCCCATCGAGCCCGGAAGCAAACCGAGCCCCAGGGCCACGCCGATGAACATGGCGAGTCCCCCGACAATCGGGACCTCTCCGTGGTGCTTTTTCCGCCCTCCTGGGCGGTCAATCAGGTCAACGGCAATTGCCAAAGGACGCAAAGCGACCATCGCGAGCAGACAGAGGCCAAAGCTCGCGGCGGCCGGCCCACCTAGCCGTAGCACACCACCTCCATGAGTCCGATTGGCGCGACGTCGCCGCTCTTGAGGCGTCCTTCTGTTGCACTGACAGCGCGCGTTCTCAAAGTATACCTGACGCCCCGAAACCGACCAGTCCTGAACCTGTTACATCCTTACGATTACTAGAGCTGCGGACGCTGTGAACGCCGTTACGCCTGCTCGGCTGACCTTCCCGCCCAGTGCGAGCAAATCACGGTCCGCGCCGCTCGCTCTGCGGATAGTGTCGAGCGAACTGCGAGGACCCGGGTGCGTCTGCATCTGCAGACATCGGAGTGCATCTAAAGCGAATCGCCTTGAGCATGCGTGCGACTTCGGCGACTTTTCCGTTGGGCGCGTGGCTGAACAGGTTCGATAGAAATGAACCACCACGCAGCGCTGTCAGTCGGTTTCGGGAAAACCTCGGGCGCCGCTCAGCCATCGATCCTCAGGTGCCGTAGAAACCCGCCCCGCCTTCTGTAAGAGGCAGAGACGCAGAGGCCATGCGAGTGATGCGCAAGGCCAGCGTCACGGCGCCCTCTGGGAAAGATGCCACCGCTAAGGGTAATTGCCGGGGAGTTCCCATTTTTTGGGTGCACGGCACCGGCACACAGCCCCCCGCAGCAGTGCAGGTGAGCGGACTATCTAGTGGCTGTATTCATGGACCTGAAAGTGATACGCCAGAAGGGCCTAGACAGCCACACCCGGAAAAGGCTTTGCACATGCCAGCCGAGATGTCGCAAGGATCTATGGCTCATGCGCTGGGCGTTGTGGATCACACGCGTACCGGTGTCGAGCCGTAGCGCGTAGCCCGCCAAGTGAAGCCGAGCGCAGATGTCGTAATCCTCGCAATACAGGAAGAAGCGCTCGTCGAAGCCCTTCAATTGACGGAAAGCCGCGGACCGAAAGAGCATGAACATGCCGCCGAACCAGTAGAACTCACCCGGGATCATCGCGGACACCGGAGTCCTTCCACGCAATCTGCGCTGCATAATAGAGAGTGGCGACAGATTCGTGCGAACGGAGTCCTCGACGGCCCCGTTGATGTCCGTCACAACGGGCGCCACCAGCCCGATGCGCTCATCTTGCCGCGCAAGCGCCAGCATGGAGGGGAACGGATCGCGAGGCAACCGCAGGTCCGGGTTCAACACTGCGAACCATTCGGTCGTACAGCGCGCGAAAGCCGCGTTGTGATTCTTGGCGAACCCGCGTCTCGTCTCGTTTCTCAGCAGAACGACCCTGAGATTCGGATACGCGGAAACGTCGACATGGTCGGATGGGACATTCAACGTAACGAGCACGGATGCGCCGCGCAATGAATCCATCGCATTCAGGTCCGCCAGCAGCTCCAGCAACAAGCGGCCATGCGCATGGCTGACGATTGAAACCGTTACATCGACCACAGCAGGTACCCGACTTCTCTGCTCCCCAACAGACCACGACCTATTGCGGAGTCAGGAAGACGTATGTCTGCATGCGATCGTCCAACCTGCGCTCGGATACACGAACGTTCCAACCTGGAGCGTTCTTTCCCAGCCAGTCGATGGTCATAGAGGTATCGCCGTACGTGATGTCTCCTTCCACAGCATCCCTGTCATGAGGGCGAAACGCAAACCCTTCCGTGCGATGCGCTTGCTCCAAACGTGCTGCATCGGTGGCCGGCAGATAGTGCGCAAATTGCCAGAATTCGATGGGGCGGATGGTAATCGCAAGCATCCCGGAAGGTTCCACGTACTTGTGTAGCACGCGAAGTGCCGCAAGGATGGCTCGGCGCGAAAGGTGCGTGAATACGGAGTATGCATAGATCACATCGAATCGGCGCTCACCAACTGGCAGATCGTTCGGCAGATATGCCGACTGAAGTATGTTTCGCGAAAGTCCGGCCTGATTGCATTGCCGAATGGATTCGTCCCATGGATCCACTCCGAAGAAGTTTTCCTCGTCTGTGAAGTAGTACATCAGTCGGGCGATGCGACCGTATCCGCAACCGAAGTCGAGAATTCGCTTGCCCTCGAGGGAATTCCCGGTCAGCCTGCCATACGTGTATGCGATGCCACGCACGAACCCAAGCCCTTGCTTGAGGAGCACCACACCTGAGTTCCCTGTCCACAGCCTCTGCGCGGCAACGCTCGCCATCGCGGGTAGCAGGCGTGATAGCTTCGGAAAGCGCTTGTTCGGCATCGACCAGAGCAGGTATCCGAAATCATCCAGCCCAAGGACCCTCAAGCGCTGCCAGGCCGCCTCACGCGTCGTGATCGATGGGTCGTTCTCGATGGCAAGAATTGCGGCCTCGCTGTCCTCGAACAGATACTTCGTTCGTTTATCGAGCCCGAGCCTCGTGATCACGGTCGCCGGAATCATGTCCGCGTAGGACATGGCCGTACGAAGCTTCTTCGTGAATTGCGCAAGCATGCAAATGAGCCCCCAACTTCCCGGGCGTCATCAACGCGAGTGCAGATCGTACGAGCCGCAGTCCATCACACCGGGCTCGAGTGCTGCCCCCTCGGACCATTCGTTCCACGAGTTCACGAGCGACCAGGGGTAACGCGATACCATTGTCGCGCACAAGCTCATGAACTCCTTGAAGTCTCCCTCTCCGTGCCGCACGACCAGCGCACTCCCGCGATAGCGTGGGAAATTGTTCCACGAGTAGAATGCGCAGCGCACAGCCGGTATGCCGAAGCTCTCCTCGAGCAAACGGCCAAAGAAATCGCGATTCACCAGCTCGAGATAGTCACGATATTCGAACCCGGAACTCGCCACCGAGCGATGTCGCAACGCCTTGTCGCGCCAGCCAGTCAGCGCGTCGTAGAGTTTCGGAAGCCGCCGTTTCAGCAGCAACCCGACACGTGCCGCTTCGGTCTGCCGCTTCGCTCGCATCACATTGAAGAAGAGTCGCGGCTGAAACTCCAGGCTGAAGTCAAAGTGACGCGCATCGAAGGCCGGATCTACATACGGCACACAGAAGCCGATGAGCGGCGAGAAACCACGCTGCGCAAACGCCTCGCGGTAGGTCTGTACAAAGCGCCCGACATCATGGATGTCGTAGGGAGCATACACCGCAAACAGTGGCCTACCCTTCACGCACGCATAGCTCGGGTGCCTGAAGAGGCTCACGAGGTGATCTGCGTGCACGGTGATCACGCTCGGATCGAGCGAATGGTTTTGCTTGATGATGATGTCCGACGGCCTGCCCACCCATCGCTTTGTCCAGGTCTCATTCGCCCAGATCATGAAGAACCGCGGCACGCCTCGCTGGGTTCGCAAGATGTAGCGCTCCACCGCGCTCAGGACGAACCGACCGTCGAAAAAGTAGTGATAGAGCGCTATGTTCGGCCAGGCGCTACCTCGAATGGCATTGAACTGCGCCGCTATGGCCTCATCAGTCGCGAGATCGTAATACCCCGCCGCGGGCGTAAAGCGCTCGCGTGTGCCCGGCGGCAGGCGCTTGATGAGGTCCCAATCCGTGAACCCCGGGTACCAGGCGCCGTCGTTGAGCGGCTCGCGACAGAACTGCGGGAAGAAAGTGAGATACGGCCCAGTCACGCGCGCCGCCTCGCGTACCATCTGCGAACGGACATGATTCGAACGATAGCCTCGAAGAACAGATAACCCGAACATCCGAGCGTGCGTCGTGCCAGCATGGGTCGCAGCGCACGGAAGCGCAGATCCTTGTTCCTGGACGACACGCCATGAACGCTGAACACGCAAATTGGATCACGCAGAAATACGGTACGAACTGATCGGTCCGCTCGCAGAAGAATATTCACGTAGTGATCCGCCTGAATTTTCAGCCGCCGGTAGAAGCGATGCCGAAGCAAGGCAGATCTCCGATAAATCACACCCTGCTGACACCAGTTAAAAAAGAGCAGCAGGAACCTGCTGCGAAAAGGCTTATAAACGCGGCCAGAGGAGAACAGTACAGGCGCCACGATGAGGTCCACCTCGCCCGCCTCGAGGAGCGTGCGTATCGAAGCTGCGGAATCGAGCGGATAATCATCATCCCCGATGAGCCAAACGTAATCGCCCCTTGCGTGCCTCAGCCCCTGGCTATACGCGGCGTACACACCTCCGCCCCTGTCCTGGACAAACCGGATGTATGAAGGCGCCTCGCGCTGCTCCGGCGCAGGCGTGATGATGACCACCTCGAGCTCGAGGCCTGAAAGCACCTCACGCACGCGAGATGCGAGGCACAAGGCCGTGGCGACCTTGTCAAGCGTTGGAAGGATGACCGATAGCTTCACGTCTGATTGCTCGCGCAATCTGCGCGAAACCGAACAAAAAAATGACAGGCGCCAGATGCGACGAATACCAGTACACGTCCTGGAACGACTGGAACACGAACAAAGGAAGCGCGACCATCGCAGCCCAGTCGAGCCGAACTGCGACCAGGAACTCGCGCAACATGTACCCGGTACCAACGACGAGGAGCGGATATCCGATAAGGAAGTCCACGCGCTCGGGATATAGCAGCAGAAGCGAACCGTACCGGCAGTTCGCGCCAGTGCTCTCGGGCGCGGACAGAGCATAATCGTAAATCAGAGCGCCAATCGGAGCGTCCGAGACCCTCACGCCGAACGCGCTCAGGTTGCGAAACACCTCCGTCCACACATCTCCCAAGGTATCCACGAGCAGCTCGGACGTGGCTCGATCCTGCAGCAGGATGGACATGTCTATGGAAAGATAGAAGCGTTGCACGATGCCGAGCAGGGTGATGTACCGGTCTGTTGTGAACAGCAGAAAAACGGCCACGTACACTGCCGTTGCAAGGCCAATCAGAAGCCCGATGCGCATGACGGGCAGCTTGCGCATGGAGAACACGAAACCGAGCGCCGACGCGATTGACAGTAGCGCGGCACCCTTGGATCCCCACATCAGGCTCGCCAGAAAGAGCAAGAACAGGTTGAACGCATAAACCGCTCTTCGCCCCGCCAGATGTGGCGACAGCATCGCATGCAACGAGAGGAACGTCGCGATCGCCAGCGGAACGTACGAGAACGTCACGAGCCGACGGTACCAGTCGTTCTCGAAATAGAAGTCCAGCCGTCCGCCCTTGGAGAACAGTCCGACTGCGTCCGCGTTCAACGCGGTGATCGCGATCATCAGCACGTAGTAAAGAGATACCGCATTGACGAAATGCTCGTGCACACGCGACGGACGCATGTAGGCATGCACACGAAGCCAGCGGAGCGATAGGTACACGCTTGCCGCTCCGGTGCCAAGCGCAAGAGATTCCCCGAGCAGAGACATCAAAAACCGGATGTCGCCCGTGGACACCAGATGGGCGAAGCAGAAGTACACACCAAACAGCAGCGGAAAGCCCAGCACAGCAGTGATGAGCAGAATGCGCCAACCGAGCTTGTCTGGCTCGGTCGGCGGTGCTGCGTAGATCGTGTGGTTCATCCAGCAGGTCGTTCCGCCAGCCGAACCTCACGCCGGCGGCTGTAGACGAGGCACAGGCAGGTGCCAACAAGGGCACCGAGTATGAATCCGACTCCCGCGAACAGCACCCGCCGCGGGCTTGCGTACTTGTCCGGGTCCGGCGGTTTCGCAGGGTCGATGATCCGGAAAGAGTAATCCGGCCGCGTCTGCGCGAGCATACGCTTGTTCACCTGCGCTTCCATCACAGACGAGATCGACTCACGCAAAGTAACATAGTCTGCCTTCTGAAACTCGCTACGCAGATACTCGAGGCTGCGTTCCGACTCGCGAATGGCGTCCGCACGAGTCGCCGCGTTGAGCCGGTCGATCAGTTCATTCGCCCACGCCGCTGCAACAACCGGGTCGTGCCAGTCTATGCGGAGCGTCACGAGATTCGAGGTCTTGTCCTGTTTGACGAGCATGATCTTCCGCACGAATCGGTTATACCCGTCCTGCAGCGTGGGGCGTCGCTCGTTCTGCGCATCGTCCTTGAACCGCTCCGGAAACAGCACAGGCATGAGCGACTTTTCGACGATGAACTGCTCTATGAACTGGCGGGATCGCAGCAACGCGAGTGCCTGCGTGGTCGAATCACTGCTTTGTCCGAGATCGAGACCCACTGCGCTCGCCAGCCCGCCGTAGCGACTTAGCAGGGAACCGAAACCGAAGCTGTCCTCGTCCGATGTGACGGGTGCCACGAGTACTTCGGCCCTGTACACCGGAGTAAAGAGGTATGAGAGCGCCATCGCCCCTGCGCCACCCAGGACGGCCGCGATGCCCAGAAACAGCCAGTACCGCATGACGAATCGGGCGATGAGCATGGGATCAATCCGTGCTGCGTTGATCTCTGCAACGCTCGGAAGGATGACGGCCCGCACGATCTCGGGCTCGCGACCCGGGTGTTCCGGTTTCGGATCGCGCACGTGTGCAGTGTTCATTGCTTCAACCCAGTGCGGCAATCTTCGTGTGCTGTCGGTACGAGCCATCCATGACCGCGCGCCACCAGCTGGCGTTGTCGAGATACCAGGAGACGGTGCCACGCAGACCGTCATCCAGTGAAACTTGCCTCTTGAAACCCAGCTCGCGTTCGATCTTGTCGCAGTTGATGGCATACCGCCTGTCGTGACCGGGGCGGTCCGTCACGAAGCGGATCAGATTCGAACAGGAGCTTCCGACCGCCGCGGGACACGCGGGAAATAGATCGCGCAGCTCCGGACGGCGGGCAAACGCGTCATCGACGATCGAGCAGATCCTGCGAATCAGATCGTGATTTTCGCATTCCGCGCGCCCACCAATGTTGTAGACCTGCCCGACGGTACCTTTCGTCAGGATGGCCTCTATTCCCCGACAATGATCGCTGACGTGCAGCCAGTCCCGCACGTTGCGGCCGTCTCCATAAATCGGCACCTCCTTGCCTTCCAGCATGTTCACGATCGCGAGCGGGATGAGCTTCTCCGGAAAATGGAATGGGCCGTAGTTGTTGGAGCAATTGCTCGTGGTCACGCGCAAACCGTACGTATGGTGATAGGCACGCACGAGGTGATCCGAAGCGGCCTTGCTGGCGGAGTACGGGGAGTTCGGTGCGTAGGGCGTCTCTTCGGTGAATGGAGGGTCGTTCGGCTCGAGCGAGCCGAACACCTCATCCGTTGAGACGTGATGGAAATGGTGCGAAGCGGCCCCTTCCGCGAGCCATACCTTGCGCGCCGCCTCCAGCAGACGATGTGTGCCCACGACGTTCGTTTCGATGAAGGACTCGGGCCCGGCGATTGAGCGGTCCACGTGCGACTCGGCGGCAAAATGCACGATCGTGTCGATGCGACACTCGCGCATCACGCGCAGCACAAGCGCGCTGTCGCAGATATTCCCGTGCACGAACCGGAAGTTTCGCTGGTGCCGAACGGGCTCCAGGCTTGCGAGATTGCCGGCATAGGTCAGCGCGTCAAGCACTGTCACGCGGTCTTCCGGATGCTCCCGGAGCCAGTGATGAACGAAATTGGAACCGATGAACCCGGCGCCGCCGGTGACCAGTAAGCTACGCACGTTTCATTTCCCCAATGACCTCACGCAGACGCTGGCGCCAATGGACCGGCGTTATTCCCAGCGCCCTTGCGAGCGAACGCTTGTCCAGAACGCTGTATTGCGGCCTGCGCGCACGTGTCGGGTATTCGTCGGTCGAAATCGGCACGACGGTCGGGTTGCCCGGAAGCATCCCCGCTTCCACCGCCTCCTCTGCAATCGCCACGGCGAAGTCATACCAGCTCGCAACGCCAGCATCCGTCCAGTGATGAATTCCCGTGATATCCGGCCTGACAACCATTCGCCAGATGACGTCAGCAACGGTGCGGGCCGAAGTTGGCGTTCCCACCTGGTCCGCGACGACCCTCACCGTGCCCTGCTCCATCACGCGCAGCATGGTGCGCAAGAAGTTCGCTCCGGTAGCCGCATAAACCCAGGAGGTCCGCAGGATCACGGAGCGATCCGGGAGCGCTTCCCGCACTGCCTCCTCCCCGGCACGCTTGGACTCCCCATAAGCGCCCAGCGGGTTAGGACGAGCCTCGGGTGTGTACGGCACGCAAGAAGTGCCATCGAACACATAGTCCGTGGACAAGGTGATCAGTCTGGCGCCGCTTGCGCGCGCGGCCAGGGCAAGATTCCGCGGACCTTGCGCATTTGCACGGTGCGCCGCGTCCGGCTCGGTCTCGGCTCTGTCCACTGCCGTGTACGCGGCGGCATTCAGAATGACATCCGGCTCGTGCCGACGCACGCAGTCGAGAACGGCCGCCTCACTGGCGATGTCGAGCTCGGCGTGTGAGAGCGGCACAACGTCTATTCCCGCAGGCACGGCGTCCCTCAACGCGCGCCCAACCTGGCCCCCACTGCCGGTAATGAGAATCTTCACGGGAAATACTCCGCGTCGCGAAACCGGCGCGCGCTGGAATCCTTTGCGGAGACGATCGGCTGCGCAGATGCGGGAAGCGGCCAGGCGATGGCCAGATCCTCGTCGTTCCAGAGCACCGCGCGTTCATGCGCCGGTGCGTAGAAGTTCGTGCACCGGTAAACCACGTTTGCGCTCTCACTCAGGACAGCGAATCCATGCGCGAACCCCGGAGGAATCCAGAGCATCTGGTGATTCTCATCGGACAACTCTGCACCGACCCACCTGCCGAAAGTCGGTGAGCTGCGGCGCAGATCGACCGCCACATCAAACACCCGGCCGGACGCCACCCTCACGAGCTTCCCCTGGGCCTGCTCGATCTGATAATGCAGACCACGCACCACGTGCCTTCTCGAGTAGCTGTGGTTGTCCTGCACGAAGTGCGCACCCACTCCGGCTGCCGCAAACCGGCGCTCCTCCCAGGACTCGAAGAAATACCCGCGCTCATCCCTGAACACGCGCGGGCGGATGAGAACCACGTCGGGAATGGCTGTGGGTTCGAACTCCATCTCACGCGCGTCCGGTCAGGATCTCAAGCAGATGCGCACCGTAGGACGTTCGCGCAAGCGGGCGCGCGAGACGCTCGAGCTGTGTTGCGTCGATGAACCCGCACCGGTAGGCGATCTCTTCGGGGCAGCACACCTTGAGTCCCTGCCTGCTCTCGAGGGCTTCAATGAACATGGCTGCCTGGAGCAACGACTCGTGCGTTCCGGTGTCGAGCCACGCGATACCGCGGCCCAGCAGTTCCACCCGAAGACTGCCGTCCTCCAGATACGCGCGGTTCACGTCGGTGATTTCGAGCTCGCCGCGCGCGGAGGGCTTGAGGGATGCGGCAATGTCGAGGACCCGATTGTCGTAGAAATACAGCCCGGTGACGGCGTAATGCGACTTTGGCTGCGCGGGTTTTTCCTCGATGTCGAGCGCACGTCCCCGATCGTCAAATTGCACGACGCCATAGCGCTCGGGGTCACGAACGCGATACGCGAACACGGTCGATCCCTCCTCACGTGCCGCGGCGACGCGCAACTGGTCGGGTAGCCCGTGACCGTAGAAGATGTTGTCGCCCAGAATGAGCGCAACCCGATCCCGGCCGACGAAATGCCGGCCGATCGTGAAGGCTTGCGCAAGCCCTTCCGGCCGCGGCTGCTCGGCGTAGTCGATCGAAATGCCCCACTGCTGGCCATCGCCCAGAAGCCGACGGTAAAGCGGCAGATCCTGCGGTGTGGAAATGAGCAGGATGTCGCGTATCCCCGCCAGCATCAGCGTTGACAGGGGATAGTAGATCATCGGTTTGTCGTATACCGGCAGCAGCTGCTTGCTGATGCCGAGCGTGACAGGATGCAGCCGCGTACCGGCTCCCCACGCCAAAACGATACCTTTCAGACTCATTCGCCCCCGCTCGTTCGAGAATTGTTGAAGCACGTGAGACACACGCCGTCTGTCGCCGCGAGATTCGTGGCGAATCCTGCCCGGCGAAATCCGGGCCTCGACCGCCCACGCGCCCGGCACACCGCC
>Ga0182749_1002610_pt1 | contig 13061 bp, 11 predicted proteins | sample eDN3rd37CKraftMG_FD_128875 | JGI IMG/M metagenome (GOLD analysis project Ga0182749, IMG submission 128875) | Enriched Miracle-Growth compost microbial communities from Emeryville, California, USA - eDNA 3rd pass 37_C Kraft MG (version 2) (version 2) ...
CCCAGCCATCTGCGCTTGCGGTATCAAGGCTTCGAGATGGCTCCGGTTCGCAGGATGCTCTAGTGGCCGCAGAATTTTGGTCGCTTGGCCCCGCGGACAGATCGTGGGGCTTCGACGGGGAGGCGATAGATCTCATTTCGTCGCATACGGACGCGATGCTCGATCCTCACGCGGACCTGTCAGAGGCAGCCTCGGAACTAACTAAGGCATTCCTCTCCGCAGCCGAAGAGGATGGCGAGTCGATCCTCGCCGACCCTGCTCTCTGATTTCAGAACTGAAATCAGGATGCCTTTGATCACGAATGACGTGCTTCCAGCTCTCAAATCAATGCGAGAGAGCTTGCTGCAGCGGCTCGACGAGTGAGGGTCGACCGCTTCCTGTATAGGCGCTAATGCTTTCTCTTGCTTCTCGAGCTTCTCGCCTTCAATTTCAGTCGCCGAACAAGAGGTTTCGGAGCCTCTCGCAGGCTCAAACCACCAGGCCATTTGGCAAAGGGGAGCGGGCGTCGAATTCGCAGAACGAATCCATAGGGGCCCTCGAACCATCGGCTCGAATGGTCCTCAACGCAGTTCACAAGCTCGGCTATTCCCACCACGCCCCCGGTCGGCAGTTCGTGGGAATCAAGGCCGAGTTCGGCACAAGCACGCCGGTTCACGGTCTTTGACGCATGGATCAGTACGGGTCCGCGGTATTTCGTGGACCAGCTTCGGTTCTCAATATTCTTCGAGCCGTTTACGATGAGATGCGCCCAAGGCTGTCGGATAGAAATTATTTTCATCTGTGTTTCCCGCCCGTCCCGAGTATAGGCGGCTCGATCTTAGCGGTGAATCTGGTCTAGAGAAGACCAGACCCCGCATGATCGTTGAACAGCTCCTGATCGCGCACGTAACCCGCGAGCGTATCGGTAGAGCGATGGCGGCTCGATGCCATCATCTTGAACACAGACGCGCCTCGTTTCGCCGCGCTGGTCAAGAAGCCAGCGCGCAGGGAATGTCCGGAGAAGAGGGCAGGATCCAAACCAACCCGCTCGGCATGGGCCTTGACGATGCTCGCGACCGATCGGTCGGTCAGACGGGCGGCCTGTACGTGTCCGCCGCGACGGATCGGCCGAAAGAGGGGGCCTTCTTCGATTCCGGCTGCTTCCAGCCATGCTCGTACAGCGGTGACCGGGCAGGCGACTTCACCGCGGAGGATGCCAACAACTGCGCCTCGTGCTTCCTGGTCGGTCTTCCCGTGCCGAACGGTTACGCGTAACCCTTCCGGCACCTCTTCCACGTCATCAACATCAAGTGCCACGAGCTCGGATCGACGAAATGCTCCGGCGAAGCCGAGGAGGAGCAAGGCGCGGTCGCGGAGGGCCGTGATGTCGCCATTCGGGCGGGGGACCATCGCCACGAGGCGGTCGACAGTTGCTGGCAACACGCGTCGCGGTGCGGTGCCGTGCGTGCGGCGAATCCCACGGACAACGGCCTTGACCCGCTCGTCGGCGGTCGGATTCGGGTGCCGACCGATGGCGTGCACATAGCGGATGGCCGCGAGTCGGCGTGCAATTGTCGAGGCTTTGGCGCCCCGATCGGCTTCGAAGGCCAAATAGGCCGCAACGGTCTCGGGCGACGCCGGGATCAGAGTAAGCCCGCGGTCCTGGCACCACAGTCCGAAGATGCAAAAGTCACTCATGTAGGCCTTCTGCGTGGAGGGGGCCTTTTCGGCGCGGGCGTAGGAGGCGGCGCGCGCGAGATCATCCTGGCGCGGTTCCGGAGAGCTCGTTTCGACAGCGACAGTCGGTACTAAAATCCGGCTCAAGGCGGCACTCCTGCATTCCAATAACTTCCGAGAAGAACAGCTCTCCGCCGCGTTTCATACGGTCCGACTCGCTTTGTCCGGGATGCGAACGCGCGGCTTTGGACTCATCGTCAATCTTGCCTCGCCCTACAGTTTCATAGGCGCCGTAAACCGCATTGACTACGTCACAACCAAGACAGCGATCCTCGGCATTACGCGGGGGTTGCGCGGGAGACAGCCGGCACGGACATTACCTGCAACGCGGTAGCGCCCGGCGTTCTGCTGACGCCAACGATTGAGACGAATATCAAGGGAATTGCCGAGGTCCATAGCATCCCATCCCCCTCGAGGTGGCGATCAGGAAGTTGTTGCGCTGACGCCAATCGGGCGGTCGCTTCATTTCGATGGACAGTGTCGTAGCGCTCATCGCTTACCTGTGTCGCCCCCCGCACGTGGCATCAACGGTGCTGCCATCCCGCTCGATTGCGGTTGGACGGTGAGCTAGCCGGAAGGTTCTCCATTCGGTCCGGATTCAGAGGCTTCAATCGCTCTCGAAGGAACGGATTAACATCCTCAAAAATCCTCTTAAAAAGTGGTCTCTTTGTAATTGCATTCGCACTAAGTACGGCCTATCCGGTTCGATCAATGCGGGGGCTTCTGACGGCGGCGGGCAAAAAAATGAAATGGGAGATGATGAGCAACGACCCGCGACTCGCCGTCAAGCTTGCTGAATTCGCCACAGGGACAAAAGCCTCCGCAGTTCCGCGTGAAGCCCTGGAACGTGCAAAGATGAGTCTCGCGAGCACGGTGGCGAGTGCCGCCATGGGGCAGTCCATAGCGTCCGCGCTCATCATTCGCGATCTCGAGTTGAGAAGCGGCGGCGCGCCCGACTCGGCCGTGTGGTTCGTTGGAAAGCGGCTTCCCGCCGGCGCGGCGGCACGTGTCAATGCTGTCGCGAGTGACGCCGCTGCGAGCGACGATAGCGATTTGAGAAGCATTGCCCACATCGGCACCATCGTTTCGACAACGTCGATCGCGCTTGGGGAAAAACTTGGCACGCCCGGTGCCGACATTCTTGCTGCCATGGCCGTGGGCTACGAGGTCGCAGGGCGCATCGACGAAGCCTTGACGCCGGGAAGAATGCAGCGCGGCTTTCACGGCTCGGTCTCAACGGTATTCGCCGGCACGGTGGCTGCGGGCCGGCTTCTCGGGCTGACGACATCGCAAATGGCACATGCCATTGCGCTTGCAGCGACGTCGATCGGCGGAATGGCCGTTTCCGCGGACACGAGCTGTGCCCGTGAGTATCACGCCGGCTGTTCGGCTGCCGCGGGTGTGCAAGCGGCAATGGCGGCGCAGGCGGGCTTCGAAGGAGAACTGGGTGTCCTCGAGCATCCGCGAGGCTTTCTGGCCGCCATGGGCGGCCAATCGATCGGCGATATCACGCGCGATCTCGGTGAATCGTGGGATATCGTGACGGATATGGCGATCAAGCTGATGCCCGGAGCGCATCCGTTTCACGCGACGGCGGAGGCAGCTGCGGACGCGGCTCGATTGGGGAATGTCGATCCCCGAGAGGTCGAGAGCATCCTGATTTCGTCGTCCGTGCAGTGGACGAAGTTTAAGGGCGAACCGCACCCACGTAATCTCGTGGATGCTGCACATAGTCTGTATTACTTCGTTGCTGCGTCGATCGCCGACGGCCGCTTCAGTTGGGAGCACATGGACCCGAACAAGATGCGGGACCCCGTCATTGCCGCATTGCAGGACAAGATATCATTCGATCTAAACCCCGCGCCGTTGCCTGACCGCTTTCCCCATCGCCACGGCGGAACCGTGATTATCAAGACGAAGAAGGGCGAGGAGTTTCGCAGCACATGCCGGGCGCCCCGTGGATCCGGTCCGCGCGGTGTCGAGTGGAGCGATGTGGAGGCGAAGTATCACTCTCTCGTTCCGCTTTCGGGACTTGCCGATGCGAAACTTGAAGCAAGCCTTGCACTTATTCGCGAGTTTGAAATGGACGGTGCGTCAACTCGCCTGACGTCGCTGATCAATCTGGCGTAGTCGAGGAATAAGGGGCTGAGTTCGCCTGCTTCGTTGTGCGCTTGGATTTGACGGGCATCGCTTGCGGTTGCGCGTATAGGAGTTCGATTGCGGCCTTGGCGGCGTTGCGGATGTGTTCTTCCGCCAGCGAGCGCGCCTTCTTGCCGTCTTTGGCATCGAGCGCCTCCATCATGGCGGCGAGCTCGGCCATGCTGTCGGCCGAACGCCCGGGCGCCCGTAGCGAGGTGGCGCGCAGCAGCATGATGCGGGCATTAAGGAGCCGCAGCGTATCTCCTAGAGCCTGGTTGCCTGTGCCATCGACCAGGCAATCGTAGAAGTGATTTTTGGCGCGCAGACGCGCCAGCGGATCCGTGTCCTTGAACGATCGTTTCAGTTTGCGAAAAGCGTCCTGGAGCGCGGCACGCTGCTTGTCGTCTGCGTGTTCGGCGAAGATCTGACAAGCCAGTCCTTCGAGCTCGGCGCGCACCAGATAGATTCCTCTCGCCTGATCGGCCGAGAGTCGCGTCACGCTTGGCCCACGATTCGGCACGACTTCGATCAGGCCTTCGGATTCGAGCTGGCGCAGCGCTTCCCGGACCAGCGTGCGGCTCACACCGGTCATCTCGCACAACTCGCGTTCTGTCAGGCGCTCTCCAGGGCTAAAATGCCCGAGTGCGATTGCGTAGCGGATGCTTTCCGTGACGCTCTGGCGCAATGGAGCGGCGACCTTCTCGACCCGGAAATCAGGTTTGGCAAAAGGCGCGATCAAAGGCGCTCATCCTTCGTAACATGCCGGTCCGGCGGACCGGCTCCTTATATCCTTACAACGAAAAGGCGAAAGCGGGTAATGGCCTGTGCCCCTCGATCCCGGATTTCCGGCTCCAATGGCGCGGGACTTCACCGTGCCAGCGAGCTTCCGCCGATCGGCAAAGCCGCGCCAGTGATGTCGTCGTCAGACTGCATAGAAACGCCGCCAACGCGCCCACGTTTGCGGGAGCTGTTGCACGCTCATCCGATATAGCTGCTGTCGCCAGCGGCTTGGTCCTTTGTGGCCGTATAGGCGAGGGCGCGGCGCGCCCGGTGCGAGGGGTGGCCGATACCGCCGGCGGAGCCGGTAACGGGCTCGCAGCAACCCTCAAGCATCCCGCAAATTCCTCCAGAGCCATTCGGTTTTGCGCCGGGGCCACGCGGAGGGAATCCTTGACCCCTCCCAGTCCATACTCTACATACCGTACTACTATCAGACAATATCGACCGCTTGGGGCTGCGCCGTGCTGACAGGGCCTCGAACAGACCCGCGGTCGGGCCGGTGGAGGAAAGTGCACCGAAAACCCGTGTTTTCGCGGCGGCGGCCGTCCGCCCTCGAAGGCCGGAAATCCTTCTCTCGAACGCATCGTTGCAGGGACCGGCGCCGTTGCGCGTTGATCCGGATCGATGCAGTTCGAAATAACGTCCGACAATTTCTCACAGCAGGAAGCGATCATGAGCAGCGAAATGGATAAAGCCGCCAAGGTGATGTTTGACGAAGGCCTCAAGCATCGCCGCGAGGTGCTCGGTGCGGAATACGTCGACACATCGATCGCCAATGCGAACGATTTCATGATGGCCTTCCAGCACATCACGACCGAATGGTGCTGGGGCTATGGCTGGTCGCGCCCGGGCCTGCCGCGCAAGACGCGCAGTCTGCTGAACCTTGCGATGCTGACCGCTCTTAATCGTGGTCCGGAAATCAAGCTGCACGTGCGCGGCGCCATCAACAATGGCGTCACCGTGGAGGAAATCCAGGAGACGCTGTTGCACGCCACCATCTATTGCGGCATTCCGGCGGGCCTCGACGCCTTCAAGATCGCCAACGAGGTGCTGAAGGAAATGGGTAAAGTCCCAGCCACGCCGGCCAAGAAGCCTTAAAAAGAAGCCGTAAGCGCGCACCAAAAGGAAAGTCGCACCACGATGTCTACGAAGCAGGAACTCGGTTTCATCGGCGTCGGTCGCATGGGCATCCATATGGCCGGCCGGCTGCTGGACGCCGGCTATGGCGTCACCGTCTACGATCTCAATGAAACCAACGTCGCGCGTCTGGTGCAGCGGGGTGCCAAGCGCGCCGGCTCGCCCGCCGAAGTGGCGTCCGCCGCCGAGACGGTGCTCGCTAGCCTGCCAACTCCGGATATCGTCAAGTCCGTGGCGGCGGATGTCGCCACCGGCAGCAAGGTGAAGACCTTCATCGACCTGTCGACCACCGGGCCGGTGGCAGCCAAGGAGATCGCGGGGGCTCTCGCCGCCAAGGGTATCGCCGCCGTCGACGCACCGGTGAGCGGCGGGCCGGGCGGTGCCGAAAAAGGCACCGTCGCAATCATGGTGGCCTGTGCGAACGATCTGGCTGAAAAGCTGCGGCCGGTCTTCGAGGTCATCGGCAAGATGTTCTGGGTCGGCGCGGCGCCGGGACAGGGCCAGGCGATGAAGCTCGTCAACAACATCCTGTCGGCGACCGCGGTGACCATGACGTCGGAAGCTCTCGCGATGGGAGCCAAGGCCGGGCTCGATGCCGACACCATGATCGCCGTCATCAACTCCGGCAGCGGCCGCAACACCGCGACCGAAGACAAGTTTCCGCGTTGCGTGCTCAGCCGGCGTTTCGACTTCGGCTTCGCCGTCGGCCTGATGCACAAGGACGTGAAGCTCGCCGTGTCTTTTGCGGAGCAGCTCGGCGTGCCCATGATCGTCGGCAACGCCGTCAATCAGCTGCTGTCGATCACGGAAGCGACCGAGGGTTTCGACGGCGACCTGACCACGACAGCGCGCACCGTCGAGAAATGGGCCGGTGTCGAAATCAAGGGCAAGGCGACGAAATAAGCGTCATCCCTCCCAATTTCGGAGGCTCGGTTCAGGCAAAATCCTGTGTCGCAAGGGCGGCGCGGTCGGCCACCTGATCTTCAACATGCCGGAGCGGCACAGTGGGGTGCCGCTCGACATGGGGCAGGCGGCGGGGGGCGGTCGTTGTTGAAGGCGGACGGCGGGATCCGCGCTATTGTCGTGTCCGGCGGCGCGGGGGCAGGCTTTCATCGAGAAGTGCAGGCCGAATTTTACCGAGACGTGACCGCGGCCGTCGCGGGTCGCCGATTTTGCGAGGAAACCGATGCTCGAACGTCCCAAGGTTACCCGGCAACTCGCACAACACATCGTCGATACGAAGCGCGAGGATATACCCGCCGAAGTAATGCATCAGGCCAAGCGCTCGCTGATGAATTACTTTGCCGTGGCGTTGGCCGGCTGCCGCACTGCACCGGTCGAGATCGCTCTGGCGACCTTGGCGCCGTTCTCCGGCGGCCGGCAGGCGACTCTGGTCGGCCGCAAAGAGCGCATTGACGTCCTGAGTGCGGCTTTCCTCAATGCTGCCAGCGCCAATGTCTATGACTTCTGCGACACGCACACCCGTACGGTGATTCACCCGACCGCGCCGGTGGTGCCGCCGCTGCTGGCGCTTGCCGAACTGCGCCGCGTCAGCGGCCCGGACCTTCTGTTTGGCACCGTGATCGCCAACGAGGTCGAAGCGCGCATCGGCCTTGCCGTCTCGCCGAAGCACTACTCCATGGGCTGGCACATCACCTCGACCTGTGGCGTGCTCGGCGCGGCGGCGGGTGTCGGCAAACTGATCGGTCTCGATGCCGAGCACATTCTCTGGGCGCTCGGCTCGGCCGCGACGCAGTCGTCCGGCCTGTGCGAATGCCTTGGGACTGCGTCGAAGAGCGCCAGTGTCGGTAATGCAGCGCGCAACGGCCTTTTGTCGGCGTTGCTGGCGGAAAAGGGCTTCGACGGCCCGTCCGAGCCGCTCGCCGGCGTGCAAGGGCTCTACAATGCCATGGGCGTGCCGCCCGATCTGTTCTTCCTGACGGAAGGGTGGGGCGAGACGTGGCAGATCATGGAGACGACCTACAAGCCCTATCCCTGCGGTTTCGTCATCAATCCGGTGCTGGACTGTGTGCTCGACTGGCGGCGCAAGCATCAAGGTGTCGAGGTGACGAAGGTCGTCGTGCGTGGCAATCCGTTGCTCGCGGACCGCACGGATCGCCCGGTCGTGAACAGCGGGCGCCTCTCGCAGGTGAGCGTGCAGCACGCGGTTGCCGCCGCGCTCACGCGCTGCAAGGCCGGCCCCGAGGAGTTCAGTGACGAATGCGTTGCCGACACCGATGTGGCTGCGCTGCGCGGCAAGGTGGAGGTCGTTCGCGACGCTTCGTTTGCCGTGATCGCCGCGGTCGTCGATATCGCCACGGCTGACGGCAAGGTGCATCACCTGTCGACGCAGGCGGCGCGCGGCAGCGAGGTCAACCCGCTGAGCGATGAAGCTCTCGAAACCAAGCTGCGCAACGCGGCGGAGGGCTTGAACCCGCACCTCGACGTCGCGCCGCTTGTCGATGCGGTCTGGACCCTCGACAAGAACGCGGACGTTGCCGAGCTTTGCAGCCTCACCGTGCCGCGAAGCTGAACGATAGCCCGTGACCGGCGGCCGCCGGTTCGCCGCGACCTGCGAACACAGGCGCATGGCGCGAAGGCCACCGGCTTCGGCGTTTAGCGCGGCGGAGAACGGACGGCGGCCAACCCGCCGTCCTTGTCGCTCCCGCTAGTGCTGCATGCCCCAGCGCCGCACCGTCATTTTCTCGGCCGTCAGGAAGATGAAGTTCTCGACGAACAGGCCGAGCACAATAACCGTCAGCAAGCCGGCAAACACCGAGGGGATTTCCAGCGAGTTCTTGCTCTGGAAGATGAACCAGCCTAGCCCGCCGCCGCCGGAATTAGCGCCGAACACCAGCTCCGCCGCGATCAGTGTGCGCCAGGCAAAGGCCCAGCCGATCTTGAGGCCGGTGAGGATGCTGGGGAAGGCGCCCGGGATGAGGATGCGAACGGCATAGCCGAGATTGGACAGGCCATAGTTCTGGCCGACCATGCGCCAGGTCGGGCTGACGCCGCGGAAGCCGGAATGCGTATTGAGCGCAACCGACCACAACACGGCGTGGACGAGCACGAAGATGATGCCCCCGGTGCCGAGCCCAAACCAGATCATGGCCAGCGGCAACAAGGCGATCGAGGGGAGGGGGTTGAACATCGCGGTGAGTACCTCGAGCAGGTCGGCTCCGATCCGCGTCGCGCTGGCGAAGGCCGTCAGCAGGCCGGCGAGCAACAGGCCTGCCGCATAGCCCTGGAACAGGATCTTCATCGAGAACCAGGTCGCGGCCGGCAGCTCGCCGGTGATCAGCGTATTCCAGAACGCAACGACAGTGGCGCTGAAGGTCGGGAACAGGAGATCGTTGCCTAGCCAACGCGCATAACCCTCCCAAATGAGAGCAAGGATGATCAGCACTAGCGTCTTGCGCAGCGCGCCCTGGTTGGCGAGCCGTTGGCCGAGCGAGAGCGGGCGCTGCACGACGCCGATGCCCGCTGTGCTCACCTGGTAGATGGCCTCGGGGCGCGCATAAAGAACCGGGCGGGCATCAGCCATGGGACGCACTCCTTTCGCCGATCTGCTGCTCAAACAAGAGATGCTCGATGCGTTCTGATAGCGGCTTGCCGTCCGCTCCAATGTCGTCACTGCCGCTGCTGTTGATCTCACCTTTGATCTGGCCCGGATGGGCCGAGAGCAGCAATATGCGGTTGCCCACGCGTACCGCTTCCGTGATCGAGTGAGTAACGAACAGCACCGTAAACTTGGTGTCGTCCCATAGTTGCAGCAGCTCTTCCTGCATCCTCGCCCGCGTCAGCGCGTCCAACGCGGCGAACGGTTCGTCCATCAGCAGGATTTCGGGCTCCATCGCCATGCCGCGCGCGATTGCGACGCGCTGCTTCATGCCGCCGGACAAGGTGTGCGGGAAGTTGTCAGCGAACTTGGTAAGTCCGACCTTGTCGATGTAGTACAGCGCGCGCTGCTCGGCTTCCTTGCGGCCCAACTTGCCGCTCGCGGTCAGCGCGAAGGCGATATTCTGTTTCACCGTCTTCCACGGCAGAAGCTGGTCGAATTCTTGGAATACCAGCACCCGGTCGGGGCCCGGCTTGCTGATCGAGACGCCGTTGAGCCGGATTTCACCTTCGACGGGTCGAATGAAGCCGCCAACCGCCTTCAGCAAGGTCGACTTGCCACATCCAGATGGGCCGAGAATGACGTAGCGATCGGATTTATAGATATCGAAACTAACGCGGTAGGTGGCAGTGACCAGGTGATCGCGCGTCTGATATTGAAGTGTCACGCCCTTAACAGCAAGAATCGGGGCGACGCCGTTGGACATTGTTCTCAATGCTCCCGATGAAGGCGCCAGTGGCGACGCCTCGCGGCGCCGCCACTGGCCATTGTACGAAACGGATCGGCCTAGTTGCCGCCGCCGAGCGACTTGGCATCGAAGAACAGGTCGTCGAGCGAAGCCGGCTTGTGCTTGAGCGTCCCGATAGAGTGCATGAACTCGGCGTATTTCATGACCCCTTCGGGCATCGTCGTGTATTTGGAGTCCTTGTCGTCGAGCATTTCGGCGAGCTCATTGACGTCCCAGCCCTTGCCGCCCATCGATTCCAGCAGCACTTCGGCGGCGCCCTTCCTGTCCTTCTTGATCATCTCGAAGGACTCCTTCAGTGCCGCGACGAAAGCTGCGTAGGCCTTTGGATTCTCGTCGTGGAACTTCTTCGTCGTCGAGATCATGGTGAAGGTCTGCGGTCCGCCCATAACGTCATTGGTGTTCTGGACCGTATGCGCCCCTTCTTTGATTTCGCGCTGGTGGAACGGAGCCGAGGCGTAGTGCGCCGTCACCTGCTTGTTGCCGGACAGGATGGCGACCACTGCGTCCGGATGGGTCATCGAGACGGTGTATTTGTCGTACCTGAAGGTGGCGTCTGCGCCTTCCTTCTGTCGCGCGTACATCTGCATAATGATCGCGGGGATCGAAACCTTCACCGCGGTCACTGCGATTTTGTCGCCTTCCTTGAGATCCTCGATCTTTTTCAGATGCTCGGATTTGGAGTTGAGGTACATCGGGATCGTGCTCATCGCGGCGACGCCCATGACGTCGCCCTTGCCTTTCGTGCGGTCCCACAGGATCAGAAAGGCCGGCGGACCGGCGGAGATGAAGTCGGCCGAGCCCGACAACAGCGCGTCGTTCATCACCGACGGGCCGCCGATATTGGAGTAATTGACCGTCAGCTTGATGCCGAGCTTTTCGGCCGCTTTTTCGACCAGATGATGCTTCTTCATCATGTGCAGCGGCAGGAATCCGAAGCCGCCGGCGCCCAGCGGCACCCGCAGTTCGCTGACCTCGGCGCGAGCCGATACGGTCATCAGCGCCACTGCGCCGAGGGCCAGACAGGCAATCAATTTTTTCATAGTGCGTATCCTCCTTTATCGAGAGTTTTGGGCTCGGTATTGCGGTTGATCGCCAGACGTCAGCCGGCTGTCGATATCGGTCTGTCGTTCGGATCGGCGTCGAGCCGTGCCGCCCAACCTTCCATATTGGGGCGGACGGCCGGATAGATGTCGAGCACAAGGGGGTCGTGCCCGGGCACCACGTGCTGCTTCGATGTTGCAAGCGCCTCGACCTTGTCATAGCCGGCGAGCACGTCGGCGACGTTATAGGTGATCGGGAAGACGCGTCGTTGGTCGAGATGGGCGTAGAAATGCGCGACGTCGGATGCGAGGACGACCCATCCACGGCGTGTTCTGACGCGGGTGGCCTGGAGGCCTTTCGAATGGCCGCCGATCAGATGCACCGAAATCCCCGGGGCGACTTCCGCGTCGCCGTCGTGGAACACGACACGATCCTTGAAGACCTTGTCGACCATGGCCATGACGTCGGACGCCTCGAACGGCATGCGCATCATCGCGTGGCACATACAGCGCCCGGTCGCGTAGGTCATCTCGCATTCCTGCAGGTGGTAGCGCGCATTCGGGAACAGATCGTGATTGCCCGCATGGTCGTAATGCATATGCGAGATGATGACGTCCTTCACCGATACCGGATCGATGCCCAGCGCTCGCAATCCATCACCGATCGGCTTCGAGATATCGCGTTTGCGGGCTTTGGCGCGGGCCTGGTCGAAGCCCGTGTCGAGGACGATGGTGCAGTCCTTGCCGACGATTGCCCAGACGAAGTAGTCGAGCGGCATCGGCGCGTCATGCGTGTCGCCACCGATGAAATTGTCGGGTGAATTCCGCTCGTGGCGGCCGTACTTGATCGCGTAGATCTCGTAGGCGTCGTCGCTCATGGCGCCCCGGCCTCCGGCCGTGCGTCGTCGCAGCGGCGGATCCGCCCCATATTGCGCGTCCGATGGGCGGGTATGTCGTTGCGGCATCCCATGTCGGACCTCCCCCCGTGCTGGCTTTTTGTCGGTGACCGAGCCGGAGTCGGCAGGCCGTTCGCAGGCCGTTTTGGCAGCCTGCAGCAGGATGCCATCATAGGGTGGGCCGGTGTCCGTCGTCAATTATTGTATGATCATATTATTGCCATGCCGATGGGGGACCTGAAAACCGCACGGCATTCCGGATATCGGAATCGGAATTTTCTAGCCGCCCGGGTTTTCCCGGCGGACGGACGATATTCGGATCGGAAGCCGCCGTTGAACGCTTCGAGTAAGGCATTGTCGGTGGGCTTGCCAGGTCGAGACGCCACGCCACGCCACGCTGATATTCCCACAGATCCAAATCGCGTCAGACGAACTGTGTGCCTTGATCGACCCGGATCGTCGCCGGGATCCCACTTGGGCTTGTCTGGGGCGACGAGACTTGTGCTGATAGGCAGCCGAGTTCTTTTTAATAGCCACATTTACTGGGCGGTACACGAGCTCGCCTGAGACGGCCTTCGAGTTGCCAAGACCGGCGAGCGCTATCTCGACCGGCTCAGTGAAATTTGTGCGACAACTTTGACCGACGATTACTAGGAGATCACGCTGTAAATAATCTGGCGACTTCTGCTTCTCAAAGCCCGTCTAAGGGTAATTATCAGGCATTGTGAAGGGAGCGAAAGTCGCCATAGAAGAGCATCATTTGTTTCCTCGACAGCAGAGATCCCGGCTGGGCCAGGGTCATGCACGCAAGCCACGCTTCCGATGCTCAAGTTCGGGCGAAGGAGCGGAGCCAAACAAATGGGACAGAGAGCGAACTCCTGGTACCATTTTTGCTACCGAATTCGGTAACACGGCGCAAAAAAGAGATCAGTACCAATCCGCGGGACATTTCGGAAAACCGCTTTCTACTCAGTGACACAGGATAA
>Ga0182749_1002612_pt1 | contig 13055 bp, 16 predicted proteins | sample eDN3rd37CKraftMG_FD_128875 | JGI IMG/M metagenome (GOLD analysis project Ga0182749, IMG submission 128875) | Enriched Miracle-Growth compost microbial communities from Emeryville, California, USA - eDNA 3rd pass 37_C Kraft MG (version 2) (version 2) ...
CTGACCGACCCGGCCCCGGCCACCTCCTTCGCCCACCTGGACGCCACGACCGTGCTGTCGCGCGCGATTTCCGAGAAGGGCATTTATCCGGCCGTCGACCCGCTCGACTCCACTTCGCGCATGCTCGACCCGCAGATCGTCGGCGAGGAGCATTACCAGGTGGCGCGCGACGTGCAGCAGACGCTGCAGCGTTACAAGTCGCTGCAGGACATCATCGCCATCCTGGGCATGGACGAGCTCTCCGAAGAGGACAAGCTCACGGTGGCCCGCGCCCGCAAGATCGAGCGTTTCCTGTCGCAGCCCTTCTTCGTGGCCGAGGTCTTCACCGGCTCGCCGGGCAAGCTCGTCGACCTTCAGGAGACGATCAAGGGCTTCAAGGGCCTCGTCGCCGGCGAATACGACCACCTGCCTGAGGCGGCGTTCTATATGGTAGGAACCATCGAGGACGCGATCGAGAAGGCCGAGCGGCTCGCCGCGGAAGCTGCCTGAGAAAGAAGCGAATAGGGAATAGGGAGTAGCGAATAGGGAATCGAGCGGCGGCGGTGGGCGAATACCTATTCGCTATTCGCTATTCGCTATTCGCTGATATGCCATGGCAAAGTCCTTCACATTCGAACTCGTTTCTCCCGAGCGGCTTCTCCTTTCCGAGGAAGTCGAGCAGGTCGTCATTCCCGGCACTGAGGGCGAAATGACGGTCATGGCGGAACATGCACCGGTCATGACCAGCATCAAGCCCGGCGTCATCACCGTCGTGCGGGCTGGTGGAGAGCGCGAGCAGTTCGTGGTCTTCGGTGGTTTCGCGGACATCACGCCCGAGGGCTGCCGCCTGCTTGCCGAATCCGCGACGCGGGTCGCCGAGCTTGATCGGGCGGACCTTGCCCGCCGGATCGAGGAGGTACGGGCGGAAGTGCAAGGCGCCAAGGACCATGAGACCCGCACCAAGGCCGAGGAATTCCTTGGCCAGCTCACCACGCTTGAAGGGGCCTTGCTGCCCGCATAAACGGGCTTGCAGACAACAAGATCAAGCCGGCGGAGACGCCGGCTTTTTTGCTTTCAGCCGAAGTGACTTGCCGCCCGCCTGAAACAAAATGCGGATTTTCGTGTTGGCCTCTCGAATGCCTCGCCGCCCAAGCGGTCATCAGCGCGACTGAAGAAGCAAGCCTTTAGGGCCATGCGGAAGTCGTGCTTGCGCGCCATCGCTGAGGCGAGTTGAAGCTTGAGGAGAAAGCCCATGCGAATGACTTTCGCCGCACTGCTCGCGACAATGCTGCCGCTTTCAACAGTCCACGCCCAGGAGGAGCTGCGGGCTGCCGCCAATATGATCAATACGGAAGGACAGGAAGTCGGCACGGTTACCTTCACGGAAATGCCATCCGGCGTTCTCAACGTCCTCGTGGAGATGACCGACCTGCCTCCCGGCGCCCATGGCTTCCATATTCATGAGAAGGGCGCCTGTGATCAGGCCGGCGGCTTCGAATCCGCAGGCGAACATTATGCCCTGGGCAAGGAACACGGCATTCACAGCGAAAACGGTCCCCACCCCGGCGACCTGCCCAACGTCCATGTGGGCCAGGACGGCACGCTGAAGGTCGAGTTTTTCTTGACCGGCCTGTCTCTTGCCGAGGGCGCGGAGAGCCCGCTCATCGATGCTGATGGTTCGGCGATCGTACTGCATGCCTCACCGGATGATTACGGGAGCCAGCCGAGCGGAAATGCAGGCGACCGCATCGCCTGCGGCGCGATCGAATCTGATTGAGGAGGGCTGGAAGCGGCAAGCCTCATACAGTATGAATAGACCAATGCGGTAAAAGCTCGGGGGCCGCACTTGACTTCAGCGCCATGATCGCTAAACACCAATAATAAGATATACTTACTATTGTTGGAACCTTGTGAACGTCAAGATCGACCCTGATACTTTCGGCTTCCTGCTGACCGATCTCGCGCGGCTCATCAGAGTTGACCTTGATCAGCGCATCGTGAACGAAGGGATAGGTGTGACGCCGGGCGAGGCGCGAACTCTGCTTCATGCCGCCCGCGCCGGCGAGGTGCGCCAGAATGTGCTTGCCGAACGGATGGGGCTGGAGGCGATGACGCTGAGCACTTATGTGGACCGGCTCGAGGAGAGAGGGCTGGTCCAGCGGATAACCGACCCGTCCGATCGGCGCGCCAAATTTGTCCGGCTGACGCCGGCCGCCGACGAAGCCCTTCAGGCGATCATGAGAGCCACTGCCGCGGTGCGCCAGCGCGCGCGAGAAGGGTTGGACGACCAGGAATGGGCAATGCTCAATGATCTGCTGGCGAGGGTGCGCCGGAACTTCTCGGCTGCGGCGGACGAGGGGCGTCCTAACAGCTAGATGCAAAAGCGCGTAGACAGCAGCCAACCCGCGCCCATCATGAGCGAGCGGCGCGTAAGCGTGATCGGGGCACTGCTGGTGGCCATCGGGCCGACTTCGCTGGCGCTCTATACACCCGCCATGCCGGAAATCGTGTCGGCGTTCGGCACAACGGAGGCGGCGGTCAAGATGACGCTGTCGCTCTATTTCGCCGGCTTTGCGATCGCACAGCTTTTCTGCGGCCCCCTTTCAGATGGCCTGGGGCGTAAGCCCGTCACCTTCTGCTTCATGGCGATCTATGCGGTTGCGAGCCTTTTCGCGCTGATCGCGCCGAGCGTGGAGATGTTGATCGCGGCGCGCTTCCTGCAAGGGTTTGGGGCGGCGGTGGGCGTTGCGATCTCCCGCGCCATAGTCCGCGACCTCTTCACGCACGAGCAGTCGGCGCGGATCATGAACCTCATGGGGATTATCCTGGCCACGGCACCGGCGATGGCGCCGACCATCGGCGGCCTGATCATGGAGCTTTTCGGCTGGCACGCCATATTCCTGGCGATGCTCGCCTTCGGCGTGGTGCTCGTCGTGGCGGTGCAATTCTTCATGCGGGAGACGGTAAAGCGCGATCTATCCCGCATCCGCCCCAAGGGACTTGCGACTGCCTATGCGACGCTGCTGAAGAGCCCTTATTTTCTCTCGTCGAGCCTGATCATCGCCGGCGCCACCGGCGCGCTCTATGCCCAGGCGACCGTCCTGCCCTTCATCCTCATGGATCGGGTCGGCCTCACGCCTTCACAGTTCGGGCTGGGCATGCTGATGCAATCCGGCATGTTCTTCGTCGGATCGATTTCGGTCCGTTTCCTCATGCGCCGCTTCGGTGCCTTCAAGCTGGTTCCCGCCGGCCTCTGCTTCATCGCAATCGGCAGCGTGCTGCTCGCCATCTCCCTCAACACCGCACCGCCGTCCTTCCTGCGGGTGATGGGTCCGGTGGCCTTCTTCTCCTATGGCCTGGCCTTCGTCATGCCGGCCATGATGACCGCCTCACTTGCGCCCTTTCCGCGCATTGCCGGCGCGGCCTCGTCGCTGACCGGCTTCATGCAGATGGGCTCGGGGCTCGTGGGCAGTTCCATCGCCGCTCTCATCGGCGATCCGGTGCTGGCGATGAGCCTGGTGATACCGTCGATGGGCGCCATATCCATCCTGGCGTGGTTCTTCTGGCGCCGCCTGCCGGAGCCGGCGATCGAGACGGTGATTAGCGCTCCCGCCACCTAGAGCATGATCCCGAAAAGTTGCAGACTCTTCGGACAAGATCATGCGGCTAAATCAAATCGTTAGAGCGCGCGTTCTGATTCAATCGGAACGCATCGCGCTCTAGGGCATTTTGCAGGCAAGTGGAATCACTTGCCGTCGCACATCAGCTTAGGTCGGGCCGGACGAAATCGCCTGTTTTCGGGTCCATCACCCAGAGCTCGCCGGTCGAGATGTCGAACCAGGCGCCATGCAGTGTCAGCTTGCCCTTCTGCTCCAGGATCCGCACACAGGGAAACGTGCGCAGATTCTCGACCTGGAAACGAATCGAGATGCGCTCAAGCGCCGTCTGCCGCTCGGATGGCGTGAGCAGCGCGTTTCCGGCGATCGCCTCCGCCGCCGGGGCCACCAGGCTCATCCATCGCCCGATGAAGTCGCCGGGCGAGAGGGGCTCGGCGGAAGGGTTAAGCGCTGCTCCGATGCCGCCGCAGCGCCCGTGGCCCATGACGACGATATTCTTCACCTTCAGGCTTTGGACCGCGAATTCGAGAGCTGCGGATGTACCATGATGATGCTCGTCGGGCGCATAGGGAGGCACGAGATTGGCCACGTTGCGGACGACGAAGAGCTCGCCCGGCCCGGCGTCGAAAATTGTCTCCGGCGCCGAGCGCGAATCGCAACAGGCGATCACCATGGTTTCCGGTGATTGGCCCTCGCGCGCCAGGGAACGATAGCGGGAACTCTCGGCGGTGTAACGTCCCGCCATGAAATTGCGGTATCCGGCCAGAAGCCGTTCGGGTAGATGCACCATGCTCTGCGAATAGCCCGGTTTGCCCGGCCTCGCAAGCACTACTCGGGCGGACTTACGCCCTGAGATTATGCCCGGGTAGCGGCACTTCGCGAAGCTTCACCATGGCCATGGGTGCCGAGAGGCTTGAAGCATCGGTCTCGAGCATCAGTTCGTCCGCGCCGCGCTTTGCGGCACGTGCCAGAGCTTCGAAAACCGAGGCCGTGGCCCGCCGCAACGCCTCCCCCGGCGCCAGCCCCTTCAAGATCCAGGCCGTGTAGAGTGCGGCTGTGAGATCGCCGGGTCCTTTGGTCGGGTTCTCCACGGCGCGATGCTCGGCAAGATAGGCCTCATACGGCGTGAGCAGCAGGTTGGCGATGCTGCCCGGGACGGAAGCGGGGGACGATGTGACCAGCATGGCGGGCGGGGCTGCTTCGGCCGCTGCCGCCATGGCGTCCTTAAGGGTGCTGAGATCGCGCCCCGCGATCCAGGCGAGCTCGTAAAGATTTGGGGTCGCCAGATCGGCGATCGGCAGCAGCACGTCACGCATGGCGGCCGCCGTGGCCTCCGGGACGTATAGCCCGCCCTTGTCGCCCATGATGGGATCGCAGACGTAAACGGCGTTGGAATTCTTCCGCTTCACCGCCTCGACCAGCGAAGCAATGGCTTCCGCCTGTTCCGCTCCTCCCAGATAGCCGGAAAGCACCGCCGCGACCTCTCCCAGCCAGGGAGCGTTTTCCAGGTCGCGCATGAGAGCCGCGAAATCCGCAGCCGGCGGCACGATGCGCGTCGCCCGGCCATGGCCGGGATGCCACGGCAGAATGACGGTCGGGACGGCCCAGACAGGATGTCCAAGGGTTTCCAGCGCAAAAACGGAAGCGCGGTTGCCGACGGAACCGCGCACGACATGGCTCGACACGACGATGACGGCGCGCGCGCCGCCCGCATTAGAGCGCCGCGCGTCCATTCGGGCGCGCAAAGGACGCTCAAATTTATTAAATCTACGCATCGTGCTTTCCAAAAATCGATTCCGATTTTTGGGCCGATGCTGTGATTTCAGTCTCGTCCGTCATGATCCGTTGCCTGAGAGATGAAGGATGAGCCAGCCGATCAGAACGACGGCGGCGACAAGGGCAAGCACGCGTGCAATGCGCCGCCCCCAGATTTCGGTCCAGTCCTCGCCTGCGGCCTCGCGAGCGGCGAAGTGGTCACGCATGCGCGAGCCCGACCGGAACAACAGCGATTCGCTGTCGCGCTCCACGCGCTCCAGTATGCGGCGAGATTCCGCCTGCCGCTCCTCGTCGCTTTGCTTTCCGCTCATTGCGCAACCTGCCGCCCGGCCGGTCATTTCCTTGTCAGGCGAATAGCACTATTCTCCCGCCCGGTCGAACATCCCGGGAAAAATTTTCATGCGCCTTTCATTGCCCTTTTCCTCAGCCGGCTTTCGCGCCTTCTTTTTTGTTCTTCTCGCGCTCCCGCTCCTTTCCGGCTGCGGCTTCAACACCATCCCCACCCAGGAAGAGCAGGCGAAAGCGGCCTGGAGCGAGGTCTTGAACCAATATCAGCGCCGCTCCGACCTGATCCCCAATCTGGTGGAGACGGTGAAAGGCTATGCCTCCCATGAGCGCGAGGTGCTGGAAGGCGTCGTTGAGGCGCGCGCCAAGGCAACCCAGGTGCAGATCTCGCCCGATATGCTCACCAATCCGGATGCCTTCCGCGCTTTCCAGGAAAACCAGGCGCAGCTCACCGGCGCGCTGTCGAGGCTGCTTGCGGTGGTGGAGAACTATCCCGACCTGAAAGCCAACCAGAATTTCCTCGCCTTGCAGGCGCAGCTCGAAGGCACCGAGAACCGCATCGCAGTCGCCCGGCGCGACTATATCGAGGCGGTGCGCCAGTATAACACCTCCCTCAGGACTTTCCCGACGATCCTCTGGGCCAGGTTCTGGTACACGGACGCCCAGCCCATGCAGACCTTCACCATCGCGGAGGAAAACATGCAGGCGCCGCAGGTGAACTTCGGCAACGGCGGCTGAGGCGCGGTGCGACTCCACATGATGCCTGCCTTCCGGCATGGCCTTCTTGCCTGGCTCTGCGCGCTGCTGCTGGTCGCGGCAGCCGCGTCGGCGGCCGAACTTCCAACCCTTACGGGAAGGGTGGTCGACAATGCCGGCCTGCTCGACGGCGCGACCGAGGCGGAGCTCACCGAAAAGCTCGCCGCCTTCGAGCGGAAATCCTCAGACCAGATCGTTGTGGCGACGATCCGGACCCTCGACGGAGAGGCCATTGAACTCTACGCCAACCGCCTTTTTCGCGCGTGGGGGCTTGGGCAGGCTGGCGAGGACAACGGCGTTCTTCTTCTGGTGGCGCTCGATGACCGCAAGATGCGCATCGAAGTGGGTTACGGCCTCGAGGGCACGCTAACCGATCTCCATTCCAGGCTTATCATCGAGAACACGATCGTGCCGGCCTTCCGCGCTGGCGATTTCGCTGGCGGCATCAGTCGCGCCGTGGACGACATCATCATAGTGCTTGAAGGCAACGCGGCCGAGCTCGAGGCCCGGGCACGCCGGGCCCAGGAGCAGGGCTCGGCGGTGGACTGGTTCGGCGTCCTGTTCGTGGCGATATGGGCGACGCTCTTTTTCGGCAGTTTCGCCTTCGCGATCCTGCCGCCGATCTTCGGCCGCAAGATCGGCCCCAACCGCTACCGTTGGCTCGGCATGGACATAGATTACGGGAAGAAGGGCCGCAGCCGGCGCGGAAACACCGGCTGGTCACCGGGCGGGTGGTCGTCCGGCGGCGGGTCCTCGGGAGGAGGAGGCTTCTCCGGCGGAGGCGGATCTTCCGGCGGTGGCGGCGCCTCGGGGGGATGGTGATGCCGGACGGCAATATCCTGACGGAGGAAGAGCGCACCCGCGTCACCGAGGCGATCCGGGCCGCCGAGGAAAGGACGGCAGGCGAGATCTATTGCGTGCTCGCTCGCGCCAGCGACAGCTACTTTTTTCCTGCCGCGTTCTTCGTGGCGCTCTCTATCCTCGTGGTCAGCTTTCCGGCAGCACTGCTCCTGCATCACTGGTGGATTGCGCTATCATTGCCATGGTTCGTCGCGGCGCAGCTTGCCGCGCTGGGCTCGGCGCTCCTCGTGCTCAAATTCCTGCCCGGGCTGCGCATCTACCTCGTTCCCCGCGGCCTGCGCTACCGCCGGGCGCATGATCACGCGCTGCGGCAATTCTTCGGCCGAAACATACACCTGACCCAGGAGCGGACAGGTGTGCTGATCTTCGTGTCGCTCGCCGAGCGCTATGCCGAAGTGGTGGCGGACGCAGGCATCAATGCCCGCGTGCCGCAGGAGAAATGGAACACCGCCGTGGAAAGGCTCACGTCCCATGCGGCTGCTGGACAGCTGGGCGAAGGCTTCGTCGAAGCCGTCCGACTCGTCGGGGCGGAGCTTGCGGCCCATTTTCCGCCGGATGCAGCAAATCCGGATGAAATCGACAACCATCTGGCGGAAATCTGAAATCGGAATAGGGTTGTAGGAGGTCGGCTTGCCTGCTTGCCAGAGATAGGGCGACGCGGCTATGGTTAACCCGTTATGAAGACGCTATCGATCGACATCAGACGGGCCGATCCGCAGGACGCGGAGGCGATTGCAGCCGTGCATGATCGGTCCTGGCGCGGTGCCTATGCAGGAATCATCCCGCATCGTGCGCTTAGTGCCATGATCAATAGGCGAGGGCCACGCTGGTGGGCGAACGCCATCCGTCGCTCGGCCACTGTTCTGGTCCTCGAGATCGGCGGGGAGATCGCCGGCTATGCCACGCTCGGACGCAACCGCGCCCGCGAGCTCAAGCAGGCGGGCGAGGTATACGAGCTTTACCTGAGCCCCGAATACCAGGGGATCGGCCTTGGCCGCCGACTTTTCCAAACGGCCCGGGAAATGCTCGCCGCCCATGGGCTCAAAGGAGTGGTTGTCTGGGCGCTTGAGGAAAATATCGGCGCCGTCAATTTCTATCGCGGCGCGGGCGGCCGGGACATGGCCGAGGGCGTCGAGGTTTTCGATAGCAAGGCACTGCGCAAAATCGCCTTCGTCTGGGATTAAGACGCAGCAGGCCGGCATCTGGTGGTTGTGGGCCGATCCGCCGCATTGCCCATGCGCAGGAAAGCCGTTAGGCAGCCGGCCAAAGCAATCCACATCGGAGCAACCATGCGCATAGAGGCCATCCCTATCGGCGACAACCCGCCTGAGGACGTGAACGTCATCGTAGAGGTGCCCGTCGGCGGACAGCCGATCAAATACGAGATGGACAAGAAGGCCGGTACGCTGATTGTGGACCGCTTCCTCTACACACCGATGTTCTATCCGGGCAATTACGGCTTCGTGCCCCACACGCTCTCCGATGACGGTGACCCGATCGACGTGCTTGTCTGCAACACGCGCCCGCTCGTGCCCGGCTGCGTGATCAATGTGCGGCCGATCGGCGTCCTCATCATGGAGGACAACAAGGGTCAGGACGAGAAGGTGATCGCGGTGCCCTCCCCTCACCTGACGCGCCGCTATGAGAACGTCCACAACTATACGGACCTTCCCGAGATCACGCTGCAGCAGATCCAGCACTTCTTCGAGCACTACAAGGATCTGGAGCCCGGCAAATGGGTGAAGATCGGCGACTGGATGGATGCCACCGCAGCCCGCCGCCTGATCACGGAAGCAGTCGAGCGGGCAAAGGCTTCGGCGGACTGATCTGCCGGGCTACTCGCTACGCCTGAAATCCGGCAGCGGAACGCTGCCGGATACAATCACAGGCTCATCCGTCCCGCAGGTGAAATTCCGCGCACGTTCGTCCGCGATCTGTCGCGCCTTTTCGTTGGCGTTCTCGTTGCCGGCCACGGCGACGTAGCCGACGACGCATCCCTCCCATTCGCCGATCTGGCCCACTTTGTGGACCACCAGAACTTCCTTATGCTCGTCCGAGTTCTCCGGATCCGCCGCCACGAACCAGCGGTGAATGGTGGCAAAGGGCAGTTCGCGGCCACCATTCTTCTCGATGCGCCATTCGATCTTCGGGCCGGCATTGTTGAAGCCCGTAAAGGATTCCCATGCCGGCCGGCCCTCTTGCGGCGGAAAGCCGTAGAATGCGGATTCTCGCGCATCGCTGTAATACAAGAAGACCGGGTAGCCCTTGTAACCTGAGCAGACGAAATCGGTCCAATCCTCGCCCTCCTGGCGATCGAAGATCGCACAGTCGCGTTCGGAGTCCAGTTCGGAATAGGCACTCCTGATTTCCTGCGCGCCGGCGTTGCCGGCAACGAAAACGGAAAGAAGAACCGCAGGCAAATACCTCACTGTCAACCTCCCTTTAGTCTATGCCCACCCGCCCTGATCGCCTCCATGTACCATATCATTGAGCTTTGCGGTGAGAGCCTCCGCATCGCCCGAAACGAGCACGGACTTCAGGCGCGATGTCGTCCCGCAAACGACCGAGACATCCCTCGGAGCCACGCCCAGCCATTTCGCAAGGAGCTTTTCCAGCGCCCGATTGGCCTTGCCGTCTTCAGGCACCGCGCGAACCCGCACCTTAAGATAAAGCCGCTCTTCAGGCCCTTCCGCCGGGCCTTCGACCGTGTCGGCGGAGGATTTCGGCGTCAGCCGCACGAAAATCTCAAGCCCGTCGCGCGTTCTGCGGAAAAAGGCCGCGGACGCCGGCGGCATAGCGGGATCAGCCGAACTCGGCGATCACGGGCACGTGGTCGGAGGGGCGCTCCCAACCGCGCGCATCGCGCAGCACGTCCACCCGCGTGAGCGCCGGCGCGAGGTCATCGGACGACCAGATGTGGTCAAGCCGGCGGCCGCGATCAGAAAGGCTCCAGTCCTTCGCGCGGTAGCTCCACCAGGTGAAGAGCTTTTCCTCCGGCGGGATGTGCCGGCGCATCAGATCCGCCCATCCCCCGCCCTTGCGTATAATCTCCAAACCCTCCGTCTCAACCGGCGTGTGGCTCACCACGTTCAGCAGTTGCTTGTGCGACCAAACGTCGGTCTCAAGCGGAGCAACATTGAGGTCACCGACGAGGATCGTGCCCGTATTCGCATCCAAGGTAGGCCGCACCTCCCGCATCTCCTGCAGGAAATCCAGCTTGTGGCGGAATTTCGGATTGATCTCGGGATCGGGCTCGTCGCCGCCTGCCGGCACGTAAAAATTATGCAGCAGGACCTGGCGCCCGTTCACGGCCATCAGCGTCGAGAGATGGCGGCAATCGACAAGTCCGCAAAAGCTGCGGCGCTCCACCACCTCCAGCGGCAGCCGCGAGATCGTCGCAACGCCGTGATAGCCCTTCTGGCCATGGATTTCGACGTGGCCATAGCCGATCTTGCGAAAAGCTGCGGTCGGAAACTGATCGTCCGGGCACTTCGTCTCCTGCAGGCAGAGGACGTCGGGCTGGTATTCCTCAAGGAAGCGCAGGACGAGCGGCAGGCGCAGACGGACGGAATTTATGTTCCAGGTGGCTACTTTGAAGGGCATCGAAAGTTCCGGTTTTTCAAAACCGGAATAAACCCTTGCGAGCGCCCATGACAAGCGCCCGCTGCGGATTTTGCTGGCCAGCGGTTGCTCGACGAGACCACCCGAGCGGATGCGGGCGCCACTCCGCTCGATATTGCCAGATCTACTTGCCGCCGCGCGCCAGCGCGTTCACACGGCGGTAGTCGATGTGGAACACGCTCGGATCGAAGGTCACGCCCTGCTGCACGTTGAAGATCATGACCGTCGTGTCGCGCCCCTGGGCATCGGTGACGGTCCATTGACGCAGGTCGAAGGTCTTCGAATCGAACATCATGGTGATGGTGGCGTTGTTGCCCAGCTTCCGGTCGACAAGGGTCACCGTCGTCAGGTCGGGCTCTTCCTTGACCTGCCGGACATTCTGCGCCGACAGATCGATCTGCTCGCCGAGCAGCAACCGCAGGGGCGTGTCCGACAGCCGGTAGATGTCGACCGTGTTCATCTTCTTGTTTTCGAGGACAACGGTGCTGCCGTCCGACATGACGCGGAACTGCGCCGGCGGCTCGTAGTCGAAACGGATCTTGCCCGGCCGTTCGATATAGAACTTTCCGCCGGTCTGCTCGCCGCGCGGGCCGAACTGGACGAATTCGCCGGTCATCGTGCGCACGTTCGAGAAATGTTGGGCGATACGCTGCGCCGCCTCCGTGGCGGCGTAGGCGCCGCCGGAGACCAGGCCGGCGGCAAGGATTGCGATTGCCAGGAGCGAGCGATGCGCCAGGCGGAGAACCACGCGGTTACGCTCGGCAAAGATATTCATGGTTTCCTGCTCTCCGAAAGAATTCCTGTCGCTGGATAGATAGGGCGGCAAACGGGCCGAAGTTAGGCCGCGCCGAGCGGCCGCGAATCAAACCTCCTCCTGCTCGGTCGGAACAAGGATTTCGCGCTTGCCCGCATGGTTGGCGGGACCGACAATGCCTTCCTTCTCCATGCGCTCGATGATGGAAGCGGCGCGATTGTAGCCGATGCCGAGACGGCGCTGGATATAGCTGGTCGAAGCCTTGCCGTCGCGCAGCACCACGGCCACGGCCTGATCGTAGGGGTCGTCCGAATCGCCCAGATTGCCGGTGGAGCCGCCGCCCATGAAGCCATCGCCATCCTCGTCGCCGTCGTCCTCGGTCACGGCTTCCAGATAATCCGGCGCGCCCTGGGTCTTCAGATGCGCCACGATGTGCTCCACCTCCTGGTCGGACACGAACGGGCCGTGCACGCGCTGGATGCGGCCGCCGCCGGCCATGTAGAGCATGTCGCCCATGCCGAGGAGCTGCTCGGCCCCCTGCTCGCCTAGGATCGTGCGGCTGTCGATCTTCGAGGTGACCTGGAAGGAGATGCGGGTCGGGAAATTGGCCTTGATCGTGCCGGTGATGACGTCGACCGACGGGCGCTGCGTCGCCATGATCACGTGGATGCCCGCCGCGCGCGCCATCTGAGCGAGGCGCTGCACCGCGCCCTCGATGTCCTTGCCCGCCACCATCATAAGGTCGGCCATCTCGTCGATGATGACGACGATGCAGGGCATCGGCTCGAGATCGAGGTCCTCCGTCTCGTAGATCGCCTCGCCCGTCTGGCGGTCGAAGCCGGTCTGCACCGTACGGCTGATCGTCTCGCCTTTCTTCTTGGCGGCGACGACACGCTGGTTGAAGCCCTCGATATTGCGCACGCCCACCTTGGACATCTTGCGGTAGCGCTCTTCCATCTCGCGCACCGTCCATTTGAGCGCGACGACCGCTTTCTTGGGATCGGTGACGACGGGGGTGAGCAGATGCGGGATGCCGTCATAGACGGAAAGCTCGAGCATCTTCGGGTCGATCATGATGAGGCGGCACTCCTCCGGCGTCATGCGGTAGAGAAGCGAGAGGATCATCGTATTGATTGCAACGGATTTGCCGGAGCCGGTCGTGCCCGCCACCAGGAGGTGAGGCATCTTGGCCAGATCCGCGATGACGGCCTCGCCATTGATCGTCTTGCCCAGCCCCAGCGCAAGCCGCGCCTTGGTCGCTTCGAATTCGCGGCTGGCCAACAACTCACGAAGATAGACGGTCTCGCGGGTCGCATTGGGCAGCTCGATGCCGATGGCATTCCGGCCGGGCACCACCGCGACACGAGCGGCGATCGCGCTCATGGAGCGGGCGATGTCGTCGGCAA
>Ga0182749_1002615_pt1 | contig 13054 bp, 14 predicted proteins | sample eDN3rd37CKraftMG_FD_128875 | JGI IMG/M metagenome (GOLD analysis project Ga0182749, IMG submission 128875) | Enriched Miracle-Growth compost microbial communities from Emeryville, California, USA - eDNA 3rd pass 37_C Kraft MG (version 2) (version 2) ...
CGCTCAACCCACCCTACGGCTGCGCCTCCTCATTGCGACGAACCCCACCCGGCTCCCTGCGCTCGCCACCCTCCCTTTGCAGGGGAGGGATAAGAAAGCCCCGCCGCAGCGCAGCACAAAATCTTTCCACTAGGACTATTGACCGGTCCTAGTCGATGTGCATATGATCCTTTGTCCTGCTCTTCGAGGGGCGTCGTCATGGGACGCCGTGGAGACGGAGCAGCGGTGAGAGAGGGGCGGAGATTTGCCCCCGAACTCACCGGGTCGGCGCAACGGGGAAATCCCGCCGTCGACTGATGCGGCGCCGCGGGTCTTGGAGCAACGCACTCCACGGCACCCGGGCGATGGCGGGGCTCCGCTCGCAGGCAATAGGACCTGCCGCCAGGAGCTGGCTGACAGGCGTGGCTGGTCCACGTTATTGAAAGCGCGGCCCGCACATCGTTAGAACGTCGCACGTGGAGCGCCGGGAGGCGCCTCTCTTCTCACGAAGGGAGGGGACGCCTTCGCAAAGCGTCCCACCGGGCGGTCTCGCACACCGCCCATCGGAGGGTTCGCACCCCTCCGCGTCTGCCGGCGCTCCGCTCCCCTCGTTGGGAGCCGGGAATTGGAGTTCGCGACGAGGGCCTGCCCGGGGCCGACATCAACAACACGGGCGATGGCGCGCGCCCTCACGTCATTCCGCGGCGCGAGCGCAAAAGCGCGTTCACGCGCGTCTTCGACGCGCGTAAACATGCTGGTGGGCGCGCCCGGAATGACAACCGCTGTTTGACAGTCGAATCGGAGATGAGCGGCATTGAGCCGCCGGCGGGGCCGAACGTCACATCGTGCGCAGCCGCAGAGCGGATGCGCGCGCAATCCGCCGGCCGAAACCTCGTGAGGCTAGACGCTGCGCCGTTGCGCCCGACGCGCCCTCGCCTGCGCCGGCGATGCCGATGACCGGTCGGTACCACGATGGCCCGCAAGCATCATCCGCGTACGGCCCTACCCGGGGATTCGGAACTTTCATCGCCCCCACGCGTTACCACTTCAACGGGGGCCTCATAAATGCCGATCTCGCGGAATATATTGTTCCTGATCATCGGCGCGCTTGTCGTGGCCGTCGCGGCGTTGAGTTGGAAGGTCTACGCCGACCACAAGGAGCCGAAGGGCGTGCAGTTCACCATCGGCCCCTCCGGTCTGTCGGTCGAGAAGAAATAGGCCGGCGCGCGCGACATAAGGTCCGCCAGGGCAAGGCCACACGCCGGCCGATGCATGTCGCCGGTGCGCGCGGTCGAAAGACCGTCAGCGCGCCACCCGCTTCCACTCACGGGCCGCATCGTGTCGCGATGCCGCCCGGCAACCCATGGAGAGACATGACGGACACCCACACGCACGATCCCGCCAAGACCCGGGCCCAGGCCGCGTTCCGCAAGGAGCAGCAGGCGCGCGAGGGCGCCAAGGCCATGGCCGACTACATCGCCGAACAGGCCGCCGTGCGCGCCAGGACCGAACGGCTGCGCGCTTTGCGCCTCGCCAGGGAGGCCGAAGAGGCCACCGCGGCCCCGGCGCCGAAACCGAGGAAGAAGGCCGCGCGACGCGGCTAGCCTCGCTGCCGAACGGATGGCCAAGGCGCGGCTCGCGCCGCGGCCGCCCACCGCCACCCCATTCCGCCGACTGCATCTCCTGCATCGATGAGAACCGGTCCCCGGGCTGCGCCGTCGCGCCGCCGGCGGGGACATTGCCGTCCCTGCGGCCCGGCCGGCGTGCCGGGCCGCCGCATTTTCGGGCCCCCCCGGCCTGTGGACTGCGCGATCGCGGCAACAGCTTGGTAACGGTCGCGCCCTAGCCTCGCGGCCATGTCCGAGGTCGTCCGATTCGCGCGCCGCCCGCGGCGCTCGCGTTATGCGCTGCCGCCGCCGCCGCGCCGCGCGACCCGGCTGCCGCTGCCGGCGCTCATCATCGGCCTCGTCATCCTCTTCATCACCTATGGCGGGCAGATCTTTGCGCCCGTTCCCGCGCCCGCGCCGACGAGCAGGACGGCCCCCGCCCCGCTCACCGCGGTGCGCGTCGTCGACGGCGACACGCTGCACGCCGGCGACCAGCGCATCCGCCTCGTCGGCATCGATGCGCCGGAATCGAAACAGACCTGCCGCGACGAGCGCGGGCACGCCTGGGCCTGCGGCATCGCCGCGCGTGAGCGGCTCGCCGCGCTCGTTGCCGCAGGCGCCGTCTCCTGCGCCGCGCAGGGCCGCGACCGCTACGGCCGCACGCTCGCCGTCTGCTCGGCCGGCGACGTCGCCGATGTCGGCGCCGTCCTGGTGCGCGAAGGCTACGCGGTCAGCTACATGGACCGCGACGGCCGCTATCTCGCGCAGGAAAACCAGGCGCGCGACGAAGGCCGCGGGCTCTGGCGCGGCGCCTTCGAGCGGCCCGCCGACTGGCGCCGCCGGCAGCGCAATTCCGGCTGAGCCGCCTTCGGCCGGGGACAGGCCGCGGCGATTTGCTATGCTCCGCCCCGCTCGCTCGCACGCGGGGCCCGCGTCATGCTCTACCTCGTCCTCAAGGCCGCCTTGTCCGGCATCGTCGTCGCGGCCGCCTCCGAAGCGGCCCGGCGCGCGCCCACGATCGGCGCGCTGATCCTGTCGCTGCCGCTCGTCTCCGTCCTCGCCTTCATCTGGCTGTGGCGCGACACCGGCGACACCGCGCGCATCGCCGCCACCGCGCAGTCGACCTTCTGGTACGTGCTGCCGACGCTGCCGATGTTTCTCCTCGTCCCGGCGCTGTTGCGCCACGGCACCGGCTTCTGGCCGGCGCTGGCGGCCGGCTGCGCGCTGACCGTCGTGCTCTATCTCGTCACCGTGTGGGCGCTGGCGAAGTTCGGCGTGGTACTGTGAGGCCGGCGAAGCGCGGCGGCCCCGCTCACGCCTTGCGGAGAAGCCGAATGCCCACCGTCTTCCTCACCCACACGCCCGACATGCTCGCCAACTATTACGGCGCGCGGGCGCTCGCCGCGCTGAAGACCCTCGCGCCGGTGAAGCTCAACGAGACGGGCAAGGTGCTCGACGCGCCGGCGCTGGCCGAGGCCGCGCGCGGCTGCGCGATCATCGTCTCCGACCGGCAGACGGCGGCCCCGGCCGCGCTCTTTCCCCTGGTGCCGGATCTGGTCGCCTTCCTGCGCGTCGCCGTCGACATCCGCAACATCGACGTCCCCGCCGCCAGCGCGCAGGGCATCCTCGTCACGCATGCGACGCCGGGCTTCGTCGCCTCGGTCGCCGAGATGGCGATCGCCTATATGGTCGACTGCGCGCGGGGCATCACGCGCGCGACGCTGGAATACCGCACCGGCCGCGAGGCCGAGCCGCGCATGGGCCGGCAATTGAAGGGCGCGACGCTCGGCATCATGGGCTACGGCGCCATCGGCGAATATCTGGCGCCGCTCGGCGTCGCGCTCGGCATGAATGTTCTGGTCTCCGATCCGTTCAAGGCGGTGACGGCGCCCGGCATGCGCCAGGTCGACCTCCCGGACCTGCTCGGGCAATCGGATTTCGTCGTCTGCCTCGTCGTCGCCAACGAGAAGACGGAGAACCTGATGAACGCCGCGGCCTTCGCGCGGATGAAGACGAGCGCCTATTTCATCAATCTCTCGCGCGGCAATCTGGTCGACGAGCAGGCGCTCGAAGCCGCGCTCGAGGCCGGCGCGATCGCCGGCGCCGCCATGGATGTCGGCCGCGCGCCCGACCAGAAGCCGTCCATGTTTCTCGCCCGCCGCGCCGACGTCATCGCCACACCGCACAGCGCCGGCCTGACGCCCGAGGCGGCCGAGCATCAGGCCCTCGACACGGTCAACCAGGTCGCCGAGATCCTCGCCGGCCGCATGCCCGCCGGCGCCGCCAATCCGGATGCGGCGCAGCGGCTGGCGCGGATGAAACGCGCCTAGCCCCCGCCCCTCTCCAATTGGCGCAGCTTCAGTTCCTCTTCCGCGAGCAGCACCTCGACGGCGCGCCGCTGCGTGTCGTCGAGCCCGGCCTCCGCCAGCCGCGCGCGATAATTGGCGATGTTCTGGCGCACGATGAAGCCGCCCGGCGCCTCGCGCCCCGGCTTCGCCTCGGGCCACCGCCCCGGCTCCGCGCGCGCCCGCACGAGCTCGGCGAAACGCCGCTCGGCATCCGCCGCCTGCCCGAGCACCCCGACATAGAGCGCGGCCATCTCGATCAGCAGCGACACGAGCAGCACGCTGGCGGCGATCAGCCCGAAGATGCGCCCGGCATAGAAGCCGAGATCGAAGCGCGACGAGCCGATCACCGCCGCGAGCGCGATGTCGAACAGCCACACCCACATCACCAGCATCAGCCACAGGTCGATGACACGCTGCGGCCGCTGCCACAGCATCAGCATGGCGAGGAAGGTCAGCAGCCACACCGCCGGGCTCACGCCCTTCGTCACCATCAGCGTGTAATTGCTGCCCTGCATGATCGTCGGCAGAAAATCGTGGCCGGCGGTGGCGAGCGCTGCGAAGGCGGCCGCGAGCGCCGCCGCGACGCCCGCCGAGACGACGATGGCGCGCCAGACATTGGCGATCGGCCTGTCCTCGCGATGCCGCAGCAGCGCATAAGCGATGACGAACACCGGGAAGCCGCCGTGCCAGAACGCATAGAGCCAGGCCGTCGACTGCGGCCCGGCGCCGAGCAGGCCGCTGGAAGAGAAGGCGCCGGGAAAGGTCAGCGCGTGCGGCACGATGATCAGCGCGTCGAACAGATAGCCGGTCGCCAGCACCAGAAGCGCCGGCGAGCGCAGCCGTGCGAACTGCTCGTAGACGAGCATCGCCGTGACGAGATCGATGAGGATCAGCGCTGCCTCGTAGGCGGGGATGAAGGCCGGCATCCTGACCAGCGGCACGCGGGCAAACGGCACCGCAACCACGAAGGCGACGAAGGCGACCGCCGCCATGATCGCCGCCACACGCCTGTCGCGTCGGGTCGCGATGGCGGTCGCCAGAAAGGCCTGGCCGCGCTCGGCACCTCCAACGGCATCCATCGGACGCAGTGTCCTTTTGCGGCTCCCAAGGAACGCACGCAAAGATCACAGCCGGCGGCGCACGGCAATATTTAAATTCAACGCCTGGAATAGATATTTGCAAATATCATGTCCGGCCGCCGCAACCGGCCGCCGGCGCATCGCCGCCTCGCGCTCGCCCCGCGTATCGACGACGCCGCCCGAGGGTCGTCAGGCGCGCTGGCGGTCGTTGTCGATCGGGATCACCTGGCCGGAAATCGACTTCGCCGCCGGCGACGCCAGGAACACCGCGAGTTGCGCGATGTCCTTGGGATCGATCATCGTCTTGATCGACTGCTCGGCCATTGCGTCTTCCTTCACCTGCTCCATCGACTTGCCGCTGATCTGCGAGCGGCCCTGGAACACGCGGACGATGCGGTCGCCCTCGACCGCGCCCGGCGCGATGGCGTTGGCGCGGATGCCCCATTGGCCGAGCTCGATCGCCAGCGTCTTGGTCAGACCGATGACGCCCCATTTGGTCGCCGCATAGGGGCTGCGGTTGGCGAAGCCGTAGCGGCCGGCGATCGACGAGAGGTTGACGATGACGCCGGCCTTCGACTGTTTCAGCGCCGGAATGGCGAGGCGGCAGACGTCGAACATGCCGGTCAGGTTGATGGCGACGACCTTGTCCCAGTCGTCCGGCGGATACTGATCGACCGGCAAGGTCAGCCCCGCGACGCCCGCATTGTTGACCAGCACGTCGAGGCCGCCGAGCGCGTCGAGCGCCGCCGGCACCATCCGCTCGATCTCGGCGCGTTGGCCCATGTCGCACCGCTGCGCCACCAGGCCGGGGATTTCCTTGGCCAGCGCCTCGAGCCCCTTCTCGTCGATGTCGCAGGTGAAGATCTTGGCGCCGGTCGCGGCGAAGGCCCGTACGATCTCACGACCGATGCCCGCGGCACCGGCCGTGATCAGGACGCGCTGTGGCATTCGTATCTCCCGATGAGGTTACGGGGACCGAGAATGCCGAACCGGTGCGCCGATGTCGATGCGGGAGCGGGCCGCGCCGCTGCGTGCGTCGAGGCTCCACGGTCCCGGCCCGGCAAAGGCGATGTAGAGGAACACGAAGCAATAGAGAATCGCCGCGTCACCGCGATTGAGGATCGGGAAGAAGGCCTGCGGCGCGTGGCTGAGGAAATAGGCGAAGGCCATCTCGCCCGACATGACGAGCGCCGCGGCGCGTGAGAACAGGCCGACCGTCAGCAACAGGCCGCCGACGAGCTCGATCGCGCCGGCGAACCAATACAGTGTGAACAGCGGCGGCGTCGGCAGCGGCGAGGGAAAACCGAACAAGCGTGAGAGGCCGTGCTCGAGAAAAAGGAGCGCAGCCATGATGCGCAGGATGCTCAGCACGTAGGGCGCAAGGCGCGCCGGCAGGGACTCGTCGGTCAAATTCCGCTCCTTGTCGAACCGCTCCGCGGCCGCGAAGCGCCGCATTCAGGAGCGAACCAATGGGGCATCAAGATGGTTGCGCGCGCCGTAGCCGCGCATGCGACGCATGCGGTCACAGACACGTGATCCGTGCGGCACGATCGCGGGCGCGTTATTCTTCGGGCTCGGTCGTGAAGTAGAGAGGATAGCCCTTCGCCTTGCCGAGTTCGGTGGCTTCCTTGGCCTTGGTTTCGGCGACGTCTCGCGTGTAGACGGCGATGACGCAGGCGCCCTTCTGGTGCGCGGTCAGCATCACTTTGTAGGCGGTAGTCTCGTTCATGCGGAACACCGCCTTCAAGACCAGCACGACGAATTCGCGCGGCGTGAAGTCGTCGTTGAGAAGGATGACCTTGTATAGCTTCGGCCGCTCGGTCTTCGTCCTGGTCTTCGACCGCGGCTTGACGGCGATCTGGCTCATCGCGCCTCCAGGGCCCCCGTCCCTCCCGATATGATTCAATGCGGCTGCGACACTTCGCAAGCCCGGTACGTCAGCCTTGCTGCTTCAATCCCGTCTTCGCATCGCTACGCTCCCGCGATCGGATGGGTGGGGAGAGCCGGCCGTGCTGCGCGGGGACGGTGCGCCACAGCAAAACGGAGGGATCCCCATGGAACTGCTTCGCCACAAGACGAGGACGCGACAGTCATCGGCACGAGCATGCGTCGCTTGCGCCCAATGCGGCGAGGATCTGTCCATGCCGGAATGGTCCGAATGGCTCGACAACGCGCGCGTGCGCCATTTGTGGACCTGCGAGGCTTGCGGCTACGCCTTCGAGACGACGGTGCGTTACGCGATCGAGATCGAGTCGGCCGCCTAACCGGCCCGGCGCATACGCCCATCGACGACATGACACGGCGCCAGCCTCTGCCGGTACGGTTCCGTCGCGCCGGTCTGTCCCCATTAATGGTATTCGACTGACATCGCAGTGGTGCGGTCATGGCACTTGCGGAACCCTTGTCCGCTTTGTCCACCGTTTCACATTGACGAATCGCGATGTGTATGGCGCAGTATGGACCTCGTATTCCGGTCACGCGGGCCGGCCGGGTTGCCGACCCGTTGCGAGGTTCCTCCCGCGTGGCGTTAAGACTTGGGCGGCCGCGAGGCCGCCCATTTTCATATCCGCCCCCTCGTGCCGGGCTGGGCCCGACGCTCAGTAGCAGTAACGCCGGTGCACGCGGTGATAGCTGCCGTCGCGCCAGCGCCGCCAGCAGCCGTCGCGATACCAGTAGTAGCCGCCGTGCCTTGGCTCGAGCTGCGAGCCGAGCATGGCGCCGGCCGCCGCACCGATGATGCCGCCGGCGATGGCGCCGCCGGCGCTGTTGCTGGCGGCGCCGCCGACAATGGCGCCGATGCCGCCGCCGATGATGGCGCCGCCGATGGTGTTGTCCTGGGCCGCCGCCGGTGTCGCCGGCATCAGGCCGAGCGCGCCGGCGAAAACGATTGCGGTCACAATCCGTCGCATAAGGTCACCCTCCGTTTTGTTCCACAATACTATGCGGGGCCGCGCCGCGCACGGGTTTGACGGTCGTCAATACCGCACGGGTGTCATGCCGCCGCCCGGCCGGTCTCGCCCTGCCCCGCGCCGATCGGATCGATCGCCTCCACAAGTTGCAGGAAGGCGCTGCCCGGCAACGGCGGCGCGAACACGTAGCCCTGGGCCGAGCGGATGCCGACCTCGCGCAGGTGCATCACCTGCTCGAAATTCTCGACGCCCTCGGCGATCACGTCCATGCGCATGTTGTGGGCGAGGTCGACCAGGGTCTCGACGATCTTGGTCGAGTTGCGGTCGGTGCCGATGGCGTCGACGAACATCTTGTCGATCTTGATGATGTCGACGCCGAGCTTGAGCATGTAGGACAGGCCGCTGTGGCCGGTACCGACATCGTCGATGGCGATGCGGATGCCGATCGCCTGCAGCGCCGCGATCACCTGCCGCGCCTGGGCGAGGTTCTCGATCGGATCGCGCTCGGTCACCTCCAGCACCACCTGCGAGAGCTTGATCGGCGAGGCCGTGAAGATCCTGCGCACGTCCCTGACGATCGTTTCCTCATCGAACAGCTTGCCGGCGAAATTGAACGAAACCTTCAGCCCGGGGCGGCGGCCGATCGCCTCGCCCGCCTCGCTGCAGACGCGCCGCATCAATTGCCGCGTCATCTCGTGGATCAGCCCGCTCGATTCCGCGAGCGGCACGAAGGCGCCGGGCAGCACGAGGGTGCCGTCGGGTTTCTTCCAGCGCACCAGGATCTCGGCGCCGTTGAGCTGGCCGGACCGGATATCGACGATCGGCTGGTAATACGGGACGAACTCGCCGGCCGCGAGCGCCGCGGCGATCTGGCTCACGGGATCGTCTGCCTTGCGCTTGGGCAGCAGCATCAGGAACGCGGCGACGCCGATGATGATCGCGGCTGCGATGAGATTGCCGATCCAGCGCAGGTTGGCGTATTCGGGCGGCAGCGCATCGCGCAAGGCGACGACCTCGATATCGAAGCCGAAGTCGCTCGCCCGCCGCGCGCTCAGGATGGTCCCATGCGACGCCACCGGCCGCTCTCCGGCGCCGCCGAGCGGGGCGCCGGATCTCGAGACGATGCCGGCGAACGCCTTCAGCGGGCCCCCTTCCATGGAGGCCTGCGGCAGCAGCAACAAGAGCGGCACCATGGCGGCGATCTGCGTGCCGCCCGCGCCGGCCGGCCGTCGCAGGCGCAGCATGGTCTCCATCTCGCTCACGCGCACGAAGTCAAGGAATACGCCCGGATACGACGGCACCGCCTGCGTGCGGAGAACAGCGAGCGGCCCGACCGGACGGCTGATGTCGCTGCAGAGGCTGGTGCCGTCCGGCGCAAGCAGCGCGATCTGTTTGACCGGCGCCGCCAGGAAGGCCGCAGCGCGCATCCTGTCGACGGCGTCGCCGGCGCAGGAGTGCACGCCCTGTGCCGAAAGATCGCCGATCGCCGTCAGCGCCTGCGACAGCCGCGCGTTCGCCACCGCCACCGCGCGCAGCGCCGCATTGTCGACCTGGATTTGCCGCTGGCCATCGATCAGCCGCCCGAGCCACACGTTGAAAGCAAGCAAGGGCACGCCGGCGAGCACCACGCCGGCGACGATCGCAATCAGATTCCGGCGCGTCGAACCGCGCAGAACACGTCCCATTCTGATCCGGAGCCACCATCCCTGCGTATCAGCGTCCGCAATTAGGACACGCGGGTGTAAAGTTGGCGTTAAGCTTAAAACGTGTAGCGCCCTGCCCGACACGGACAGCCGGCCGGCCGCGACCGTCTACCGGTATCTAGTAACCGCCACCGGCGCCTCCAGTTGCGCTCGGTGCCGCCCGCGATCAGATTGCCCGCGGGCGGGCACGACGAAAGGACGGACCTCATGAGCTTTTTCCCCGGCAAGGACCCGGCGGCGGGCGATGCCTATGCCTGCGATGCCCTGGTCAACGTCATCGTGCCCCGCACCGCCGATCTCGGCGACGGCTTCACCGTGCGCCGGGCGCTGCCCTCGGCGCGCACGCGCATGGTCGGGCCGTTCATCTTCTTCGACCATTTCGGCCCGACCGAATTCCGCGGCGGCAAAGGCCTCGACGTGCGGCCGCACCCCCATATCGGGCTCGCCACGGTGAGCTATCTGTTCGACGGCCAGATCATGCACCGCGATTCGCTCGGCACGGCGGTGGCGATCCGCCCCGGCGAGGTGAACTGGATGACGGCCGGCCGCGGCATCGTGCATTCCGAGCGCACGCCCGGCTCGCATCGGGTCGATCACGAGCCGATCCACGGGCTGCAGATGTGGGTGGCGCTGCCGGCGGCGAAAGAAGAGATGGACGCCGCCTTCGCACATCACGATGTCGCGGAGTTTCCGGTGGTCGCGGACAACGGCAAGAACGTGCGCGTCGTCGTCGGCTCGCTTTACGGCTCGTCGTCACCGGTGCCGGTCGTGCACGAGACGTTCTTCGGTGACGTGCATCTGACCGCGGGCAGCACGCTGCCGTTCGATCCCGACCACGAGGAGCGCGCGCTCTATGTCGTCGACGGCGTCGTCGACATTGCCGGCGACCGCTTCGAAGGCGGACAACTGCTGGTGTTCAAGGCGGGCGACCGCATCACCGTGAAGGCGGCGACCGACACGCATTTCGTCATCCTCGGCGGTGCGCCGATGGACGGTCCGCGTCACATCTGGTGGAATTTCGTGTCGTCGCGCAAGGAGCGCATCGAAGAGGCCAAGGCCGACTGGAAGGCCGGCCACTTCGGCAAGGTGCCGGGCGACGAGATCGAGTTCATCCCGCTGCCGGAGAAGTGACGCGGCCTCGTGTCCCGGACGCGGTGCGGCACGCAGCGAAGCGGTGTGATGCACCGCTGATCCGGGACCTTACGAAGCGATGTCTTTGTGACGGTCCCGGGTCTGCAGCGCAACACTTCGTGCTGCGCTGCGCCCGGGACACAAACGCCCTACTCCGCCGCCACCGGGCGCAGACGGGCGCCGCGGTCGATCGACGAAATGCCGATCTCGCGCACGTCGAACGGCGTCGTCTGATAGATCTGGTTGATCCAGTTGCCGAACAGCAGATGCGCGTGGCTGCGCCAGCGGTTGAGCGGCGGCTGGCGCGGGTCGTCGTCGGGAAAGTAGTTCTTCGGCACCGCGACCGGCAGGTTCGCCGCGCGGTCACGGAAGTACTCGTCGCCGAGCGAGCTCGAGTCGTACTCGATGTGGTTGAACATGTGCAGCGAACGGTGACGCGGATCGTCGATGAGGCACAGTCCCGCCTCGTCCGACTCCATCAGCACCGTCATGCCGCTTGTCGCCGGGATGTCCTCGCGGCGCACCTCGGTCCAGCGCGACACCGGAATTGAGAAGTCGTCGGAGAAGCCGCGCAGATACGGCGAGGCCGGCGTCAGGATGCGGTGCCGGTAGACGCCGAACATCTTGTCCTTCAGCGGATACTTGTTCATGCCGTGGAAGTGGTGCACCGCCGCCTGCGCGCCCCAGCAGATGGTCAGCAGTCCGTGCGCATTGGTCTGCGTCCAGTCGAAGATGCGGCGCAACTCGTCCCAGTAGGTCACCTCCTCGAACGGCAGCGTCTCCACCGGCGCGCCGGTGACGATGAAGCCGTCGAACTTCTCGCCGCGCACGTCTTCCCAGTCGCGGTAGAACGAGACGATGTGCTCGGTCGGCGTATGACGCGGCACATGATTGGTGACCTTGACCAGGGTCAGCTCGACCTGCAGCGGCGAGGCGCCGAGCAGACGCGCGAACTGCGTCTCGGTCTTGACCTTGTTCGGCATCAGGTTGAGCAGGCCGATGCGCATCGGCCGGATGTCCTGCCGGATCGCGTCCGTCTCGAGCATGACGTTGACGCCCTCCGTCTCGAGCACGGAGCGCGCGGGCAAATTGTCCGGAATCTTGATCGGCATGGACGTGTCGGTCCTCACGGTTCGCGGGCAAGACCGACAGTGACTGACCCGTTTCGTTGCCGGTTCGGCCACATCCTCCCGTCTGGGGAGCGCCACCTTGCTCGGGGAAGCAGGTTGGCGTCGGGCAAGGCCCAACTCTTGATGTCGCGATGAGTCCTATGCCCTCCCGACCGGTTTGACAAGTCGAGGGGGGCGCCGATTTTCCGCCAGAGGAAGGGGACGCAATCTCAAAGGCTGTCGTTCCGGGCGAGCCAACGGGTCCGCGCGTAGCGCGGCCCGATGGGCAGGACCCGGAACCCAGTGGGCCATGTCCTATCGATATGCTGCGGCGTACCGCATCCCCGCTGTCGCGGGGATGACGACAAGGTCACTTCTTCGGCAAATTCAGGCTGATATGCAGCTCGCGCAACTGCTTCGGCGTGACTTCCGACGGCGCGCCCATCAAGAGGTCCTCGGCGCGCTGGTTCATCGGGAAGAGCACGACCTCGCGCAGGTTCTCCTCGCCAGCAAGCAGCATGACGATGCGGTCGATGCCCGGTGCGATGCCGCCGTGCGGCGGCGCGCCGTAGGTGAGCGCGCGCAGCATGCCGCCGAACTTCTTCTCCAGCACGTCCTCGCCGTAGCCGGCGATGGCGAAGGCCTTCTTCATCACCTCGGGGCGATGATTCCGGATGGCGCCGGACGAGAGCTCCGTGCCGTTGCAGACGATGTCGTACTGGATCGCCTTGATCGACAGCAGCTTCTCGTGGTCGTTCGGATCGAGCGCGAGGAAGTCCTCGACCGACAGGTTCGGCATCGAGAACGGGTTGTGGGAGAAGTCGATCTTCTTCTCCTCCTCGTTCCACTCGTACATCGGGAAGTCGACGATCCAGCAGAACTCGAAGCGGTCCTTGGCGATGAGGCCGAGCTCCTCGCCGACGCGCGTGCGCGCGAGCCCGGCGAATTTGACGAAGTTCTTCGGCAGGCCGGCGACGAAGAACACCGCATCGCCGATGCCGAGGCCGAGTTGCTCGGCGATCTGCTTCGTCCGCTCCGGGCCGATGTTCTTGGCGAGCGGACCGGCGCCGCCCTCCTCGCCTTCGCGCCAGAAGATGTAGCCGAGCCCCGGCTGGCCCTCGCCCTGCGCCCACGAATTCATGCGGTCGCAGAAGGCGCGGTTGCCGCCCTTCGGCGCGGGGATCGCCCA
>Ga0182749_1002617_pt1 | contig 13042 bp, 8 predicted proteins | sample eDN3rd37CKraftMG_FD_128875 | JGI IMG/M metagenome (GOLD analysis project Ga0182749, IMG submission 128875) | Enriched Miracle-Growth compost microbial communities from Emeryville, California, USA - eDNA 3rd pass 37_C Kraft MG (version 2) (version 2) ...
CGCCTGGTTCGCGCAGGACGCCGACGCCGTCGTCCGCGCCCTCGCGACGGACGCCGACGACGGCCTGAGCAGCGCCGAGGCGGCATCCCGTCTCGCCGCCCACGGGCCGAACGCGATCCCCGCCCCGCCCGCCCCGTCGCTCTGGCAGATCGCGCTCAAGCAGGTCGTCAACCCGATGACGATCATGCTGATCGCCGTCACCGTCATCAGCTTCTTCATCGGGCAGGCCTCCATCGGCGTGGTCGTCGGTCTCCTCGTCGTGCTCAACGTCGTCCTCGGGACGCGTCAGGAGCTCAAGGCGAAGGCCTCCGTCGACGCGCTTTCGGACCTCGAGATCCCGCGCGCACGCGTGATGCGCGACGGGGCGCTCGTCGAGATCCCCTCCGTCGACCTCGTCCCCGGCGACATCGTCCTGCTCGAGGCGGGCGACCTCGTCCCCGCGGACGGGCGCATCCTGCGCTCGGCGACCCTGGAGACCCAGGAGGCCGCGCTCACCGGGGAGAGCGCGCCGATCGCGAAGGATGCCGAGACCGTCGCCGACGTCGACGCGGCGCTCGGCGACCGCTCGTCGATGGTGTTCCAGAACACGCTCGTGACCCGCGGAACCGCGACGATCGTCGTCTGCGAGACCGGGATGGGCACCGAGATGGGGCGCATCGCCGCGATGCTCGCCGCCGTCGTTCCGGCCAAGTCGCCCCTGCAGCGCGAGCTCGACGGCCTCACGGTCGTCCTCAGCATCGTCGCCTGGAGCGCGGTCCTGGTCATCGTGGTGATCGGCCTCCTGCGCGGACAGCCGATCGCGTCGCTCATCCTCCTCGGCATGTCGATGGCGATCTCGGCGATCCCCAGCGGCCTGCCCACGTTCGTGCAGGGGATGCTCTCCTACGGCGCGCGTCAGCTCGCCGAGCATCGGGCGATCGTCAAGAACCTCGCCGACGTCGAGACCCTCGGCGCGACGAGCGCCATCAACTCCGACAAGACCGGCACTCTGACGATGAACGAGATGACCGTGCGGTCGCTGTTCTACCGGGGCGAATGGTTCACCGTCGCGGGGTCCGGCTACGAGAAGACGGGGGAGATCCGCGGGGCCGCCGGCGCCGACGAGCCGGACTTCACGCCGCTCGCGTACGGACTGAGCCTGTGCAGCGACGCCACGGTCTCGGACGACGGCGCCGTCGTGGGCGACCCCACCGAGGCGGCACTGGTGGTGCTCGCGGCGAAGATGGGGGTGGACGCCGAGCTGAGCCGCCGCGCGTATCCGCGCTTCGCCGAGGTGCCCTTCGACTCCGCGTACAAGTTCATGGCGACGTTCCACCACGCGCCGCTCGACGACGGCGAGCACCTCGTCGGCGTCGTGAAGGGCGCCCCGGACATCGTCCTCGGCCGATGCGGCTTCGCCGCGACCCCCGACGGCATCGTGCCCATCGACGACGCCCGCGCGGCGATCCTCGATGCGAACCGCGAGCTGTCCGAGAAGGGGCTCCGCGTCCTGTCCTTCGCCTACCGCCTGCTCGACGGTCAGGAGGAGGCCGTCGCCGCCGACCCGATGTCCGCCGTGGAGGACCTCGTCTTCGTGGGCGTGGTGGGCATCATCGATCCGCTGCGGCCGTCGTCGCCGCCGGCCGTCCGGACGGCGCTGGAGGCGGGCATCGAGGTGCGCATGATCACCGGCGACCACGCGGTGACGGCGGGGGCGATCGGCGCCGAGCTCGGCCTGCGACCCGGGGCCCTCAGCGGCGCCGAGCTGCACGAGATGAGCGACGACGAGCTCAAGGCGGCTCTGCCCGACCTGCACGTGTTCGGCCGCGTCACCCCGCAGGACAAGCTGCGCATCGCCCGTCTCATGCAGGAGGAGGGTGCGATCGTCGCGATGACCGGCGACGCCGTCAACGACGCGGCGGCGCTCAAGCAGGCCGACGTCGGCGTCGCGATGGGCTCCGGCAGCGAGGTCACCAAGCAGGCCGGGAACATGATCCTCACCGATGACAACTTCGGGACGCTCGTGACCGCCATCCGGCTCGGCCGTAGCATCTACGACAAGATCGTCGGCTACGTCCGGTTCCAGATGTCGCTGCTGTTCTCGCTCGTGCTGCTCTTCCTGGCGGCGAGCGTGTTCGACATCAACGAGGGCGTGCCGCTCACGCCCCTCATGGTGCTGTTCCTGAACTTCTTCATCACGATCTTCCCGCTCGTCGTCATCCTCTTCGACGACGTGCCGGACGACATCATGCGCAAGCCGCCGCGTGACCCGAAGCGGACGATCGCCCGTCCCACGGCGGTTCTGCAGTGGCTCTTCTACGGGGCGCTCCTGTTCATCACGACCCTCATCCCGCTGCTCCTGCGTCCGGACGAGCTGAGCCCGACCGAGCCCAACGTCCCCGTCACGATGGCCTTCACCGTCTCGGCGTTCGGCGCCCTGCTGGGCGGACTCGCCATCCGGCGAGACCCCGAGTCGGGTCTGGCCGCGCCTATCGTCAGCGCCGTCAAGTGGCTGTCGATCCCCGCCGCCCTCACGGTGATGTGCGTCGAGGTCGGGTTCCTGCAGCGGTGGCTCGGGACGGTGTCGCTCGACGGCGGGGAGTGGCTCACGTGCCTCGGACTCGCCGCGATCGTACCGGTCGTGGTCGAGCTCGAGAAGGGGGTGCGCCGCCGCGTGGCCGCCGCCCGCGGACGCTGATCCGACCGCGACGGCGAGAGGTGTCGCCGCCCGCCCGTATGCTGGCGCCGTGAGCGTCGACATCGTCACCGGTCCCGACGGCAAGGCGCGCTGCGCCTGGGCGGGCGCCGACCCCGAGTACATGCGGTATCACGACGAGGAGTGGGGCCGTCCGCTGCACGGCGACCGCGCGCTGTACGAGAAGCTGAGTCTCGAGGGGTTCCAGGCGGGGCTGTCGTGGATCACGATCCTGCGCAAGCGGCCGCGCTTCCGCGAGGTCTTCGCGGGGTTCGAGCCCGAGGTCGTCGCACGCTTCGGCGAGGAGGACGTCGCCCGTCTCATGGCGGATCCCGGCATCATCCGCAATCGCGCGAAGATCGAGGCGACCATCTCGAACGCGCGTCTGGTGACCGAGATGGCCGAGGGTGAGCTCGACGCCCTGCTGTGGTCGTTCGCGCCGACCGAGCCCCGTCGGCGCCCGCGCGGCTTCGCCGACCTGCCGGCGACCACCCCCGAGTCGGATGCCGGCAGCAAGGCGCTGCGCACCCGCGGGTTCCGCTTCGTCGGGTCGACGACGCTCTACGCGCTCATGCAGTCGGCGGGCATGGTGGACGACCACATCGAAGGGTGCTGGCGCGCACAGTGATGTCGCCACCCGTGGCGGCTCGGCCAATATGATGCCGTCGTGAGTGCGACGGCGGACAGCGGGGTCGCCGCGGCCCTGCGGGAGGCGCGGCTGCTCGACGAGCGACTGGGCGAGATCGACTGGAGCGTGCTCCCGGTCGACGCCGTCCGTGACGTCGTGACCGTGCCCAGCGGAGGTCTCGCGCGGATGACGATGGGGCCGCTGGACGGCGAGCGGATCGTCCTCGTGCCGGGTATGTCCGGCTCGAAGGAGGACTTCACGCTCATGGCCCCGCTGCTCGCCGCGGCGGGATACCGCGTCGAAGCGTTCGACATGGCCGGACAGTACGAGTCGCACGCCGCCGGCCCGGAGAACCTCGAGCCGCCTCAGCGCCGCTACACGCTCGACCTCTTCGTCGACGACCTCGTTGCCGTCCTGCAGACCGGCCGCACCCCCGCCCACGTGCTCGGGTACTCCTTCGCGGGGACGGTGGCCGGGGTCGCCGCCGTGCGGCATCCGGAGCTCTTCCGCACCCTCACGCTGCTGTCGGCGCCGCCGCTGAGCGGACAGGCGCTGCGCGGGTTCAAGCGGATCGGTCCGCTCAGCCACGTCGTGCCCGGGCGCGCGCTCGGCCGGCCGTTCGTCGCGGCGCTGCGGCGCAACATCCACGGCGCTCCGCGGGATCGGGCGGCGTTCGTCACCGCGCGCTTCGCGCTCACGCGCACGTCGAGCGTCGCCGACATCATGGCGCTCATGAAGCGGACGCCCGACCTCGCGCCGGCGCTGCGCGCGACCGGCATCCCGATCCTCGTCGCGGTCGGCGAGGGGGACGTCTTCCCCGCCGCGGCGCACCGCGCGTTCGCGCAGCGCCTCGGCGCCTCGCTCCTCGTGCTGCCGACGGGCCACAGCCCGTGCGAGACCGCGCCGCATCAGCTCACGACGGCGATGCTCGCCCTCATGCGCCCCTGACCCGCGCCTCGGCCGCCGAGGGCGCCCGCCGCGCCTCCCTGCGCGTCGCGCCGCCGCGCGGCCGCCCTGTGGGCGCTGTGCGTGCGCGCTGCGCCGGGTGCGCGTCGGGTCGCGCCGCCCTCGCGTGCGCGCTGCGGCGCCTTCCCTTCCGCCGAGTGCACGACATCCCGTCGAGTGCACGATGTCGCGGCGCGGGTTTCTCGTGCATTCGGCGCCAGGCCGTGCACTCGCGGCTCGAGAGGGACGGATGCCGCCTCGCGTCGCCCTGCCGCCGCCCGCCCGTCTGTCCGCGCGTCTTCTTCCGTCGAGTGCACGACATCCCGTCGAGTGCACGACATACCGGCGCGGGTTTCTCGTGCACTCGGCGCGAGGCCGTCCGCTCGCGGCGCGGGATGGCCGGGCGGCGCGTCACACAGCGGCTTCGACGCGAGTTGCCGCCGTTTCACCTGTCCGCGCGTTCCGCACGTCTTCTTCCGTCGAGTGCACGACATCCCGTCGAGTGCACGACATACCGGCGCCGGTATCTCGTGCATTCGGCGTGAAGGCGTGCAGTCGGCGCGCAGGGGGAGGGTGCGGGAACAGGGCGCGCAGGGCGGGCACCCGCGCGCAGCGCGCGCGTCAGACGCGCACGCCGAGGGAGCGCTGTGCGGCACGCCGGCGGCGGCGGCCCTGCGCGCACAGCCACAAGCGGCGCGGCCAGCTGACCTCGCGGAAGTTCACGCCGACGATGTGGAAGGCCCACGTGGCACGACGGACGAAGCCGCTCCAGTTGTCGAAGGGCCGCGCCGAGACGCCGACGTGGAGGTCGCGGTCGAAGTCCACCCCCATGTCCGGGTCGAGCACGAGGCTGATGTCGAGGTCGTCGTGCGCGCGCGGGTCGTCGATGTGCGCCCGATCGCGGACCGCGAGCCACGCCTCGCGGCGGATCGCGAAGTTCGAGCCGAACAGCGGCATCCGGCCGAGGACGAGGCGGAACACCCACAGGTATCCGCCGAGGTAGAGGTTGCGTCCGACGAACTGCCAGAACGCGCCGCGGCCGTAGAACGCGCCCGTGCCGGTCAGTGCGGTGAGCGTGGGATCGGCCTCGAAGCGCTCCTCGACCCGCGCCGTCCAGTCCGGGGCGGGTCGTGAGTCGGCGTCGAGGCGGCCGATGATGTCGCCGGTGGCGGCATCCAGGCCCGCGGCGGTCGCGCGCAGCACTCCGCGCACCGGCTCGCTCACGACGCGCGCTCCGGCCGCAGCGGCCACCGCGGCGGTGTCGTCGGTCGAGCCGTTGTCGACGACGATGATCTCGTCCGGCGGCCGGGTCTGCTCCGCCAGCGCCGCGAGACAGTGCGACAGCATGTGGGCATCGTTGAGCGACGGGATCACGACGCTGATGGTGCTCATCGTCCGACAGCCTAGGGGCCCGGTGCTCCCGCTCGAGCGAGCCCCGCGGAACAACCTCGCCCGTGTATGCGTTGGAATGGACCGTGGACTACGGACATCCCCTTCAGTTCGGCGCGTTCATCACGCCCGCCGCGTCCGACGCGCAGACCCCCGTCGCGCTGTCGCAGCTGGCCGAGGCCGCGGGCCTCGACCTCGTCACCTTCCAGGACCACCCCTACCAGCCGGCGTTCCTCGACACGTGGACCCTCATGTCGTACGTCGCGGCGCAGACCGAGTCGGTGCGTATCGCGCCCAACGTGCTCAACCTGCCGCTGCGCCCGCCCGCCGTTGTCGCCCGCTCGGCGGCGAGCCTGGACCTCCTCTCCGGCGGCCGCTTCGACCTCGGCATCGGGTCGGGCGGCTTCTGGGACGCCATCGAGGCCATGGGCGGACGCCGTCTCACCCCCGGCCAGGCCGTTACCGCGCTCGAGGAGGCCATCGACCTCATGCGCGAGCTGTGGGACACGACCGAGCGTCGTGGCGTCTTCACCGACGGGCGCTTCCATGCGGTGCACGGTGCCAAGCGCGGTCCGCGCCCGGCTCACGAGATCCCCGTGTGGATCGGGGCGTACAAGCCGCGGATGCTGGCGCTCACCGGCCGCAAGGGCGACGGCTGGCTGCCGTCCCTGCCCTACCTGCAGCCGGGCGACCTCGCACGCGGCAACGCGGCGATCGACGAGGCGGCGACCTCCGTCGACCGTGACCCGCGCGAGATCCGGCGCCTGCTCAACGTGGGCGGGCCGGACGGCGACACGCGCGCGTGGATCGAGCAGCTCGCCCGATACGCCGTCGAGGACGGCATCTCCACGTTCATCGCGATGGGCGACGACCCGCGCGTCATCCAGGTCTTCGGGCAGGAGGTCGCCCCCGCCGTGCGCGAGATCGTCGCACGGGAGCGGGCCTCCCGCGGCGTCGACGCCGGCCCCGTGCGCTCCGCGATCGCGCTCTCCCAGCGCGTCCCCGGCATCGCCTACGACGATGTCCCGGAAGGACTGTTCGCCATCGAGCCCGGCGACTTCGCGTTCGCCGACGTGCGCTCCACCTATCTGCGCGGAGGCTCGCCCGGCATCGTGCTGCAGCCTGACTCGCCGCAACAGGTCGCCGAGGCCCTCGCGTTCGCGCGCCGGCATCCCGACGTCCCGCTCTCCGTCCGCAGCGGAGGTCACGGCATCAGCGGCCGCAGCACCAACGACGGCGGCATCGTCATCGACCTGCGCCGCCTCGATGACATCGAGGTGCTCGACGAGGAGCGTCGCCTCGTGCGCCTCGGTCCGGGCGCCCGCTGGATGCAGGTGGCCGCCGCCCTGGGCGAGCACGGCTGGGCGTTGAGCTCCGGCGACTACGGCGGGGTGGGCGTGGGCGGTCTCGCGACCGCCGGCGGGATCGGCTGGCTCGCGCGCGAGCACGGCCTCACCATCGACCACGTGCGCGGTGTCGAGATCGTCCTCGCCGACGGCTCGATCGTCCGGGCGGACGCCGACCACCACCCCGACCTGTTCTGGGCGGCGCGCGGGGCCGGTGCCAACATCGGCATCGTGACGAGCTTCGACGTCGAGGTCGACGAGGTCGGCGACGTCGGGTGGGCGCAGCTCGCGTTCGACGCCTCCGACACCGCGGCCTTCCTCACCGGGTGGGGCGCGCTCGTGGAGGCGGCGCCGCGCGATCTCACGGCGTTCCTCATCCTCAGCGGGCCGCGCGCCGGGCAGCCGCCCATCGCCCTCATGCTCGCCGTCGTCGACTCGCCGGATCCCGACACGATCATCGAGCGACTCCAGCCGTTCGCCGAGCTGGCGCCGCTCGTGCAGCAGTCCGTGCAGGTCACGTCCTACGCGCGCATCATGGCCAACGCCGACATCGGCCCGCAGAACGGGTCGGGCGAGCCGCATGCCCGCTCCGCCCTGATCGACCACATCACCCCGGAGGTGGCGGAGGCGGCCGCGCAGCTGATCGCGTCCGGTGCGTCGTACTTCTTCCAGATCCGCTCGGTAGGCGGGGCTGTGGCGGATGTCGCGGAGGACGCGACCGCGTACGCGCACCGATCCGCCAACTTCTCCGTCGTCGCGTTCGGGCGCAGCGCCGAGCGCATCGACGAGGCGTGGAGCGCGCTGGCCGCGCACGCGCGCGGGATGTACCTCAGCTTCGAGAGCTCGCTGCGTCCCGAGCGCATCGAGGAGGCGTTCCCTCCCGCGACGCTCTCGCGCCTGCGGGCGATCAAGGCCGAGGTCGATCCGGACGGGGTCTTCCGCGACAACTTCCCGGTGGCGCCGGCGGCCTGAGCCGCCTCGGCGCTCCGCGGAGGATCAGCGCCCGGTGTCGAACAGGTGCCGACCGCCGTGGCCGAGCACCTTCACCACGATGCCCCGGGCGTGCAGCGCCGCGACCGTGCGCGTCTCCTCGTCGAGGCTCCTACCCAGCGCGTGCACGCTCGTGACGACGAGCACATCGCCGGCGCGCAGGGTGCCGAACAGACGCACCAGGCGCTCCTCCCAGCTCTCCAGCGTCTCGGGCGCGGGGTGGCGGAACCCCTCGATGGGAACGCCGAAGCGGGCGAGCTCCGCGCGCTGCTCGACGATCGAGGGCATGTCGTCGCGGGACACGACGAGTCCGACCAGGCGCGACCCGCTCGGCCGTGCCTGCCACCAGTCGCGGTCGCGCTGCAGCTCGGAGAAGCACTTCGGGCACTCCGCCGCCGCGTGCGGGAGGTGGATCGGGCTCGTCTCGGCGGCGACCTCGGACTCGGCCGCGGCGGGGTGGGTCGCGGCGTCGGCCGTGCGCGGCGTCGCGGTCACCTCGGTCATGGCGGCCCTCCTTCGTCCTCCTCCATTGTGACGGGTCGCGCCGACACGGGCGACCCCGCGCATCAGCTCCCGTCGTCCAGTCGCAGCTCGAGGCTGATCTGGTCGGCGTCGAGCTCGGCGAGGGAGTGCCGCAGCGCGGCCGTGCTGAACGCGCCGCCCTCGGACAGCTCGTTGAGCTTCGCCCGCATCGCCTCGATGAGGGCGAGGCGCAGCTCCATGCCGTCGCGGTAGGACGTCTCGTCGTCGCGGGGCGGCTCGGTCATCCGCGTCCCGACGCGCTTCACGAGGTCGGGGTCGAACGGCGAGCCGTCTCGGCGGGACAGGTGACCGCGGCTGAGGGCGGATGCCGCGGCGGCCCGCAGCTCGTCGTCGAGGCGTGCCTGCTCCTCGCCGCTGGCCTCGTCCTCCCCGCTGCCGGCGAGCCCCAGCGCCCGCACGACCCACGGCAGGGTCGTGCCCTGCACGAGCAGGCTGATGAGGGCGACGAGGAAGGCCACGAAGATGAGCAGCGGCCGTCCCGGGCTGTCCGCCGGGAGCGTCTGCGCCGCCGCGAGCGTGATGACGCCGCGCATGCCCGCCCACACGATCACCGTGCCGTGGCGCCACCCCAGCGGCGATGCCTGGTAGTAGTCCAGGTCCGCGAATGCCCGGGCCAGGCGTGCGCGCATCGTCTCGACGCGACGCTGCCGGCGGTGGGCGTCGGACACCCCCCGGAGGTGGCGCCCGTGGCGCCGATGACGGCCCGCGGGCGGCTCGCCCGGCGCCCCGCCGGGCGGTGTCCCCGTGGCGGTATGGGCCGCGATGTCGTCGAGCCGGCCGCTGATCGCCTGGAGCCGGCGACGCGCCTGGTCGCGGGCGCGCCGGCTCTGGATCCACACGAGCCCGGACACGTAGACGGCCCGCACCCCGAGGACGATCGCGAGGGCGACCAGGGCGAGCCACGCACCGTGCCAGAGCCCGCCGTGGTCGTCCATGTTGGACCGCACGATGTCCTTGAGCTCGAGACCCATGATGAGGAAGACGCCGCCTTCGAGGACGAGTTCGATCGTGCGCCAGTTGAGTGTGTCCGACATCCGCTGCTCGGGCGTGAACCAGCGTGCGGATCCCTGACCGGTCACGATGCCGGCGACGACCGCGGCCACGAGGCCCGACCCGTCCAGGTGCTCGGTGGGGATGTAGGCGACGAACGGCACGACGAATCCGACGGCGGTGGACGCGGCGCCCGACGAGCCGAGCCACGCGCGCAGGCGCAGGTTCGCATAGCCCACCACGATCCCGACGACGAGCGCCACGAGCACGCCCCACAGGAACGAGCCGATGAGCTGCCCGGGCTCGACCGATCCGGCGATCGCCGCAGCGGTCATGGTGCGCAGGATGACCAGCGACGTGGCGTCGTTGAGCAGGCTCTCGCCGTCGAGAAGCGTCGTGACGCGGGGCGAGATGCCGATGCGCTTGACGATCGTCGTGGCGACGGCATCCGTGGGACTGAGGATCGCGCCCAGCGCGATCGCGAGGAACAGGTTGAGGCCGGGGATCACGGCGTGGAAGAACAGGCCCAGCACGATCGCGCTGATGAAGACGAGCAGCACCGACAGGCCCGAGATCGACGGGAAGTCGCGCCGGAACTCGATGGCGGGCAGCGACACGGCCGCCGAGTAGAGCAGCGGCGGGAGCACACCCACGAGGATGATGTTCGGGTCGATCGGCGGCACCTGCACGAACGGCAGGAGGCTGACCCCGGCGCCGACGACGACGAGGATGAGCGGTCCGGCGAGGTTGAACCGGCGCGCGAGGGCGGCGACGACCGAGATCGCGAGGATCCCGAGGATCGCGATGATGAGGATGTCTGCGATCTCGTTCACGGTGCCCTCCGCAGTGACCGGTCGTCCGTGGGGGGTACAGAAGTGGTCGACGACACCATGCGTCGAGCCTATTCCTGCCTCGCGAACCCGGTCATCTGCCGGTGTGGACGCGCGCGGCACGGTACCGTGAGGCCATGACCTTCAACGACAACGCGAACGTCGGCGGGAACACCGCGCGCCGTCGCGGGCGCACGGCGGCGGTCGCCGGCGGCGGTGTCGCGGGTCTGGGCGGCATCGCCGTCCTCGTGATCGCCCTGCTCACCGGCGGGAGCTTCGACCTCGGCGCGCTGCTCGGCGGCGGGGGCGGCGGCGGCACCGGCGCGGGCGGCGAGGGAACCGCGATCGAGAACTGCGAGACGGGCGCGGACGCCAACGCGAACGACGACTGCCGTCTCGCCGCGGCCACCCTCAACCTCGACCAGTACTGGGCGACGCAGGTCGAGGGGTACGAGCGTCCGCAGCTCATCATCGTCGACGGCGCGACCTCGACGCGGTGCGGGACGGCCTCGAACGCCACCGGCCCCTTCTACTGCCCACCCGAGCAGACCGTCTACCTCGACCCCACGTTCTTCGGCCTGCTGCGCCAGCAGTTCGATGCGACGGCCGGATCGCTCGCGCAGCTCTACGTGCTCGCCCACGAGTACGGCCACCACGTGCAGAACCTCATCGGCGTCATGGAGCAGTATCCGCAGAACGGGACCGGACCCGCGAGCAACGGCGTCCGCACCGAGCTGCAGGCCGACTGCTTCGCCGGCGCATGGGTCGCGGACCTCCCCGAGCAGGTGGACGAGAACGGCGTGCCCTTCATGCAGGCGCCCACCCGCACCCAGCTCGACGACGCGCTCAACGCCGCCGCCACCGTGGGCGACGACCACATCCAGCAGGAATCGGGCGGTCTTGTGAACCCGGAGAGCTGGACCCACGGGTCCAGCGAGCAGCGCCAGCGCTGGTTCATCACCGGGTACGAGCGCGGTCCGAACGCCTGCGACACCTTCTCCGTCAGCGGAGCCCAGCTATGACAGAAGCAGATCTCGACGACATCCTCTATCCGCCGATCGAGCCCTACGAGACCGGCATGCTGCTGGTCGGGGACGGTCACCGCGTCTACTGGGAGCAGAGCGGCAACCCGGACGGCAAGCCGGTCGTGTTCCTGCACGGGGGCCCGGGCGGGGGCACCGCGCCGTGGCACCGCCGGTTCTTCGACCCCGAGCGGTACCGCATCGTGCTCATGGACCAGCGCGGCTGCGGCCGCAGCACCCCGCACGCCTCGGAGCCGGATGCCGACCTGCGGCACAACACGACCTGGCACCTCGTCGCGGACCTCGAGCTGCTGCGCAAGAACCTCGGCATCTCGACATGGCAGGTGTTCGGCGGCTCGTGGGGCAGCGCGCTTGCGCTCGCGTACGCCGAGACCCACCCCGAGGCGGTGAGCGAGCTCGTGCTGCGGGGCATCTTCACGCTGCGCCGACACGAGATCGAGTGGTTCTACGAGGGCGGCGCCTCGGCGATCTATCCCGACCTGTGGGAGGAGTTCATCGCCGGCATCCCCGTGCTCGAGCGGTCGCGCCTCGTCGAGGCGTACCACCGGCGGCTGAGCGACCCCGACCCCGCGGTGCACGTGCCCGCGGCGATCGCGTGGTCGAAGTGGGAGGGCGCGACGATCACGCTCCGCACGGATCCGGCGACCGTCGAGCGCATGACGGATGCCGCCGGGGCGACGGCCTTCGCGCGCATCGAGAACCACTACTTCATGCACGACGGGTGGTTCGAGCCCGGTCAGCTCATCGAGCGCGCGAGCATGCTGCGCGACATCCCCGCGGTGATCGTGCAGGGACGCTACGACATGTGCACGCCGATCATGACCGCGTGGGACCTGCATCGGGCGTGGCCGGAGGCGGAGTTCATCGTCGTCGACGACGCCGGCCACGCGGCATCCGAGCCCGGCATCGCGCGCGCCCTGCGCGCCGCCACCGACCGGTTCGCCGCCGCCGCGCCTGGGCAGGACGTGTCGGAGCAGGACGCGTCGGCGTCCGCGCCTGCGCCTGTGCCTGCCGTGCCGGAGTCCGCCGAGTCGGAGTCCGCCCAGTCGAACCCGTCCGACGCCGAGTCCGCCGCGACCGCCGACGCGTGACCCCTCCGCGGCCGACTTCCCGGCCCGGCGCCCGCGGCCCGCTTGTCGGCTGCCGGGGGTCGGCTTCCCGTGCGCCGCGTGCGCAACTCCTCCAATCGTGAGCCGGTGGAGCTCGGTGGGCGCGGGATCCTGTGACGGGCTGCGCCGTCGGTGCGTGATGTGGAGGAGTTGTGCACGAACCTGGGCCGGCACGGCACACGCTGGGCCGGTCCCGCACGCCCTGGCGCGGCACCACTCGCCCGGAGCCACGCGCCCGGGCCGGCCGCGGCGCCGCGTGCGCAACTCCTCCATTCCGGTGCCGGTGGAGTGCGGCGGGCGCGGGATTCTGCGGCGGGCGGCGCCGCCGGTACGCGATGTGGAGGAGTTACGCACAGGCCTGGACCAGCCCCGGCACGCCCGGACCGGCCCCCCACGCCCACGCCGGCCCCGCACCCGTCCCGGCGCCGGACGGGCGTCAGCGACCCCGGATCAGGTCGGCGGCGACCTCGCCGACGACGATCGCCGGCGCGTTGGTGTGGCCGCGGATGACGGTCGGCATGACGGAGGCGTCCGCGACGCGCAGGCCCTCGACGC
>Ga0182749_1002618_pt1 | contig 13042 bp, 8 predicted proteins | sample eDN3rd37CKraftMG_FD_128875 | JGI IMG/M metagenome (GOLD analysis project Ga0182749, IMG submission 128875) | Enriched Miracle-Growth compost microbial communities from Emeryville, California, USA - eDNA 3rd pass 37_C Kraft MG (version 2) (version 2) ...
ATGAAGCCGTGGATCGCGTTGGTGTGCTGACCGTCACGGGTCTGGAAGCTGTCGACGGGCAGCGCGTAGAACGCCCGGAAGGCCAGGGAATGGCCGTCGATCACCATCAGCGTAGGCTTGGCGGGGGCTGGCACCCGTCCAGACTACCGGCGCCCTCCGACAGCGGCTGAGCGCCCCCGAGAGGAGCTCGATGGCGCAGGACTGGGACCCGCGCGGGGTCGATGGGATGAGCTACGTGCGCGAGCGCGCCAACGCCGGCGAGCTCGCGCAGCGCATGGGAATCGAGTTCGTCGAGTTCACCGTCGACCGGGCCGTCGCCCGGATGCCGGTGCACGGCAACCGCCAGCCGATCCTCGTGCTGCACGGCGGTGCTTACGTGGTGCTCGGCGAGACGCTCGGCTCGATGATGGCGAATCTCTGGGCCGGCCCCGATCAGGTGGCCGTCGGCGTGGACATCAACGCGACGCACACGCATTCCGCGCGCGAGGGCTTCGTCACCGGGGTGTCCACGCCCATCCATCTGGGCAAGCGCATCACCGTGCACGAGATCGTCGTGAGCGACGAGGCCGGCAAGCGCTGCTCCACGGTGCGCATCACGAACCAAATCATCCCCGCGCGCTGAACCCGCTCCCCGCCGCCGTCACTCGGCCCGACCCGGCTCGCTTCGGGATCTCAGCGGGGCGCGCTCACTTCTTGGGCGCCGACAGCTGCTCGATGATCGCCTGCGAGACGTCGCGCATCGTCAGCCGGCGGTCCATCGACGCCTTCTGGATCCAGCGGAACGCCTCCGGCTCGGTCAGCCCCATCTTCTCGTTCAGCAGCCCCTTGGCGCGGTCGACCAGCTTGCGGGTCTCGAAGCGCTCCACGAGATCGGCGACCTCGGACTCCAGGGCGATGATCTGCTGGTAGCGCGACAGGGCGATCTCGATCGCCGGCAGCAGGTCGTTCGGGGTGAACGGCTTCACGACGTACGCGAGGGCGCCCGCCTCGCTGGCGCGCTCCACGAGCTCCTTCTGGCTGAATGCCGTGAGCAGCACGACCGGGGCGATGTGGTTCTTCGACAGCCGCTCGGCGGCCGAGATGCCGTCCAGCTGCGGCATCTTCACGTCCATGACCACGAGGTCCGGGCGCAGCTCGGTCGCGAGCGCCACAGCGGTCTCGCCGTCACCCGCCTCGCCCACCACGTCGAAGCCGTTGTCACGCAGGATCTCGACGATGTCCAGACGGATGAGGGACTCGTCCTCGGCAACCACCACGCGCCGCGCGGGAGCGGCCTCCATCTGCTCTTCGGTCACGGATCAAGCCTACGTTATCCTGATCACCGCATGCTGGGGCCCACAGCGCGGGCGCCTCTTGCCGGTGTGGCGGAATGGCAGACGCGACCGACTCAAAATCGGTTGCCCGCAAGGGCGTGTGGGTTCGACCCCCACCACCGGCACGGCATGCGGGGGCAGCGCTGCAGGCACCACCGCCCGCGGTGAGCCCCGCTCAGTCGATGTGGTGCGGCGGCGGCAGCTCGTTGATCGCCTCGCCGATGCGGTGCACGCGCATGTCGTTCGTGGACCCGACGACCCCGGGAGGCGAGCCGGCGATCACGAGCACCTTGTCGCCCACCTGTGCGGTGCCGTCTCCCAGCAGCAGCTCGTCCACCTGCCGGAACATCTCGTCCGTCGTGGACACGCGGTCGACGAGATAGCTGCGCACGCCCCAGGTCAGCGCCATCCTGCGGCGGATCTCGATGGTCGGCGCGAAGCCGAGGATCGGCTTGGGAACGCGCAGCCGGGACATCCGGCGCACCGAGTCCCCCGACTCCGTGAACACGCACAGATAGCGCGCCCCGATGAAGTCCGCGACCTCGGCCGCGGCGAGGGTGATCGCCCCGCCTTGGGTGCGCGGCTTCGTGCCCAGCGGCGGGATGCGCTCCAGCCCGTGGTCCTCGGTCGACTCGATGATGCGGGCCATCGTCTCGACGGTGAGCACGGGATACGCGCCCACGCTCGTCTCACCGGAGAGCATGACGGCATCCGCGCCGTCCAGGATCGCGTTCGCGCAGTCCGAGGCCTCCGCGCGCGTCGGCCGCGGGTTCTCGATCATCGACTCGAGCACCTGGGTGGCGACGATGACGGGCTTCGCCATCCGCCGGGACAGCTCGATCGCGTGCTTCTGCACGATCGGCACGGCCTCCAGCGGGAGCTCCACGCCCAGGTCGCCGCGGGCGACCATGATGCCGTCGAAGGCGTCGATGATCTCCTCCAGCGCGTCCACCGCCTGGGGCTTCTCGATCTTCGCGATGACGGGCACCTTGCGGCCCTCCTCCGCCATGATCTCGTGCACACGGCGGACGTCCTCCGCACTGCGGACGAAGGACAGGGCGATGTAGTCCGCCCCCATGCCCAGCCCCCAGCGCAGGTCCGCCTCGTCCTTCTCCGACAGCGCCGGCACGCTCACGGCGACGCCGGGGAGGTTGATGCCCTTGTTGTTGGAGACGAAGCCGGGCACGACCACCACGGTCTTCACCGTGGTGTCGGTGACCTCGACCGCGCGCAGGGACACCTTCCCGTCGTCGATGAGGAGCGTGTCGCCGACCTTGACGTCCTGCGGCAGCCCGGCGAAGGTCGTGGAGCTCAGCGAGGCGTTGCCCACGATGTCCTCGGTGGTGATCGTGAACTCCGCGCCGGTCTCCAGGTGGTACGGGCCCGCCTCGAACCTGCCCAGCCGGATCTTCGGCCCCTGCAGGTCGACGAGGATCGCGATCGGCGAGCCGTTCTCCTGCTCGGCCCGCCGCAGCGCCTGGACCACCTGCTCGTGCACCTCGTAGCTGCCGTGGCTCATGTTGATCCGCGCGACGTTCACCCCCGCGCGGAGCATCGCGAGCGTGGTGTCGTAGCTCGACACCGCCGGTCCCCAGGTAGCGACGATCTTCGCGTGCCTCACGTGATGATCCTTTCGATGACGGCTAGCGGGCCAGTCCGGAGACTACACGGCCCGCGTTACAGCGAGAATGCGCGGTCCTCAGGGGCCACCGGCGCGGGAAGCGCGTCGGAGCCGGTGAGGAACTCGTGCACCGCTGCGGCCGCCGCGCGCCCCTCCGCGATCGCCCAGACCACGAGCGAGGCGCCCCTGCCGGCATCGCCGGCCACGAAGACGCCGGGGGTGGCGGTCTGGTAGGAGTGGTCGCGCACCAGGTTCCCGCGCCGGTCCGCCGAGAGGTCCAGCTGGGCCTTCAGCGTGTCCTGCTCGGGCCCGGAGAAGCCCAGGGCCAGCAGCACCAGGTCGGCCGGGATCTCCCGCTCCGTGCCCGCCTTGGGGGCGCGGCGCCCGTCGGGCAGGTACTCCGTCTCGGCCACCCGCAGGGCGCGCACCTCGCCGCGCTCGTTCGCGAGGTACTCGACGGTGGAGGCCAGGTAGGACCGCTCGCCGCCCTCCTCGTGCGCGCTCTGCACCTCGAAGATGGTGGGGTGCATCGGCCAGGGCTGGTGGTCGGGGCGCTCCAGCGGCGGCTGCTTGCCGATCGCGAGCGTCGTGACCGAGAGCGCCCCCTGCCGGTGCGCCGTGCCGATGCAGTCCGCGCCGGTGTCGCCCCCGCCGAGGACGACGACGTGCTTGTCCTCCGCGGTGATCTGGTCGGGCAGCTGGTCGCCGGCGACGGCACGGTTGGACTGCACGAGGTACTCCATCGCGAAGTGCACGCCCTTGAGCTCGCGGCCCGGGATCGGCAGGTCGCGCGGCACCATCGCGCCGGTGGCGATGACGACCGCATCGTAGCGACGACGCAGCTCGTCCCAGCTGATGTCCACGCCGATGTTCACGCCCGCGCGGAAGCGCGTCCCCTCGGCCTGCATCTGCGCGATGCGCTGGTCGATGTGCGACTTCTCCATCTTGAAGTCGGGGATGCCGTAGCGCAGCAGGCCGCCGATGCGGTCGTCGCGCTCGTAGACCGCCACGGTGTGGCCGGCGCGGGTGAGCTGCTGCGCGGCGGCCAGCCCCGCAGGGCCGGAGCCCACGACGGCGACGGTCTTGCCGGTGAGCCGGCTCGGCGGATGCGGCTCCACCCAGCCGTTCGCCCAGGCCTGCTCCGCAATGGTCGCCTCGACCTGCTTGATCGTCACCGGCGGCTGGTTGATGCCGAGCACGCAGGACGACTCGCAGGGCGCGGGGCAGAGCTTCCCGGTGAACTCGGGGAAGTTGTTCGTCGCGTGCAGGCGCTCGATCGCCGCGCGGCCCTCGCCGCGCCACATGAGGTCGTTCCACTCGGGGATGAGGTTCGCCAGGGGGCAGCCCTGGTGGCAGAACGGGATGCCGCAGTCCATGCAGCGGCCCGCCTGGCGCCGCACGACTGTCGGGTCGCCCGCCTCGTAGACCTCGCGCCAATCCATGAGCCGGATCGGCACGGGGCGCCGCGCCGCGGTCTCCCGCTCGCGGACCTTGAGGAAGCCCTTCTGATCAGCCACCGGTCACCTCCAGAATCCTTCCCCAGACGATCTCGCTGTCGGGGTCGAGGCCCTCCTCGATCGCGCTGCGGCGCGTCTGCATCACTGCCGCGTAGTCGCGCGGCAGCACCTTCACGAAACGCGCCGACGAGACGGCGAAGTCGTCGAGCATCGCCTGCGCGACCGGCGAGCCGGTCTCCTCCACATGGCGCACCAGCAGGGAGCGCAGCAGCTCGATGTCGGCCCGGTCCAGCGGGAGCAGGCTGAGCTCCCCCTCGGCCAGAGACTCCTTGTTCACCCGCTCCGGGTCCAGCTCGTGCACGAACGCCATGCCGCCGGACATGCCTGCGCCGAGGTTGCGGCCGGTGGAGCCGAGGATGACGGCGAGCCCGCCGGTCATGTACTCCAGGGCGTGGTCCCCCACGCCCTCGACGACGGCCGTGGCACCGGAGTTGCGCACCAGGAAGCGCTCGCCGACCAGCCCGCGGATGAACAGGTGGCCGCTCGTGGCGCCGTAGCCGATGACGTTCCCGGCGATGACGTTCCGCTCCGCGTCGAAGCTCGCCGAACGGTGGGGGCGCAGGATGATCTCGCCGCCGGACAGGCCCTTGGCCACGTAGTCGTTCGCGTCGCCCTCCAGCCTCAGCACGATGCCCGCGGGCAGGAACGCGCCGAGGGACTGTCCGGCCGTCCCGACGAGGCTGATGTCGATCGAGCCGGCGGGCAGCCCGGCTGCGCCGAAGCGCTTCGTGACCTCGTGCCCGAGCAGGGTTCCCACTGCCCGCTCCGTGTTGCGGATCGGCAGCTCGACGACGACCGGAGGCACCTCTCCGTCGTGCTCGAGCACCGGGCGGGCGAGCTCGATGAGCTGCACGTCGAAGTGCTTGTCGAGCTCGTGGTCCTGCTTGCTCACGTTGCGACGCGGCGCGTCCTCGGGGAAGCTCGGCCCGAGCAGGATCGGCGTGAGGTCCAGCCCGGAGGCCTTCCAGTGCTCGATCGCGGGGTTCACGTCCAGCAGCTCGCGCCGGCCGATGATCTCGTCCAGGCTGCGGTAGCCCAGCGCTGCGAGGTACTCGCGCACCTCCTGGGCGATGAACTCGAAGAAGTTCACCACGAACTCCGGCTTGCCGGTGTAGCGGGCGCGCAGCTCCGGGTTCTGAGTCGCCACGCCCACCGGGCAGGTGTCCAGGTGGCACACGCGCATCATGATGCAGCCCGAGACGACCAGCGGCGCGGTGGCGAAGCCGTACTCCTCGGCTCCCAGCAGCGCGCCGATGATCACGTCGCGGCCGGTCTTCATCTGCCCGTCGACCTGCACGACCACGCGGCCGCGCATGTTGTTGAGCATGAGCGTCTGCTGCGTCTCGGCGAGGCCGATCTCCCACGGGGTGCCGGCGTGCTTGAGCGAGTTGAGCGGGCTCGCACCGGTTCCGCCGTCATGGCCGGAGACGAGCACGACGTCGGCGAGCGCCTTCGTCGAGCCGGCCGCGACCGCGCCGATGCCCGACTGGCTGACGAGCTTCACGTGCACGCGCGCCTCGGGGTTCGCCCGCTTGAGGTCGAAGATGAGCTGCTTGAGGTCCTCGATGGAGTAGATGTCGTGGTGCGGCGGCGGGGAGATAAGCCCCACCCCTGCGGTGGCGTGACGGGTGCGCGCCACCCAGGGGTACACCTTGCCCGGCGGCAGCTGGCCGCCCTCGCCCGGCTTGGCGCCCTGGGCGAGCTTGATCTGGATGTCGTCCGCGTGGGTGAGATACATGCTCGTCACCCCGAAGCGGCCCGAGGCGACCTGCTTGATCGCGCTGCGCCGCTCGGGGTCGAGCAGCCGCTCGACGTCCTCCCCGCCCTCGCCCGTGTTCGACTTCCCGCCCAGACGGTTCATCGCGATGGCGAGGGTCTCGTGCGCCTCCCGGGAGATCGAGCCGTAGCTCATCGCACCGGTCTGGAAGCGCCGCACGATCGAGGAGACCGGCTCGACCTCCTCGATCGGCACCGGTGGCCGCTCCCCCGTCTTGAGGGCGAACATGCCCCGCAGCGTCTTCAGCTCAGCCGCCTGGTCGTCCACCAGCCGGGTGTACTCGCGGAAGATGTCGTAGCGGCCCGAGCGCGTGGAGTGCTGCAGCCGGAACACCGTCTGCGGGTTGAACAGGTGCGGCGGCCCCTCGCGGCGCCACTGGTACTCCCCGCCGACGCTGAGCTCGCGATGCACGGTCGCGGCCTCGTCGCCCGGGTAGGCGTAGGCGTGCCGCGCCGCGTTCTCCGCGGCGATCGTCTCGATGCCCACGCCGCCGAGCTTGCTCGTCACACCGGTGAAGTACTCGTCGACGAACTCCTGCGAGAGGCCGACCGCCTCGAAGCACTGGGCGGCCGCATAGGAGGACACCGTGGAGATGCCCATCTTCGACATGATCTTCAGCACGCCCTTGCCGAGCGCCTTGATCACGTTGCTCACCGCCTTCTCGGTGGTGATGCCGGTGAGCTGGCCGGAACGGACGAGGTTCTCGCAGGTCTCCATCGCGAGATACGGGTTCACCGCGGAGGCGCCGAAACCGATGAGCGTCGCGACGTGGTGCACCTCGCGCACATCCCCCGCCTCGATGACGAGGCCGACGCGCATCCGCGTGCCGGAGCGGATGAGGTGGTTGTGCACGGCCGCGGTCATGAGCAGCGACGGGATCGGCGCCCGCTCGACCGTGGAGTCGCGGTCGGACAGCACGAGGAACTCGGCGCCCGCCGCGATCGCGTCATCGGCCTCCTTGCACATGGCGGCGATGCGCTTCTGCATGGCGCGCGGGCCGCTGTCCACCCGGTAGAGGCCCTTGATCGTCGCCGTGCGCCGCCCGTCGTCGTCGATGTGCTGGATCCGCGCCAGCTCGTCGTTGTCGATCACGGGGAAGTCGAGGATGACCTGCCGCGCGTGCTCCGGGCCTGCCGTGAGCAGGTTGCGCTCCGGGCCCAGGCCGATCTGCAGCGAGGTGACCACGGCTTCGCGGATCGAGTCCAGCGGCGGGTTCGTCACCTGCGCGAACTGCTGCACGAAGTAGTCGAACAGCAGGCGCGGGCGGTCGGACAGCACGGCGATGGGAGTGTCCGATCCCATCGCGCCCAGCGGCTCGGCTCCGGTGCGCGCCATCGGCGCGAGCAGGATGCGGATCTCCTCGGCGGTGTAGCCGAAGGTGCGCTGGCGGCGGTTGATCGACGCCGGGGTGTGCACGATGTGCTCCCGCTCGGGCAGGTCGCGGAGGTTGATCCGGCCGGCCTGCAGCCAGGCGCCGTAGGGGGCCTCGGAGGCGAGCTGGGACTTGATCTCCTCGTCCTCGATGATGCGGCCGGCCTCGGTGTCGACCAGCAGCATCTTCCCGGGCTGCAGGCGCCCCTTGCGCACGACCTTCGCCGGGTCCACCTCGAGCACGCCGGCCTCCGACCCGAGCACCACGAGGCCGTCCGAGGTGACGAGGTAGCGGCCCGGCCGCAGCCCGTTGCGGTCCAGCGTCGCGCCGACGAGTGTGCCGTCGGTGAAGGTGAGCGCGGCAGGGCCGTCCCACGGCTCCATGAGCATCGAGTGGTACTCGTAGAAGTCGCGCAGCGCCGGGTCCGTGCCCACCTGGTTCTCCCAGGCCTCCGGCACCATCATCATCATCGCGTGCGGGATCGAGCGCCCGGCGAGCACGAGCAGCTCGAGCACCTCGTCGAAGGACGTCGAGTCGCTCGCTCCCGGCGTGCAGATCGGCATCAGCGGGGTGAGGTCGCCGAGCACGTCGCTGGCCAGCTGCGACTCCCGCGCCGCCATCCAGTTCCGGTTTCCGCGAACCGTGTTGATCTCGCCGTTGTGCGCGAGCATGCGCAGCGGCTGGGCCAGCGGCCACGAGGGGAAGGTGTTCGTCGAGTAGCGCGAGTGCACGATCGCGAGCTTCGAGGCGAAGCGCTCGTCGGACAGGTCGGGGAAGAACGGCTCCAGCTGGAGCGTGGTGACCATGCCCTTGTACACGAGGGTGCGGGCCGACAGCGAGACGAAGTAGGTGCCCGTCTCCCGCTCGGCGCGCTTGCGCAGACGGAAGGCGAGACGGTCCAGCGCGATGCCGCGCGGCAGCTGCCCGTCCGCGCCCACGGCGCTGGCGGCGACGAAGAGCTGCTCGAACGCCGGCATCGCCTCGCGCGCGAGGGTGCCCAGCACATCCGGCTCGATCGGCACCGGACGCCAGCCGAGCACGGTGAGGGTCTCCTGACGGGCGATCGACTCGATGCGCCGCTTCATGGCCGCGCGCTCCAGCCCGTCCAGCGGCAGGAACGCCATGCCCGCGGCATACGCGCCGGCCTCGGGGAGCTCGAAGGGCGAGACCGCGCGCAGGAACTCGTCGGGCATCTGCGTGAGGATGCCTGCGCCGTCGCCGGTGCCCGCGTCCGAGCCCACCGCACCCCGGTGCTCGAGGTTGCGCAGGGAGTTCAGGGCGTTGTCGATGATGTCGTGGCCGGCGCTCCCGCGGAGGGTCGCGACCATCGCCAGGCCGCACGCGTCCCGCTCGGCGGCCGGGTCGTACAGACCCTGCGCGGGCGGGATGTGCGAGAACGCCGATCGCGTCTGCTCGTTCGCCATGTCCATTCGTCCTCGTTCGTGGTGTCTTAAGGGGACGACGCTGGCCCGGTTGACGGGGAAGCGGCTCGGCCCTCGGTCCCGGGGCCCTCTCCTCCCCCGTGCCAGGAGTGCGGCCGGCCGGCCTAGCTGCGAAGGGGTTCGCCGCTTGTGGCGGGAACCGGGTCTTCTACCGGCTCGTCGGCCACGATGGCGCCATCGGCATCGAGCACGTAGACGGAGTCCGTGTCCTTCGATGATACCGCAGCCTCATCGGCCCCCTCCCTCTCCCAGGGCGCGCGGCCGGGCGGGTACACGCTGGTCTCCAGGCCGGGGTGGCGCCGCGCCTGGACGATGAGGATGATCAGGCCGATGACGATGCCGGCCCAGGCCGCCCAGATGTTCGTCCGGATCCCGAGGAAGACGTCGCTCGGGTCGAGGCGGATCGACTCGGTGAAGCTGCGGCCCACGCCGTACCAGATGAGATACACCGCGAAGGCGCGGCCCCAGCGCAGATGAAGGCGGCGCTCCAGCAGCAGGATCACGACTGCGCCGGCGAAGTTCCAGATCATCTCGTAGAGGAAGGTCGGCTGGAACAGCGTGCCGTCGGGAAGGCCCTGCGGGAAGGCCGGGTTGGTGCTCTCGATCTCCAGCCCCCACGGCAGCGTGGTGGGCGTGCCGAAGAGCTCGTGGTTGAAGTAGTTGCCGAAGCGGCCCAGTCCCTGGGCGACGAGCATGCCCGGCGCCACGGCGTCGGCGAAGGACAGGAAGCGCACGCCGGAGAAGCGCGAGGCGATCGCCACGCCGACGGCGCCGCCGATCAGCGCCCCGAAGATCGCGATCCCGCCCTCCCAGATCGCCCACCAGTGCTGGTTGGCGCTCGGGCCGAAATAGTCGTTGAAGTGGGTCAGCACGTGGTAGATGCGCGCGCCCACGATGCCGAGGAGCACGGCCCAGAACGCGAAGTCGAGGACGACCCAGCGCTCGGCGCCACGGCGGTTCAGCCGGTGGTTCGCGATGAGCACGGCGGCGACGATGCCGGCGAGGATGCACAGCGCGTAGAACTGGATGCGCACGGGGCCGATCTCGAAGCTGTTGATCGGCGGGCTCGGGATGCTGAGCGGCAGGAGCACGCGGGGTCTCTACCTTTCCGGACAGTGCAGGGCCCGTGCTGGGCCGGTTCAGTCTAGCTCTCGGCGCCCTGCGCCAGTTGCGCAGTGAGCTCGGCCAGCCGCTGCACGCCGCCGTCGGCCAGCGCCCGGACGAGCGCGGAGCCGACGATCGCGCCGTCCGCGTAGCTGCACACCTCGCGCACATGCTCCGCCGTGGTCACGCCGATGCCCACGCAGACCCGCTCTGCGCCGGCGCTGCGCAGGCGCGCGACGAGGGCGCGGGCGGCATTGTCCATGGCGGCGCGCTCGCCCGTGATGCCCATCGTGGAGACGGCGTACACGAAGCCGCGCGTGGACTCCACGATGGTGCGCAGGCGCGTGTCGCTGGAGGTGGGCGCGGCGAGGAAGACGCGGTCCAGCCCGCTTCCCTCGCTGACGGGGATCCAGTCCTGGGCGCTGTCGGGGGTGATATCCGGCGTGATGAGCCCGGAGCCGCCGGCTGCGGCGAGCTCGTCCGCGAAGCGCTCGACGCCGTACTGGACCACGGGGTTCCAGTAGGTCATGACGAGGATCGGCACATCCGCCGCCGAACGGATTTCCCGGACCGCCGTGAACACGTCGCGCAGCCGGAAGCCGCGCTCCAGCGAGGCCTGCGTCGCCGCCTGGATCACCGGGCCGTCCATCACCGGGTCCGAGTAGGGCACGCCCAGCTCGATGGCGTCCGCACCGCTCTCCGCCAGCGCGACGGCGGCGGCAATGCTCCCGTCCAGGTCAGGGAAGCCGACCGGCAGGTAGCCCACGAGCATGCCCCTGCCCTGTGCCCGCCGCTCGTCGATGCGGTCTGCGACGCTCGGGGCGGTCCGGACGGTCATGCCTGCTCCTCCGCCGCCGCGCTCTCGTCCAGCAGGCCGAACCAGCGCGCGGCGGTCGCGACGTCCTTGTCCCCCCGGCCGGACAGGTTCACGAGCACCACGCCCTCCGGGCCCAGCTCACGGCCCACGCGCAGCGCCCCGGCGAGCGCGTGCGCGGACTCGATCGCCGGGATGATCCCCTCGGTGCGGGACAACAGCCGGAAGGCCTCCATCGCCTCCGCATCGGTCGCGGGGATGTAGGAGGCCCGCCCGATGTCCGCGAGCCAGGCGTGCTCGGGGCCCACCCCCGGATAGTCCAGCCCGGCGGAGATGGAGTGCGACTCGACCGTCTGGCCGTCCTCGTCCTGCAGCACGTAGCTGCGCGAGCCGTGCAGCACGCCGGGGCGCCCCCGTTCGATGGATGCGGCCTGCCGCTCGGTGTCCACGCCTTCCCCCGCGGCCTCCACCCCGTAGAGCGCCACGCCGGGATCGTCCAGGAAGGCGGTGAACACTCCGATGGCGTTCGAGCCGCCGCCGACGCAGGCGACCACCGCGTCCGGCAGCCGGCCGAGCTCCGCCAGCATCTGCTCGCGCGCCTCGTCGCCGATGACGCGCTGGAAGTCGCGCACCATCGCCGGGAAGGGATGCGGCCCGGCGGCGGTGCCGAAGATGTAGTTGGTGTCGGCGACGTTGGTCACCCAGTGCCGGTACGCCTCGTTGATGGCGTCCTTGAGCGTGCGCGAGCCATTGGTCACGGGCACCACCTGGGCGCCCAGCAGGCGCATCCGGGCGACGTTCAGCGCCTGGCGCTCCGTGTCGACCTCACCCATGAAGATGATGCACTCCAGGCCGAACAGCGCCGCCGCGGTGGCGGTGGCCACGCCGTGCTGCCCGGCCCCGGTCTCGGCGATGACCTTGGTCTTGCCGATGCGCCGGGTGAGCAGCGCCTGCCCGAGGACGTTGTTGATCTTGTGCGAGCCCGTGTGGTTGAGGTCCTCCCGCTTGAGGAACACCCGGGCGCCGCCGGCGTGCTCCGCGAAGCGCGGCACCTCGGTGATGAGCGAGGGCCGGCCCGTGTAGCTGCGGTGCAGCCGCTGCAGCTCCTCATGGAACGCCGGATCCGCCTTGGCCTGCTCGTAGGCCTCGGCGAGCTCGTCGACCGCGGCGATGAGCGACTCGGGCATGAAGCGCCCGCCGTAGTCGCCGAAGTAGGGACCGGGCTGCTCGCCGAGCGGGCTGAGGCCCTCGGACGCGCTCATCTCAGACCTCCAGGAAACGGGTGAGGGTGCCCACGGGGTCGCCCGTGACGAGCGCCTCCCCGACGAGGACGACGTCGGCACCGTCCTGGCGGTAGCGCGCCACGTCCTCGACCCCGAGGACCGCCGACTCCGCGACGCGGACGACACCGGCGGGGATCTGGTCGGCGAGCCGACCGAAGAGCGTGCGGTCCAGCTCGAAGGTGCTCAGGTCGCGCGCGTTGACGCCGACGATGCCCGCACCCGCGTCCAGCGCGCGAGCCACCTCCTCCCCGGAGTGGGTCTCCACGAGAGCGGCCATGCCGAGGCTGTTCGTGAACTCGTGCAGGCGCTGCAGCGTGGGCTGGTCCAGTGCGGCGACGATGAGCAGCACCAGGTCGGCGCCGGCGGCACGGGCCTCGAGGATCTGGTACTCCTCTCCGATGAACTCCTTGCGCAGCACCGGAAGAGACACGGCCTCACGAACCGCCTCCAGGTCGGCCAGCGAGCCGCCGAAGCGGCGACCCTCGGTGAGCACGCTGATCGCGCTCGCTCCGCCCTTCTGGTACTCCGCGGCCAGCGCGGCGGGATCGCGGATCTCCGCGAGCCGGCCGCGGGACGGGCTGGAGCGCTTGATCTCGGCGATGATCTTCACGTGGTCGGCCGGCTCCAGGGCCTTAGCGGCGTCCAGCGGGGCGGGACGGGCAGCTGCGGCGGCCTCGACCTCGGCGTATGAGCGCGTACGGCGACGCGCCGCCGCGTCCTCCAGGGACCCGGCGAGCAACTCGGCGAGCACCCTAGTCGTGTGCCTTCGCGCCGGCCCGGCCGCGTGCCCCGTAGCCCA
>Ga0182749_1002619_pt1 | contig 13041 bp, 11 predicted proteins | sample eDN3rd37CKraftMG_FD_128875 | JGI IMG/M metagenome (GOLD analysis project Ga0182749, IMG submission 128875) | Enriched Miracle-Growth compost microbial communities from Emeryville, California, USA - eDNA 3rd pass 37_C Kraft MG (version 2) (version 2) ...
CGATCTCCTCAGGCCTTCGATGCGCGCGATGCTAGCGCAATCAGCCCCTGAAATCATCCTTCGCGCGGCGGCGTTCGGCCAGCTCGGCGGCGTCGCGCGCGCGCATGAAGGGATTGGTCTCGCATTCCAGCGCGATGGTGGTGGGCACCGTCGCCTCGCCGCGCGCGCGCGCCGCGTCGACATCGGCCATGCGCGCAGCGATCGCCCGGTTCTCCGGCTCGGCGACGCGGGCGTAACGGCCGTTCGACTGGGTGTATTCGTGCGCGCAATAGACCATCGTCTCGCCCGGCAGCGTCTTCAGCCGCTGCATGTTGGCGAACATCTGCCCCGCCGTCCCCTCGAACAGCCGGCCGCAGCCCATGGCGAACAGCGTGTCGCCGATGAACAGCGCGCCCTCGTCGGCCAGATGGTAGGCGATATGCCCGGCGGTGTGCGCGGGCACCTCCAGCACGCGCGCGGCGGCGGCGCCCAGCGTCACCACGTCCCCCTCGGCCACCATGCGGTCGAGCGTCGGGATGCGCGCCGCCTCGGCCGCCGGGCCGGTCACGATCGCGCCGGTCGCCGCCTTGATCGCGGCATTGCCGCCGGTGTGGTCGGGGTGCCAGTGGGTGTTCCAGATCTGCCCGATCCGCCAGCCGCGCGCCTCGGCCTCGGCCAGCACCGGCTCGGCCACCGCCGGGTCGATCGCCGCCGTCTCGCCGCTCGCGGGATCGTGCGCCAGCCAGACATAATTGTCGCTGAGCACGGGGATGCGCACGATCTCGATCGTCATCGGCCGGGCCTTTCTACCAGACGCCGACATTGGGCATCGACGCCCACGGCTCGGCGGGTTCGAGGCGGCCGTCCTGAAGCAGCTCGATCGAGATATTGTCGGGCGTGCGCACGAAGGCCATGTGCCCGTCGCGTGGCGGCCGGTTGATCGTCACGCCCGCGTCCATCAGCCGCCGGCACGTCTCATAGATATTGTCGACGCGATAGGCGAGGTGGCCGAAATTGCGGCCGCCGTCATAGCCCTTCTCGTCCCAGTTATGGGTCAGTTCCACCTGCGCCGCCTCGTCGCCGGGGGCAGCGAGGAAGATCAGGGTGAAGCGCCCCTTCTCATTGTCCATGCGCTTGATTTCGCGCAGCCCGAGAAGCTCGAAGAAGGCGATGGTGGCGTCCGGATCGGACACGCGGATCATGGTGTGGAGATATTTCATGGCGCCGCCAATCTAGTGCGCCCGCGTCCCTTCCAAAAGGCGAATATGCCGTGCGCGCCTATTTCGGCGGGGCGGGCTGCGCGGGCGCGGGTTTTCCCATGTCCTCGATCGCCTGCGATTCGCTCAGGATCGCTTCCTCGCCCGGCGCGAGGCGCTGCGCCTCGGCGATGTCCTTCCCGGCGCGCAGCTTGTCGTTCTGGCGGCGCGCGAGCGTGGCGGAGAGCAGCCAGGCCATCGGGTCCTTCGGCACCAGCTTCAGCGCCTGGTCGAGATCGTCGCGCGCGCCCGGCAGGTTGCCCACCGCCACCTGCGCGCGGGCGCGGTCCAAATAGGCCTCGCCCCGCATCGTCGGGGTCAGCACCGGCAATGCCAGCGCATGATCCAGATAGCCGCGCGCGGCCGCGCCGTCGTCGCCCGCCAGCGCCGCGTTCGCGGCCATCACCCACATGTCGGCGGCGCGCCCGTCGCGCTGTATCTCCGCCTCGCGCGCGGCCTGCTCGAACGAGGCGGCGGCCTCCGGCCATTTCTCCTGCGCGGCATAAGCAAGGCCCAGGCACTGGCGAGCGGGCAGCCCGCCGCCGTTGATGCGCCATTTGTCGGCGGTCGCCACCGCCTTTTCGGGATCGCTCCTGGTGAGCGCGACGCAATCGTCGAATCGCTGGACGAGGTGGGTGTCGACAGGGCCCTGCGGCCCGACGCCCGCGGCGAGGAGGAGGAAAAGCGGGATCATGACGGCTCCGGTGTCAACCAGCCTCGATCAGGCGCGCGACGGTCGCGATCAGCAGGGCGATATCCCCGTCACGCGACAGCCGGTGATCCCCGTCCTTGACGAGGATCGTCTGCACGTCGGCTGAACGAAGCGCCGAGGCGAGGCGAAGCGAAATCTCCCACGGCACGTCGGCATCGGCCTGCCCGTGGAGCAGCCGCGCCGGGCAGTCGAGCGCGATCTCCCGGTCGAGCAGCAGATTGGCCTCGCCGCTCTCCCAGAAGCCCAGGGTGGTCACATAGGGGGCGTCCGAATAGGCCGACGGCTCCTCGATCCGCCCGTCGCGCAGCAGGCGGGCCTTGTCCGCCTCCCCGAAGCCCCAGCGCGTGAAATCGGGCGCGGCGGCGATGCCGACGATCCCGGCGATCCGCTCCGGCCGGGCGAGCGCGACGAGCAGCATCAGCCACCCGCCCATCGACGACCCGACGAGAATCAGCGGGCCTTCGGTGAGGGCATCGACCAGATGGAGCACGTCGTCGCGCCAGACGGCGAGCGTGCCGTCCTCGAACCGCCCGCCGCTCGCCCCGCAGCCCGAATAATCGAGGCGCAGCATCGCGCGCCCGGCCTTTTCCGCCCAGCCGTCGAGCGCCAGCGCCTTGCCGCCGGTCATGTCGGACATGTAGCCCGGCAGGAAGATGATCGTCGGGCCCACCCCCTCGCGATGGGCGTAAGCGAGGGGCACGCCGTCGGGGCGGGGGAGACGATCGGTGTTCATCGCACTCTCCTACAGCACCAAGCTTGCCCTGGCGCCACCCCTGCGGGCATAAGCCGGCCGATTTCCAGCCAAGGATCGAACCCCGCCGATGTCCGCCATGCTCAGGATCAGCCTTCCCGACGGTTCCGTGCGCGAGGTCGCGCCCGGCACCACGCCGGGGCAGATCGCCGCCGCGATCGGGCCGGGGCTCGCCAGGGCCGCGCTCGCCGCGCGCGTCGACGGCGAACTGCGCGACCTCGACCGGCCGCTGGAGAAGGATGCCAGCCTCGCCCTCGTCACCGCGAAGGACGAGGCGGACGCGCTGGAGCTTGTCCGCCACGATTACGCCCATGTGCTGGCGGAGGCGGTGCAGGCGCTGTTCCCAGGCACGCAGATCACCTTCGGCCCCGCGACCGAGGACGGCTTCTATTATGATTTCGCCCCGAAGGATCGCCCCTTCACCGACGAGGACCTGCCCGCGATCGAGGCCGAGATGCGCCGCATCATCGCCGCCGACAAGCCGCTGCGCCGCGAGGTCTGGCCGCGCGAGAAATTGATCGCGCGCTGGCGCGAGCAGGGCGAGACGTTCAAGGCCGAATGGGCGGCCGAGCTGCCCGGCGACGAGGAACTGACGGTCTACTGGTCGGGCGGCGACTGGCTCGACATGTGCCGGGGGCCACACCTCCCCTCGACGGGCCGGCTCGATCCGGCTGCGTTCAGGCTCACGCGCGTCTCGGGCGCCTATTGGCGCGGCGACCAGAAGAACGCGATGCTCTCGCGCATCTACGGCACCGGCTGGCTCAACAGGAAGCAGCTCGACGCGCACCTTACCCGGCTGGAGGAAGCGGCGAAGCGCGATCATCGCAAGATCGGGCAGGAGATGGACCTGTTCCACCTTCAGCAGGAGGCGCACGGATCGGTCTTCTGGCATCCCAACGGCTATATGCTCTGGCGCCAGCTCGAGGCCTATATGCGCCGCCGGCTCGACACGGCGGGCTATCGCGAGGTGAAGACGCCGCAGCTCATGGATGCGCGGCTGTGGGAAGCCTCGGGCCATTGGGGCAAATATCGCGAGAACATGTTCGTCGTGCCCGACGAGGTGCCCAATAGCGAGGAAGGCCAGCCCGTATTCACCGGCGAGGGCGACCTGATGGCGCTCAAGCCCATGAACTGCCCCGCGCACGTCCAGGTGTTCCGCCAGGGCATCAAATCCTATCGTGACCTGCCGCTGCGCATGGCCGAGTTCGGCTGCTGCCACCGGAACGAGCCGCACGGCGCGCTCCACGGCATCATGCGCGTGCGCCAGTTCACCCAGGACGACGCGCACATCTTCTGCCGCGAGGACCAGATCGTCGACGAGGTGCGCCTGTTCTGCGACCTGCTCGACACCGTCTACAAGGACCTCGGGTTCGAGAATTACGCGATCAAGCTGGCGCTGCGCCCCGACAAGCGCTTCGGCAGCGACGAGATGTGGGACAAGGCCGAGCAGGACCTGCGCGACGCCGTGCGCCTCGCCGGGCGCGCCGGCCCCGAATATGGCTGGGAGGAACTGCCGGGCGAAGGCGCCTTCTATTCGCCCAAGCTCGAATTCCACCTGACCGACGCGATCGGGCGGACATGGCAGTGCGGTACGATCCAGCTCGATTACGTCCTGCCCGAGCGGCTGGACGCCTCCTATGTCGGCGAGGACGGCGGCAAGCATCGTCCGGTGATGCTCCACCGCGCCATCCTCGGCACGTTCGAGCGGTTCATCGGCATATTGATCGAGCATCATGCCGGCCGCTTCCCGCTGTGGCTGGCGCCGGTGCAGGCGGTGGTCGCGACGATCGTGTCCGACGCGGACGGCTATGCGCGCGAGGTGATGGCGAAGCTGGGGGCGGTGGGCCTGCGCGCCGAGGCGGACCTGCGGAACGAGAAGATCAACTACAAGGTGCGCGAGCATTCCCTGGCCAAGGTGCCCGCCCTCCTCGTCGTTGGCAAGCGCGAGGCGGAGGAGGGGACGGTCGCCGTCCGCCGGCTGGGGCGCGAGGGGCAGCAGGTCCTCCCCCTCGACGAGGCGATCGCGGCGCTGGTGGCGGAGGCGATGCCGCCCGACCTTGCCTGACGGCTTGGATTGGGGTTCCGTGGCGCGGCGTGCCCGCAACAGCGGGGTTAAATCGCCGCGCGTATCGCGCAGCCATCTTCCAAAACGGCCCCGCGCATATTACATCGCCAGCCACATGGAATCTGATCAGGAGAAGTCACTATACGTCCGCCTATGATGCGCCGCCCGCTCGGGCAGCCGCCGATGCCGCTCAACGGCCCCCGTTTCAACGAGTTCATCCAGTCGCCCAAGGTGCGGGTGATCGACGAGAACGGCGAGAATCTGGGCGTGATGTACACACGCGAGGCGATGGAGCAGGCGGCCGAGGTGGGGCTCGACCTAGTCGAGGTATCGCCCAACGCCGATCCGCCCGTCGCCAAGTTCCTCGACGTGGGCAAGTTCAAGTACGAGACGCAGAAGAAGGCGAACCTCGCCCGCAAGAGCCAGAAGACGCAGGAGATCAAGGAGATCAAGATGCGTCCGAACATCGACGATCATGATTATGATACGAAGATGAAGAAGGTTCACGAGTTCATCGAGGAAGGCGACAAGGTGAAGGTCACGCTGCGCTTCCGCGGGCGTGAGCTTGCCCATGGCCAGCTCGGCATGCAGGTGCTCCAGCGCGTCCAGGCGGACATCGCCGAGGTCGCGAAGGTCGAGCAGCATCCGCGCATGGAAGGCCGCCAGATGCTGATGGTGCTGGCCCCCAAATAAGCCGATACCGGACGGCGCGCGCGGGAGGGGCCACCTCCCGCGCCTCCTATTCCGCCGCCAGCAGGGTTTCCGCCCCGCCGAGATCGACCGAGACCAGCCGGCTCACCCCGCGCTCCACCATCGTCACGCCGAACAGCCGGTGCATCCGCGCCATCGTCACCGCATTGTGCGTGACGATCAGGTAGCGGGTGTCGGTTTCCTGCGTCATCCGGTCGAGCAGGTCGCAGAAGCGCTCGATATTGGCGTCGTCCAGCGGCGCATCGACCTCGTCGAGCACACAGATCGGCGCGGGATTGGTGAGGAACAGGGCGAAGATCAGCGCCACCGCCGTCAGCGCCTGCTCGCCGCCCGAAAGCAGGGTCAGCGTGGCGAGCTTCTTGCCCGGCGGCTGGGCCATGATCTCCAGCCCCGCCTCCAGCGGATCGTCCGAATCGATCAGCGCCAGATGCGCCTCGCCGCCCGCGAACAGCGTGGTGAACAGGCGGCGGAAATGCCCGTCCACCGCCTCGAATGCCGCCAGCAGGCGCGCGCGCCCCTCGCGGTTCAGGCTGCCGATCGATCCGCGCAGGCGGTGGATCGCCTCGCCCAGCTCGTCGCGCTCGGCGAGGTTCCGGGCGCGCGTCTCCTCCAGCTCCTGCAACTCGCTCTCGGCGACCAGGTTCACCGGCCCCAGCCGCTCGCGCTCGGCGGTGAGGCGCTCCAGCCGGGTCGATTCGTCGCTTGCCGCGCCGACGTCGGCGCTAGCGAAGCCGATCTTCCCGGGCAGGACGGGGGCCGGGCATTCGAAGCGCTCGCCCGCGATCCGGCCCATCTCGACGCGGCGCATCTCCTGATTTTCCAGCCGGGCGGCGGCCCCGGCGCGGGCCTCGCGCGCGACGCTGAGCGCCTCGCCGGTATCGGCCAGCCGCCGCTCGACGGTGCGCAGCGCATCCTCCGCCTCGCGCTCGGCCAGGCGCGCGGTCTCGGCGGCGGCCTCGGCGGTGGCGGCCCGATCGGCGAGCGTCACCAGCTTCGCGTCGAGCGCGGCGGGCGCATCGGCGAGTGCCGCGCCCTCCGCCTCGATCGCTTTCGCGCGCCTGTCCATCTCGTCGATGCGCCGTGCCGCGTCGCCCGCGCGCGCGCGCCAGCTTTTCGCCTCGGCGCGCGCCGCCTCCAGCCGGCGGCGGTCCGCCTCGATCGTCGAGGCGAGCGCGGCCGTCCCCGCGCGCACCTCGGCCAGCGCGGCGCGCGCCGCCTCGCTGGCGAGGCGCAGCATGTCGACGCCGCGCTGCGTCTCCGTTCCGTCGGGCAGCACCGCGACCGCCGTTTCGGCCACCGCGCGGGCGTCGCGCGCCTCGCCCGCCTCGGCCTCGGCACGCGCCGCGCGTTCGGCGACGGCGGCGCGCTGGCCGGCCAGCCGGTCGATCGCGGCGGCGGCGATATCCTCGTCGCGCTCCGCCGTTCTCCGGGCGGTGTCGGCGGCGGCCAGCCGCGCGCGCGCGGCGTCGGCGGCGGCCCTGGCGTCGATCATCGCGGCGGTCGCGGCGGCGAGTCGTCCGGTCGCCGTCTCCACCTCCGCTTTCGCCGGCGGCAAGGCGCGCTCCAGCTCGGCGAGGCGGTTGGCGCGGATCAGCCGCTCGGCGGCGGCGGCGCCCACATCCTCGGCGACGAAGCCGTCCCAGCGCCGCATCCGCCCCGCGGGGGTGACGAGCCGCTGGCCGGGCGCGAGCGCGAGGCCGCCGTCATCCTCGGCCACAACCCCGGTCAGGGCGAGGCGGCGGGCCAGCTCGGCGGGCGCGGTCACATGCGCGGCGAGCGGCTCGACCCCGTCGGGGAGCGCCGGATCGCCCGGCAGCGCCGCCGCGCCCGTCCAGCGCCGCTTGCCCTCGCCGCCGACGGGCGCGTCCACATCGTCGCCCAGCGCGGCGGCGAGCGCGCGTTCATAGCCGGGCGCGGCGGCGATCCGGGCGAGCGCGCGGTCGCCGCCTCCGCCTCCCGTCTTGTCGTCGAGCGCGCGGGCCAGCGCGCGCGCCTCCGCCTCCAGCGCGGCGAGCGCGGCGCGGGCGGCGGCACCCTCGCTCTCGGCCGATTCGCGCCGGGCGGCGGCGGCATCGCGCGCGGCCTCGGCATCGCGGATGGCATCGGTGGCGGCGGCGATCTCGCCTTCGGCCGCCGCGCGGCGGGTGGCGGCCTCGTCGCGCCGGGCGATCAGCGGGGCCTCCTCGCCCAGCGCCCGCGCCTCGGCGGCGATGCGGGCGCCCTCCGCCTCGGCGCGCGCCACGCGCTGCCGGGCGGCATCCAGCGCGGCCGCCGCGACGCGGATCTCGGCCTGCTCGGCGGCCTGCGCGGCCATCGCGCGCGCCATCTCCACCTCGGCATCGCGCGCGGCGATCTCGGCCTCCCCCAGCTTCGTCGCCAGCGCGCCGCGCCGCGCCTCGGCGGCGGCGATCGCGGCGGCCAGCGCCTTGTCCTCCTCGGCCAGCCGCGCGATCGCGGCCGAAGCGTCGATCGCCAGCGTGTCCTCGCGCGCGCGATCGCGGGCGAGGGTATCGCGCTGCCCCGCCAGCTCCGCGATCCGCCGGTCGAGCGCGCCGCGTTCGGAGCGCAGCGTGGCCAGTTCGTGCGCGATCGCGCCCGCCGCCTCGCGCGTCGCCAGCGCCTGCGCGCGCCGGTCGGCCAGCGTGCGCGCGGCCTCGGCCTGACAGGCGGCGGCGGCGCGCTGCGCCTCGGCGGCGGCGGCGACGGCGGCCTCGGCGCTGTCGGCCTCCTTCTTGGCGGCCTCGGCGGCGGCGGCGGCATCGCGCCAGCGCGCGAAGATCAGCCGCGCCTCGGCCAGCCGGATCGATTCGGAGAGCGCGCGATATTTCTCGGCCGCGCGCGCCTGGCGGCGCAGCGTATTGGCGCGCGCCTCCATGTCGGCGAGCAGCTCGTCGAGGCGGGTGAGGTTGCCCTCGGTCGCGCGCAATTTCTGCTCGGCGTCCTTGCGGCGGACGTGGAGGCCCGCGATGCCGGCGGCTTCCTCCAGCATCATCCGCCGTTCGGCCGGGCGGGCGGCGATGATCGCGCTGATCCGCCCCTGGCTGACCAGCGCGGGCGAATGCGCGCCCGTCGCCGCATCGGCGAAGAGGAGGGCGACGTCCTTCTGGCGCACGTCGCGGCCGTTCAGGCGATAGGCCGATCCCGCGCCCCGCTCGATCCGGCGGACGATCTCCACCTCGCGATCCTGCGCCGTGTCGCCCCCGCCGGGCGCGCGTTCGGTGAGGATCGCGACCTCGGCGAAATCGCGCGCCGGCCGGCTGGTGGTGCCGGCGAAGATCACGTCTTCCATGCCCCCGCCGCGCATCGAGCGGGCGGAGCTTTCGCCCATCACCCAGCGGATCGCCTCCAGCAGGTTGGACTTGCCGCAGCCATTGGGGCCGACGATCCCGGTCAGCCCCGGCTCGATGCGCAGCTCGGCGGGCTCGACGAAGCTCTTGAACCCGGACAGCTTGAGCCGCTTGATCCTCAAGGCGTCAGCGCCTCCCGGCGCGGCCCGACGGGACCGTCCTCATCCACCGGCCGCCGCGCGCAGCCGGGCATGCAGCGTCTTCCAGTCATAGACATTGTCGGCCTTGACGCCGTTGATGAAGAAGCTGGGCGTGCCGTCCACCCCCTGATCGACGGCGTGCTGCCGCATCTCGACCAGCTTGTCGACCGCCGCCTTGTCGGCGAGGCAGGCGTCGATCTGCGATTCGGGCATGCCGCGCGCGCGGAAGAACTCGTCGAGCTTGCCTGCCTTGGCGATCGCGGCGACGCGCTGCTGATCGGGCAGCGACTGGATGCGCTCCTGCTCGGCCTTGGGGATGTCGCTGAACTTGGCGGCCCAGACCGGCTGCTCGGCATAGATCTGCTCGACCAGCTTGAAGAAGGGGCCCGCCCCCCGGCAGCGCGCGAGCACCGATACCGACACGTCGACCGGCTGGAGCAGGAAGTTGCGATATTCCCAGCTCACCTTGCCCGTGCTGACGAATTCCTCCTCGAGCGGCTTCGTCGCCTCCTTCGCGAATTCGGCGCAGTGCGGGCAGGTGAGCGAGCCATATTCGACCAGCTTCACCGGCGCGTTGGGATTGCCCATCACGAAGCCGCCCTCGGGCGTGGCGCTCACCACCTCGGTCCATTGCGTGCCGGCGGGGGGCGCCACGGCGGCGACGGGCGCGGTGGGCGCGCTCGTGCCCTCGGCCGCCTTCTTGTTGCAGGCGACGGCGAAGAGGGCGAGGCCCGTCAGTGCCCAACGCGGGTCGATCTTCATGGACGCTCATACTCCCTGGCGAAATCAGCTCCGCGCAACGTCATGCAGCGGCCGGCGGCCCACCGCAAGACGGGCGCGGCGGGTCGGAAGGGGGGGGCCGCCGCTTCCCGTGCGCTTTATTTCAGCGCGGCGTCGAGCTTCGGCTTCAGTTCGGCCCAGGTCGTCGTGTCGGGGACGGCCGTGCCGTTGATCAGGAAGGTGGGCGTCCCCTCGATCTTGCGCGCGTTCCACGCCTCGGCCGCCATCTTGCCGAGCAGGTCCTTTTCCGTCTTGCTGGCGAGGCAGGCATTGGCGCGCGCGGGCGTCACCCCCCGGCTTTCGACCAGCGCGATCAGCCCGCCATTCCTGGCCAGCGCGTCGAGCGCGGCATCGGGCGACATCGCCTTGAGCTTGTCGAGATTGGCCGACTGATAGGCCTGCACCTTCTCGAACCATTGCTCCTGCCGGGCGAAGATCAGGTCGATCGCGCCGAAATATCCCGCGGGCCCCGCGCAGCGGGCGAGAAGCGAGGCGGCGAAGTCCGCCGGATCGCGCAGCGCGTGGCGCATCTCCAGGCTGACGCGGCCGGATTTGATGTAGGTGGCGCCGAGCGCGGGCAGCGCCTCCTGCTCGAAATGCGCGCAATGCGGGCAGGTGAGCGAGAAATATTCGACCAGCTTCACCTTCGCGTCGGGATTGCCCAGCACATAGGCGCCCGCCGCCGTCCGCGTGACATGATGCGACCAGTCCTGCGCGGACCGTGGCGCCTGTGCGGCAGCGCCGCCCGCGAGGAAGAACGGGGAAGGCGCGAGCACGGCCGCCGCCATCGCCGCCGCCGCCAATATCCGGGGCCATCGCACGCCTGTCTTCATATCGTCTCTCCGGATGGGGCCGCCTTGTCCTGCGGGCCGTCGAAAACGGGCGCCCCCTGGCTCGCCGCGAGCGCGCCGGCCAGCCCTTCGAGGCAGGCGCGCAGCTCGGGATCGCCGATCGCGCGCAGGCTGTCGCCCAGCTCGGCGGGGAGGGGACGCAGCGAGGGCGGCGCGCGGCGCGATTCGGCCCGCGCGGCCTGCGGGCGCGGCGCGACTCCCTGGCGGATGACCAGCCGGCCGACGGCGGGATAGCCGAAGAAGCGGTTCACCCGCTCGACGATCTCGGGGGCGACATGCTGCATCACGGACGCGTGCGCGCCGTCGACCACCAGCGTCAGCACGCCTTCCGCGCGGCGGCCGGGGGGGAAGCGGATCGATTCGGGGGCGGATACGCCGGCATAGCGCGGCCCCACGATCTCGGGCCAGCGGCTCACCACCGATGCCTGCACGAAGCCGAATCGACGGAAGGACGCGCGGCCGACGTCGCCCAGCATGTCGCCCACCGCGCGCACGCGGCCCCGGGGGCGATCGCCGCCCGATTCGGGGGCCTGGCGGCCGGGGCGCGGGATTCTGGCTTTGGTCATCGCGTCTTCCATGCCATAGCGCCGCATGGCCGTCGATGCCGCGTCCGCCCTTCTCGGCTGGTATGATCTGAACGCGCGGGCGCTGCCCTGGCGCGCGCCGCCGGGCGCGCCGGCCGCCGATCCCTATCATGTCTGGCTGTCGGAGATCATGCTCCAGCAGACGACGGTTGCGGCGGTGAAGCCCTATTTCGCCGAATTCCTGCGCCGCTGGCCCACTGTCGGCGCGCTCGCGGCGGCCGACGAGGGCGACGTGATGGCCGCCTGGGCGGGGCTTGGCTATTATGCCCGCGCGCGCAACCTGATCGCCTGCGCGCGTGCCGTTGCCGCGATGGGGGGCGCCTTTCCGCGAAGCGAGACGGCGTTGCGGGCGCTGCCGGGGATCGGCGACTATACCGCCGCCGCGATCGCCTCGATCGCTTTCGGGCTGCCGGCGGTGGCGGTGGACGCCAATGTCGAGCGCGTCACCGCCCGCCTGTTCGCGGTGGAGGCGCCGCTGCCCGCCGCGCGGCCCGCCTTGCGCGCGCTCGCCGCGTCGATCTGGCCCACGGAGCGGCCGGGGGATTTCGCGCAGGCGATGATGGATCTCGGCGCCACGATCTGCACGACGCGCGGCCCGGCTTGCGCGATCTGCCCGCTTTTCGGCGGGTGCGCGGCGGCCGGGCGGGGCGATCCCGAACGCTTCCCCGTCAAGGCCGCGAAGCGCGCGCGGCCGGTGCGGCGCGGCACGGCTTTCTGGCTGGAGCGCGATGGGCATGTCCTGCTCTGCCGCCGGCCGGCGAAGGGCATGCTGGGCGGGATGCGCGCGCTGCCGAGCGGGCCGTGGGGCGAGGCCGATCCGGGGCTGGCGGATGCGCCTGTCGCCGCTTCCGGCCATGCGCCGGATTGGGAGCCGCTCGGCCGGGTCGGCCATGTGTTCACCCATTTCGCGCTGGAGCTGTCGGTCGCGGGCGCGATCGCGGCGGGCGGCGGGGAGGATGCAGAGGGCGAATGGTGGCCGATCGCGGCGCTCCCCGAGGCGGGGCTGCCGACGCTGTTCGCCAAGGCGGCGATGCTTGGGCGCAACTGGCGGCGCTAAGGGCTGGACCCCGCCCGCATCGCGGATAGAAAGGCGCACCCCCGCCGGAGCCTCCCGCATGATCCCTCACAGTTATACCGATCGCCATGTCGCCACCTCGCTTGCCCCGCCGGGCTTCACCGGCTCGCCGCTCCGGCGGTTCGAGCGGGAGCGCGAGGATTCGGATGCCTTCGCGGCCGCGCTGGCCGATCCGCGCGCGCGGCTGCTGCGGCTCGACGGGCTCGATCCGGTCGCGGCGGCGGACGGGGCGCTCGCCTGGGGGCGGCCGGACGAGGCTCCGGCGGACGTGCCGCTCGCGCTCCTCGGCCATATCGGGGGCGATCCCTGCTTCGTCGCGCTGGCGAAGGTGGCGCCGGGCACCGGCCACAATGCGATCTGGCGCATCCTGAACGCCCTGCCCGCCGGCGAGGCGGCGACCTATGCGACGGCGCGCAGCCTTGTCGACTGGCATTCGCGCCACGGCTTCTGCCCCAATTGCGCCGCCGCGACGACGGTGATGCGCGGCGGCTGGGCGCGGCGCTGCCCGGATTGCGGGGCGGAGCATTATCCGCGCACCGACCCCGTCGTCATCATGCTGGCCGAGCATCAGGGCCGCGTGCTCGTCGGGCGCCAGCCGCGCTTTCCGGCCGGGCGTTATTCGGCGCTGGCGGGCTTCATCGAGGTGGGCGAATCGATCGAGGAGGCAGTGGCGCGCGAACTGCTGGAGGAGGCCGGCGTGCGCGCGACATCGGTGCGCTATCTGGCGAGCCAGCCCTGGCCCTTCCCCTCGTCGCTGATGATCGCGTGCGTGGCGGCGGTCGATTCGGAC
>Ga0182749_1002620_pt1 | contig 13040 bp, 11 predicted proteins | sample eDN3rd37CKraftMG_FD_128875 | JGI IMG/M metagenome (GOLD analysis project Ga0182749, IMG submission 128875) | Enriched Miracle-Growth compost microbial communities from Emeryville, California, USA - eDNA 3rd pass 37_C Kraft MG (version 2) (version 2) ...
GCTCGCCAAGCTGCGCCTCGACGACGCCGTGTTCGAGATGATTCGCACGGCGCTCCACGAAAGCCTTGCCGATAAGCGGCGGGACTATGACGAGGCGATCAAGCGGTTGCACGCCGAGGCTGGCCGTCTGACGGGACGCCTCGATGCCCTCTATGTCGATAAGGTGGATGGCCTGATCGACGAGGACTTCTATCGCCGGATGAGCGAGCAATGGCGCGAGGAGCGTGACCGCTGCCAAAGGGACATGGAGCGCTACAACGAGGCCGATGATTCCTACATCGACAGCGGCGTGGCGCTGATCCGTTTGGCGAGGGAAGCGCACCGGGTCTTTGAAACCCAACCCGCTGGGGAGAAGCGTAGGCTGCTAAATTTCCTACTTTCGAACTGCACTTGGGCCAACGGCGAGCTGCGCGCCGATTTCAATGAACCCTTTGACTTACTAGCGGAAACTGTCGCCGACGCTGCACGCCATTCGGCCGCCGAAGGGCCGGAATCGGCCCAAAAAGCGAAGTGGCTCCCCGGGCCTGATTCGAACAGGCGGCCGTCCGATTAACAGTCGGATGCTCTACCGCTGAGCTACCGGGGAACGGAAGCGAGGCGCGCCTATAGCAGCGGGTTCGCGCGGGTTGCAAGGGGTCTGTCGCAGCTTTGTGCGATCGTCAGACCGCGAACTGCTCCATGGTGATGCGGTCGTCCAGCGCGTGCTCGGGATCGAACAGCAGGGAGAGCGAATTCGCCCGGTCGATCGCGACCGAGACGGTGGCGACGTCGCGCACCTCGCGCTGGTCGGCGACGGCGCTCACCGGGCGTTTCACCGGGTCCAGCACGCGGAAGGAGATGCGCGTGCGTTCGGGCAGGATCGCGCCGCGCCAGCGCCGGGGGCGGAAGGGGCTGATCGGCGTCAGCGCGATCATCGCCGATTCGAGCGGCAGGATCGGCCCTTGCGCGGAAAGATTATAGGCGGTGGAGCCGGCGGGCGTGGCGGCGAGCACCCCGTCGCAGACCAGCTCGGGCAGGACGGTGCGGCCGTCGATCGTCACTTCCAGCCGCGCGGTCTGGCGCGTCTCGCGCAGCAGCGAGACCTCGTTGATCGCGGGATAGGATACGGTCTCGCCGTCCACCGTCACGGCTTCCATGCTGAGCGGAGTGACGGTGAAGGTACGCGCGCGCTCTATGCGGTTTTCGAGCAGGTCGGGGCTCCACTCGTTCATCAGGAAGCCTACCGTGCCCAGATTCATTCCGAAGACGGGCAGGATGCGCCGCCGGTCGAGCATGGTGTGGAGCGTCTGGAGGAGGAAGCCGTCGCCGCCCAGCGCCACCGCCAGCGTCGCCTGCTCGACGGGCACCCATTCATAGCGATCGCGCAGCATGTCGGCGGCGGCCTGCGCCGCCTCGGTCGGCGAGACGATGAGGGCGAGCCGTCGCTCCTCGGTCATCCGCCGGTCACGCTCATGTGACGCGCGACCGCGGGCGCCGCCGCGCGCTCCTCGATGCGGAAGGCGTGGCGGAGCGGCTTGAGCGCCATCGCCTCGTCGAGCAAGGCGTCGAGCGCCTCGCGTCCGCCCGATCGCAGCGCGGCCTTCAGGTCCACCCGGTCGTCATGGCCGAGGCACATGTAGAGCCGGCCGGTGGCGGTGACGCGCACCCGGTTGCAGCCCTCGCAGAAATTCCGGGTGAGGGGCGTGATGAAGCCGATCCTGGCGTCCAGCTCCTCCACTCGGTGATAGCGGGCGGGGCCGCCGGTGCGATCGTCGAGCGGGGTCAGGGTGAAGCGGCTGGCAAGACGGTCGCGCACGCCGTCGAGCGGCAGATAGCGATCGGTGCGATCCTCCTCGACCGCGCCGAGCGGCATCGTCTCGATCAGGGTGAGGTCGTGCCCCTCCGCCGCGCACCAGCGCAGCATCGGCTCGATCTCGTCCTCGTTGACGTCCTTGAGCGCCACCATGTTGATCTTGACGCGCAGCCCCGCCGCCTTCGCCGCCGCGATCCCGCCGAGCACCTGATCGACATCGCCCCAGCGGGTGATGTGGTGGAAGCGGGCCGGATCGCGGCTGTCGAGGCTGACATTGACGCGCCGTATCCCGGCGGCCGCGAGCGCACCGGCGTGCCGGCCGAGATGGGTGCCGTTGGTGGTGAGGGTCAGCTCGTCGAGGCCCTTGCCCAGGTGGCGTCCGATCATGCCGGCAAGGTCGGCCACGCCGCGCCGGACGAGCGGCTCGCCCCCCGTCAGCCGTATCTTGCGCACCCCGCGCGCGATGAAGGCGTCGGCGAGGTGGGCGATCTCCTCCAGCGAAAGGATTTCGGCGCGCGGCATGAACGTCATCGCCTCGGCCATGCAATAGCGGCACCGAAGGTCGCAGCGATCGGTGACGGATATGCGCAGATAGCTGATCCGCCGGCCGAACCCGTCGGTCAGCGGCCGCGACGGCGTTTTCGCCTCTTCTGCCATCGACGTTTCTGCCATATGTGAACAGCTAGGGTGCTGTGGCCCGATCGGCAAGGGCCGGGCGAGGGGGCGGTTCATTGCGTCTGCGTAATTTTTCGTCTTTGATTGCCATATCCCCGCGCCCGATACAGCTTCGCGAACGCTCGGGGACTCGAGGGAAAGAGAGTGACGAGCGCGCCCGAGCCCATCTTCCTGCTCTCTTTCCGCCACCGCGACGAGCTGGCGGGCATGGCGGAGCGCGCCGGCTGGAAGGCGATCGCCGCGCGGCGGGCCGATGCGGCGGAATGGCGCTTCGTGGCGAGCGGCGCGCCGATCGCGGTGGTGGACGCGCGCGGCGCCTTCGACGAGGGGCTCGCCGCCGCCCGCGCGCTGGGCGAGCCGGTGGAGGCCAATTCGGCCGCCCTGCTGGTGCTCGTCTCGCGCCGGGACGTGGCCGGGCTCGACGGCTTCTTCGCGGCGGGCGCCACCCATTATCTGGCCAGCCCGTTCAGCGAGGCGGAATTCGCCCAGACCTTGCGCTTCGCGGCGCGCTGCGTCGAGCGGCTGTCGGGTGATCCGCGCGGTGCCACGGGCCGGGTGGCGCTCATCGAAGCGGAGGCGGTGGTGTGGCGCTGGCGTCCGGGGGCGGACGCGGTGGCGTTGAGCCCCGTGCTGGCGAGCCGGCTGGAGGCGGAAGGGGAAAAGGAGATGCCGCTGCGCCGCCTGCTGGCCCGGCTCGATCGCGCCACGCGCAGGCTGGCGCGCGACGCGATCGCGCGGCTGATCGGCGGCGGAGGCGGCGCCACGGCCTTCGCCCACGGCGTCGCGGGCGCGCGGATCGCGCACCACCTCCATGTCGAGCGCGACGGGGCGGTCGTCGGGCGGATAGAATATCTCGATCCCGTGCGCCGCGCGGAGGACCGGCAAAGCCGCGACTCGCTGACCGGCCTTGGCGATGCCGCGGCCATGCGCCGCTGGATCGACGCGCGGCTGCACGCGGAGGGGACGGGTGGGGCCCCGGCCTGCATATTGATCCTGCTCGCCGTCAGCCGTTTCGACGCGATCAACGCCGCTTTCGGCAAGGCGACCGGCGACGCCGTGCTCCAGGCCGTCGCGCGGCGTATCGAGCGGCTGATGGGGGGGGCGCGGTCGCGCCGGTGCTGCATCGCGCGGCTGGCGGGGGCGGAGTTCGCGGTGGCGGTCGCGGCGCCGGCGACGCTCGCCGAGGCGAACATGGCGGCGATGCAGCTTGTCGAGGCGGTGAACCGGCCGTTCGTTTCCGATCATCGCGTGGTCACGCTGGGCTGCCGGGTCGGCATCGCGCCCGCCGGGGGGGAAAATGACGATGCCGCCGCGCTCCTTCGCCGGGCGAGCGGGGCGCTGGCCGATGCCAAGCGCGGCGACGGCGGCGTCATCCGTATCCTGGACGCGACCGGGGAAGCGCAGAGCGCGCGCGAGAACCGGCTGGAGGTCGATCTGCGCACGGCGCTTGCCCGCGACGAGATCGAGATCCTGTTCCAGCCGCAGGTATCGGTCACGACCGGGGAGATCACCGGCGTCGAGGCGCTGGCGCGCTGGCGGCACCCCGATCTGGGCGAGGTCGGCGCGCCGACCCTGTTCGCGGTGGCGGAGCGTTCGGACTATCTGCTCCAGCTTTCGGAGCATGTGCAGGGAAAGGCGGTCCGCATCGCCGCCGCCTGGCCGCAAGCGCTGGGCGGGCTGCGGCTGGCGGTGAACGTCACGGCGTCGGACATCGCCCGGCCGGGCTTTGCCGATCGCTTCCTCGCCATGGTCGACGACAGCGGCTTCGCTCGGGGGCGGCTGACGGTGGAGGTCACGGAAAGCGGGCTGATCGACGATCTGGGCGACGCCGCCACCCTGCTCGCGAGGCTGCGCGCCGCCGGGCTGCGCGCGGCGATCGACGATTTCGGCACCGGCTATTCCAGCCTCGCTTATCTGAAGGCGCTGCCGCTCGATTATCTCAAGATCGACAAGAGGCTGGCGCAGGATATCGCCGGCTCCGCGCGCGATCGGGTGGTGGTGCGCGGCGTGATCGACATGGCGCGCTCGCTGGGCCTCGCGGTGATCGCCGAGGGGGTCGAGACCGAGGCGCAGCTCGCCCTCCTCGCGGCCGAGGGGTGCAATTATTATCAGGGCTTCCTGTGCGCGCCGCCGCTGGGCGTGCCCGAGCTGGAACGTCTCGTCGAGAAAAGACGGGCGGGGCTGGCGGCCTGAAGGGGAGGGGGAGACCCGCTCAGTCGGTCGCGCGCACCAGCATGATGGTGACGGGCTCGCCCGCGAAGGACAGCGGGAAGGGGCCCGTATCGCGCCAGATGGTCGCGCCCTTCGCGTCGCGGATCGATGCGTGCAGGGCATAGTGGCCACCCTCGATGATCCGGGCTGGATCATAGTCGATGGTGAAGGGCATCGGCACCTGCCGCTCCTGCACCTCGAACCGCTCGGTCGCGAGGGCCAGGCCGGAGGAGAGGTCGACCAGCGTTACCGTCACCACCGCGTCGGGGGCCAGCGCGATCCGCTCGCGATAGGCCACCGTCCCCTCGATCCGGGCGATGCGGCTGTTTTCACTGCGCTTGGGCGCGGTGCTGAAGGGGATGCTCATCTGGCACCCCGCGAGAAGGAGCGCGCCGATCAGCATCGTCCCCGTGGCGGATATCCGCATCTTGCCGTCCCTCCTTGCGCCCTGTGTGTCTTTCACGCCCTTACAGCTTGGGCAGCGTCACACCCTTCTGGCCCATATATTTGCCCGCCCGGTCCGCATAGCTCGTCTCGCACGGCTCATTGCCTTGCAGGAAAAGGAACTGGCACGCCCCCTCATGGGCATAGACCTTGGCCGGAAGCGGCGTGGTGTTGGAAAATTCCAGCGTGACATGCCCCTCCCAGCCCGGCTCCAGCGGCGTCACGTTCACGATGATGCCGCAGCGCGCATAGGTGGACTTGCCGAGGCAGATCACCAGCACGTCGCGCGGCACGCGGAAATATTCGACGGTGCGGGCGAGGGCGAAGCTGTTGGGGGGGATGACGCACACGTCGGTCTTGCGGTCGACGAAGCTGTTCGCGGCGAAGTTCTTGGGGTCCACCGTCGCCGAATCGACATTGGTGAAGATCTTGAACTCGTCCGCCACGCGCGCGTCATAGCCGTAGGAGGAAAGGCCGTAGCTGATGCAGCCGTCGCGCCGCTGCGCCTCGACGAAAGGCTCGATCATCGCGTCGCGGGTGGCGCGCTCCCTGATCCACTTGTCGGACATGATCGACATGGGTGGGCTGGTTTCCTTTCCGGGCTGCTGAAACTTGTGGGACGACGTGCGACGGCGCAGCTTTCGCCGGAGTGCGGCGTCAATGCAAGCCGAGGTCGGCCGGGCCGAAGGCAAGGGGCAGGAGGTGCGAGAGCATGTGTCGCTCGACCACGCCGCCGTCGGCCGACGCGCAGTGGACGACGATGTCGCGCCCGCCCGCCTGCGCCGCCTCGCTCAGCATCTGGCGGCAACGGCCGCAGGGGCGCACCGGGGCGTCCCCCTCGATCCCGCCGCCGGCCGCCATCGCGCCGCCGACCACGCCGATCGCGACCACGTCGCGCAGCCGTCCGGCGGTGTTGGCGGCGGCGAGCGCCACCGTCTCCGCGCAGAGTGAGAGGCCGTGGCTCGCATTCTCGAAATTGGCGCCGCGCACGACCGATCCGTCGGCGAGCAGCAGCGCCGCGCCCACAGCGAAGCGCGAATAGGGGGCATAGGCATGGCGGGCCGCCTCGCGCGCCTCGTCGATCAGGACGCGGCCGGCCACCTCGCTCATGTCGATCGCGGTCATGCCTGGTCTGCCACGGATATGTCAGCCACGGATGTGGAGGACGCAGAGCAGGGTGAACAGCCGGCGCGCGGTATCGAAATCCAGCTCGATCTTGCCCTCCAGCCGCTCGATCAGCAGTTCGGCCGCGCCGTTGTGGATTCCCCGCCGCGCCATGTCGATCGTCTCGATCTGCTGCGGCGTCGCCTGGCGAATCGCCTGGAAATAGCTGTCGCAGATCGCGAAATAATCCTTGATCGGCCGCCGGAAGCGCCCGAGCCCCAGGATCAGCGTTTCAAGCAGATGGGCCTCCTCGTTCGCGATATCGATCGCGAGGCGCCCTTCCTCGACGCGCAGGCTGATCCGGTAGGGGCCGGCATAGCCCCCCGGATAAGCGCGCAGGGGGCGGAAATAATTGCCCTCCAGCAGGTCGAAGATCGCGATGCGCCGTTCCTGCTCGACATCGGCGTTGCGCCAGATGATCGTCTTTTCGTCGAGATCGACGGCGATGATGCGCGGATCGGCCATTGTCGAGACGCGCTGTTATCGGACGCGGTGGCGTTAGGCAAAGGCGGCGGTGGCGGCGGGCAAAACAAAGCCCTCTTCCCGGAAGGGAAGAGGGCTCAGGGGGGAGGGACTATTCGGCGACGCGGACGGTCACATGCGCGCTCCAGCCGGAGACGAGCGGACGATCCGGCCGTTCGTCGAGGCGGAGCCGCACGGGCACGCGCTGGGTGACCTTCACCCAGTTTCCGGTCGCATTCTGGGCCGGGAGCAGCGAGAATTCAGCACCCGTGCCGGCGCCGATCCCGGTGACGTGGGCGCTATACCGCTTTCCCGGAATGGCATCGATCTCGACATCGGCGTGCTGGCCGACGCGAATCTTCGCAAGCTGGGTCTCCTTGAAATTGGCGTCGATCCAGTAATCGCCGGTGCCGACGACGCTGACGTTGCTGAGAAGCTGGACCGCCATCGATCCCGGCTGAAGCTTGTCGGTCTGCGCGACGACGCCGTCGATCGGCGCGCGCACCTCGGTCCGCTTGAGGTCCAGCGCCGCCTTGTCGCGCGCGGCCAGCGCCGCCTCGACCTGCGGATGGCCCCCTTGCGCCGATGCGCCGAGGATCGCGCGCGCCGCCTGCGCGTCGGCGGTGGCGACGGCGTGCTTCGCCTCGGCCGACATCAGCGAGGCCTTGGCCGCGTCATAGCTGGCGTGCGTGGTGAAGCCCTTGTCGAGCAGGTCCTGCTGGCGGCGGAAATTCTCCCGCGCCAGCGCGACGTCGGACACGGACGAGCCGATATCGGCCGCGCGCGACGAATAATTGCCCCGCATCTGCGCGATCTGGAGCCGCGCGGTGCCGACGGCGGCATCGGCCTGCATCAATGCGATGCGATAGGGCTCGGGATCGATGCGATAGAGCAGGTCGCCCTTCTTCACGCGCTGGTTCTCGGTGACGGCGACCTCGACGATGCGGCCGCCCACCTCCGGCGAGATGTTGACGACATGCGCGCCGATCTGGGCATTGTCGGTTGATACCGTCCGCCCGCCGGTGAGCCACAGATAGAGGCCGAGCGCGCCCAGCAGCGCCGGCACGGACAGCATCACGAACAGCCGCCGGTTGCGGCGCGGCGGCGGGGCCAGAGGCGCGACGGGCTCGACATCGGCCAGGCGTTCGGCCTCGAGGCGGGACATGTCGTTCATGCGACGTCCTTGCCCCTGTCGTCCTTGTCGCCGTCATCCCGGCGGATGTCGTCCTTGCGCAGTCCGTCACGAATCTGGTTGAGGCAGGCGACAAGCCGATGCTTGTCCTCCTCGCCGATATGGGTGAGGATCTCGTTCTCGATCTCGACGCCGATCGCGGTCAGCCTGTCGACCACGGCATGGGCCGCGGGGAGCAGATGGAGCCGCCACACCCGGCGGTCGCCCGGATCGGCGCGGCGTTCGACCAGCCCGGCGTCCTCCAGCCGGTCGACCATGCGGCACAGCGTGATGCGCTCCACCTCCAGCCGGTCGGCAAGCTCCGCCTGGTTGAGCCCGGGATCGTGCGCGAGGTTGAACAGCGCGCGCCATTGCGGGCGCGTCACACCGATCGTCCGCGCCCGCGCGTCGAAGCGGTAGCGTACCAGCTGCGATACGTCATGCAGCAGAAAGCCGACTGATGCTCTTTCATCCATAAGTGTGCTTACATTGTTCCCGCCTATGATGAAGATTGCAATAGGGAGTTATGCATTTCCCCGGCCCTTTCTTTTCCACAGCCCCCCACGCGGCGGTGGATCGTTTCGATTCCGGGGTTGAGGCCACGCCCGGCGCGGGCGATGATGGCGGCATGGCCGAACCGATCCGACTCATGCCCGCCCCCGCGGGGGACGCCCCCGTCCTGCCGCGCAACGTCGAGGCGGAGGCGGCGCTGCTCGGCGCGCTGATGATCGACAACCGGATCGCCGAGGACATCCAGCTCAAGCTGCGCGCGGAGCATTTCCACGAGCCGGTGCACGGCCGCATCTACGACGCGATCATGCGGTTCGTCGAAAAGAACATGGTCGCCAATCCCGTGACGCTGCGCCCGCTGTTCGAGGCGGATGAGGCGATGCGCGAGCTGGGCGGCCCGGCCTATCTCGCCCAGCTCACCGGATCGGGCGCGGCGCTGATCGGCGCGCGCGATTTCGCCGGGCAGATATATGACCTGGCCCTGCTGCGCGCGCTGATCGGCGTCGGGCGGGGCATGGTGGAAAAGGCGGTCGACACGTCCGAGGCGGTCGATCCCAAGAGCCAGATCGAGGAGGCGGAGGTCGCGCTCTACAAGGTCGCCGAGGAAGGCGGCGAGCAGGGCAGCGTCAAGAGCTTCGCCCAGGCGACCCGCCTCGCCGTCGAGCAGGCGGAGCGCGCGCTCAATTCGGGCGGCCATCTGTCGGGCATCACCACGGGGCTCGACAGCCTCAATTCGCGCATCGGCGGCCTCCACCGATCGGACCTCATCATCCTCGCCGGGCGGCCGGGCATGGGCAAGACATCGCTTGCCACCAACATCGCCTTCAACGCCGCCCAGCGCCGGATGCGCGATCGCGAGGACGGGATCGACGATGCCGCCTCGGTCGGCGCGGGGGTCGCTTTCTTCAGCCTGGAAATGTCGGCGGATCAGCTCGCCACGCGTATCCTGTCCGAGCAATCGGGGATCAGCTCCGAAAACCTGCGCATGGGCAAGATCAGCCAGCAGGATTTCCGCAATCTCGCGCGCGCCTCGGCCGATCTCGCCAACCTGCCGCTTTATATCGACGACACGCCGGGCCTCACGATCGCGGCGCTGCGCACGCGCGCGCGGCGGCTGAAGCGGCAGCGTGGGATCGACCTGGTCGTGGTCGACTATCTCCAGCTCCTCCAGGGCTCGGGCCGCTCGTCGGACGGCAATCGCGTGCAGGAGATTTCGGAGATCAGCCGGGGGCTCAAGCAGCTCGCCAAGGAACTCCACGTCCCGGTGATCGCGCTGTCGCAGCTCAGCCGCGCGGTCGAGCAGCGCGAGGACAAGAGGCCCCAGCTTTCGGACCTGCGTGAATCGGGCTCGATCGAGCAGGATGCGGACATCGTGCTCTTCGTCTATCGCGAGGAATATTATGTCGCCTCGCGCGAGCCGAAACGGCCGGGCGAGGGCGACGACGCCAAGACCTTCGAATCGCACGATCAATGGGCGCGCGACATGGAGCGCGTCTTCGGCCTGTCGGAACTGATCATCGCCAAGCAGCGCCACGGCGCCACCGGCAAGGTGAAGCTGCGTTTCGAGAGCAAGATCACCCGCTTCTCGGATTATGTGGAAGACAGCTATCGCGGCAACGGGGGGTGAGGCGCGGCGGCTTGCCGCGTGACGGCTGGCCCGCGCCGCTGTCGGCACGGTTTACATCCCGCCCGGCGGCACACCGATCATTAACCATCGCGCTGGTCGCCGTTCCGTAATTTACGGAAAAATGGCCCGTTCCTTGCGTAGGCTTGCACCGAAACGATCCAGGCTTTTCGGGGGTGTGTGACATGCGTAAATGGGCGGCAATCGCTGTTTCTGCGGCGATGACGATCGCGGCGGTGCCGGCTTCGGCGGCAACTATGGTTTTCGATCTCACGGGAAACACGTCGACCTCCGGCACGGCGGGCAATTCGCGCATCTTCTCCGCGACCGACGGCACCACCACGATCCAGGTGCGCGCGACCGCCTGGTCCGCGACCCCGCTGAAATCGGGCGGCTATTCGATCTCGAAAGCCTATCTGGGCGATTATAGCTATGGCCTGGGCGTCACGGCGGCGGGCGATGGCAACGGCAGCAACAACGAGCATACGATCGACAACAAGGGATCGATCGATTTCGTCGTCCTCCAGTTCAGCCAGGTCGTGCAGGTCGGCAATGCGGCGCTGACGCCGTTCAGCATCAGCGGCTCCATCGACAATGATTCGACGATCGGCATCGGCAGCACGAACGCGGCGTGGAACAGCGCCGTCAATTTCACCGATCTCTCGCTGTTCGGGAATTTCTACGATCTCTACGGCAACGGCAGGACCAGCACGATCGACATCAATCCGAACGGCTTCCAGGGCAATCTGCTGCTGGTCGGCGCGAGCTTCGACAATGATCGCAATTATGACGGCTTCAAGCTGGGTTCGCTCACCGTCTCGACCGTTCCGCCGCCGGCGGTGCCGGAGCCCGCGACCTGGGCGATGATGATCGGCGGCATGGCCCTCGTCGGCACGGCGATGCGGCGCAGGCGGCGTATCGGCCACGCCCTCGCCTGACGGGCGCGCCTGACGGCGGGGCGATTTCAGCCGTAGCGCGTGCCGTCCGCGCGGGGGGCGGAGGGCATCGCTTGATGCGGGGGGTGTGGCTGTGCGGCAGGAGGGAGGGCCGCCGCACAGCCCCTTCCGCGCTTTCCCCGCCTTGCCTACGCCAGAATCTTGGCCAGCCCCTTCGACAATTGCAGCGCGCCGTTGAGCCGCGATTTCGGATCGGGCCAGTTGCGCGTGATGACCAGCTTGCTGTCCGGCCGCAGCTTCGCGGTGTCCTTGAGCCGCTGCACATAGGCGATCAGGCCCGGCAGATCGGGGAATTGATCGTCGCGGAACGCCACGAGCGCGCCGCGCGGCCCCACGTCGAGCTTGGCGATATGCGCCTTGCGGCAGTTGAGCTTGGTCTGGATGACGCTCAGCAGATTGGCCGTCGCGTCGGGCAGCGGGCCGAAACGATCGATCAGCTCGGCGGCGAACGCCTCCACGCCCTCGGCATCCTCGATCTCGTTCATGCGCCGGTAGAGGCCCATGCGCAGATCGAGGTCGGGCACATATTCCTCGGCCAGCAGGATCGGCGCGTCGACATTGATCTGCGGCGAGAAATCGCGCGCGCGCGCCTCGGCGACGATGCCGCCGGCCTTGGCCTCCATGATCGCCTCCTCCAGCATCGACTGGTAGAGTTCGAAGCCCACCTCCCTGATATGCCCCGACTGCTCGTCGCCCAGCAGATTGCCCGCGCCGCGGATGTCGAGATCATGGCTGGCGAGCTGGAAGCCCGCGCCGAGGCTGTCGAGATCCGACAGCACCTGGAGCCGCTTGGCCGCCGTGTCGGTGATCCGCCGGGTCGCGGGGGTGGTCATATAGGCATAGGCCCGCGTCTTGGCCCGCCCGACGCGCCCGCGAAGCTGGTAGAGCTGGGCGAGGCCGAAGCGGTCGGCGCGGTGGATGACGAGGGTGTTGGCGCTCGGTATGTCCAGCCCGCTCTCGACGATGGTGGTCGACAGCAGCACCTCGAACTTCCTGTCGTAGAAGGCGGACATGCGCTCTTCCACCTCGGTCGGCGCCATCTGCCCGTGCGCCACGACGTAGCGGACCTCGGGCACTTCCTTCCGCAGATATTCCTCGACGTCGGGCAGGTCCTTGATGCGGGGCGCGACGATGAAGCTCTGCCCGCCGCGATAATGTTCGCGCAGCAGCGCCTCGCGCAGCACCACCGGGTCCCACGGCATGACGTAGGTGCGCACCGCCAGCCGGTCGATCGGCGGCGTCTGGATCACCGACAGCTCGCGCAGCCCCGACATCGCCATCTGGAGCGTGCGCGGGATCGGCGTGGCGGTAAGCGTCAGCATGTGCACGTCGGTCTTGAGCGTCTTCAGCCGCTCCTTGTGGGTGACGCCGAAGCGCTGCTCCTCATCGACGATGACGAGGCCGAGGCGCCTGAACTCCACCCCCTTGGCGAGGATGGCGTGGGTGCCGACGACGATGTCTATCCCGCCATCGGCCAGCCCCTCGCGCGTCGCCTTCGCCTCGGCGGCGGGGACGAGGCGCGACAGGCGGCCGATATTGACCGGGAAGCCCTGGAAGCGTTCGACGAAATTGGTGAAATGCTGGCGGGCGAGCAGCGTGGTGGGGCAGACGAGCGCCACCTGCATTCCCGCCATCGCCGCGACGAAGGCGGCGCGCAGCGCCACCTCGGTCTTGCCGAAGCCGACATCGCCGCAGACCAGCCGGTCCATCGGCGTGCCCTTGGCAAGGTCGTCGAGCACGTCGGCGATCGCGCGGTCCTGATCGTCGGTTTCCTGATAGGGGAAGCGATCGACGAAGGCGGGGTAGCTGCCCGGCTCCGGTTCGGCCACCTCGGCGGGGCGTAGCGCGCGCTCGGCGGCGGTCTTGATGAGTTCGCCCGCGATCTCGCGGATGCGCTCCTTCATCCGTGCCTTGCGCCGCTGCCATGCCTCGCCGCCCAGCTTGTCGAGCTGCACGCCCTCGGTCTCCGCGCCGTAGCGGGTGAGGACGTCGATATTCTCGACCGGCACGTAGAGCTTGTCGCCGCCCAGA
>Ga0182749_1002622_pt1 | contig 13038 bp, 8 predicted proteins | sample eDN3rd37CKraftMG_FD_128875 | JGI IMG/M metagenome (GOLD analysis project Ga0182749, IMG submission 128875) | Enriched Miracle-Growth compost microbial communities from Emeryville, California, USA - eDNA 3rd pass 37_C Kraft MG (version 2) (version 2) ...
CCAGAAATGTCGCAGCGCGGCCGCCGCGGTCACGAACGCGTGATTGTTGCCGCGGAACGTGCCGTTGTGCTCGCCGGGCTCCCACACATCGAGTTCGGGGCGGAACAGTGTCAGCGCGAAAGGTAGGCCCATTCCCGAAAGCGACTTCGCGAGCGTCACGATGTCGGGCGTGAAGCCCATGCCTTCGAAGCTGAAGAAGCTGCCGGTTCGGCCGCAGCCAGCCTGGATGTCGTCGACGATCAGGAGCGCGCCGTGCTTCCTGGCGATGCGGGCGATGGCGCGAAGCCATTCGGGTGACGCCGCGTTCAGCCCGCCTTCGCCTTGCACCGTCTCCACAAGGACCGCCGCCGGGGCATCAAGCCCGCTCGACGGATCCGAAAGCCGCTGGTCAAGCAGCGCGGCGGTGTCGACATCCGGCCCGTAATAGCCGTCGAAGGGTTCGTGCGAGACATGCGAAAGCGGTACGCCGGCACCATTCCGCTTGCCGGCGTTGCCGGTGCAGGCGAGCGCCCCCAGCGTCATGCCGTGAAAGCCATTGGTGAAGGCGATCACAAGCTCTCGGTCGGTGATCTTGCGCGCCAGCTTGACCGCGGCCTCGACCGCGTTGGTGCCGGTTGGCCCGGTGAACATCGCACGATAGTCGAGCTGGCGCGGCGCCAGGATCAGCTGCTCGAACGCTTCGAGGAAGTCCGCCTTTGCATCGGTATGAAGGTCGAGGCCATGGGCGATGCCGTCGGCTGCGATGTAGTCGAGCAGCGCTTGCTTCAGGACCGGGTGGTTGTGCCCGTAATTCAGCGATGAGCAGCCAGAGAGAAAGTCGAGATATTGCCCACCGCTGCCGTCATGCAGCCAGACGCTCTCCGCCCGCGTGAATTGTCGGGGAATCGAACGCGAGTAACTGCGTACGCGCGACTCTCGACGATCGAAAATGTCAGTTCCCGGTGCGTCCCGGCTGGGGCGAGGGACTAAGGTCATGAGATTGCTCCGTGCTATTTCGAAAGGGCGGGAAGCGGCGAGATGCGGGCTTCCCATTCGGTATCGTGAGCGCCGGCGAAGTGCGCCTGGCGATCAAAGCGGGGGGATCGGGTAAGCGTCGCGCCGTGGCGGCGCGCAAAGGCCCGGAAGAGCGCCCACGACGCTTCGTTCTCCTCAGTGATAGTGGTCGTAAGCGCAGTGGCCGTCGCGACAGCCGGCCGGGCTATGAGCGCGTCCAGCATATTCCGCGCCAGATTCTGGCCCCGGGCAGCAGGGTCGACCGCAACCTGCCAGATGAAGATCTGTTCCGGAGATGAAGGTGGACGATATGCCGATATCCAGCCTAGCAGGGCGCTACCTCGCTCCGCCAGGATGCAGGTATCCCGAAAGTCGGTGCATTGCAGCAGATTGCAGTAGCCCGAGTTGACGTCGAGCGGTGGCGATAAAGCGATCAGCTTCGATACACGGGGACCATCCTCGGCGCGCGGCATCCTTAGTGTGAGGCAGTCGTTACGGCGGGAGCTGTTATCAGGAAATGCACTCCGGTCCGGCGCCCTTAACGCCGGAGAGCAGTTTGCTTCATTTTCCGAAATATCTAGACCCCCTGTGGAGTGATCGTCGCCATGATGAGGCGGAGAATCTAGGGAATAATCTGATTTTGGCAACCCCCTCCTCCTGGCAGGCAGGGCATTATCCTTTCGCATCTGAACTAATATCCTTCGGCTCAGGAAGGATATTTGGCCTTGTTCCCTGCCGCGCAGCGACTAGCGAGGATTATGTGGATGCGAACCTTACGATACCCGCGCTCAAAGCCCTTCGGCGGATTCTGCGCGCGTCGGAGCTGAGCAATCGCCAACTGGCCGGGGCGACCGGCCTGACGCCGTCACAGCTGCTCGTACTTCAGGAAATCGAAGAGCGCGGGCAGGTCACTCCGACCGAACTCTCCACCGCCCTGCAATTCGGTCAGGCGACCATCACCAACATCATCGATCGCCTGGAGTCGGCGGGATTGGTGAGACGTCAGCGTGGAGAGCAGGACAAGCGCCGAGTATACCTCACCTGCACTGAGGCTGGCGAGCGGACGATCGCACTTGCGCCCGACTTGCTACAAGCTACCTTCAGCCAAGAATTTACGACGCTTCCGGTGTGGGAGCAGGCGATGATCCTCGCGGGCCTTGATCGTCTCAGCGACATCCTGGGAATAGCCAGGAGCGATGTCGCACCGCTGCTGGATTCCGGAGCGATCGATCGATCGACCTAGAGCCGAAGGTATATCGCGCTGGCGCTTTTGAAGGACATAGATGATTTCGCGACCCAAGCGGCGATGACGGACCTCAGACAGGTGTCGCATCGTTTGCCTCGTTGATCGCCTGAGCCACGATCTGGCTGTCGGGGATGTCGCCGCGAATGGATGACATCATCTTCAAACGCCCGCCGCCTGGAAGCCGGGCCCCGCACCGCTGCCGTTCGGCTCGAAGCCCGTCCCGCTGACGCACACGCGGCCAATCGACATTGTCGCCTATGATCTGGATGAGGTCATTCGCGATCGAACAGGTCGAGTGAGCCACGTGGACTCAATTTCATACCTTCAAAGTGCGATTTCACCTCAATTCGCAGGCGGTCTATAGCGCCATCTTCAACGAAGCCCCGAGTGCTCAGTAACCAAGACCATCGAGCGATTGATTATTTCGGCACAATTGGCGTTACTGCAGGTGGGCGACACAGGCTTTCAGAACCAATTGGCTGGTCTCGTTGAAATGGGCTAGAGGGAACGGTGGCAGATCGATCCAGTAATCCCGGTTCGCGAACGTCCACGCGGCGGGAACCACGGCATAATCCTGGCTGCCGGCTGTTTGCATGATGGCTAGGGCGGCCCGCGAGAGCTGACCGATATAGGCAGGTGTGTCTTGCACCTGTTGCAGCACCATGTCGGCATGTTCGCCGTTGGGTCCGGGCTCGCCGATTTCGAGCATGATCGGCATGCCCGAGGGCGGCGTGTTGGCGCCGGGTGAGAACGAGATGACGATCGACGGAATATTGTCCGCGCAGGCGACCACCACCTTGAGGCGGTCCGGCGTACCGTCGGACATGGCGATCGAGGCTCCATTCTTGCCGGCCGCCGGCCCGATGAATTTCCAGTCGTATTTCGGGTTCTTGTCCGGACGGTCGCCGGCCACGGGCGCTGCTTCGGCCGCCTTGAGCGCGGCTGGCTCGGCGGCGGTGTAAGTCGTCTTGAAGCCTTTCGGCGTCCAGCTCATCGTGCCGTAGCAGGTGTCGGCTCCGCTCTTGTGACCGCAGAAGGTGCCGTGCGCGGCGAACGCGAGGCTCTGCTTGCCGCCGACGGGCTGGGTGATTGCGAATCCCTGATAGTTGTCACCGCCCGCCTCGCGCAGCCGATCGCCCTGGGAAACCAGGATCGCGATCTGACAGCCGGCGGACCCGCAATATTCGGAATAGCCGAGCGACGGACAGACGAGCTCGGACATATGCACGATGTAGTCGGGCTTGCCGTCGCCATTGAAATCAGCCGTTTCGGCGAAACCGTCCTCGCTGGTGACATGCAGCTTGTCGCCCGCCTCGCGGCATTCCTGGCGCGCCTGGTCGAAATACGCGCGGACTTCGGGCGGCAGACGCTTCGCCGGCTCCGCTGCTAGGGCGGCTGGCGCGCTGACAACGGTGGCACCGAGCGCCAGCGTCAGGAGGTTGAAGACATCGCCGCCGATCCGATGAAGGCTCGTCAGGTTCCATTTTGCCGCGCCCATCACTGTTTTCTCCTATCCATGCTCGCAATCGCCGATGTGACGGCTAACGCTGCCTGTCCCCGCTTCACTGAACCGTTTTGGGGGCTGGCTGGCTGATCTTGAGTTGTTCGCGCAGGGCCGCGACCTGGCCGGTGAAGGCATTCCGGCGTTTGCCCAGCCAGAAGAAATAGGCAGCGCAGGGGGCCATAAGCAGCACGCCGAGGACGACGCTCGACAGGAAACAGACGAACACGCCGATCAGGGCGAGAAACAGCGATATCGCGCCGAACACCGATGAGATCATCGGGAAGCAGGCCTTGTTCACCGCTGAGCCGATGAAATCCAGCGCGCCGGTATTGTGGTTGAAGATTGCGACGAATGGTCCGTCCGTCCGGCCCCTGGGTATTGCCCAGATCAGCGACACCCAATGGCCCTGCCGCACCGCCAGGTGCACGTCCTCCACTTTCAGGGATTCTTCCTCCCCGTCGGCTGTGCGGATAATGATCTGGTCATGGGTCGTGTGCTTCGACTTGACCGGGTCCTTCTCGATATATCCCGATCCATGGCTGACCACGCCGCGGCCGCCGCCGCCGGAGATTTCAGTGGTGACCCATTTCTGCGTATCCATCACCTCGCCGCTCATGCTGTGAATGGCGATCTGGCGCGAGCCGAGGGTAATGGTCGTCATCTGCGTCATGCCGCCTCCCTTTCCAAAAAAGGATCGTTGATCTGCGGCGGCTAGATATGCTGTTCTCCGGCGTGGCGCTTATCAAGAAGTTATGAAGTGTGGTCGGGGGCGATATGTCGCGCAAATCGGGCAGTTCCCGGCGGGACCGGCTGATCTGGACGGTCGGTGCGGCAGAGGTCGATGAATCGAGTTGGCGGTTACGCCTCGCCGGGCGCGACGTGGACATCGAGCAGAAGCCGCTGGAGCTGCTGCTGGCACTGCTGCACCGCAACGGCGAAGTCGTCACCAAGGACGAACTGCTCGATCTCGTGTGGCCTGGCGTCACCGTAGTTCCCGCCTCGCTGCCGACTGCCATTGCCAAGCTGCGCCGCGCGCTGGGCGATGAAGCCGCCATCGTCGAGACCGTGCCCAAGCTCGGCTATCGCATTGCCGGCACCGCGAACGTGCAATGCATGCAAGCGAACGAACGCCCGCTGATCGGGTTCATGACCGGCGATCCCGTGCCTGGCGCGGCCGGCTGGCGGCTCTCTCGCTCGATCGCTCGCGGCGATGCCGACGATGTCTGGCTCGCACGGTCGGACACCGGCGAAGCGCGCGTGTTCAAATTTGCCGAGACACCCGCCCGGCTGCGCCAGCTCAAGCGCGAGGCACGGGCCGGGCAGGTGCTCGCCGCGCTCGGCGACAGCTCGAAGCGGTTCGTGCTGCCGGTCGCCCATGTATTCGATCGTGTGCCCGCCTGGCTCGCGTTCCCGGATGCGGGACTGGATCTGGGGCAGTGGTTCATGCGATGCGGCGCTGGCCTTGACCGCGCCGCGCGGATCGCTCTGGTGGAGCAGGCGGCGCGTGCGATCGCTGGCGCGCACAGTGTTGGCGTGCTGCACCTCGATCTCAAGCCATCGAACCTGCTGGTATCGATCCAGGCCGATGGGCCGCGTGTTCGCGTGATCGATTTCGGCAGTTCGGTCCTGCTCGATCATCCGCGCCTTCGCGCCGCCGCACTGGCCGGGATGACGATCACCGAGCCTGCTGACAGCAACGCGTCGTCGCCGGCTGGAACGCCTCTCTATGCCGCGCCTGAACTGATCGGGAGCGGCGCACCGTCGGCGGCATCCGACATCTATGCCTTGGGCCTGATCCTCTTCCAGGTCCTCGCCGGCGACCTCAACCGCCCGCTCGCCCCTGGCTGGGAGGACTTGATCGACGACCCCCTGCTGCGCGATGATATCGCCCGGGCCTCGGCGCTCGACCCGGCGCATCGCTTCCCCTCGGCCGAGCTATTGGCCGACAATCTCGCCACGCTGGATGTCCGGCGCGCCGAAGCTGCGCGCGTCGCTGCCGAGGCTGCCGAGGGAGACCGAATCCGGCGGGAGGTGGAGCGGACGCGCGCGCGCAGACCGTGGGCGATCGCTGCCGGGGTCGCGCTTACGCTGGGCGTCGTCGGAGCGTCTGCCGCGGCCTGGGAAGCTGCGCGCGCACGCGACGAGGCACGACGCCAGACGGCGATCACCACTGCGATCAACAGCTTCCTCGCCGACGACTTGCTGGCGCGCGGTGATCCGTCGAAAAGCGGCAGCGCCGGCGAAACGCTGATCGACGCTACCCGCCGTGCCGAGCCTGAGATCGGCCGCCGTTTCGGCAAGGCCCCATTGGTCGCCGCGCGGCTCTATCACACGCTTGCCCGCGTCTATGCCCAGCAGTCCGATTGGGCAGCAGCCCGCGCCGCCTATACCAGGGCCGACGCCGCCTACGCCCGCGCCGGCGCCGCCGACAGCAAGCCGGCGGCGATCGCGCGGCTGCAACAGGCTTCGACTGAGGCGTTGTCCTACACGGAAGGGTCGGTTGAACGCGCGCGGGCGATCATAGCGCAGGAGCGGGCACGCTTGCCGGGGGACGAAGACCGGATCGACCCGGAAGTGCGCGTTTGGCTCGCCTCGGCGCGCGGGATGGTCGAACTGGCCGGCGGTGACATCCACGTTTCGCGCGACCAGTTCGGTCTCGCCGCGCAGATTGCTGACAGTATGCCTGGGCAGTTCGACGCGCGTACTCGCAACGACTTCCATCAGCGCTACGCCTTCACGCTGATCCGGCTTGGGGACGGCAAGGGAGCGGAAGCGGCGATCAAGCCCCTGCTGGCCGCGCAGGCCCGACTTCTTGGTCCGACCAATCCCGACGTGCTGCTGCTCAGAATGAATCTGGGCCAAGCTTACCTCTATCAGCGGCGTTTTGCCGATGCGGTGAAGGAATTGTCGGCTGTGCTGCCGCTGATGCGGCAGCAACTCGGCCCCGATCACCGCCTCGTCCAACAGACGCTCGCGGCGCGGGTCGAAGCCTATGGTGACCTTGGTAATTATCGAGCATCGATCGCCGATGGTCGCGAACTCTATGCGATCGCGCTCAAGCAGCAAGGGTTGCGCGCCTTCCGCCCGATCGTCGCTCTGTCAGACCTGGCGACGTCGGAATGCCGGGCACCCGATCTTGCCAATGGCGTTGCCGATGCGCGCAAAGCCTATCGCGCCTCGCTCGACACCTTCGGACCGGAGGCGGCGCTGACCCAGGGTGTCGCCATGGCCTTGGCACAATGCTTGATCGAAGCGGGCCAGGATGCCGCCGCCACACCGCTTATCGCGCATATCGACCGCAAGGCGGTTGCTGCGCTGGCATCCGATCCGCACTGGGGGGCAAATATCGATCTGGCGCGGGCCGAAATCTCCGTCCATGCCCAACGGTGGGAAGATGCTGCGGCCGATCTTCACGCTGCTGCTGTGGCGTACGCCTCACCGCAATCGGACGTCTTCCAGCACCGTAAATTCGAAACCTTGAGCGCACTCGTCGCTCGTTCAAGTACCAGGTAGCCGATCCGAGCCAGCGCGGCGGAGAATGGAATTCTCGTACCAGTGCAGCACCTTTCCCAGCGGATGCCATCGCTTTGCCCGGGTAGGCGTCAGCCGCCGCGGTCTTCCCTGCTGACCTTTATACTGGCTTGCAGATCCGTTGGACGAATGACGGGCATGATCGGGGCCGCGGCGACCAGTTTGACCCAGAGGGTATCCCCATCCCGGAAATAGGAAGTCTCGTTCGCCTGGCGCAATGCGTTGATGCTGCCCTTTTCCGTTCCGGAGGCTGCATTGGTGAAACCCGGCAGTTCAAATATGACCCATGAGCCCTGGTCCATTTCGGCCAGACTGAGAGTGACTTCCGGCCTTTCGGTTTTGACCTGGATCTCGGTGCCGGCCCGCACGGTGCTCTGGTCGCCGCTGATCTTGAATTCCTTGCCGTTGCGAACGAGCGCGATGGGCGCCTGTGGAGGACGGCGGGAGAACAGGGCTGCACGCTGGGCCTGGACTAGGGGTGTGTCCGGCGCATTGGGGCCAAGCGAGGCGAGCAGGGCGAACCGGGCGGTGCGGGATTCCAGATCGACGGCGCTGGGAAGTTCGCCCCTGCTGTCCGAGAGATTCAGGCGTCCGATATCGCCCGTGCACACGGAAGCGTTCCAGCTGGGATGGATTTCGCAGCTATCGTCGGTGGCGACACTGTCATTTTCGCCGTCGTGCAGCAGGACCTGGGAATTGGGGATGCCGCCCACCGATCCGTCCAGGTCGCGGAAGGACAGGGTCCGATATGCGTTGCCGCCGCGGTTGTCGTTATCGAACCGGGAATCGTACTTCGGAAAATAGACCGGCTTGGCGTTGATGAACTCTGCACCACGGATGGTGCTTCCGGTACTGAGCCCCGCACTCGTGAACATCAGGAAGGACAGCGCGCCTGTCTTTCTCCGATCGTTGTCCTGGAAATTCACGAATGTCGTGTTCACCACGTCATCGCGGTAGTCGTAGTATTCGTAGCCGCGGATGGGGAAGTCCGGGATGGAAGGCTTGGGCAGGCTGCGTCCGTAGGCCACTTCCTCCGGCGTTGTTGGATTGCCGATGTTGTCGGTCTCGCCCACGACCAGCGCGTCCACCAGACGGGAACTGAACGGCAGGCTGCCGATATCACCGGCGGCCTGCGTCATGCCGATGGCATTGTCGGCAAGTTTCATGTTGCTGTACACGTAAAGATCCCCCCGGCCCCAGAGACCACCATTGCGGTTCTTGTAGGCGGTCAGGCTCTCGAAGTGCGTCTCCATCGCTTCGCTCTCCAGATCGGTGGGATCTTTCAAAGGCAGCAGTGGAATGGAGGCCAGCCCAAAAGTGTTGTCTTGGTCGATGTGCCGGTCGATCAGGAACCCGTCGAAGTTGGAATGGGCAATGTTGCCCTTGAATTTGCGCAGCGGCGTACGGCGCGGCCAGGTGTTTTGGCTGACTTCCGTTCCCAGGAAGGCGCCATTGGGGTGTTCCGGGATCGACAGCCAGAAGCCAACCTGATCGGAACCGGCCGCCACATTGTCCATGAAGCTGTTGTCCGGGTTGGTGATCCAGAAGGACGCCACCGTGTTGTCCGAAGGCAGCAGGGTGTTTCCGCCGTGGAAGCTGGCTTGCCTCAAGAGGGCACGATCCGAATACTTTGGATCTGTTTCCCCGTTGGCGGCGAGATTCGTGGGTACGCAGTCCAGCGTCGGGTGACACTTGGTCTGGATGGCCACGTTCCTGACGAACGCGTTGCCGTGCTCGATTCCGTCTTCCAAGAAGAAGCAGTGGCCCACGGTGTTGTAGGTCACGTTGTTCTCGATGCGCAGGTCATTGGTGCCGTGCACCGTGACACAGCGGTTGTAGGTGTCGTGGATCGAGGCGTTCTTGACGTACATGCCGGCGCCTTCGCCGAGCAGGTGGAAGTGCATCGGGTAACGCGCAAGGGTGAGGTGTTGGCCCATGCGGTTGAGTTCCACCCCGTCGACATAGGCCTTGGAGCCGGCCATCGCCATGATGTGGCCGCCGAAGTAGCTTTCCGCTGCATCCTCGGAGGCCTGCACCTTGATGTTGCGCGTCAACATGGCGACTTCGCCGCGCTCGTCGACCCCGAAGGTGATCTCGCCATAGTGCATGTGTTCGAGCGGCTCGGCGAAGCTGATCGTGTTGCCGCTGACGCGGGTGATCGTCCGGCGTTCGGCCTGGCGCGGATTGAAGTCGGTCGAGGCGAGCACGATCTCGTCGCCCGCGCGCCATTCGGAGGCGTCGAGCACCTCGATGCTGGTGGCGCCGGCCTCTGCCGTGCTCGACAGCTTGGTCCAGGTGTGATCGCGGTTGCCGTGCATGTTGAGCGTGCCGCGCAGCAGCATGATGCCGCGGTCGCCCATGGTGTTGATGTCCTCGCCCGGCACGGTGTCGGTCAGCGTGATCGTGGCGTTGTGCTGGAACGGGCTCGCCTCGGTGCCGATCTGCACCTCGCCGCCGGAGACGTAGATCCAGTCGGTGACGAGGTCGAGATCGCGCTCGTCGGCGAAGGTCAGCTTGCCCTGCACGGTCACGCTGCGCAGCGCCGGGGGGCTGACGTCGAGCACCATCTCGGTCCCGCGCGGAATAGTCACTTCCTCGCCAGCCGCAGGTACCTTGCCCGAGGGCCATGCCGAGGCATCCGACCACTTCACGGTCCGCGCGATCACGCTCGGGGCGGCCGGGGCGGCCACGTCCATCGCCATGTGGGCGTGATCCTCGTTACCCTGCGCGGCGGCGCCGGTACCCATGGCGAGCAGCAGGGAAGCAGGAATGAGGCCAGTGTAAATGAACGGGCGAACGTGTTTACGCATGACCGGATTTTCCCTCTCCGGGGACGATCAGTCCCTCTTATATATTCCTGGTTTGCGGCGGATTATGAAACGAGTGATTTTCTTTGCCAAGCGGTCGAGCGGCAAAAGGCGGATATGAGCGCAACCCGTCTGTGACGATTTTCTCAGGTCTTCCGTGCCGCTTCAGCGCCTTCTTCATGAATGCGAGCGCCGCCGTATTGCCGCGTTTACGGGTAAAACAGCTTTCGAGAACCTCGCCCAGCGGCAGGCACTCATGGCTGAAGCTGGCCCGGGGTCAGCTCCGCCGAATGGAGTCGAGTTCCCCTTAGGCTGACAGCATCCCTTGTTTAGTTAGCGGGACAGAACTTACCTGCTGACCGCTATGCTGGCTTGCATATCCAAGGGACGAATCGGCATGACCGGAGGCTCGGTCACTACCAGTTTGACCCAGAGGGCGTCCTTGCCCTTGAAATAAGAGGTCTCGTTCGCGGTGCGCAATGCGTTGATGCTGCCTTGCTCCGTTCCGGAGGCTGCATTGGCGAAACCCGGTAGTTCAAATATGACCCATGAACCCTGATCCATTTCACTCATACTGAGAGAGACTTCCGGCCTTTCGGTTTTCACCTTGATCTCGGTTCCGGCACGCACGGTGCTCTGGTTGCCTGTGATGTGAAATTCCTTGCCGTTGCGAACAAGCGCGATGGGCTCCTCCGCCGGAGCGGTCACGGCGCCGAGTCTCCCATTCCGTTGCGCGAGATACAGGCGTCCGACATCGCCCTTGCACACAGAGGCGTTCCAGGTGGGATGAATCTCGCAGGTGTCGTCAGTGACGATGCTGTCGTTCTCGCCGTCGTGGAGCATGATATGGGAATCGGGGATGCCGGTCACCGAACCGTCGAGGTCGTGGATCGACAGGGTCCGGTAAGCCACGCCACCCCGGTTGTCGTTATCGAAGCGGGGATCGATGTTCGGAAAATACACAGGCTTGGCGTTGACGAATTTCGCACCCTTGATGGTGCTTGCGGTAGTGACCCCCGAGCTCGTGAACAGCAGCCAGGAAAGGGCCCCGGTCTTTCGCCGGTCGTTGTCCTGGTAATTCACGAAGGTCGTGTTCAGCACATCATTACGGTAGTCATAGTATTCGTAGCCACGGATCGGGAAATCGGGGATCAGGATCTTGGGCAGACTGCGGCCATAGGCCACTTCCTCCGGCGTGCGCGGATTGCCGATGTTGTCGGTTTCACCCACAACCAGCGAATCAACCAGGAGTGAAGTGAACCGTTCACTTCCGAAAGAACCGGATGATTGCGTCATGCCAATGGCGTTGTCAGCGAGTTTCATATTGCGGAATATGAAAAGCTCGCCCCGGCCCCAGATACCACCATTGCGGTTCTTGTAGCTGGTCAAATTCTCGAAGAGCGTTTCCACGTTCTCGCTGTCCGGGTCAGCCGGATTTGCCAACGGCATGAACGCGTTGCCGGCCAAGCCGAAGGTATTATCTTCATTGATGTTCCGGTCGAACATGAAGCCGTCGAAGTTGGAATGGGCCACGTTACCCCGGAATGCGCCCATCGGCGTTCGGCGCGGCCAGGTGTCGAGGCTGGCCTGCGAACCCAGGAAGGCGCCATTGGGGTGTTCTGGCAGAGACAGCCAAAAACCGTTCTCATCGGAACCGGCCGCCACATTGTCTATGAAGCTGTTGTCAGGGTTGGTGATCCAGAAGGACGCCACCGTGTTGTCCGAAGGCAGCAGGGTGTTTCCGCCGTGGAAGCTGATTTCTCTGACGGCCATACGGTTCTCATACGTATGGTCGTTCTCTCCGTTGGCGGCCAGGTTGGTGGGCACGCATGCCATTGTCGGATGACACTTGGTCTGGATGGCCAGGTTCCTGACGAACGCGTTGCCCCTCTCGATTCCGTCTTCCAGAAAGAAGCAATGGCCGACCGTGTTGAACGTAACGTTGTTCTCGATCCGAAGGTTGTTGGTGCCGTGCACCGTGACACAGCGGTTGAACGTGTCGTGGATCGAGGCGTTCTTGATATACTGGCCCTTGCCTTCGCCGATCAGGTGCCAGTGCATGGGATAGCGGGCCAGCTCCATGTGCTGTCCCATGCGCGACAGCTCGATGCCGGAGACTTGCACCTTGGAGCCCGCCATCGCCATGATGTGCCCGCCGAAATAAGTCTTTTCGGAATCCTCTGATGCCTGGACCTTGATGTTGCGGGTCAGCAGGCCGACTTCGCCGCGCTGGTCGACGTCGAAGGTGATCTTGCCGAAGTGCATGTACTCGAGCGGCTTGTCGAGCGTCAGGCTGTTGCCGTTGATCGCGGTGATGGTGCGCCGCTCCGCCTGGCGGGGGTCGAAGTCGGTCGAGGCGAGCACGATCTCGTCGCCCCGGCGCCAGCCGGCGGCGTCCAACACCTCGATTCTCGTGGCGCCCTTCCCGGCGGTCCCGGCCAGCTTAGGCTCCGGACTCAATCAGCACCAGAATGTGATGGCGGCGGCGAGGAAGACGCCAGCCATGTAGTTGGCGGTGAGCTTGTCGTAGCGTGTGGCGATGCGTCGCCAGTCCTTGAGGCGGCACCAGAGGCGTTCGACGAGGTTGCGGGTGCGATAGACGTTGCGGTCGTAGGGGATCGCCGTCTTGCGGCTGCGGGTGGAGGGGATGACGACCTTGGCGCCTTGGGTCTGGACGGCGGCGCGGATGGCGTTGCTGTCGTAACCGCGGTCAGCGATAAGCGCGTCGAAGCGACCTCGCGCTGCCTCGATCAGCGCCGGGGCCATCGTCATGTCGGACGTATTTCCAGGTGAGATCAGTAGGATGCGTGGTCGTCCGGCAGTGTCGGTCAGCCCGTGGATCTTGCTGGTGCGCCCGCCGCGGGATGTGCCGATGCCCTGGACGAAGGCCCCCCTTTTGCGCCCGCTGCTGAACGGTGGACTTTGATGCTGGTCGAGTCGATCGCGACCGATCCCCA
>Ga0182749_1002624_pt1 | contig 13031 bp, 11 predicted proteins | sample eDN3rd37CKraftMG_FD_128875 | JGI IMG/M metagenome (GOLD analysis project Ga0182749, IMG submission 128875) | Enriched Miracle-Growth compost microbial communities from Emeryville, California, USA - eDNA 3rd pass 37_C Kraft MG (version 2) (version 2) ...
GGTGTATACGGAAGGGAGAAATAGCAGTACCGCGTCTCGCCGACTTGCATCGGCGGATCACCCGGCAGCAGGACGGCCCACGTGTAGGTGTAGTAGAAGCCGTCTTCGAGATCTGTAACAGCAGGATCAAGCGGGAATTACAGTTGATGGTCGCGCTGAGCACGTCGAGCTCGTCGTAGATCGGCGAGCTCCCCAACGCGAACCGATCCACCGGGTCCATTGTTCGTGATCGAGATCGTGAACGCGACGAAGTCATCTGGATGCAGCTCGGGCATTGGGCTCGGCCGACAACGACACCGCAAGGTCCGACGGGATGAGGATCGGGCCCGCTTCAAGCGATGTGGAAGTGCCGATAATCAGCCCGATCAGCAGCGTTCGCAGTGCATGCATCGAGGCACCTATTTCGAAGCCGTTGGCGAAGATACGTCCTACGCTCGGCCGATACTATGCTGGGTCGGCGCAATTTCCACGAGACGACGCGCGTTGTCGCGCTGGTTGGGTATGCCAGTGTGGAACCATCCATCGATGATTACGTTGGGATTCGAGTAGTTGAGAACCCGAAGACACGGCGTAACCTTCCCATCATCTGACGCACCGATCGATGTGTCAGATGAGGGGAAGGTTACGCAGAGACTTCAGCAGGACTTCGAACAATAGTCGGGTTGTGCTCGCGAACCTGTTCGGACCCCGAAACGCAGAATCGCGCCCCAAGAGCGCGATTCACGTGATCTATCGAGTCTCTGTCTCCGATAGGACAGGACGATGGCGGTGTGCGCAGTCGTGCGAGAACCCGTCTCCAGGCCAATTCCCGCGAACAGGGTAATTAACAGCGAACTTCGGGCGTCTCCCGGCCTGCCCTCCGCTTGAAAGCCAGAGACGACGCGTGTCCGGAGGCCTTCGGCGACCGAAATCGCCACTACAAAACAGGGAAAGCATCAGGGAGTGAGCAGGGAACAAACAGGGGGTGGAACAGAGACATGTCGTTCGCCCTGAGGGCCGACGCGCTGAGAACGCGTCGCCGGCGTACTGTCAACCGTAATTTTTTACAGGTGACGGCATGCATGTTTTCCACAAAATCGTGTGCGCCAACGTGTCGTTGGTATCGAGATAGGACTTGTGCGATGAACTCTTTAAGTAGGAATCTTGCGTTCATGTGCCTGGCCGGCCTTTCATTCTCGGTCTATGCCCAGAAGCCGAACTCAGACACATTGACGATGGACCAGGCAATGCGCGTCGTCGCCGAAAAGCAAGGCGATCAAGAGCTCGCCCATATTGTTTTAGCGCCGATCCGGTCGCTGGCCGACCTTCGGCTCTACATGCAGAATAACCCCGTGAACCCTCTGAACGCGCTAGCTCCTCGGTCATTGGAAAAGTTCATTGATAGCCTCACATTCAATGCGCGCGGTCTCACAAGCTACAGGACAGCCGAAATTGAGGCGGAATTGACGCCTCGCCAAGCCTACGCAATCCTCAGCCTATTCGGAGTTCAGGACTCGATCGGACAGCTGCGTTTCAGCGGGGCAACGGCCGACGAGGTCCAGGCCCTACAGGCTCTCGGCCCGACCACGATGGATGGCGACCCCGGTGACTACCCGGGTTATCGTTGTGTCCCACCCGCTACGTGTCTAAGGGCTGTGGATTCGATTTGCATCGGGCGCAACTGCACAGGCGGCAACCCCTAAGCCAGACACACATTTGTCACGAGAGCGGCAGCAACGCTGCCGCTCTCTCTGGAACGGTCACATGTTCTTCGTTCGATCCAGCGCAATCGCAGTGTTTCTACTGTTTTCCGTCCCTAGCCTGGGGGCGACTCTCCTCGCGGACGATGTCAAAGCCATCAACAAGATTGACCGTGACGTGATAGATCCCAAGGAGAAGGTCCCTCAGCTACGGCGGCAGTACGAACGCATATCAAATCTGGTGGCGCATGTCGGTCTAGAAAAACTAGACGACGACGATGTGTCCGATTTCTACGAAGCATCGTTCAAGTTGGCGTTCTATACGCTTGAGCCAGCTGACGTCCGCAAGATGCGGGGGGCATTCCAAGAGCTTGAAGCTCGCCGGCTCGCAACGGCTCGCAATCGCGAGGATATGTTGACCACCTATGTCGCCGCCAGGATGTTTGAGGAGGCGCTCGCCTTTAGGAAACTGCCAGAGAACGATGCCCTTAGCCAGACGCCAGAGTTTGAAGACGAGACCGACGGGGCGCGCCACTCCTCGCCGACTTTGTTGCGCGTTTCGAAGGAAGGTCTGTTTGTAACCAGGCACGCGCACCCGATAGGCGATGGAGTCCAAGTCATCGTCGTGAGTTCGCCCTCCTGCCACTTTTCTCGAGAGGCGGTAGAGGCTATCTCCAAGGACCGCGAACTTTCAGCGAAGATGGCTCGCGCTTCGACCTGGATTGTTCCTCAGGAAAACGTCGAGAATTTCTCGTCGATCGCTAAGTGGGCCGAAAAATACCCGAATGCCCATATGGAGCCCGTCTTTCGTCAGTCTGAATGGACATTCGTCCCCAACTGGCAAACGCCTGGCTTCTATTTCCTCAAAGATGGAAAGCTCGTTGATTCAGTAGTCGGATGGCCGAATGATCAGCAGATCAAGAAGCTCAGTGCTGCATTCCATCAGGTTGGCATGTAGGGTCTGGTCGCCGCTCGCGCCAAGAAGCCCGGCCTGACGACGCTAGCAGGCTGTTGAGATTCCCCGCTTTCGACGTCGAAGCGCATCGGGCGTGCGTTTATCGCGTCGACGAGACCGCTATACCACTCGGGCAGGTCGTCGACCGACTTGTTCTTGCGGTGCCGGGAGACTGGACCGTATAAGGCATAACGACCACACATGGTTTGGATCCATAAGAGCACACGATGCGAGCGATAGCCACCTTCTCTCGCACCATCGATCGCGCGGAGCATTGCTTCGGTCCATGTAGGGCGACGCTCTCCGAGCCGGATGGGGCGATCAACTGCCGCGGCGGTGACGCAGAGGACGATCGTCAGGACAGCGACGTCCTGTTCCAACTCCGTGATGCGTGCTGATTCGTTGTTGTGCTGTTCGCTCATCGTGACCTCGCTGCGATTTCCTTGATGCGCTGATCGACGCGACGCGCGACGAGGTCGCCGAGCTGATCGACGGCTGCTTTGTCTCCGCTCAGCAGGACGACGTTGAGGACGCTGGAAATGCTCGGTACTGCCTGCGGTGCCGTTGCTAACGGAATGCCATCGCCGCCCCCGTTGCCGTTCCCAGTGCCGCCCGCGTTTCGGTTCGTCTGATTGCCGCTCGCATTGCCGGCTGCGCGCGCATCGTTCTCCGCCTTGATGCGCTTGAGGTTCGCCTCATTGATCTGCTCCTCGAGCTGCTCGAGCTTCTTGCGCTGCGCAGTCGAGTGGTCCGTCTCGGCCTCGATGTCGGCGATCTTCTTCTTATGGCGAAGATCCTCGACCTGGACGTCGTCGCCGTTCGCGCTCGCGAGTTGACTCTACAGGTCGTTGAGCTCGTCGTTGAACCGGCGCAGAGCTTCCTGCTGCTTCTGCAGAGCGACGTCCACACCGCCGAGCGCCGCGATCACCCTCTGCGAGTATTCCTCGCCGCTGATCGCGCCGGAGAGGAACTCCTGGCCGACCTCACGCAGGAGTCGGAGCTGCTCGTTCGTGAGGAGCGCGACGCCCTGCAGACCCGTCGCGAGCGAGCCGACGTTCGCGCTCGCGGCGCCGGCGCCAGAGCCGAGCGCATCGACTCCGGTCGCCGCAGCCGCCGCGGAGGTCGCGAGGTTGTCGGCCGCATCGGAAGCGCCCTGGATCGATTGCGAGGCCTTGGCGAATCCCGCCGCGGTATCCGCGCCCGCCTGCGCGCCTGCCTTCCCTGCGCTCGTCGCCGCGTCGGTGAACGAGCCCCGCCGCCTCTGCGGTCGACATGCATCCCGTGTGGCCCGTTGTCCGCTAGTCTCGACGCTCAGGCGCGGAGACTACGGTTAACAGCTTAACAATCGAGAATGGCTCGCTGCGGAGTCCGGACTTGGGCAATTCTGGGCTGGAGACTTCTGCTCGAAATCGAGCAATAGTCGGATAATGCCCGCAAAGCAGTTCGGACCCCAAAACGCAAAATCGCGCCACAAGGGCGCGATTCACGATACCTATCCAGTCTCTGTCTCCGATGGGACAGGTCGATGGCGGAGAGGGTGGGATTCGAACCCACGTTACGGTAGAACCGTAAACCGGATTTCGAATCCGGCGCATTCGACCACTCTGCCACCTCTCCAGAGCGGGCGCGCATGATACGAAGTGGCGGCGGCCGAGACAACCTCCGCGGTTGGGCGCCGCGGCGCGAGACCACGCGATGACGACAGACGACCCGCTCGCCCGCCTTGCCGACGGTTTCCATCGCGTGACGCTCGGCGATGGCCGGCGCGCTGTTGCCAAGGTCCGGCGCGGTGCCGCAACGGGTTTCTTCGCGGCGGAGGCGCGCGGGCTGGCGGCATTGCGGGCGTCGCACACGTTGCGCGTGCCGGAGGTCTTCGCGGTCGCGGAACACGGCATTCTGATCGAGGACCTCGGCGCCGGCCGGCCGAAGCGTGAGGACTGGGAGCGCGCCGGCGCGAATCTCGCACGCATGCACCGCGTCGCATTCGATGACTTCGGTTTCGACGCGGACGGCTGGTGCGGCGACAGCCCGCAGGACAACACGCGCTCGGCGAATGGCCACCGCTTCTTCATCGAGCGACGCCTCGATCCGCAGGCGCGGCGCGCACGCGCTCGTGGGCTGCTTGGCGATGCCGACATGCAGCGGCTGGAACGCCTGTGCGGGCGGTTCGCCGATCTCGTCCCGGCCGCGCCGCCCGTGCTCGTGCACGGCGATCTGTGGCTTGCGAACCTGCACGCCTCCGCGAGCGGCGAGCTCGCGCTGATCGACGCCGGCGCGGTGCACCACGGCTGGGCCGAGGCCGATCTCGCGATGCTGACGCTGTTCGGCGAGCCGCCGCGTCCGTTCTTCGCGGGCTACGAGGCGGAATCAGGCACCGGCGCAAGCTGGCGCGAGCGCGCGCCGATCTACAACCTCTACCACCTTCTGAATCATCTCAACCTCTTCGGCAGCGGCTATCTCGCCGGCGTACGCGACGTGTTGCGCCGCTACGGCTGACCCGCGCCGCCGCCGCAGAAATGCCGGCGCACGTTTTCGGCTTCGGGCATCCAGGCGTTGAGCTGCTGGATGCGCGTCGTATCGGACGGATGCGTCGATGCGAATTCCGGCGGCTTCTGCCTCGCGAGCGCACCCATGCGCTCCCAGAGCTTCGGCGCCTCCTCGGGGTTGAAGCACGCCGCTGCGGCGAGCAGCAGGCCGACGTGATCGGCTTCCGATTCGTGGCTGCGCGAGAACGGCAGCAGCACGCCGTACTGCGCGCCGGCGCCGAGCGCGGCCATCACCATGCGCTGCTGTTGCGGATCCATGTCGCTCACCGACATGCCGGCGGCCAGCGTGCCGAGCTGCACGAGCTTCTGCTGCGCCATGCGCTCGCCGCCGTGACGCAGCAGCGCGTGCGCGATCTCGTGTCCCATCACCACCGCGAGCCCATCCGAGTTCTGCGCGACGGGCACGATGCCGGTGTAGACCGCGATTTTCCCGCCCGGCAGGCAGAACGCATTGACGTCGTCGGAGCGCAGGACGTTCACGTCCCACTGATACGCGCTCCAGTCCGTCTCGGCGGGCACGTTCTTCGTCTCCGCGTAGTATTGCTCCACCTTCGGCGCCGCCTGAATCAGCCGCTGCGCGATGCCGCGCACCTGCTGCGGCAGCGGCCCGTCCGTGACGACCTGGGATTGCGCCAGGATCTCCTGGTACGACTGCAACCCGAGCGCCGCTTCCTGCTGCGGCGAGGTGTCGATCAGCTGCTTGCGGCCGGTGTACGCCGCCGTGCCCTGGTGGCTGAACCAGTAGTACGCGAGATAGATGCCGAACAGGAGGACGGGCCAGAGCTTGAGGCCGCGCCGCCGCGCACCGCCATACGAATCGCCGTAAGGACCCATGGGCTTTCCCCGTGATTCGCCGCGAGCCTGCTGCGGCTCGCGACGAATCGTACCCGACCTGTGCCTGCGTTCAACGCATCCGGGCGGTAACGGTTCAGGTGGGCTGCGGCTGTCCGAAGGTCGGCCAGGCGGCGACGAGCAGGCAGAGGAAGCCCACTACGGCGATCGCCGCATGAACCAGCACCAGCCATTTCGGCAGCGGCAGCGCCTTCCAGTGATAGTTGAGATTCATGACGACACCGCCGATCGCGGCGATGACGAAGAGCACCGTCGCGGTCAGCGCCAGGCTCGGCAACCCCACCGTGCACGCCGCATAGATCAACAGCGTCAGCGCCGCGGCGGAGAGGAAGCCGTGCAGCATCGCCAGCGCGATCGGCGGATGCGGCTTGCCCGCGAAGCGCATGCCCGCCATGGCGATGCCGCCCAGCGCCGAGATCGCGAACAGCACGACCGCCGTCTGCATGACCAGATTCGGTTCCATGACGTTTCCCTCGATGATTCGATGATCGGCCTCGCGGCGGCCGGATGGCCGCCGGCACATCATCGTGGGCGCAGCGACAGCGCAGCAAGCTCAGCGATGTCAGAGATCGCGCGCGATGCGGAATCCGACCCGCGCGCTGCGCGTGTCGGGCGGCGCCGCCGTGCGGAACGCCGAGCGCACCTGCGACGGATCGCTGCCCCACGAGCCGCCGCGCACGACGCGGCGCTCGCAGCCCGGATTGACCCAGGCCGTGCTGTCGCGCGGCGCGCGCACGTAGTTGTCGTGCCAGCAGTCCTCGACCCATTCGGACACGTTGCCTTCCATGTCGAACAGCCCGAACGCATTCGCGGGATATTTCTGCACCGGGGCCGGTCCCCAGTAACCGTCGCCGTAGTTCGGAAACGCGAGCGACCAGCTGCGCTTGGAGGGCGAGCGGTCCTCTTCGCCGGTGAAATTCCCGACCGGCTTCTGCGGATTGCCGTCGCCCCAGGGATAGCGCGTCGATGCGCCGGCACGCAGCGCGTACTCGAATTCCGCTTCGCTCGGCAGGCGGTAGCGCTTGCCGGTGTGCTGCGAAAGCCAGGCGAGATACGCCTGCGCATCGTTCCATGAGACGTGCACCACCGGCAGCGACGCGTTGGCGTGCTCGCCATGATAGTCATCACGCCAGGTGGCGCCGCGCCGATCCACGATGCGGCCCGTGCCTTCGTCGTAGACCGCGCTCGCGCCGAGCCGCTCCGCGTCGGTGACGTACTTGCTGTTGCGCACGAACTCGCCGAACTCGCCTACCGTCACCTCGTCGCGCCCGAGCGCGAAGCCGACGTCGATGCGCACGCGCCGCTGCGGCTCCTCGTTGTCGGCGTGGCCGCTTTCGTCGGCCGGCGAGCCCATGACGAACTCGCCGGTCGGAATCACGACCAGCGCCGGCGCCGTGCCGGCGAGATCGAGGAAACGATCACGCAGCACCTGACCAGGCTTGAGGCTCGCGTACAGCCGCGCGTTGCGCAGGCGCGTCGAGAAGTCGTCGAGCCCGTCGAGATCGGGGCTGATCGTCTGCGCGCGCCGCGCGAGCTGCTCGGCGAGATCGGCGTTGCCGGCGTCGAGCGCCGAGCGCGCCTGCGCCAGCACGGTTTCCGCGCGCTGGCGGCGGATGCCGCCGATGCGCGCCCGCGTCTCGAGCAAAGCCGGCGAGCCCGGACGTATCGTGGAAGCCTGCGCCAGCACTTCGTCGGCGCGGGTGAAATCGTCCTGCGCCGCCGCGTCGAGCGCACGGTCGAGATAGCCGCGCTCGATCTGCGCAAGTCCGGCGTCGGCGAGATGGTTCTCCGGATCGAGCGCGAGCACCTTGCGATACGTGATCAGCGCGTTGTCGTCGGCCGGCTCCGTCGCCTTGCCGGCCTGCAGCAGTTCCGCCGCGTGCGCGAGCAGCGGCATGACCTTGTGCAGCGTTGCCAGGCGATCGCGCAGGTCGCGCAGCTCGCCCTCCTCGTGCGGAATGCCGGCGAAGGCGTTGACGTACCGTTGCGCAGACGCTTCGTCGCCGCGCTCGACCGCGGCGAGCGCCCAGTCGCGCAGCGCGCCGGCGAGGCGCTTCAGCCCGTAGATCGCCTCGTCGTTGTTCGGATCCTGGGCCAGCACGTCCTTGTAGAGCGCAATTGCGTTGTCGTCCTTGGGCTCGAGCACCTTCCCCTCCTCCTCGGCCGCGCGCGCGCGCTTGAGGAGATTCGCGATGACCTTGGTCGTCGGCGCGGGCGGCCCCATGCGCACGGCATCCTCGAACGAGGTGCCTTCCGGCTCGTTCGTCACCGGTGCGGTCGTGGTCGCCGGCGGCGCCTGCACGGCGACCCAGTTCGGCGTCTGCCCGCGCGGCGCGGGTGCGGTGGTCGCGACCTGCTGCGGCCGTTGCGGCTCGAGATGGAAGACGCCCGGAAAGAAGCGGTACGTCAGCGCGAGTGCGAGTGCGAGAATGCCGGCTGCGCCGCCCAGCGCGTGCTGCTTTCGTGCGATTTCGGTGCCGGGCATACGTGAGGGATGTGTTTCGTGCCGGTCGCGCGGCATTACGCCGCGTGCGGGCTGACAAGCCCGCCGGCTCACCTTAGGCTATCGGCGGCTCGCCCTGCAACAAAGCGGCCGACACCGTTCAAGCTCGCCTCCAAAGGACTGCACTTGGCCGACTGGATCGATCGCACCGCCCCGCTCGAGGCATGGATGTCGCACGCACCGGCGACGTTCGGCCTCGATACGGAATTCATGCGCACCAGCACGTTCTTCCCGAAGCTCGCGCTGGTGCAGCTCGCCTTCGGCGACCAAGTGGCGTTGATCGATCCCGCCGCCGAGATCGGCCTCGACGCGCTCGGCGACGCGCTGGCCGATCCCGACCGCGTCGTCGTGATGCACAGCGCGAGCGAGGACCTCGACGCGCTCGCGACCCGACTTCCGCGCGGCATCGCCCGGCTCTTCGACACGCAGATCGCAGCCGCGTTCGCCGGGCTCGGCGCGGGCCTCGGCTATCAGAAGCTCGTGCGCGAGATGCTCGGCGTGGACCTGCCGAAGGCGGAGACGCGCTCGGACTGGTTGCGCCGTCCGCTCTCGCCGCAACAGATCGAATACGCCGAGCACGACGTCGTCCATCTGCCCGCTCTGCACGACGCGCTGACCGAGCGTGTCGCCGCGCGCGGCTACTCGGCGTGGCTCGCCGCCGATTGCGCGCGGCTCGTCGAGCGCGCGCGCCAGCGCGAGCCCGATCCCGAACCGCAGATCGCGCTGCGCACGGCGGCCGATTGGCCGCTCGAACGCCAGGCGTTGCTGCGTCGCGTGCTGCGCTGGCGCGATGCGGCCGCACGACGCACCAACACGCCGCGCCCGTGGATACTCGATGACGCCGCTTCGCTCGATCTCGCCGCGCGACCTCCGCGCGAGTTGTCCGAGCTCGCCGAACGCACGAAAGGACTGCGTGGCCTGCGCAGCGCGTTGCGCACCGAGCTTTTCGAGCTGCTGCGGCGGCCGCTCGAGGACGACGAGCTGCGCTTCGAACCGATCCCGCGTTCGCCGTCCCCGCAGGAAAAGGCGGCGCTCGCCGCGCTCAAGGATGCGGTCGCTGCGCGCGCACGCGAACTCGATCTGCCCGAGGGACTGCTCGGCTCACGCCGGCATCTCGAATCGCTGCTCGTCACGCGCCGCTGGCCGGCGGCGCTCGAAGGCTGGCGGCGCGAGGTGCTGCACGACGCGCTGGTCGAGCGGCTGCCGTGACGTCATGACACCGGAGGCGACCGCCTTTGCGCCCGCCAGCGTCGGCAACGTCGGCGTCGGCTTCGACATCCTCGGCCACACGATCGAAGGTCCAGGCGACCGCGTGACGGTACGCCGCATCGGCGATCGCAAGGTGCGCATCGCCGCCGTGCGCGGCTGCGACGTTCCGCTGCCGACCGAGCCCGCGCTCAACACCGCGGGTGCTGCGCTGATTGCGCTGCGCGATGCGCTCACGCTGCCGTTCGGCTTCGAAGTCGTGGTCGACAAGGGCATTCCGTACGGCTCCGGCATGGGCGGCTCGGCTGCATCGGCCGTCGCCGCGCTGGTCGCGGCGAACGCGCTGCTCGACGAGCCCCTGCCGCAACACGCGCTATATCCGTTCGCGCTCGACGGCGAAGCCGTCGCGAGCGGCGGCCGTCACGGCGACAACGTCGGCGCGATGCTGCTCGGCGGCCTGGTGCTGACGACCGCCGACCGGCTGACCGCGATTCCGGTGCCGCCGTCGCTTCGCTGCGTGCTCGTCCATCCGCATACGGTGCTCGAGACACGCGCGGCGCGCGCGGTGCTCGACGTGCGCTACGAGCTCGCCGATTTCGTCGCACAGAGCGCGCATCTCGCCGAGTTTCTGGCCGGCTGCTACACCGACGATCTCGACCGGGTGCGCAGCGGCCTCGACGACGTCCTGATCGAGCCGCGCCGCAGCGCCCTCATTCCCGGATTCCGCGCCGTCAAGCAAGCCGCGCTCGAAGCCGGCGCACTCGGCGCCAGCATTTCAGGCGCGGGACCCAGCGTGTTCGCCTGGTGCGATGGCACAGCCATTGCCGATGCCATCGCCGAGGCGATGCGCAAGGCGTTCGCGGATGCCGGATTCGGCAGCGATGCATGGGTTTCGCCGGTGTCCGGACCTGCCGCAACGGTGATCGCATGCGCTACCTGAGCACGCGCGGCGGTGTTCCGCCCGAAACACTTTCCAACGCCCTCGCCGCCGGCATCGCCGGCGATGGGGGCCTTTTCATGCCCGAAGCGCTGCCGGTGTTCCGCGCCAACGCGTTCAGCGGACGCGAGCCGCTGCCCCCGCTCGCGGCCGGGCTGCTCGAGCCGTTCTTCCGCGGCGATGCGCTCGCGGCGCAGCTGTCTGAAATCTGCACGGAATCGCTGGATCTCCCGGTGCCGTTGCGCGCGCTCGCGCCGCACACATGGGCGCTGGAGCTGTTCCACGGACCGACGGCCGCATTCAAGGACTTCGGCGCGCGCTTTCTCGCCGCCTGCCTCGCGCGCATGCGCGCGCACGGCGCGCCCGCGATGACCGTGCTCGTCGCGACGTCGGGTGACACCGGCGCCGCGGTCGCCGCGGCGTTCCATCGCCGGCCCGGTTTCCGCGTCGTCATCCTGTATCCTGACGGGCGCGTCTCGCCGCGGCAGGCGCATCAGCTCGGATGCTTCGGCGACAACGTGCGCACGTTCCGTGTCTCAGGTTCGTTCGACGACTGCCAGCATCTCGTCAAGCGCGCGCTCGGCGACGAATCGTTGCGGCACGCGGTGGCGCTGACCTCCGCGAACAGCATCAGCCTCGGCCGCCTGCTGCCGCAGATCACGTACTACGCGCACGCGGCGCTCGCACACTGGCTCGCGCACGGGCGGCGGCTCAATTTCGTGATTCCGACCGGGAATCTCGGTAACGCGCTGGCCTGCGCGCTGGCGCGCTCGACGGGCCTCCCGGTCGGCGACATCGTGCTGGCGACCAATGCGAACCGCGTGCTGCCCGACTATTTCGCCGGCGGCGAGTACGCGCCGCGGCCGAGCGTCGCGACGCTCGCCACCGCGATGGACGTCGGCGCGCCGAGCAACTTCGAGCGTCTGCGCTGGCTTTACGCCGACGACGCGAGACTGCGCAAGGCGCTCTCGGCCGAGGCTGTCGACGATGATGAGATCCGCGACGAGATCCGAGCCAGCCGGAGCCGCTACGGCGCGCCGATCTGTCCGCACACCGCAACCGCCATTCGCGTGCTCGCGCGCCGGCGCGAGCGCGGGGACACGCGCGATTACGCCGTCGTGGCGACGGCGCATCCGGCCAAGTTCGAAACCGTCGTCGAGCCGCTGATCGGCGCGAAAGTCGACGTCCCGCCCGCGCTCAAGGTGCTGCTCGACCGCCCGGCGCGCACCGAACCGCTACAGCCCGACTACGCAGCGCTGCGCGTGCGCCTGCTGACACCGGACACCTGAACCCCGCGTCGATGCGCGCCGCGCCGCATCCCACCGCCGCGACTTGGCGATCCCCGCCTCACACGCTATGATGCGCGCCCTCGTGTGGGGCGGTAGCTCAGCTGGGAGAGCGTCGCGTTCGCAATGCGAAGGTCGGGAGTTCGATCCTCCTCCGCTCCACCAGACATTCCACAGGTGCCCTGGAAGCCGGCCGCGAGCCGGCTTTTTCGTCGTCGCAAACCCGAAACGTCAGCCGGCCTATTGCCCGCTGTGCGTTTTCACTGCGACCCGGGCGACGTTCCCCCTCCGCCGGACGGCAGCTCCTTCGCCATCTCGAGATGCTGCTGCAGGGTCGGCAGTGTCTTCGCGGCGAACGCCTTGAGGCCGGCATCGCTGCCCGAGGTCGATTCCTTGCGGAAAAGCTCCACCGCTTCCTCGTGGTCCTTGACCATCTGCCTGGCGTAGGCCTCGTCGAACTCGGCGCCCTGCATCGTTTCGAGTTGCTGCCCGGCGGCCTTCTGCTCGGGTGAGGTCGACGCCGGGACGGTTGCGCCGCTCTTCGATGCGACGGACTTGAGCTCCTCGTTCGCCTTCGTATGGTCCCTGACCATGCGCTGGCCGAATTTCTTGACGGCCGGGCTCTCACCCTTGCTCGCGGCGAGCTTGCCGGCGGCTACCTCGGCCATGCCGGCCTGCGCCGCCTTCGTCACGAAATCGGCATCGGTCGAAGACGATGCCGCGAAAACGGGAGCGGCCGAAACGGCCGCGACGATCAGTGCTGACAGGACTTTCATGTCTCGGCTCTCCTTTTAGATGGGGGGATACGGCTTTGGCCGCATCCGGCACGTCCCTGGTGGGCAACAGGGCGTGCGAGGGATTAGCAAGAATGCGACCGGGCCGGGACGGCGGCAGCGGCCGGACACGGCGGCTGCCAGGCGGCGGAACTTACATTTCGAGCAGTATTTTTTTTCCGATGGAACGCAAGGGACACTTGGCCGCTTCGATAAGCCGGCGCGGTTCTCGTTTCCCGTTCAGGTTGCGCTCCGGTCAGCCCGTTCCCCGCGTGTTATAAAGCTGGAGAACTA
>Ga0182749_1002627_pt1 | contig 13027 bp, 11 predicted proteins | sample eDN3rd37CKraftMG_FD_128875 | JGI IMG/M metagenome (GOLD analysis project Ga0182749, IMG submission 128875) | Enriched Miracle-Growth compost microbial communities from Emeryville, California, USA - eDNA 3rd pass 37_C Kraft MG (version 2) (version 2) ...
GCCAGAATGTCGGCCAGGCTGCCGGCAGAAAACGGGATGACGATCCTGACAAGATGATCCGGATAGGCGGCCTGCGCCGGCTGGATGGGCAGGCCCATTGCCATGAGGCATGCGGCGATCTGTAGATACTTTCTCATGATTACCTCCCCGGTCGTCCTTATGGCTTTTACAAACGTTTGCATGGGCGATATGGAGGTGTCAACGGCCATGAAAGAGGCCGGGGCGTCCGTATCCGTACCGGGCTGGGGAGGGAGTGGGCGGCCGCTCGGCGGCGCTCCATAAAAAACAGCGCCGGGCGACAGGCTCGATTGCCTGTTCGCGCCGGCGCCGCCAGATGTGTCGATCTTACTTCTTCAGCGCTTCGCTGAAGGTCGCGGTATCGTTGCGCAGCGTCGCGGTGAACTGATCCGGCGTCGAGGTCGCAACCGTCGTGCCCTGCTTGGCCAGACGCTCCTTGACATCGGGCTGCGACATGACCGCGGCGACGTCCTTGCTGATCTTCTCGAGGATCGCCTTCGGCGTGCCGGCCGGAGCCATCATGCCGAACCAGGCGTCATATTCGAATTCGGGCACGCCGGCTTCCTTGAAGGTCGGCACGTCGGGCAGGCTGGCGATGCGGCTCGTGCCGGTGACGGCCACGGCCTTGACCTTGTTGGTCTTGATGAGGTCGTCGCTCAGCGAGGCGGGTGAGAAGAAGAAGTCGGTATCGCCGCGCATGATCGAGGTCTGCGCGTCGGGCGTGCCCTTATACGGCACATGGACGACGTTGATGTTCTTGACCTTGTTGAGCAGCGCGCCGGCGATATAGGCGGTGCTGGCAAGGCCGGCCGAGGCGAAGCTCAGCTTGCCGGGTGATTCCTGCGCGTGGCGCAGGAGGCTTTGCAGCGAATCGTGCTTGGCGGTCGGCGGGACGAGCAGGATCATCGGCATCGAGGCGAGTTTCGTGACGCCGGTGAAGTCGTTGACCGGGTCGAACGGCACGTTCGGGTTGACCAGCTTGATGATCGTATGGCCGTTCGAGGTGATCATCAGCGTATAGCCGTCCGGCGTGGATTTCGCGGCAAGCGAGGTGCCGGCGATGCCCGGATGGTTCTCGACGATTACCGACTGCTTCCACAACGTGCCGAGCTTGTCGCTCAGCGTGCGTGCGAGCAGGTCGGTCAGGCTGCCGGCGGAGAACGGGACAACGATTTTGACGATCCGGTCGGGATAAGTCGTTTGTGCCGTCGCCGGTTGGGCAAACAACCCGGCCGCGATAACGCAGGCGGCAATCTGTAGATACCTTTTCATGGTCCTCACCTTAATGGGCGTTCGTTTCTCATAGGATCGGCAATCGTTTGCACGCACGGCGCGACGAGTCAAACCAATGCCGGCCAACGCCGGACCAACGCTGAACCAAGGCTGAACCAACGCCGGATCAGGACCGGCCCCGTTAAGCGCCCGTGCGCGCGAACTTAGGCGCTGTTGCCTGCCGAATGCGACGCGCACACCGGCGACGGCAGCAGCGACGGCGTAGCGACTGATTGTCGCGATGTCCGAAGGGCGGTGCCGGGTGCGTTGGGGGTGAGCCGTCAGTCCGGCCGGCGCGGCGGGCAGGTCGACTGCCGCCGGATGAACACCGGGTGCAGCAGTGTGTCGGCAATGGTGTGATGTCCGGCCATCCTGGCCAGCAGGATGCGCGCCGCCTGTAGTCCCATTTCCCGCTGGTTGATCCGCACCGTGGTCAGCGGCGGCTGCACGAGATCGACGAACGGCGCATCGTTATAGCCGGTGATCGAGATATCGGCCGGGCAGCGGATGCCTTTTTCCGCCAGCACGTCGTAGCAGCCGAGCGCGATCAGGTCGTTCGCGGCGACGATAGCCGTCACCTGCGGATCGCGGGCGAGGAGTTCGGCGCAGGCCGCGCGCCCCGCCTCGCGGGTGAATGCCGCCGCGCGGAATACGGCATCGCGCCGCTCCGGTACGCCGACTTCGACGCAGGCCAACTGGAAACCGCGGACGCGAACCGCGCCCGTCGACAGGAAGTCGGGGCCGGCGATATGCGCGATGCGCCGATGACCGAGTTCGACGAGGTGGCGCACTGCAAGGCCGATGCCGCGCAGGTCGTCGTTGACCACCGCCGGCGCGCGGCCGGATTCGTCGGTGCGGTTCATCAGCACGATCGGGGCGGGGTTCTCCAGCCATTCGTCGAGGATCGGGTCGTGCAGGGTGGCTGACGCGATGATCATCCCGTCGACCTGACGTTCGACCATGCCGGCGAGGATGCGGCGGTGGCGCTCCGGATCGTTGGCGGAGTTGGCCACGATCGTCATGTAGCCTTCCTTCAACAGCGCGTGCTCGATGCCTTCGAGGATCGGCGGAAACAACAGGCTGGCGATGTCGGGGACGACGACGCCGACGACGTGCGAGCGCTTGGTGCGCAGGCTCGATGCCAGCGAATTGGTCCGGTAGCCGAGTTGTTTGGCGGTCTCCAGGATGCGGGTGACGATCTGCGGCTTGACCAGATCGCGGGTGGCCGGATTGAGGGCGCGGGACACGGTCGAGAAGTGAACGCCGGCGGCACTCGCCACGTCCTTCATCGTTACCGCCGATTTCCGTAAAGCCGTCATCTGTGCGAAGCGCCGTTAAGGCCGTTTTTTTCCGGTACTTTCTAGGATGCGAGCGGTTGCAAGGCCATGGTGCGCCGGTATTCCAAAGGGGAAAACCACAGCCGTTTCCGCGATTTGGCGACGGCATGGGGAACATGCCCCGATAGCATCTGCAAACGATTGTGGAAAATAACCGAGCATGGCCAGACTGTCGAGTTGACATTCCCATAAAATAAGGACATTTTGTCTCTACAAACGTTTGCAAAAGGAGAACGCCTCATGGCCCCCCGTATCAGTTACGTCGATCCCGCTACCATCAAGGACGAGGCAATGATCAAGGAGCTTGATCGTTGCCGCCGCGAGGGAACGCCTCGCCCTGAGAGCCAGGCGATTCGCGCGCACGTGCCGGCGACGTTCTGGTCGTTCGCCAACACCTGGCGCGATGTCTTTCACCAGGGCATCGTCGATCACAACATCAAGGAGCTGTGCCGCATTTACGTCTCGCGCTCGGTATTGTGCGAGTTCTGCGGCAACCAGCGTTCGATGAAGTCCGCCAAGACCGGGCTGGTCGAGGCCGACTACGAAGACCTCATCAACTTCGAGAAGTCGACGCGCTACACTGAAAAGCAGAAGGCGGCGCTCGCCTATGCCGAGTGCATCACCTGGGACCTGCCGTCCGACGACAAGCTGTGGGAGCGCCTGCACGCCCACTACACCGAGCCGGAGATCGTCGAGATCGGCTATTTCGTCTCGATCACCATGGGTCAGCAGCGCTGGCTGCGTACGCTCAACATCGAGCACCATCAGATTCTCGCCGGCACCGATGCGTCGATGGCGCCGGGCTTCCGGACCATGGACGAGCTGAAGGAATCGAAGGCCGACCCGCATTACTGGGCGAAGGCGAAGCCGTCGCCGACGAAGTCCGTCGCCTGAGTGGCGGCGCGCCGGCTGACGCCTTGCCGCAGGGCGGGGCGTCGGTCTGCGGCCCTGACGACGGGCCATCGTTCCTCGCTCTTGGCCGTCGTTGAGGCGCTTTTTCCAAAACTCCTGCCTCCTGCCTCCGGGCTCGACCCGAAGGCCGGAAGGCTGCGGCGAAGACGGCTGTCCGCCGGCAACGTCTCGGAAAATCCGGGCAGGGACGGTACGGCGGCGGTGACGGCGATCAAGTTTTCGTGGCGGCGTAACTGTCGCACCCGCTTGACTTTCGCGCCAAGACCGGCAAACGTTTGCCATCGCTTCGGTGCGCTTGCCGCGCACCGGGCGCGACACCGCGCAAGCCGCGCTGGACACCCCGCACGCGTTTTAAGCCGAGCCCCGGTCGGGCGAGGCTGAAAGCTTGGAATGAACGCACGGGATTTGAAGCTTGCGGCTCGTGGGGCAGGGATGACACCGAAGGCTGCAAACCGCCGCGATATTGTGCTGGGATATGGCAGCCGAGACAGAGATAGACCGTGAGGAGTCAGGACAGATGGACAAGCACCTCAAGCAGATCGACCCGGACGATATCAACCCACGGTACAACTGGGGTCGGCACCTGCCGGCGCTCGGCACGATGGGCGTCGATTTCGAGGAGCGGGTCAACTACCAGCGCCTGCACAAATACCGCATCGGCCGCGTGCGCCAGGCCCTGGAAAACTCCGAACTCGGCGCGCTGATCACCTTCGACGTCAACAACATCCGCTACATCACCTCGACCAAGATCGGCGAGTGGGAGCGCGACAAGCTCTCGCGCTGGGCGCTGCTGCCGCGCGGCGGCGAGCCGATCCTGTGGGACTTCGGTTCGGCGGCGGTGCATCACAAGCTCTATTGCCCGTGGCTCAAGCCGGAGAACATGAAGGCCGGCCTCGTCGGCCTGCGCGGCACCGTGCATCCGGACTTCGGTCTGATGGAGCGGCACGCCAAGGAGATTTACGGCCTGCTCAAGGACGCCGGCGTCGAGAAGATGCCGATCGGCGTCGATATCATCGAGCCGCCGATGATGTTCCAGTTGCAGAAGCTCGGCCTCAACATCGTCGACGGCCAGCAGACCATGCTGGAGGCGCGCGAGATCAAGAACATCGACGAGATCGCGCTGTTGAACCGCGCGGCGGCGATGGTCGACGGCGCCTACGATCTCATCAATCGCGAGTTGCGCCCCGGCGTGCGCGAGAACGACATCGTCGCCGAGGTCAACAAGTTCCTCTATACGCACGGCTCCGACGACGTCGAGGCGATCAACGCGATCTCCGGCGAGCGCTGCAACCCGCACCCGCACAACTTCACCGATCGGCTGATCCGCCCCGGCGACCAGGCGTTCTTCGATATTCTGCAAGCGTTCATGGGCTATCGCACCTGCTACTACCGCACCTTCAACGTCGGGCGCGCCACGCCGGCGCAGCACGACGCCTATAAGAAGGCGCGCGGCTGGCTCGACGAGGCGATGTCGCGGATCAAGCCCGGCGCCTCCACCGGCCATATCTGCGCCGCCTTCCCGAAGGCGGAGGAGTTCGGGTTCCCCGATGAAATGAGCGCCTTCGGTTTGCAGTTCGCGCACGGGCTCGGCCTTGCCCTGCACGAGCGGCCGATCATCTCGCGCGTGGTGTCGATGGAGCACCCGACCGAGATCAAGGAAGGCATGGTGTTCGCGATCGAGACCTATTGCCCGGCGACCGACGGCTATTCGGCGGCGCGCATCGAGGAGGAGGTCGTCGTCACCGATACCGGATGCCGCGTCATCTCCCTGTTCCCGGCGGAAGAGCTGCCGATCGCGAACAGATACTGACACCATAAGCCGCACAACGCAGACGATCGGCAGACGATCGTTCGTCGCACAACGTTGGAAGAGGACAGAATATGAGTGACAAGAAGCAGAAGCTGGGCTGGATCGGCGTCGGCCGCATGGGCTACCAGATGGCGGAACGGCTGCTGAAGGCCGGCTATGACGTCTCGATCTGGAACCGGACCAAGTCGAAGGCCGAGCCGCTCGCCGCGCTCGGCGGCAAGGTCGTCGACAATCCGGCCGATCTCGCCGGCGTCGACGTGCTGTTCACCATCGTCTCGACCGGCCCCGATCTCGAAGAAATCTATTTCGGCAAGAACGGCATCGTCACCAACGCGAAGGGCGCGCTGCCGAAGATCTTCGTCGACTGCTCGACGATTGCGGTCGAGGATTCGCAGAAGATCGGCGCCCGCCTCAAGGAGCGCGGCATCGAATTCGTCGCTTCGCCGGTGTCCGGCAACGGCCACGTCATCAAGGCCGGCAAGCTGTCGGCGGTGGTGTCGGGTCCGGAAGCGGCCGCCAAGGCGGTGATGCCGATCGTCGAGGTGTTCGCGCCGAAGGGCGTCTCCTATGTCGGCGAGGGCGATCTGGCGCGCATCTGCAAGATCGCGCACAACGTCATGCTCGGCGTGGTCATCCAGAACCTGATCGAGATCACGCTGCTCGCCAACAAGATGGGCGTGCCGCGTCACGCCTTCCTGTCGTTCATGAACAACAGCGTCATGGGCTCGATGTTCACCGCCTACAAGACGCCGGCGCTGGTCAATCTCGACTGGAAGACGACGTTCACGCCGGAACTCTTGCGCAAGGATCTCGACCTCGGCCTCGATCTCGGCCGCGAGTGGGAAGTGCCGATGCCGGTCACCTCAGCCACCCGCGATTCGCTGCAGGGTCACATGGGCCGCGCCCAGACCAAGCCGAACGGCAAGGAAATCCTCGCCAACGACTTCGCGCAGATGGCGGAGACGATGGCGGAATTGTCCGGTATGACGCTCAAGAGCGAGAACAAGAACGTTCCGACCGGCCTGGAAAGCTAACGCCGGATTTTTGGAGGTCGTCACATGAAGCCGTCGGCACAAACCAAGCCCGTCCCGGCACCTGTCAACGACGATATCGGCGAGGCCACGCGCCTCGCCCTCTATCGTTCGCAGGTTCGGCTGCGCGAGGCCGAGCAGCGGGCCTTCGATCTGTTCCTGCAGAACCTGGTGAAGGGCACGAGCCATCTTTCGCTCGGGCAGGAAGCGATCGCCGCCGGCTTTGCCGAAGCGATGCGCAAGGGCGATCTGTCGTTCTGCACTTATCGCGGACATGCGCACACGCTGGCGCGCGGCGTGCCGGTTGAGAAGGTGCTGGGCGAGCTGATGCAGAAGGACAACGGCCTGATGCGCGGCAAGGGCGGCTCGATGCACCTCGCCTCGGAAGAGCACGGGGTGATGGGCTCCTACGCGATCATCGGCGCCCATCTGCCGATCGCCTGCGGCGCCGCCTGGCGGGCGCAGTATCGCGGCGATACCGACGTGTCGGTGTGCTTCTTCGGCGACGGTACGACGAATATCGGCGCCTTCCACGAGGCGCTCAACTTCGCCGCGGTCTGGAAGCTGCCGGTGGTGTTCGTCTGCGAGAACAATCTCTACATGGAATATACGCCGATCGGCGACGTCACCGCGGTGGCGAGCCCGGCTGGCGACCGCGCCGCGGCTTACGGCCTGCCGAAGATCGTCATCGACGGCAACGACGCGGACGTCGTTTATCGCGAGGCGCAGAAAGCCTATGCCAAGGCGCGCGCCGGCCAGGGGCCCTCGCTGATCGAGTGCCTGACCTATCGTCACAGCGGCCATTCGCGCGCCGACCCCGCCAAGTATCGCCCGGAAGGCGAGCTGGAGCGCTGGAAGGAGCACGATCCGATCAAGGTTTATCGCGAGCGGCTCAAGCAGTTCGGCATCAGCGATCAGGTCATCGCCGATATCGACGCCGAGGTGCGCCACGAAGTCGATGCGGCGACCGAAGCGTGCAAGGCGGCGCCGATGCCGCCGACCGACATCCTGTTCACGGATGTCTATGCCGACGGCGGCTGGGCCTGGAGGAACTGATAATGGCGGAGATCAGCTATCGCGATGCCGTTGCCCGGGGCATTGCCCAGGAAATGGCGCGCGACAAGGACGTGGTGTTTCTCGGCGAGGACGTGGCCAAGGCCGGCGGCTGCTTCAAGGCGACGGTCGGTCTTTACGAGCAGTTCGGGGATCTGCGCGTGCGCGACACGCCGATCTCCGAGCAGGCGATCCTCGGCGCCGCCATGGGCGCGGCGATGACGGGCCTCAAGCCGATCGCCGAGATCATGTTTTCGGATTTCATCGCGGTGTGTTTCGACTACATCGCCAACGAATTTCCGAAGAGCCGCTATATGTCGAACGGGCAGACCAAGTGCCCGCTGGTGGTGCGCACCGCCAACGGCGCCGGCTCGCGTTTTGGCGCGCAGCACAGCCAGTCGGTCGAGAACTGGTGCATGATGATCCCCGGCCTCAAGGTCGTGGCGCCGTCCAATCCGCGCGACGTCATCGGGCTCCTGGCGGCGGCGGTGCGCGATCCCGATCCGGTGATCTTCTTCGAGCACAAGTCGCTTTATCCGATCAAAGGCGAGGTGCCGGACGGCGAGATCGTCGATACGCTCGGCACGGCGAAGATCGTGCGGCCGGGCAAGGATGCGACGATCGTCGCGCTGGCGCTGATGGTGCCGCGCGCGCTCGAAGCCGCAGAACGGCTCGCCATCGACCACGGCATCGACGCCGAGGTGATCGACGTGCGCTCGCTGGTGCCGCTCGATACCCAGACGATCCTCAATTCGGTGGCCAAGACCCACCGGCTGTTCACCGTCGAGGAAAACCCGCGGCTGTGCGGCTGGGGTGCCGAGATCGTGTCGATCGTCGCCGACGAAGCGTTCTACGATCTCGACGGCCCGCCGGTGCGCATCACCACGCCGCATATCCCGCTGCCGGCGGCCGACCATCTCGAAGACATGGTGCTGCCGACGGTCGAGCGCATCGCCGAGACGGTGCGGAAAAGCCTGGGGAGCTGACAAGGTCGTCATTGCCGGGCCAGGTGACGGCCGGCCCGGCAATCCATCTCAAAATCACTTTCGCCAGGACGATGGATGCGCGGGTCGAGCCCGCGCATGACCACGGAAGAGGTAAAGCCCATGTACGACAACCTGCTCGCAAACGTGCCGACCGATCTGTGGATCGGCGGGCAATGGAAAAAACCCTCCGACGGCCAGCGTTTCGACGTGATCGACCCGGCGACGGAGAAGGTCATCGCCTCGGTCGCCAGCGCCACCGTCGAGGATGCCAAGGCGGCGGTCGATGCGGCGCAGGCGGCGTTTCCCGCCTGGGCGGCGAAGAAGCCGCGCGAGCGCGCCGAGATCCTGCGCAAGGCTTACGAACTGACGATGCGCGACGCCGAACGGCTCGCCAAGCTGATCACCATCGAGAACGGCAAGTCGCTGTCGGATTCGCGCGGCGAGGTCGCCTATGCGGCGGAGTTCTTCCGCTGGTACGCCGAAGAGGCGGTGCGCAATAACGGCCAGGTTTCGACCGCGCCGGCCTCCGGCGCACGGATTTTCGTGCAGCACAAGCCGGCCGGCGTCGCGGTGCTGGTGACGCCGTGGAATTTCCCGGCGGCGATGGCGACCCGCAAGATCGGCCCGGCGCTCGCCGCCGGCTGCCCGGTGGTGCTCAAGCCCGCCTCCGACACGCCGCTGACCATGCTCGCTTTGATGCCGATCCTCGAGGAGGCCGGCGTTCCGGCCGGCGTCGTCAACGTCATCCCGTCGCGCTCCTCCGGCAAGGTGGTGTCGGCGATGCTGCACGACGACCGTGTGCGCGTCGTGTCGTTTACCGGCTCGACCGAGGTCGGGCGCAAACTGCTGCACGAGGCGGCCGACAATATCATCAAGCCGGCGATGGAGCTGGGCGGCAACGCGCCGTTCATCGTGCTTGAAGACGCCGATATCGACGCCGCGGTCGATGGCGCGATGATCGCCAAGATGCGCAATATGGGCGAAGCCTGCACGGCGGCGAACCGCTTCTATGTGCATGAGAAGGTCCACGATGCTTTCGCGGAGAAGCTCACCGCCAAGATGAAGGCGCTGAAGATGGGCAACGGGCTGGACGACGGCGTGGCGGTCGGCCCGCTGGTCAACGCCGAGGGCCGCGACAAGGTGATCGAACTGGTCGAGGACGCTGTGTCGAAGGGCGCCAAGGTGCTCACCGGGGGCACGGCGCCGAAGGGCACGGGCTTCTTCTATCCGGCGACGGTGGTCGCTAATGTCCCCGACAATGCGAAGATGCTGAGCGAGGAAATCTTCGGGCCGGTGGCGGCGATCCAGACCTTCAAGTCCGACGACGAGGTGGTCAAGCGCGCCAACGAAACCGAATACGGCCTCGTCGCCTATCTCTACACCAAGGACATGAGCCGTGGCTTGCGCCTGTCGGAGCAGCTCGATTTCGGCATGATCGGCCTCAACCGCGGCCTCGTCTCCGATCCGGCGGCGCCGTTCGGCGGCACCAAGCAGTCGGGGCTCGGCCGCGAGGGCGCGCAGGAAGGCATGAAGGAGTTTCTCGAGACGCAATATGTCTCGGTGAGCTGGTAGGCGGCGGCGAGCCACTTCGGAGCGGCACGGGAAGATCGCGGGGAATGCAATGGATGTGTTGATGCCACAGCTCGGCGAAACGGTCGCCGAGGGCAAGATCACCAAGTGGTTCAAGGCGGCGGGCGATGCCGTGAAGCCCGGCGATAATCTGTTCGAGATCGAGACCGACAAGACCTCGATGGAAGTGCCGGCGACGTTCGGCGGCACGCTCTCCGACATCCGCTTCCAGGTCGGCGAGGTGGCCAAGGTCGGCGCCGTCGTCGCCATCATCACCGGCGAGGGCGAGACTGCCGCGCCGAAGGCTGCGGCTCCGGCCGCCGCGGCCGCTCCCGCGCCGGCGCCCGTTGCTGCTGCGCCAGCGGCCCGGCCGGCAGCGCCGGCTGCACCGCAGCGCCAGACGGAAACCGTGACGCGCGGCGTCATTCCGTTCGCCGAGCGCGATCCGTTCAACGTGGTGATGACCCCGCCGCGCAATTTCGGTCCGGCCACCGTCGGCGGCGTGGCGGTGACGCCGCTGGCGCGCCGTCTGGCGGGCGAGCGCGGCATCGATCTGTCGCGCCTGACCGGCTCCGGCCCGCACGGCCGCATCGTCGCCAAAGACGTGGAGACGGCGGCGCCGCAGGCTGCCGCGCGCGGCGCGGCGCTGGCGACCGGTGCCTCCGCGGCGCAGGTCAAGGCGCTCTACGAGGGCATCGCCTACGAGGAAATCCCGCTCGACGGCATGCGCAGCACGATCGCCCGCCGTCTCGTCGAATCCAAGCAGACGGTGCCGCACTTCTATCTCACCGCCGATATCGACGTCGCGCGTCTCGTCGCGATGCGCGAGGAGGCGAATGCCGGCAACGACGATCCGGCGCGCAAGCTCTCGCTCAACGACTTCATCATCAAGGCGTGGGCGGGCGCGCTGCTGCGCGTACCGGAGGCGAACGTCGTCTGGGCCGAGGACCGCGTGCTGCGTTTTGCGCAGGCCGATATCGGCGTCGCCGTGGCGCTTGAGGGCGGGCTGATCACGCCGGTGATCCGCAACGCCGACAGCAAGACGGTAAGCGCCATTTCGGCCGAGATGAAGGACCTCGCGGCGCGCGCGCGCGAGCGCAAGCTGGCGCCGGCGGATTATCAGGGCGGATCGAGCGCCATCTCCAATCTCGGCATGTATGGCGTGCGCGAATTCTCCGCGATCATCAATCCGCCGCATGCGACGATCCTGGCGGTCGGCGCGTCGCGGCGGGTGCCGGTGGAGGCGCAGGACGGCTCGGTGCGCTTTACCACGCAGATGAGCGCCACCGTGTCCTGCGACCACCGGGCGGTCGACGGCGCGCTGGGGGCGAAGCTCCTGGCCGCGTTCAAGGCGATCCTGGAGAAGCCGATCACCGCGATCGTCTGATGGCTTGCTCGCAATGGCGTTTGCCGGGCGGGCCGGCGCGCCCCTTGTGTGGGGTCAGCGGTTACGGCTCGCCAGCACCGCCTGCGTGGTGTGATCCGGGCCGAAATCCTCCGCCCGGTCGATCGACATCAGTTCGGCCAGCCGGGTGCGCGCCCGGTTGACGCGCGACTTGATGGTGCCGACGGCGCAGCCGCAGATATGCGCCGCCTCCTCGTAGGAGAAGCCGGAGGCACCGACGAGGATCAGCGCCTCGCGCTGGTCGCTCGGCAGTTTGGCGAGCGCCTCGCGAAACTCCGCGAACTCGACATGCCCCTGTTGCTCGGGGTGCGACTTGAGGCTGTCGGCGTAGCTGCCGTCGGCGTCTTCGACCTCGCGGCGGCGCTTGCGATATTCCGAGCGGAAGTGGTTGCGCAGGATGGTGAACAGCCACGCCGACATATTGGTGCCGGGCTGGAACGAGTTGATGTTGGCCAGCGCCCGCAGCATCGTCTCCTGCACGAGATCGTCCGCGCGGTCGACATTGCCACACAGCGAGATGGCGAACGCCCGCAGGCTCGGTATCGTGTTCAGAATGGCTTGACGAACGGAGGGATCCATCATTGCTTTCCCTTGTCGTCGGATTTGTCCAGTTGATCGAGCAGCGCCGCGAACCGATCCGGGACGCCCTGGTTGACGACATCGTCGTAGATCGCCCGCAACTGCTGGCCGAGCTTGGCCTGAATATCGCGCGTGAGTTTTGGACTTGGTTTCTTTTGTCCTGCGGCGGCTTGCATCGTTTGCCCGGCCTCTGGTGGTTTTCGATCTGTCATCGTCTCTCGCCATCCCCCGCTACGCTTGAGCCGGCTCTTTGCCCTCGGACACCCTCCCCACCAAAACAACTGAAATGCCCATTGGTTCCGGCCGGGTGGAACTTAATTGTGGAACTTTTTCCGGCAGCCGGCGTTATCCGGCGGGCTTGACGAGAGGGCCCGTATTGCCAAGGCTTCCGGGTCAGGGGCGGGGAGCCGGCCATTCAGCGGGGAGGGAATTCCTTGTCCACGTCTCAAGCGGTTGCGCAACATCTGCCTTATCTGCGTCGCTACGCGCGGGTGCTGGCGGGAAACCAGCAGTCGGGCGACGCTTATGTCGCAGCGACGCTGGAGGCGTTGATCAGCGATCCGAAGCTCCTCGACCCTGACGCCCCGATCCGCGTCGCCCTCTACCGGGTGTTCACCCGCATCTGGGATTCGGTCTCGGGCAATGATATCGCCCCGCCCGACATGGCCGACGGTCCGGTCGAGAGCCGGCTTTCACAGATGACGCCGAAGCCCCGGCAGGCGTTCCTTCTGGTGGCGCTCGAAGGCATGTCGGAAACCGACGCGGCGAGGGTGCTCGATGTCGACGTGGCGACGATCCGCAGCCTGGTCGAGGAATCGGGCAAGGAGCTGGCCGCCGAGATCGCCACCGACGTGCTGATCATCGAGGACGAGACGTTCATCGCGCTCGACCTCGAAAGCCTGGTGGAAAACCTCGGTCACAACGTCATCGGTGTCGCGCGCACCCATACCGAGGCGGTGACCTTGGCCAAGGCCAAGCGCCCCGGCCTGATCCTCGCCGATATCCAGCTCGCCGACGGCAGTTCGGGGCTCGATGCGGTCAACGAATTGTTGCGC
>Ga0182749_1002628_pt1 | contig 13023 bp, 13 predicted proteins | sample eDN3rd37CKraftMG_FD_128875 | JGI IMG/M metagenome (GOLD analysis project Ga0182749, IMG submission 128875) | Enriched Miracle-Growth compost microbial communities from Emeryville, California, USA - eDNA 3rd pass 37_C Kraft MG (version 2) (version 2) ...
GGCCGGTCTCGGCATGATCACCTACGGGATTCCGGTCAAGGAATTCAGTCTCGGTAATACCCTGATCCTGGCCGGCACCACCGCCGTCGTCGGCGGGCTGATCGTCATCGCGGTCGGGCTGGCCGTGCGGCAGTTGCGACATATCGCCGATGCGCTGGCGGCCCGACCGCTGGATTTCGGTCATGCTCGTTACGCTGGTCATGACGCTGGTCATGGATCGGATCATGCCGCGGACCATGGATCGGACCATGGATCGGACCATGCGCCGGATCTGCCGAGCGCGCTGACGCCCGTGCCGCGCCGTCCCGCCACCAACCGCCCCGCCACCAGGGCCGGCATCGCGTTTCCGCAGAAACCCGAAGCGCGGTCCGAGGCGCGGCCGGAGCCGGTGCCGGCCGTTATTCCGCCGGTCGTTCCGCCGGTTGCCGATCTGCGGCCGGCGGCGCCCGAGGTATCGGTGGCTGCCGACGAGGGGACGCATCTGTTCGAGACGGTGCGGCGGGTCGAGCCCATGCTGGCGCCGGAACCGGAGGCCGTGGCGCCGGCCGCCGAGGCCGAGGTCGTCGAGGTCAAAGCCGACCGTGCCGAACCGTCTGGATTGCCGGGAATCCCGCGCGGCAGCCTGGCCGGCGGGCCGTCGGTGTCGCCGGGTCGGCCGCCGTGGCTCGATGCCGCCGGCCGCACCGAAGCTGGCCGCACCGAAGCCGGCCGATCCGAGCAGGATGATTTCGAGTCCGCCTGGAGCGCCCCGTCACGCACACCGTCACGCATGTCGCCGGCGGCCGCCGGGGCGAACGGCGAGGACGTGGGCGGCGCCGCGCCGGTGGCGCCGGATATCGTCGTCCGTGCCGTTCCGACCTCCGAGGACGCGGCGGCAACCGAGGAGACGCGCTCGGTGGCGATCCTCAAGTCCGGCGTGATCGACGGCATGGGGTACACGCTCTATGTCGACGGGTCGATCGAGGCGGAACTGCCGCAGGGCACCGTGCGCTTCGAATCGATCTCGGAACTGCGCGAACACCTGGAGAAAAGCTCCTGACGGTGCGGCGGGCGAGACGCGATACAGATTTAATCGCGCTCTCGTCTTGCTGCGACAGTCGATGGACAGTATTCTTCAGCCGGTTTATCTATTGCTTTATTGACGATCTCCCTTCGGCGCCGTAACGGGGCGCAAGGCGAGGACGACCGGGACACAGCCGTCCCGGCCTTTTCCAGGGAACCGGGTTGCGATGAGCGAAACCGACGCAAGCGATGATTTCATTGCGCTGACGGCCAATATCGTCTCGGCCTATGTCAGCAACAACACCGTTCCGGCGGCTGAAATCCCGGCGCTGATCAACCAGGTGCATAACGCGCTGAGCCGCGTGTCCACCCACCAGAGCGTCACGCTGGCGGAGCCGCTGAAACCTGCCATTCCGGTCAAGAAGTCGATCACGCCCGAGCACATCGTCTGTCTGGAGGACGGCAAGAAGTTCAAGTCGCTCAAGCGCCATCTGCGCACCCAGTACAATATGACGCCCGAGCAATATCGCGATAAGTGGAACCTGCCGCCGGACTATCCGATGGTGGCGCCCAATTACGCCGCGGCGCGCTCCAAGCTCGCCAAGCAGATGGGCCTCGGACAGCAGCGCCAGCGCGGCGACAAGTAGCGGGGCGCCTGCGGACGGGGCCGCTCCCGCCCGACATTGGTCTTGCTATTGGCCCTGCCATCGGCCCGGATTCGTGCGCGATCTCAACCGGTTGCGGATTCGTGCCGAAACTTATCCCGCTTGTCGGTTTGTGGGTGATGATGTAGGTATATAGTCCTACAGGAGCATCGCCATGACCTCTCTCCATCGCGCCGGCCGCGCCCGCAGACAGCGGGTCGACGGCGAAACCCTGCGGCTGTGCCGGTTGACGCAGGCGGCTGCCGCGGCGGCGTTCGGCGTGCCGCCGGCGGAATTGCGCGCGCCGAGCCGGCGCAGCGCTACCGTCGCCTTTGCCCGGCAGTCGGCGATCTATCTGGCGCATGTGACGCTCGGGCTCGACATCGCGACGGTGGCACGGGCCTTCGGCCGCGACCGCAGCACCGCCGTCCATGCCTGCCATCTGATCGAGGACCGCCGCGACGATCCGCAACTCGATGCGGTATTCGAGGCGCTGGAAGATGTCTGCCGCGAACGGAGCACGCAGTCATGAGCCGCGCCGGCAAGACTCGTGGCCGGCGCGCCTTGCATCCGACCGGCGCGGTGCCGCAGATCGATGCGTTCCGCGCGCAGCACCTAGCATTGGCGCAAGCGGTATTGCACGAAGCCGGCGAAACGCGCGGCGTCGCCGTCAACGAGGCCGAAAGCCCGCTGATCTGGCTGGCGCGCCGCAGCGGGCGTGACGGCCGGCCGCTGATCGCACCGCGCCAGTTGCTGGCCGGCGAGCGGCTGCGCGCCGACTTCACCCGCGCGCATGTGATGCCGCGCATGGGCGCGGACTGGTCGTCGCCGATCGGCCGGAGCGGCGGCGGCAGCGGTGGCGCCGGCGCGTTCACCGAAACCATGATCGCGGCGCGCCAGCGCGTGCGGTTGGCGCTCGATGCCGCCGGGCCGGAATTTGCCGGTCTGCTGCTCGACGTCTGCTGCTTCCTCAAGAGCCTCAGCGAGATCGAGCGGCAGCGCGGCTGGCCGGCGCGCTCCGGCAAGGTGATCCTGCAACTCGGGCTCGACCGGCTGGCGCGCCATTACGGCATCGAGACGCAGGCGCAGGGCCGCCCGCGCGCCGATATCCGCGTCTGGATCGGTGACGAGAGCGCGACGGAGCCGGACGCTGCCGGCGACAGCGATGCGGCGCCGGTCTGCGGATGATCGGTTTTACGCCATCGCCAGCGCCGACTGCGCGTCGGCGCGGATGCGCTCCACCATCGAGCGCAGGCCGTTCGATCGCTGCGGCGTCAGATGCGCGCGCAGTCCGATCTGGTCGAAGATCGGCAGCGCGTCGATCGCCAGGATGTCGCGCGCGGTCTTGCCGGAATAGATCGCCAGCAGGATCGCGACCAGCCCGCGCACGATATGCGCGTCGCTGTCGCCCTTGAAGTGCAGCACCGGCCCCTGCGCGCCGTCGCGGGCGATCTGCGTCGTCAGCCAGACCTGGCTGGTGCAGCCCTGCACCTTGGTGGCGTCGTTGTGGTCGCTGTCCGGCAGCGGTTCGAGCGTGCGGCCAAGCTCGATGACATAGCGATAGCGATCGTCCCAATCGTCGATCAGCGCAAAATCGTCGAGAATGTCGTCTATGCTCATGACCTGCCGCCGGCGGGCCGCGCGTCGCTGGCCCGCATTCTTGTCCGCCTACAGCTTTATATAAGCGGTGTGGCGGGCCGACGCCACGCTATTGGGGCGGCCACCAGACTGAAGGATTAAGCAGCCGGGCGCCGGTTCTGGCCGTCGCGGCGCGGCGGCAATGGCGGCAGCGGCACCGACGCGGCGGGAGCTTCGGCGGGGCCGTTCCACGCCGGCGCGATGTCGGCGGCGGTCAGCGTGTTCTGCGACGCCGGCCTGTTGGCGGCGGTCTTGTTCTCAGTGGTCTTATTCTCGGCGCTCTTGTTGTCTGCGTTCTTGTGGTCCGCTTTGCCGGCGCCGCTCTCGCTCATCTGCTGGCTGATGAAATCGACGAGCGTCCTGGCGCCTTCCTGCGCGCGATGACCGAGCGCCGCGGCCACCTGGCCGCCGACCGCGCAGGCATCGGCCTGCCGCTCGCAGAAACCGCGCATGTCGGAATAGGTGGCGCTCGCCGCCGACACCGCCTGCAACGGATTGATCGCCGGCGCCTGCGCCTCGTCTTTCTGCGTCTGGCCGCCGCCCGGCAGCAGCACGCAGACCACCGCAAGCCAGAACATCATCCGCATGATGAAGAACATGACACGCACAACCCCTCGTCCGCCTTTGCCCACCTTCAAGTTCCGCGCCGCCGGGCGAACCCCCGTTGCCGACTGCGCGTGCGGCGGGTTGTTCCTCCCGCCATGTCATCGACGCTAGCAGGCAGGCTTGAAATGCGCGTTCAATTGCCGCCGACAATTCGATGCGTGTTCGAATCGAATGTGTTTCAAATTTGAATCATCGGCCTTTGATTCAAATTTGAACGAATGGCACGCGCCCGCGTCCTGCAAGCGAATCGACGCGCCGGCGCGCCCCCGCGCGCGGCAACCGAATGTTCACCATGGGCGATTTCGCAACCGAAATTTCACCATGCAGGCCGAAACCCGCGCCGCGGGGCCGCAAATCCGGTGCATCGCGCCCGATGCGATGCCGTCAAGCCGGCATGCCTTAGCGTTCGCTTAAGCCGCCTGTCGCTAGGATCGCGCCCAGAAACAGGGGAGCGCGGCCGGTGGGGTTTGCGGCCGCAGGCAAAATCGTGCGTCTCGTGGCGTTGGTGCGAAATCATGTCGATGCGCTGGTGCATCCTCTGGCGCGTGAGGATGAACTCGGCGCCGCGCGGCACCGCGCCTTCATCGCGCCGCGGCTGATCGGCGGCGTCATCGTGCTCGCGGCGCTGCCGCTCTATCTGACTGTCGTCGGCGTGCCGGGCGCGCTCGCCTGCGTCGTCTTCGGCTTCATGGTGGTGCCCATCCTGCTCGCTTACGGCGTGGCGCGCAGCGGGCGTCTGGAAGCCGCGCATATCCTTTCGGCGCTCGCGCTCGCGGGGCTGGTGAGCGTGGTTGCCGCCGTGACCGGCGGCATCGCCTCGCCCGCTGCCGCGTGGCTCATCGTCGTGCCGCTCGAAGCGGCGCTGTCGCGTTCGCGCCGCGCGCTGATCGCGGCGCTGCTGGCGGCGCTTGCCGCGCTGGCGCTGCTCGCCGCGCTCGGCGCCGCCGATCTTCTGCCGCAAGGTGCCACCGCCGATCGTCACGGAGCCGCCATCGTGCTCGCGGCGGCGGCGCTCTATGCCGGCACGGTCGCCTTTGGCGCGCAGTGGATGGCCGGCGTCGACGCATCGCTGCGCGAGGCGCAAGCGGAGCAGCACCGCATCGTCGCTGCGCATGTCGGCGACACGGTGGTGCGTCATCGCCGCGACGGCGCGGTGGTGTCGGCCTCGCCTACGATCGAGCGGCTGATCGGCGTCGGTGCGCGCGACGCGCTCGACCAGCGCCTGTTGGAGCGCGTGCAGGTCGCCGACCGTCCGGCCTATCTGACGGCGCTGGCCGACGCGGCGGAGAGCGGCGCCGAGCGCCGCATCGAATTTCGCCTGCGCCGTGGCGCCGCGCTGCCGGCCGTCGGCGAGCCAGCTTTCGTCTGGGTCGAGATGCGCTGCCGGCCGCTGGCGGAGCACGGCGGCGACGTGATCGCGGTGCTGCGCGACATCAGCGCGCGCCGCGCGCAGGAGGAGGAGATGGCGCGCCTGCGCCGCGAACTCGATCGCGCGGCGGCGGGCAAGAACCGTTTCATGGCGACGATGAGCCACGAGCTGCGCACGCCGCTCAACGCCATCATCGGCTTTTCCGACATGCTGCTGCAAGCCGACGATCTGCGCATCGAGCCGGCGCAGCGCCACGACTATGCGCGGCTGATCAACGAAGCGGGTACGCATCTGCTGTCGGTCGTCAACGGCATCCTCGACGTGTCGAAGCTGGAGACCGGCAATTTCGAGATCGCGCCGGAGCCGTTCTCGCCGGCGCCGGTGATTACCGGCTGCTGCGACATTCTCCGCCTCAAGGCGCGCGAGGCCGGCATCGATATCCGCCTGCGGCTGCCGGCGGCGCTGCCGACGATCGTCGCCGACAAGCGCGCGCTCAACCAGATCCTCATCAACCTGATCGCCAACGCGGTGAAGTTCAGTAAGCGCGGCGGCGGCATCACCGTCGGCGCACTCGCCGACGGCGCGTTTCTGGCGATCGTGGTCGAGGACCACGGCGTCGGCATCGGCGAGGACGATCTGCCGCGCGTCGGCGAAGCATTCTTCCAGGCGCGCGCCTCCTACGACCGGCGGCACGACGGCGCCGGGCTCGGCCTGTCGATCGTCAAGAGTCTGGTGAAGCTGCACGGCGGCACGCTCGATATCCGCAGCCGGGTCGGCGAGGGCACCCGTGTGTCGGTGCGCCTGCCGCTCGATTGCGAACACGCGCCGCATGCGCCGGTGCGACCGCAGTTTGCCGAGGAGACCGATGCTGCCCCGCAGGCCGCGACGGTGACGACGATACAGGTGAGAAAGCGTGCCTAAAAGAAGACGAAGCGGCCGACGGAGTTCCCGGATGCAGGATCAACAACCGAAGATGGGGCAGCTGGCGCTGGCGGTGCTGGCGCAGTATCCGCGGCAGAGCGTCGCCACTGTCATGGGCGTCGCGGCGGCGGCCATTATCATCGTCAATGCGCTGTTCCTGCAACCGGGGCGGCATCCGGCGCCGATCTTCTCGCTCGAACGCCCGCCGGCCGCGACGCTCGATCCGGTGCCGCCGCAGCCGCGCCTCGCCGAGGCCCCGGCAGCATCGCCGCCGGCCGCTGTCCCGGTGCCGATCCCGGTGCCAATGGCACGGCCGGCGCCCGCCGCTGCCGCGCCCATTGCTGCACCGATGACCGCGCCCGCGCCGCGCAACCGTGGCGATATCATTACCGATATTCAGCGCGAACTGGCGCGCAAGGGATTCTACGACGCCGCCGTCGACGGCATCTGGGGCTCGCGCACCGACATGGCGATCCGCGATTTCGCGCAGGCGGCCGGGCTGCGCTTCGCGCCGGAAGCGAGCGAGGACGTGCTGAACCTGATCGCCGCCTCGTCGGTGTCGAAGTCGAATTCGCCGCGCGCCCCTTCGGGCAGCCGTGAAACAACCGGCGGCGCGCACGCCGATCCGATCGCCGCGATGCTGACGCCGCCGCGTGAGATACCGGCGCCGGCTGCTGCGGCGCAGACCGACAGCAAGCGCATCCTCGCCGTGCAGAGCGCCTTGTCCGATTTCGGCTACGGCCAGATCCGGCTGACCGGCACGATGGGGGCGCAGACGCAGGCCGCCATCGAGCGCTTCGAGCGCTCGCGCCGCATCCCGGTCACCGGCCAGATCTCCGAGCGGCTCCTTCGCGAGCTGACGGTCGTCACCGGGCGGAGCTTCGACTGATCCGGATTGCTGATTCCGGATTGCTGATCTCGATTGCTTGCGGCGGCGGCGCGTGCCATGCGGTTCCGATGCGGTTGAAATCGGGAATCTGGGTTGCCGCCTATCTGCGCCGCTGTCAGAGCGAAGGCGTGATCGCGGTGCTGCGCCGGCGCGGCGCGGAAGAAGCCGGCGCGATCTTCATCAAGGTGGCGCGGCTCGACGGCACCGCCATGCTGTTCGGCCCGGCGCCGCAGACCGCCTTCGACGAGGCGCGGCCGGCGGACCGGGCATTCGTCGCGATGCTGCGGCGGCCGGAGCCGGCAAGCGAAGCCGATGTCGAGGCGGCGCTGGCGCGAGAAATCCGCTTCGACCCGGATATCTGGATCGTCGAGGTGGAAGACCGCGCCGGTCGGCATTTCCTCGACCGCGTTGTCGAAGGATAGGACAGAGCGTTTTCGAGCGAAGTGGAATCCGGTTCGCGTGAAGAAAACGCGTCAAACAAAAAAACTTACCGGCTGCCGATGCTGAACGGCGGCAGCGGGGTGAATTCCGGCGACGTCTCAGGTGAAATCCCTGGCGCTCTTGCCAGATGGCTACGGGCGGTGCTGCGCAGCCGCGCGTCCGTCTGCGGCCACAGCGCGGCGTCGTAGCGGGCTGACTGCTGCGTCCCGGCCGGTGTTTCGGCCGCCGTCCGCAGGATCGCCGCCATGTGACGGGCCGCCGGCAGCGTGAACTGCGCATAGAGCGCGGATAGTTCGAAGACGCGCTGCACCGAGCGGCCGACCGTCGGGTTGAGGAATAGAAGCACGCGTTGCAGCACGTTCTCCGGCATGTCGGCAAGGCGCGCCGGGATGATGAGCGGCTCGCCGGTGGCGTCGTCGACGATGCGCAGCGCCATGCGGGTATCGACTCTCATCAGCCGCACGATCTCGCGCGCGAAGCCGGTCCGGTCGCGGCGCAGCGCCGCGATCTCCAGCGCGTTGGCGGTTGCCGGGGTAGCGGCCAACTGCGTTTGCGCATCGGCTTCGGCCACGGCATCGAGATTGAGTAGGATCAGGCGCCGCTCGGCGGGCGATGCGGCGAAGAAGGATTCGCACAGTTCGAGCCGCGCATCTGGCGCGCGCGCATCGGCGTCGGCGGGCGGCCGCTGCTGCGGCGCCGGTGCGACAGCCTGTTGCGGCGCGGGCGTGACCTTGGTCGGCGCTGCCGCCGGCATTCCGGCCGCTGCCGGCTGCGGCGTCAGATAGGCGAGGAGCGGCGGCGGCACCCGCCGATACTCGCGCAGCCGCGCCGACACCGCCTCGCGCGTCTTCGCATCGACGGTCTGCAACAGGCGCTGCGCCAGTTCGACATAGTGGTGCTCCTCCTCGGCGCTGTGTGAGGGCCTCTGCACATAGAGATCGGTCAGGACGCGCAGCAGCGTCGGGCGGATGTCGACGCCGTCGCGGCACGCCAGATCGAGCAGGCACTCAAGGCCGGGTGGAGTAGGAACGGACATTCTGCTGCGTCACCGCCGGGAGGGCGTTCGTTCAAATTAGGTCGCGCGCGTTAGCAAACGATTAATCTAAATGGCGCCTCAACGGAGGCCTTTTTGTTTGAGCATGAGCGCGTTGCGCTGCCGTGGACGTGCGGCGATCCCGCTGCGCGATTTTAGCAATCCGTTAACCCTGTGCGCTCCTTAATGCCGCGAACGCCACGATCAGGTTCAGATTCCCGGCAGCAGGCCGAGGCATGCAATCCGTCGTGGCATGGAAGCCTTGGATGTGGGGGCTCATCATGGGTGAGGTCATTGAATTTCCGCAAGCGGCCGGCGACGATGCTGCCCGCCATGCGCGCCGCGGCCGGATCGTCGGTTCCGCCTCGCAATCCGCGAGCATCGTCATTCTGCCGGTGATCCGTATCGAGCGCTTCGTCGATCAACCTGCCGAAGACCCGACGCCGGATGCGCAGGATCGGTCCCGTCGTCGCCGTCGCCGCCGCGCGGCACGTTAAGCCGCCGATGATCGCGCGCGAACCTTTGTACGGCCGCGCCGTCTGGCTTGCGATTCTTCTGGTTCTGCCGCTTGCCGCCTGCACGCAGGGCAATTTCGGCGAGGTGCGCTCCTCGCTGGTGCGTGAGGATATCCACGACTGGATGGGCGCCGCCGCCGGGCGCGCCGGCCCCGCGCCGGTATCGGCGTTTCCCTATACGGATGACGAGCGGGCGCTGCGCGATCTCGGCTATCCGCTGATCGAGCCGCCTTACGACCGCAAGCGCTGGAACAGCGTGCTCGGCGAATACGGCTGGCGCGGCTATGCGCGCGACAACGCGCCGCCGCGCGATGCCTATGCCACGCATCTGCTGGGCGACAGCTACCGCTCGCCGAGCGCGCGCTATCACAAGCTGCTCGACGACATCCGCAACGACATCACCCGGCTGCCGGGATTCTTCGCGGTCGCCACGCGCGTCACCGATATCGACGCCAAGCGCCGGCAGGCGCTCGATCTCGCCCGTTCGGACAAGGCCGAGCGCGCCGGCGCGCTGACGCGCATCCGCGAGAACGCCAATATCATCGCCTGGGTGGAGCAGTCGCTCAGGGACCGGCTCGCCGCTTATCGCTATGCGCTCGATCGCCTGGTGGTGATGACGCCCTCGCCGATGGCGGTCGAGGTCGAGCGCAGTCTGCGGCGGCTGCGCACGACGATCGACGAGCGTGGCCACGCCGCGTCGCCGGTCGTGGAGCAGCGCTATTTCCCGATCAGCAAGTAGCGGCGCGCGGGTATTTTATTAATCCGCACGCTGGCACCTGGCGGCTTCGAGCGAGGCGCGCGCCATCGGCATCAGGCCGGGCTCCGGCGCCAGCGCGCGCACCGCAATCAGGCCGGTCTCGGTCGGCGATTCGACGATCAGCCGGTCGGCGGCAGTGACGTCCTCGTCCTCGGGAAGCTGCGCCCGCTGCTCCGGCGTCATCAGATCGAGTTCGATGACGCGGCGGCCGGCCGCGCGGTCGTTGATCGCGTAATAGGCGATGTCCTGGCGCGTATAGAAGGTCACCGACGTATAAGCCTGGCTCACCGGCACGCTGAATTTCAGCGAGCCGTCGGAGAGGTCGTAGCGGCAGACGGCGAGCGCGAAGGCCGGGTCCATGAAGGTCAGGATGGCGTCGCCAGGCTGCGGCGCCGCGATCTGCGTCATGGTGTTGACCGGCGCGTTCAGGGCGAGGCGCGCATAGGCGTCCTGCGTCGCCGTGCGCGGCGCCATCATCATCGTCACCAGATGCACGATGCCGCCGAGCAGCAGGCCGCCGAGCAGCAACAGGAGCCAGCGGATCATGGGCACTCCGTGGTGACGATCTGCGGCATCGGCGTCTCGTTGCCGGCGCGCGTGGCGACGCCGACCGGCGTATCGTAGAGGCGCAGCGCCAACTGATAGCGCTCGACGCCGCCGGTCGGCAGCCAGTTGCCGGCGCTGGCGCGCGGCGCGATGGCGATGGTGAAACGGCCGTCTGCGTGGCGCAGCACCTCCTGACTGGTGAAGCCGTAGCGGCCGAGCGAATTGGCGACGAGACCGCCGCCGGCATTATAGAGCGTCAGCGTCCAGAACCGCGCCGCCGGCGTCATGCCGCTGACGGCGATGGTGCAGCGGCCGTCGAGCGGGCGGCCTGCGTCGTCGTGGCGGGCAATGAACGACACGCCGTCGCCGAGGCCGATCGGCAACAGGCCGGTGCGCACGATCGAGGCGCGGGCATAGGGGTCAGCATCCGGTGTGCCGATGCGCGGATAGGCGGTCCAACTGCCGATCGTCAGCGCGCCGAAGCGCAGATCGCCGGTCAGCGACAGCCAGGTGGCGCCGAGGCCGACGAGCGCGGCGACGATGAAGACGAACAGCGAGCCTGTTAACAATCGCACGGTCGAACGATCTGGACGCGAAGGGTGAGAGGAAAAACCGCCGGGGCGCGGCGGTCAGTTGCGGGTGGTTTTGTCGGGATGGCGGTCGATCGAGGCAAGCGCCGCCGGGGCGGTCGCCTCGGGCGTCGTAATCGCCGAACTGCGCCGCGGCAGCGGGCCGGCTTCGGCCGCCGGCGCCGTCGCCGGCAGCGCCCGCGTCGCCTCGTCCATCATCCGCTCGACGCGCACCAGGATGTCGGCGGCGCGGCGGGTCAGGCTCGGCGGACGTTCGGGCAACGGCTCGCTCTTTTTGTTGGCTGCGGTGTTGGCGGCAATCAGCGGCTCCTTGCGTTGCAGCGGCGGCACGCCGGGAATGGTTTTGATCTCGATGCCCTGATGCGCATATTCCATGATCGCGTGCCAGGTCATCGCCGGCAGCGAGCCGCCGGTCATGCGGTTCATCGGCGCGTAGTCGTCGTTGCCGAACCAGACGCCGCAGACATAGTTGCCGGTGAAGCCGACGAACCAGGCGTCGCGGTAGCCGTTGGTGGTGCCGGTCTTGCCGGCGACCTCGACGCCGTTGAGGCGGGCGCGGCGCGCCGTGCCGTTTTCGACGACGGAGTTCATCATCATGTTCATGTCGCGGGCGACCGAGACGGGGATCACCTGTTTCGGCTTCGGGCCGTCGCGGTCGAAGCGCCAGACGGTTTCGCCGGTGCCGGCGCGCACTTCGAGGATGGCGTGCGGCGGCACCATCTTGCCCTCGCGCGGGAAGGTCGCATAAGCGCCGACGTGATCGAGGATCGTGACTTCGCCGGCGCCGATCGGCAGCGACGGCGTGTCGATCAGCGGCGTGCGGATGCCCATGTCGCGCGCGGTCTTGATGATCTTGGCGCGTCCGGCCTTGGCGTTGCCGTTGCCGAGCGCCAGCGACAGCCGGATCGGGATCGTGTTGATCGACTTGGTGATCGCGGTCAACAGCGTGATCGAGCCGGCATAGGAGCGGCCGTAGTTCTGCGGGCACCAGTTGCCGAGGCAGATGGGCGCATCGACCACGATCGACGACGGCTTGAAGCCGTTTTCGAGCGCGGTGGCGTAGACGTAGGGCTTGAACGAGGAGCCCGGCTGGCGTAGCGCGTCGGTGGCGCGGTTGAACTGGCTGACGCCGTAGTCGCGGCCGCCGACCATCGCGCGCACGGCGCCGTCGAGATCGGCGACGACGACGCCCGCCTGCTTGACGTGGTAGTCCTGCCCGAACTGGCGCAGCGAATTTTCGACGGCGTCTTCCGCCACCCGTTGCAGGTTGGTGTCGAGCCCGGTGCGCACGATGAACACGCGCTCGCTCATCGATTTCGGGAACGTGTCGACGAGCTTCTTCATCTCGTCGAAGGCGTAATCGAGATAATAGTTCGGCGAGCGCTCGTCGCGGCGGTCGACGACGGTGGCGGGGTTGCGGCGGGCGCCGAACACCTGACCTTCGGTCATGAAGCCGGCCTCGACGAGGTTGTCGAGCACGACATTGGCGCGCGCGCGCGCCGCTGGCAGGTTGATGTGCGGCGCGAACTTGGTCGGCGCCTTGAACAGGCCGGCGAGCATCGCCGCCTCGGCGAGGTTCACGTCGCGCGCCGACTTGTTGAAATAGAACTGCGCCGCCGCATCGACCCCGAAGGTGCCGCCGCCCATATAGGCGCGGTCGAGATAGAGCTTGAGGATCTCGTTCTTGGTCAGGTGCGATTCCAGCCACATGGCGAGGAAGGCTTCCTTGACCTTGCGCTCGATGGTGCGCTCGTTCGACAGGAACAGGTTCTTGGCGAGCTGCTGCGACAGCGACGAGCCGCCCTGCACGACGCCGCCGGCCTTGGCGTTCGACACCATGGCGCGGAAGGTGCCGGCGATGTCGATGCCGAAATGATCGTAGAAGCGCCGGTCCTCGGTGGCGATCGTCGCCTTGATGAGGTGGTCGGGGTATTCCTCCAGCGGGATCGCGTCGTTGTGCTTGATGCCGCGGGTGCCGACCTCGTTGCCGTAGCGGTCGAGGAAGGTGACGGCGAGGTCGGCCTTCTTGAGCCAGTCGCCTTCCGAGGTTTCCTGGAACGCCGGGACCGCCA
>Ga0182749_1002632_pt1 | contig 13021 bp, 14 predicted proteins | sample eDN3rd37CKraftMG_FD_128875 | JGI IMG/M metagenome (GOLD analysis project Ga0182749, IMG submission 128875) | Enriched Miracle-Growth compost microbial communities from Emeryville, California, USA - eDNA 3rd pass 37_C Kraft MG (version 2) (version 2) ...
CTTGCGGCAGCGCGCGCCTCTTCAGCGCAGGAGTCGAACGGAGCTGCTGCGCCCGATCTGGCGCAACGTCATCAACCGACCGCACATCCCCTTCGCCGAACGCCATCTGCATTCATAGAGGCAACTGCACCCATCGGGCCCCGTCGCCTCCGGCGACGTCGGCATTGCGGTTGAAGAGGCAATGGATGGAGGACCGGAAGAGAAGAAGGAGAGGCAGGGTAGAGTATACGAGGACGACACCTTCCCTGAAGGTGTGCATGTTCCTCGCGCCGGCACCGGCCTTGAATCGTGCATGCGGCAGCGCGCGCCTCTTCAGCGCAGGAGTCGAACGGAGCTGTGCGCCCGATCTGGCGCAACGTCATCAACCAACCGCTCATCCCCTTCGCCGAACGCCATCTGCATTCATTGAGGCAACTGTGCTCAACGGGCCCCGTGGCCTCCGGCGACGTCTGCACTCCGGTTGAAGAGAATGGAGAAGATGGAAGATCGGAAGAGAAGAAAGAACAGAAGAGCAGAGGAGTCAGGAAAAAAGCGGCAGATCGACTTGCACGTGGAATACGCGCGCGGCTTCCGCGCTGATATGGACGAATGTCGTGAGCCTGGCGCGACTCGTGCGATCGTGAGACGACCGGCTCTCGCTGACGCTCCCTCATGAACACCGACATTTTCGTGTACGCATCGTGAGAGCGCTGCGCCCTGCACCAAACGACGATGCGCGACCCTCCCGATGTGCGGCCGCGCAATTGCAAATACGACAATTCTTCGCAGAGTTTGCACAGATGCCGGCCACCGCCGCGCTGGCGCGCACGCTTCCGGATCGTTCAGTACGAACTGAACGAGCTGAGATGCTGCACGAGTGCTCCGACGGCGCTTTGCGTGAAATGCTCGCGAAAGCAGGCGATCAGCCTGCTGCCGTCCCCCGCATTGATGCGCCCGAACGGGCCGCCTGTCGGTTGCGACGCCCCAACGACGGAATCGCCGGACATAAATCCCGGGAATCTGGACCAGCTCATGCATGAAGGCGAACGCGTCGACGACGGGACGTGCACGACAGAATGGGCGTGCTGCCTCATGTCCACCTCACAACTGAAGCACGCTCCCGTCGCCGGCGCGCTCTCACGACGAGCAGCTTCAGGGCGGCGGCAGAACACGCAGGCGACGCTCGTAAAGCTCCCGCCCACCACTGCGGACCCGCACCACATACGTACCCGATTTTCCGTACACGTCGCCGGGCGCGTTGAACTGCAACAAGCTCTGTCCGAAACGCTTGTGTTTGATTTGGCGCGCGACGATGCGGCCGTGCTCGTTCAGCCAATCGACCGTCACGCGCGTATTGAGCGGCGCGTCCCAGACATTCATGCGCAGGTGAACCCGCTCACCGACCACGAACACGGCTGATCCTTCCTGCGCACGGAAGGGCTCCTGGATCGTGCCCAGGGCGAAGTTTTTGATGTGTGATCCGGATTCCTCCCGCTCGCCCGCTGCACTGTCCTCCCCCTCGCCCGCCGTCGTGTTCTGATCCGCGACAGTCCGCGCCACCATATCGCGCTCGGATGCGAGCGTGGCCATGAGCGCAAGCACCGTCACTTTCAGGAGCCGCCGAGTCGAGGAGTACGGCACGCGAGCGGAGATACACATATGGGAGGCTATTACGCGCTTCCACCGAGTGGCCGCGCAATATCTCAGCAGCCTGCCGGCAGACCCGCCACGAAGCTCGTCCATACCACCGCAACGCTCGACAACACCGCGACCGCACCGGCCACGGAATCGATGAAGTCATCTGTCCGCCAGCCATTCCCATCGCGCACACGTGCCCGGTAGCGGGACGACGCGTGCCAGATCAGCGCTGCATTAGCGAGGAGCGCGACCGCGCACGAAACTAACGTGGTCGTTGAGATCGACTCCATGCCGACTGCGCCGCGAGCCACTGTAGCGCGCGCGCAAACCAGAGCAGCAGACGTGTACGTGATCAGAAAATTGACCGCCCAGATGAGCAGACCGCCCGTGAGGTACAGCGCGGTCCGTGCAAACGGTCGCGGCTGTGGGTCACTGCTCATCGGGACCGCCTTGCTCCTAAAGCAGGCGGGGTGAAATCTGGATCACGGCAACGCTCACCAGCCCCTGAATGGCCATGTAATGCCAGAGAAGACGAGCACTGTCGAACGGCATGCGTCGCGCACGGTCCAGCAGTCCCGCCCACGACCGGACCGTCGCGAACACGAGCATGAATGCGAGCACCACGAGATGAAACACCTGGTACGCGAGGATCGTGTACACAATGGCGCCATATGCGTGTTCTCCGGGACCAATCCCGACGTGCCCTGCGGCTGCAATGCTCCCGACAACCGCCCCCGTTCCCAGCAGCAGCGTAGCCAACGTTGCGAGCGTCAGAATGACTGATGATGCGCGAGTGCCCTCCACCCTACCCCCAGCCCACTGAAGCACGACACTACTGAGTATCCACGCCACAGCAATTGCGCCCGCCCAGCTCAACGGCGCCAGCGGGTCTGCGCTCGGCGGCCACGGCGTCTCGGGGTTGGTTGTCCAGATGTAGAAATACGAGAACACCAGACACGCAAAGATCGTGGCATCCACCAGTATCAGCACGATCGTCGCCCACCACGCGTGCGAGCGTGGCCCGCCGATGCTGACCGGGAGCCGTATGCCACCGCCGATGTCCACGGGCGGATGCGTGCCGAACCGATCCGTGCTCCACGCCCAGCGCAGCACGGTGATGATCGTGAAGAGCGCGAGCACGATCGCCGGCAGCGCCTGCTTCAGTGTGAGCATGAGAAAGAACAGCGCTGTGCCGGCGCCCGCGAGAATCGGATACCAGCTCGCGCTCGGCATCACCATGAGGTACTCGGGACGCGCTTCCACCGGGCTCGTGACGAGGGTTTCCCGCTGACCGGTTGCGGTGCCTGGCAGATAGTGCCGACCTTCCTCCACTTCGTCCCCGAGGCTCGGGTTATCCCACAGTGGATCGCGACTGGAAATCCGCGGGATGCTCCGCGCGGCGAAGTTGTCGAGCGGCAGCCATTCCAGCGTGCCCGCATTCCAGGGATTGACCCTCACCTTGCCGACGATGCGCAGGTGAAGCACGAGATCCAGCGCGACCACCGCAAAGCCCGATGCCAGAACGTACGCGCCGGCCGTGGAGAGCAGGTTCCACCACTCCCATCCGAGCCCGCCGGCGTACGTGTAGACGCGCCGTGGCATGCCGAGCAGCCCGGAGATGTGCATCGGAAAGAAGGCGAGATTGAACCCGATGAACATGAGCCAGAAGGCCCATCGCCCGAGCCGCTCCGAGAGCGGTTTGCCGCTCACCGTCGGTGCCCAGTAGTACAGGGCCGCCATGAGCGGGAATACCATGCCGCCGATCAGCACGTAATGAAAATGAGCCACGACGAAGTACGTGTCGTGCACCTGCCAGTCGAACGGGATCACCGCCACCATGACTCCCGTGAGCCCGCCGAGCACGAAGATGAAGAAGAATCCAAGCAGGAACCACGTGGAAACGCGGAACTGCAACGAGCCGCGATACAGGGTGACGATCCATGCGAACACCTGAATGGCAGTCGGAATCGACACCGCCATGCTCGCAGCGGAGAAGTACGCGGATGATGCGTGCGGCATGCCCGTGGCGAACATGTGATGCGCCCAGAGGCCGAACGACAGGGCCGTGGTGCCCAGGATGGCCAGCACGATCCAGCGGTAGCCCACGAGCGGCGTCTGTGCCAGCGTGGGCAGCATCATCGAGACCATGCCCGCGGCCGGCAGGAAGATGATGTACACCTCCGGATGCCCGAACAGCCAGAACAGGTGCTGCCACAGAAGCGGATCGCCGCCCTGCTCCGCGATGAAGAACGGCCACTGGAACGCGCGTTCGAGCTCGAGCAGCAGTGTACCGACGATCACGGGCGGAAAACCGAAGATGATCATCACGGCGATCATCAGCATCGCCCACGCGTAGATCGGCATGCGATCGAGCGTCATGCCGGGCGGGCGCGTGCGCAGGATGCCCACGACGAGCTCGATGGCGCCCGCGATGGCCGAGATCTCGATAAAGCCGATCCCGAGCAGCCAGAAGTCCGCGCTGATGCCCGGCGAGTACTTGTAGCTCGTCAGAGGCGGGTACATGAACCAGCCCCCGTCTGGAGACACGCCGAAAAAGATGGTGGAGAAAAAGATCAGCCCACCGATCGAGTACGCCCAGAAGGCAAATGCGGAGAGCCGCGGAAACGGCAGGTCGCGCGCGGCAAGCATCGCAGGCAACAGATACACCGACATCGCCTCCACCACCGGAATGGCGAAGAGAAACATCATCACGGTGCCGTGCATGGTGAACACGCGGTTGTACATCGCCTGCTGCAGCAAACCGTTTTCCGGTACGGCGAGCTGCGTGCGCATCAGCAGCGCGAGAATGCCCGCGAGCACCAGAAAGAGCAGCGCGGTGCCGACGTAGAAGACGCCGATGTAGTTGTTGTTGACGACCTTCAGGAAACGAATGCCGCGCGGGACTTCCCACACCTTCTCGAGCTGCCGGAGCTCGCCCGGCGGCCGGGGCAGCGCATTCGGCAGCGGCTCGCGCTCGCGTTCAGCGTAATCCCGCTCACCGAAATCCATTGAGCACCACCACCCCGGCTGCAGAGCCGGAATCAGCGCAAGGTCATTCCAGGCTCTCCAGGTACGCGCTCAGCGCCAGCAACTCCGGTCCGGTGAAGACGTTCATCGTTGGCATGAGGCTCGCGGGCTTCAACGCCTGTGTGTTCGCGATCCAGCCCGCCATCGCGCCGGGGTGATTCCTTAGCACGCCCGCCGCAAGCGTTCGACGACTGCCGACGTGCGTGAGGTCCGGACCGAGCTGCCCGCGCGCTTCGGTGCCCCGGATGGTGTGGCAGGCGTGGCAGCCCCCGCGAAAGAACGCATCGCGGCCTTCCCGCAGCAGCGCCGTCGCCGGTTCACGCGCGGGTTTCGCCTGGCCGGAGAGCCATTCGGCAAATCGCACGGGCGGTTCGACGACGACCTCGAACGCCATCTGAGCATGCTGAGTGCCGCAGTACTCGGCACATTGGCCGCGAAACACGCCCGGCCGATCCGGCCGGATCACCAACCGGTTGCGGTGCCCCGGGATCATGTCGATCTTGCCCGCGAGCGCCGGGATCCAGAAGCTGTGAATCACATCCGCCGTCGTGAGGGTGAGGTCGGCGGGCACGCCCATGGGCAGATGCAACTCGTTCGCGAGCACCGCTTCTTCGCGCCCGTTGCTCATGTGGTAGCGCGCTTCCCACCACCATCGCCTTCCGATCACATGAACGCGCAGCATCTCGTCTTCCGCGGTGTTCGAGGGCTGCCCGTCCGCGGCTTCGCTGTACGAATGCGCGTCGTGCGAGAGCGCGGCCCCGACACGCAATCCGTAGATCAGCAGCGCGGTGAGTACCGCAACCGGGAAAATCACGCCGCCGCCCAGGAGCCATCGGTTTCCGCGGATCTCTGTCGGACCGGAGATCGCGCCGCGCGCCACCAGCACCATCACGAACACGAAGATGACCAGCGCGCCGCCAAACAACACCCACGCGACTTCCTGCATGAGCGCAGCATCCGGACTGGCGACCGAGAAGATCGACTGCGGGGGCATGCCGATGCGACCGCAAGAAATGTTCCGAAATACAGCCACCGGCCACGAGCGCGCCGCCTGCGCCCAAGCAAGCACATCAGCGCAGCGAGTAGAGATACGCCGCCATATCGCGCGCGTGCTGTTCGCTTACACCGAGATCCGGCATCGTGGTGGCGGGAACGAGCTCCTGCGGGTGCTGGATCCAGCGCGTGAGAACGTCGGGATCGTTCGGCAACGACCCGGCGATGTAGACGCGGCGCGCGAATTTGCCCAGGGGCGGAGCGAGCTTCCCGGTTGCCGTGCGCACGCCCGGCACGGTGTGGCAGGTTCCGCATCCATACTGCTCGATCAGCAGCCGACCGGACTCTCTTGAAGCTTCATGGAGATCTGCAGGTGTGTGGGATGAGCACGCGCAAAGCACCAGCACCAGAATGAAGCCGCCTGATCTGATGCGGTCAGTCCAGGGATTCAAGATAGGACGCCATGTCCGCTGCATGCTGAGCCGTCACGTCAAGATCCGGCATCACCGTCATCGCACTCACCGATTGTGGATCACGCAACCATCGAATCAGGTTGTCGCGCGTGTTGGGCAACACGCCGGCGATCACCGCGCGATGCGCGAAGCCCTCGAGCGGCGGGCCCACGTAGACATCCGGCCCCACGATGCCCGGAATGCGATGACACCCATGGCAGGCATACTCGCGCATCAGCTCGCGCCCGCGCGCGGCATCGGGTCTGGCACTTTCATCCATCGGCCGGGGGCAACTCATCTCCGAGACATCCCGGATCCGCTCACGGTACTCGCGAACGCTCAGCCGCGGCAGCTCGTTCTCGAGAAACGCCACGACGGCCCACAGATCGCGATCGGAGAATCGCGCTTCCCACGCCGGCATGCCGGCCATGCGGATGCCATGACGCGTCACCCAGTAGATCTGCTCCGGGGGCCAGTCGCGCGCCGTCTGAGTCAGATCATTCGGAAGCGGCAGCAGCCCTCTTCCGATGTCCTCCCGCGCGATGCCGGGCGCACCGTGACACTTCGCACACGTGAGGTGGAAACACTGCGCCCCGGTTCGCAACAGCTCGGGATCCGTCAAATCCGGCACGACGATGCCAGATGAATGGCGACGCACGGAATGTCGCATTCCCGTGTCCAGCACCCAGTACACCGGGCGCGAGTGCTGCAGGCTGGCTGCGACGTTGTATGCACCAGAGTACAAGAGGACCACGCCCACGATCGCCGCGAGGGCAGCAAGAGCGAGAGCGCCCGTCAGCATCCATTTGAGCCGGACCCTGAGCTCCACTTCATTTATTCGAGCCAGTACGGCGTGCGCTCGTAGTGCTGGTGCAAAGCCTCTTCGTACTCGCGGGTGAGCGTCGAACCCGCATCGTAGCGCGGGCTGCTCCGGATCTGCTCCGCGTCGATGTCCATCGAGATCGTGCGCGAGGCCCAGTCGATCTCGCGCGCCCAGTTCGGGCGCACGATCACCGGCGGCCCCGGCCACCAGTTGCGCGTATCGAGCAACAGGTAGCGGATCGCCCAGTCGTTCGTGTCGAACACCAGGTCTTCGAGATGCCCGAACGTCTGGTCGATCGCCTTGATGTGGTAGCCGCGCACCTCTGCCGCGCTTCTGAGGTGCGCATCCGGATCGGCATCGCTCTCTTCTTGCGGCGGAGGCTCCGGCAAAGGCTCCGCTGGCAGCACGGGCACCGTCCCCCAGCCCCAGATCGGCCCGGACGCGCCGAATGCCCAGTAGTTCGGAAACCCGTAGTAGCGGTTGATCTCCTCCTCCATCGCACGCGAGACGGGCAGATGCGCCTCAATGGGCGGACTTTCGTCGACCGCCTTCTGCGTGAGGATCAAATGCAGCTTCTGCTCGCCCGGATCGAAGCGCTCGATGGCCAGTGGTGAAATGAGCACCTTGCGCCCGCCGACCCGCGCACGCGTGTTGACCACGAGATATCGGATAACCCATCGCTCGTCGTCGAAGAGTGCGTCCTCGATACTGCCGACCGCACCGTCTCGCGCATCAACGTTGATGGCCTTGAGATCAGTCATTTTCAGCAGCATTCCGCTCTCCTTTCGACTCATTCATCAGGGCGCAGCGCAGGCGTCAGCGCAGGCTTTGAAGGTACGCGGAAAGCGCCTGCAGATCGGCACCGCTGAACTCCGTCAGGTTCGGCATGCGGCTGCCCGGCTTCATCGATTGCGCGTGGGTGATCCAGGCCTGCAAATTCGCCGTGTCATTCCGAAATGCACCGCCGGCGATGCGGTTCCGGCTTGCCAGGTGCGTCAGGTCCGGCCCGAGGCGCCCGTGAGCGCCCGTGCCCCGGACGGTGTGGCACAGCGGGCAGGCTGCGCTCATGAACACTTCCCGGCCGTGACGAGCGGCGTCCGTCGTCGGCTCGGAAGCCGGCTCACGTTGGTGTGCAAGCCAGGTTGCGTACTCCTGCTCAGGGAGTGCGATCACGCGAAGGCGCATCAGCGCGTGCTGCATGCCGCAGTACTCTGCGCACTGCCCCTCGTACGTGCCCGGCCTGCTCGCGATGATGCGGATGCGATTCAGGATCCCGGGCACGAGGTCCACTTTGCCGTGGAGCTTGGGGATCCAGAACGAGTGAATGACATCCCGCGTCTGCAGCTCGATGTCGATGGGACGGCCGACCGGAATGTAGATCTCCGTGGGCACGAACACCTGGCTGCCGGGCCCGGCGCCGTACTCCGCCTCGAACCACCATTGTTGCCCCGTAAGGCGTATGTCCGGCTGATTCGCCTCACTGGAGTGATGTATCGGAAATGCGGCGAGCGAGTCCAGCATGCTGATGAACAGCACGGCCAGCACGACGAATGGCACCGCGACGCCGCCGATCAGAATCCACGCCTGACCGTGGTTCGCGTCGATCGGAGCATGTTCGGCGAGCGTGCCGCGCCGGCGCAGCGCCACCCACAAGATGAGCCCCCATGTGATCAACGTGGCCGCGCCGAACGCGAGCAGCGCCTGCCAGCCGAGACTGGCGAGCTGCTGCGCGGCCGGGCCCGCGGTGTTCCCCATGTAGCTCTGCGGCGAATCGCATCCCGCGATCACCAAAGCGAGCGCAAACACGATCACACGGGAGTGGGGGCGCATCCTCGCTATCCCGCTGGCACGGGCGCCGCATTCGGCGATGCGGACGCAGGTGCCGGACTGGGCGGGTCTGCTTCCTCCGGCGAGCCCAACGTGCGCACATACGCAACGAGCTGCCAGATCTGATCCTGCGGCAGCAATGGGCCCCACGAAGGCATGCCGTTCGCGCGCCCTTCAGCGATCGAGCTGAAGACGTTCGCGGGCGCGTTTCCGTAGATCCACGTGGAGTCCCGCAGACTCGGGCCCATTCCGCCGCCGGCATGGCCGCCGTGGCACCCTGAGCAGTTGTAGCGTACGAAGAGTCTGCGGCCTTCCTGCCGCGCGGCGGCGTCGTTCTCGAACGGGTTCGACGGCTCGCGCATGTCGCGCTGACCGGCCGGCCCGGGAACCGGCCCCACTTGAGCCATGGGCCGGGGCGGCGCGCCGAGCGCGGCCGGTGCAGGTGCCGTTGTATTCCGCTCAGTGCATGCGCTCAGCGTGAAGGTGAGGGCCCCGAGAACGCACGAGGTCGCAAACGGCCCACCCGCATGGCGTACGATTCCCCGCCCGGGGCGTGTGGAAGTGTTCTTCAGCACATCGGGTTGCATGATCACTCCTTGCTGCGGCTGGCGGCGACCTCTCGCGCCGGGCGAGATGAAACGAGCGGCACGTCGAAGCGGCTGAGCAGCGCCGCAATCTCCTTCTTGCGGCGAGCGATCACGCCATTGAGCGCCGCCTCGAGCTCCGAAGCGCCCGGGCGCACGGCCATGGAAATGTCGAACGTCATCGGCAAGCCGAGACGCTCGGGAGATTGCGGGCCTCCGTCCTGCTGCAGCGGATGGACGGCCAGCGGCACAGGCTCGCGGCGCGCGAAATAGCCCGCGAGCGGGCCCCACGCGATGGCGACATCGACTTCGCCGCGTGCCACGGCGTCGATGAGGTCACGCGGCGGGTCCGGTTTCGAGTAATCCCCATAGATGCTGTAGCCGCGCACGTTGTTCACCAAGCCGCGAAACGCCAGCATCTGCGCAGGCGGCACGTTGTTGTAGTCGTCGCCGATCGTGTGAATGCCGATCGACAGGTGCTTCAGCCGTGGATCGTCGAACGACGTGATGCGCAGGTTCCGGTCCGCTCGCGTGACGAACACGTAGGTGGATCGGTAATAAGGCCGTGTGGGCTCCGCAAGCTCATACGTCGCTGGCACGCCCATCACGACATCGCACTTGCCCGCTGCGAGGGTATTGCGGATGAAGCCGCGGCGCTGTGGCCACCAGATGTAGCGCACCGTGCGGCCAAGGTCCTTCGCAACGAGCTCGGCGAGCGCGTTCTCGAACCCTTCGCCTCGCTCGTTTGAGAACGGCATGTTGTTGGGGTCCGCACACACGCGTAGCTCGTCGGAGGAAGTCTCCGGGGTTGCCGCCAGGGCGGCAGACTGAAGCGGAACGCGAAGGACGCGAGGGTCGTCGGCGCGCGCCGCACCCTTTACCTGATGCGAGCGAATGACCGCCACGTCCATGGCAGCTCCCGCCGCCACCACGACGAGCAGCGTGGCAATCGCCTGCCTAAAGGCCGAACACATACACCATGTTCCCGGGCGTGGTGTGCTTCTTGATGACGCCCATCGCACCCACCACCCCGAGCGCGGCGGTGGGATCATCCGCGGAGACGCTGGGGAACGCGACCGCACCCATCCAGCCACCCACGCCGGAATACACCGCCACATACTGCTTGCCGTCCGGCCCGAGGAAGGTCACCGGATTGCTCACGATTCCCGAGCCGGTCTGCATCTGCCAGAGCACCTGGCCGTTGCGCGCGTTCACCGCGCGGAACCAGCCGTCCATGGTGCCGTAGAAGACGACGTCGCCCGCGGTGACCAGCGGCCCGCTGTACACGGGCAGCTCCTTCTCCCTGATGCTCCACACCGGCCGCGCATTCACCGGGTCCCACGCGACGAGCTCACCGTGAAAACCACCGGGACCAGGGTACATCTTCACTTCCGCGCCGAGATACGGCGTGCCGGCGATGTAGTTCGCCTCGATGGCCTCGTAATCCATACACGTGTTGTGCGCCGGGATATAGAGCAGGCCCGTGCGCGGGGAGAACGCAGACGGGATGAACTCCTTCCCGCCGGTGGAAGACGGGCAGATCTCACGCACCACGCGGCCGAAATGCGTGCGCTTTTCGGGGTTCTCGTTCGGCTTGCCGGTCTTCAGGTCGTAGCCGGTCGCCCAGTTGACGGGCTGGAACGGCGTCGCGGAGAGCAGCTCGCCCGTTTCACGATCGAGCACGAAGACGAACCCGGTGCGGCCCGGATGGATGAGGAGCTTGCGCATGCGGCCGTCGAACGGCATGTCGACGAGCACGTTCTCCATGATCTCGTCGTAGTCCCACGCGTCGTGCGGAGAGATCTGATACGCCCATCTCGCCGAGCCATCGTCCGGGTCGCGCGCGATGATGCTCGAGGACCACTTGTTGTCCCCGGGGCGCAGGTCCGGGTTCCAGACGCCGGGATTGCCGGTGCCGTAGTAGATGAGGTCGAGCTCCGGATCGTAGGAGATCCAGCCCCAGACGGTCGAGCCGCCGAGTTTCCACTGCTCTCCCGGCCAGGAGCGCGCGCCGAGATCCTTGCCCTGATCCTTCGGGTACCACGCCTTGAAGCCGTCGCCGATCTTCACGTCCGCATCGGGCCCGGTGTTGTAGGCGCTCCAGACCTCCTTGCCGGTGGCGACGTCAAGCGCTGTCACCCGGCCGCGCACGCCGAGCTCGCCGCCTGAGTTGCCGATGATGACCTTGTCCTTCACGACGAGCGGCGCCATCGTGACGGTCTCACCGACATGGATGTCGCCCACGCGGGTACGCCAGACCTCCTCGCCTGTCTCCGCGTTCACCGCGACCGTGTGCGCATCGAGCAGGTTGTAGATGATCTTGCCGTCCGCGTACGAGGCACCGCGGTTCACGATATCGCAGCACGCCACACCCACCGCCTGCGGGCTCGGGTCGGGCTGATACACCCACTTGATGGCACCGCCGGGTCGGGTCAGATCGATGGCGATGAGGTTGTTCGGATACGGCGTGACCACGTACATCGTGCTGCCGATGATGAGCGGCCCGCCCTCATGCCCTCGGGGGATGCCGGTCGAGAAGGTGCTGTGCACGCGCAGATTCCTGACATTCTCCACGGTGAGCTGATTGAGCGTGCTGTAGCGCGTGTTCGCCAGATCGCCGTTTGGCAGTCTCCATTCCCCACCCGGCAAGGGGCTGATGGTGCGAATGCCCTCCGTGCCCGGCATCGGGTTCACGACGTTGGGCGTGGGCCAACCTTTCGCATCGGACGACTGCGCAGCACCCGGCTGCTTCTGAGCCCCGCCCGATGGCTGCGCCGGTTGAGCCGTGGACTGCTGCTGCGCGGATGACTCACGCGCGCAAGATGCCAGCCCCATGCTGAGGGCCGCGAGAGAAACGACAACGAACCACATCGAACGTGCAGGGTGATTCATGTTTTCACCTCAATGTGTACAGGTAAGCGGCCATGTCACGAGCCTGCTGCTCGCTTGCGCCCAGAGTGGGCATCGCCGTTCCGGGCTCGATGGCCTGCGGGTCTTGAATCCAGCGCACGAGGTTGTCGGGCGTGTTGGGGAGCTGCCCTGCGATGTATGTGCGCCGGGAGAAGAAGAACAAGGGCGGCCCGACGAGGCCTCGCGCGTCGCGAATGCCCGGTATCGTGTGACAGCTCCCACACCCGAAGCTGCGGATGAGCTGCTCTCCGCGCTCCGGGCTGCCGCTCACGGGCGGAAAGGCAGTGTCGGCGTACCCCTCGCGCGTGCAACCGCTGGTCACGAGCAGTGCAAACACGCAGAGGAGCAGCCCTTTCATCGAATGCTCCTGCATACCGGCAGGAACAGCGTTGGCAGAAGCTGCAACACTGTTGCCGCGAGGAACGTGAGACTCACGAAAAGGGCAAGCGCCTTGAGAAAATCACTGGAGTCCTCCGCTTGCACGGCGGTAAGGCCAACGTCCTGCGATTGCCGCCACTGGCTCACGCCAACCCACACGGCGGCGGCGCAAACCACCACCGCGAGCACGTCTATGGTCAGCAGCACGGCGCGGGCGGAGTTCAGACTGCCCCTTGGCTCGAGGCCTATTCCGCACGCGGAGTAGTTGACCAGCCAGCTGATCACGAGCTGCAACATCCATGCAGCCGGTGGCACCACGATCGCGAACCAGAATCGGGACAGCGGCTGCGACGATGTGCTGAGGCTGACCATGAGCAGTCAACTCGTATGAATATTGGGAGCCACGTAGA
>Ga0182749_1002633_pt1 | contig 13014 bp, 10 predicted proteins | sample eDN3rd37CKraftMG_FD_128875 | JGI IMG/M metagenome (GOLD analysis project Ga0182749, IMG submission 128875) | Enriched Miracle-Growth compost microbial communities from Emeryville, California, USA - eDNA 3rd pass 37_C Kraft MG (version 2) (version 2) ...
CTCCACCCACTCGGTCGACAACCTCCTCAACGCCGTGTACACGACTCTCGGCGTGCGCGACGACGGCGAGCTGAACTCCCGTGTGGCCGCCGCGCTGCATCTCGTCCGCGACGGAGCGATCTCGCGGGACGCGGTCTGACATGCCCGCCGGTCCGCATCGTCTCATCGCACGGGATCGTCGCGACGACCTGCGCATGCTCCTGCTCACCTCCGGGGTTCTTCTCATCGCCTTTGCGGTGGGATCCACGATGCAGACCGTGTTCGTCTATCGCACCGAGCATCTCGTCCTGAGCGAGCTCACCGAGGACTCCCCTCTCCTGGGCGAGCGGCTGTCCGTCAACCTGATCGCGGTGCTGGTCGTGCTCCTCGTGTGCGCCGCCCTGCGGCTCACGGAGAGGCCGGCGTGGCTCATCGCCGCGGTCGTCTTCGCCCTGTCTGTCGTCATCGCCTTCGCTCGGCACGCGCTGCAGGTCGCTGTGGGCATCTACGACAATCCCCTGATCGAGGTGAGCGCGGTCGAGATCGTCACCGTCGGCGTGGTGATCGCCGTCAGCGTGGGCATCGGACTCGCGCATGTGAAGACGCGAGCCCGCCTGCGCGAGAAGATGCGTGCGGAAGCCGACCACCGTCTCCGCGCCTCGACGGCGCTGGCTGATCTCGCCACGGCCGAGATGCGGGTGCGCCGCGAGGTCGCGGACGGACTGCACAACACGCTCCAGGGCCGGCTCGTCCTCATCGAGGCGCGGATCGCCGCGCTCGCCCGCCGGGCGGCGGACGATCCGGAAGGCTCGCCCCTGCACGCGCAGCTGGACGAGCTCCGGCGCGATCTCGGCGGCATCCGCGAGCGGGATGTCCGCGACCTCAGCCACCTCCTCTACCCCGTGGGCGTGGACATCGGGCTCGAGCATGCTCTGCGGGTGCTCATCCGTCGGGTGCCACCCGAGATCGCCGTCTCCGCTGAGGTGTCGCCCGATGCGGAGCGGTTGCTCGACGAGTCCGGTGGCGCGGTCGTCGCTCGGCGGATCGCGCTGGTCCGCAGCGCCGAGGAGGGCATCACGAACGCGCTCCGGCACGGCGCGGCGACCACCATCCGCCTCACTGTCGTGGTCGAGGGGACGCCGCCGCGCGTGCGGCTCATCGTCGAGGACGACGGGTCGGGTCCTCCCCCGGCTCCGGAGTGGAACGGACTCGCCCGCATCTTGGAGCGCCTCGACCTCGATGGAGGATCGGTGTCGCTGCGCACGTCGTCGCTGGGCGGCGCGCGCCTGGAGGTCGACGTCCCCGCCTGAGCGCTCCGTTCCTGCGGTCCTGCGTCAGCCGGCGACGGTGGTCGGCCAGACCCGGTCCTCGTCGTCCACGGCGACCGTCACAGCGATGCCATAGCACGGGTCATCCCGGAGCGGATCACGCGATCCGCTCCGGGATGAGCGAGGGCCGAGAGCCTAGCGGAGCGTCATGACTCGTGGCGGTCGCGTGTCCGCATCCGTGCGAGGACGGCTGCTGCCACTCCCGCGACGATCAGGATGCCGGCGGCTGCCGGGAGGAGCGGACTCATCTCGGCGCCGGTGACGGCGAGGCCGGAACCCGAGGCGTCCACGGGGTCGGTCCCGGCGCCCGGATCGGTGGTCGATCCGCCAGGCGTCAGCTCCGGCTCGGGATCGGGCTCCGGCTCGGGCTCGGGCTCGGGATCCGGCTCGGGCTCCGCATCGAGGACGAAGTTCGCATCGGCGTTGTCGGCGACGGTGAGGCGGGCCACTTCATGGAAGGTCGCGAACACCTGGCACGCGGTGCCGTCGGCGGCGACACCGGGGCTCTGATTCCACCCGATGGCGCTGCGGGAGACAGGCCGCGCGGAGGCGGCTATGTTCACCGTTCCGACGTCGTCCGTCGTGAAGCTGAGCTGGATGTTCGTCATGACGGTGGGGTCCGTGCCCGCCACGACGAGTGTCGCGGCATCGGCGTCGTAGGTCGCGTCGCCTCCGGTGACCGCAAGCGTGCCCGCTACTCCCCCGACGGTGAGGGAGATCGGCTGTCCGTAGAGGTTGGTGGACAGCTCGAACGTGGCGGTCTCCCCGGCGGTGAACGTCCCCCCGGACGCGCCGAACAGGATCTCGATCTCGGGATCGTCCGGAATCTGGGCGAGGACGTGCGCGCGGTCCTCCTCGTCGAACGAGTCGGCGCACGTCTGGATCCGGTCATCCTCGTACTCGTATGCCGAGTCCGGCTGCGGCGGATCGCTCACGCACCAGATGAGGACCTGCAGTGCCATGCGCTCCCACGAGGTGAGATCTTTCGCTGCCGTCGTCACCCCGAGGTCGTAGTACCCCTCGCCCTCGTAGGGGTACCCGTTCTGGATGAGCCAGGCGATGATCTTCTCGTCGGTCTCATCGAGCTTCGGGTTACCGGGGCGAGAGTCCAGTCCTTCGATGGGCTCGCCGTCCAGGTCGATAAGCTCCCCGGCGGCGTTCACCCCGCTGCACACGTGGGAGAAGATGTCGGTGCAGAACATCCACTCCGACACGGGTCCGCCGACGCTGTCGACGTAGCGGGTTCCGCAGACGGCGGGATACCCGTCGAGCGCGTTCTCTCCGAAGACGTCGTAGAGCACGACGACCTGGCCGGCGTTGTACTCGTCGAGACGGGCACCGAAGACACGCGCCAGATTGGGGACCTCCCCCGTCGCCTGCTCCGGATCGGAATCCGTCGCAGGAAGCTCATCCGTCCCGCCCTCACACAGCGGCGCAATGAACTCCTCGACCGGTGCCGGCGGCACATCCGCGTGCGCGGGCGCCGACGCGACGGCGACGCCTCCGAGCGCGCGCAGCCCCGTCGCCGCAATCGCCGCGAGCCTGCGCCTGCCTCCGCCGTGTCGACTCCTCCTGAACGTGATCCGACTCATGGGCTCCCCCTCTCGGCCACGCGCCGTCTGCGCGCGGTCTCCCCCTTGGAGAGCCGAGCGTAATCAGCGACGAGCGGGCCGAACAGAGCTCGAACTACGTGTCGTGGGGCGGCCCGGATCTCCGACTACTGAGATGCTGAGGGTGCAGGGCGCCGCGGGCCGCGCGTGGCGATGAGCGCCAGCACCGCGCCCACGACCCCCGCGATCGCTCCCAGCCCGAGGGGCAGCAGCTCCGGCCAGTCGGCGGGCATGTCCCCGCTCATCCAGACGAACAGGATGACGGTGGAGAGGCCGAGCGCAGGTGCAAGCCAGCGCACGAGATCACGCCTGCTCCCCCGGAGCGCCATCGATTCCGGGCGCAATGCCCGCGCGAACAGCCCGAAGAGTCCGAGCAGCAGTGTCAGGATGCCGAGAGCGAGGACCGTCGCGATGGGCGACACCTGGTCCCACGCGCGGCGATCGAGAGCCGCGGCATCCGTCCCCGTGAACGTCCCCGCGGGGAAGTCGACCCGCGCCCCCACGTCGTCCACCGTCAGGTAGAAGGGCCAGCCGCCGCTCTCGTTCTGCTTCAGCTCCAGGACGTGCCTGCGGACGCCGTCGATCGTCTTAGTAGTCTCGGTGGACTCCTCGGCGTCGTACACCTCGCCTCGGGCGACATCCCCGAACGGCACGACGTCCTCGGCCCAGTCGCGCGCGTGCTCCGCGGAGTCAGTGTCCTCGGTCAGCCAGCCGCCGTCCAGCACCACAGCCGCCAGTTCCTCACTCATCCGCAGCTCCACGTGGAGCGGGTCCGGGGCGGGGTCGCTCCCCCACCCGGTGTCGTGCTCCCAGCCCTCCAGAAGCGCCGCCCACCGCACCGCGTCGACCCGGCCGTCATGGTCGGATCGGGAGACGGGCTCGGCCGCGGTCGCCGCGGAGTCGAGCGCATAGGTGATGCGCACATGATGCGGCCCGCTCAGCACCTCGACGAGCTGCGTCGCCATGAGCAGCGTGTCGCCGTCCTGGCGCGTCGTGAAGGGCACGTCACGACCATCGATCTGGACTGTCTCGACGCGCAGCCCGAGGCGCTGCCCGTTCCGCTCGTTCGGCCACTGCTGCGCGAACTGCGGGACACGCGAGCCCTCGTCACCGAACGACACTGTGAGGTCTTCGACGACGGACAGCTGCGCGCTCCCGTCGTCTGTGCGGGTGAGCTCGGCGATCGCCTCGAAGGACTCCACCTTGGTGTGGATCGTGCCCTTCACGTCGCCGTAGTACGAGGCGTAGTCGTAGCCACGCGGGTAGGGCGGAGCGAGCAGGATGACGGCGGCCACTGTCGCGAGAATCGCCAGCACCGATGCGAGCCGCACGAGGATCTGCGGCCACGTGATGAACGAGCGATCCCGCCAGCCGCGGCTCGCGTCCTTGCTGCCAAGCTGCGCCTCGGCCAGCGCGAGCACCCGCTCCCCCGCGTTGCGCGGCGAGGCGGTCAGCACCGCATACGGCAGGACCGGGTCGGTGATCGGCCCGCGCTCGAGAAGGTGCGTCTGGCGCGCGTACGCCTCGATCCCGCGCAGGTGCTGCTTGATCAGCGCGCCCTTGCGGGTGAGCGGACGCGACGTGAGCGCGATCCAGAGGATGACGGCCGAGATGGCCGACGAGAGGAGGACGAACGCGACCGGCCACCACACGATGGCCAGGATCGTCTGGTGCGACAGCTGCCGGATGAGCCCCCACTGGACGGCGGTCAGCGCGAGGGGGGCCGCGAGGAAGAGATCGCGCACGAAGCCGCGCGGGACGCGGCGAAGTCCCCCTTTGATCTGGGATTTCCGTTCCGGCGCCGCGAGATATTCGCTGAGCGCGCGGGGCAGATCCCCGGCCCGCCCGGTGCGAGCAGCCGTCCGCGCGATGGACGTGAGCCCCTCGGCGGCACGGCTCGTCGCGGCCCGGCGACCCCGACCGGAGCGCGCCGGCCGACCGAGGCGGAGCGCCTCGAGCGCGCGGCCGAGCGCGAGGGTGCGTGGCGTGCGGAGGATCTGTGCCGCCTGGCCCACGCTCGTGTCGGCGGGGCGCGTGTACTGCGCGACGAACCACGGCCGGCCGCGGGCGTCGCTCCAGGCGACAGCACGAGCCGCCAGCGCGAACAGCAGCGTGACCACGAGGATGGCGAGCGGCGCGAGCGGCCCGTAGACCTGCACCCAGAACAGCGCCGACGGCGCGGGCATCGTGAACGTCCCCGCGGTGAACGGGAGCCGGAACCGCGCCTGCGCATACGGTGGGATGTTCTGCTCGTTCGTGAACCCGTACGCGACCGTGCCCGCCGCGGCATCCGGCTCCGGCGTCAGCCATTCACCGCCGCCGACGAGCAGCCAGCCGAGGCTGCCGCGCGGCTGCCGCACGAGCGCGTCGTCGACGTCTTCGGGCAGCGTGATCGAGACGTCGATGCCGGCGAGGGCGTGCCCCCAGTCCGGCCCCAGCACGTCCCACTCGAGCAGATCCACGGGCTGGCCCGTGGCGTCGTCGGTGGTGAGGTAGGCGAGGTCGTGCAGGTCGTACGCGAGGACGAACTCGTGGTCGCCGCGCAGGGAGCCCTGCGCATCGGGCGGCGTGAGCGTCAGCGTGAGGCGATCCGCGGACTCCCCCTGCGCCATCATCGCGGGCACGCCATCCACCGTCGCGGTGATGTTCGACGGCGCGAGGGCATGCCCTTCGTACTGGGTGGCGAGGATGCGCCGGATGCCGGGCTCGTCGACGTCGTCCGGGAAGAAGGCGGTGATCCGCTCCTCGACGTGTGCGACGAGGCGTCCCTCATCGGTGCGCTCGATGTCGTAGTCGGCGGCGAACTCTCGCGCGATCCACGTGTCGGTGGCCTTCCCGGCCGACTCCGTGATGTCGTCGAGGCTCAGCGGCGGGGAGATGACCGGACCGACGAGCAGGAAGATCCCGACGGCGCCGACCAGGCCCCAGAACACGCGGATGCTGTTGCGGAGACCGCGCCCGCCGTGGGAGCGGAGCCAGGCCTCGGTCGCCAGGAGCCACTTCGACAGGAGCGCCCACAGCGGCGTCTGTCGGCGGGGAGGGTCCGGGATCCGCTCGGCCTCGGCGACGTCGTCGCTCCCGTTCTCCCCCGCACTCATCCCTTCGAGCATAGGAGGCTTCGCCGCGTCTCCTCGCCCACGCCGGTGAGCCCCACCGGTGCGGGAGAATGGATGCATCGTGTCCGTGCCCGTCCTTCCCCCCGTGTCGCCCGCGCGGGCGTGGATCATCTGGACGGTCGGCGTCGCCGCCTACGTGCTCGCCGTCACGAACCGCACGTCGCTCGCCGGCGTCGGAGTGGATGCCGCGACCCGCTTCGACGCGGACGCGTCGACGCTCGCGATGTTCGCCGTGTTGCAGCTCGCGGTGTACGGGTTCGGGCAGATCCCGGCCGGGATCCTCCTCGACAAGTGGGGCGCCCGGCCGGTCATCACCATCGGCATGATCCTCATGGCCGTCGGGCAGCTCGTCATGGCCCTCTCCCCCAACGTGGGCGTCGCGATCGCAGCGCGCATGCTGCTGGGCGCCGGCGACGCCGCGGTCTTCCCCAGCGTGCTGCGCCTCATTGCGACGTGGTTCCCCGCGCAGCGGGGGCCGCTCATGGTGCAGCTGACCGGCCTCGTCGGGCAGACGGGGCAGCTGCTCGCGCTCATCCCCCTCGCAGCCCTCCTGCACGCGACATCGTGGTCCATCGCCTTCGGGAGCATCGCCGGCCTGTGCGTGCTGTTCGCCATCCTCGTCGGACTCGTCGTGCGCAACCACCCGTCGAGCGTGCAGGAGGACGTCAGCGTCAACACCGATACGGGCGCCGTGCGCGTCGTGACGTCCTCCATCGACACGCGGGTCGGCATCCGCGCCGCGTGGTCCCACCCCGGCACCCGCCTCGCGTTCTGGTCGCACTTCACGACGCCCTTCGCCGGGACGGCGTTCATCCTCCTGTGGGGCGTGCCGTTCCTCACCGCCGGAGAAGGCCTGTCACCCGCCGCCGCTGCGGGCGTCACGACGCTCTACATCGTCGTGAGCATGGCGCTCGGACCCGTCATGGGAGGCTTGTCGGCGCGCATCCCGCATCGGCGATCCCGCGTGCTCGTACTGCCGACCGTCGCGGTGCAGCTGGTGGCATGGCTCGCCGTCATCGCGTGGCCCGGCCGGGCGCCGCTGTGGCTGCTCATCGTGCTGGTGATCGCGCTCGCCACGGGCGGTCCGGCATCCCTCATCGCCTTCGACCACGCGCGCACGCACAACCCCAGCCATCGCCTCAGCACCGCGACGGGCATCACGAACGTCGGCGGGTTCCTCGCCGCGCTCATCGCGATCTTCCTCATCGGGGCGGCGCTCGACATGCAGGGCGCCGGCACGCCGGACACCTACAGCCTCGAGGCGTTCCGGTTCGCGTTCCTCACGCAGGTGCCGCTGTGGCTCATCGGCGCGTTCTTCATCGTGCTGGAGCGCCGCCGCACCCGCATCCACATCGGGTGGGACCAGCCCCGGCGTCCGCGTAGGGACCGCTGACGAGCGGATGCCGCATGTCGGCCCCCTTCGCTAGCGTGAACCCCGTGACCCGAGCGATCTACTACACCGCGACCACGCTCGACGGCTTCCTCGCGGACGACCACGACTCCCTCGACTGGCTGTTCGTCGTGGAGCAGGAGCAGGACGGCTTCCCCCTGTTCCTCGACACGATCGGCGCCATCGTGCAGGGATCCACGACCTACGAGTGGGTCGTGCGGCACGAAGACCTCATCGCGCATCCGGAGAAGTGGCCGGAGTTCTACGGTGCGCGCCCGAACTGGGTGTTCTCTCGCCGCGCCCTCCCCCGCATCGACGGCGCCGATCTGCGCTTCGCCTCGGGCGACGTGCGCGAACGGTGGCCCGACATCGCGGCGTCCGCGGGAGATCGGGATGTCTGGATCGTCGGAGGCGGTGATCTGGCCGGTCAGTTCGCCGACGCGGGCCTGCTGGACGAGATCCGCGTCTCGGTGGCGCCGGTGACGCTGGGCTCCGGAAGGCCGCTGCTGCCCCGCCGGTTCGAGTCCGACCGGCTCACACTCACCTCTGTGGCACGCAACGGCCAGTTCGCGGAGCTGACCTACACGGTGAGGCACGACGATGGCCGCGCCTAGTCGTCCGCGGGTCTCCCTGCGCGAGGTCGCGTCGGACACCGAGCGGCGGGAATGGGCCGTCGTCGCGGACGGCGCCGAGGTCGGTCGGCTCGCGGCGCGACGCGACGGCGCACGGGCGGTCGTCGCCTATGAGGTGGACGGCGCAGTCGCCCACGCCGTCCTGCGGCAGGCGCTGGGGCGACTCGTGGGCTCGCCGCCCTTCGACGACACGACGGTCCTCGTGGCGGAGGTCTCGGCGACCGACACCGGGGCACGCCGCCTGCTCGGCGAGACCGGTTTCGAGCGCGATTCCGTCGACCAGGACGGTCGTGAGACATGGGAGCGCGGGGCCGGCATGCGGCCGCGCACGGGCCCCGAGCGGTTCCTCGACCCGCACGGCCGCATCGTGCAGTACCCGGTGCGCGATCCCGACATGCACGAGCTGCTCGTCGCCATCCTGCCGCGCATCCTGTCGCCCGGCGAGGTGCTCACCGAGGCGGAGATCAACGAGCGGATCCGGCCGCTCACCGACGACGTGGCGCTCCTGCGGCGCTCGTTCGTCGACCATGAGCTCGTCGAGCGCACGATGTCGGGGACCGAGTACGCGCTCGTCGCCGATGTGGATAACTCCTGAGACGGATTCCCGCTCGCGGTTAGCGTGGGGGCGTGATCATCCGTCGCGTCGCCGTCGTCGGCATCGTCCTGGCCGGGATGCTGGCGCTGGGCGGGTGCGACGGCAGCCCCGCGCCCGCCGCGTCGACTCCCCCGTTCGCGAGCGAGGAAGAGGCGTTCGCGGCCGCGGAGGAGACGTACCGCGCGTATGTGGACGCGCTGAACGCAGAAAGAAGCAAAGTGCAGCCAGCGCGTGGCTCTCGGGACTATCTCACTGGCGCGGCACTCAAAGAGGATCTCGGCACGGACGATATCCTCGCGGAGCGGGGTTGGACCATCATCGGCGAAAGCCACATCACGGGATTCACTGGCGAGAAGTCAACCTCAAACTCAGTTGGTGCGCTTGTCTGCGTCGACGCGTCCGCGACACGCGTGCTTGACGCGACAGGGCAGGACGTCACGCCCCCAGATAGGGATGTGCGCACGAGTCTCGTGGTCGAGTTCGTTCCAAGTGAGTCGGGGCTCCTCATCGCGCACAGTGCCATCGCGGAGGAGTCGATATGCGAATGATCGCGACGGCATTATTGGCCGGAGTGCTCTTGTCGCCTTTCGCGGGTGGGCCGGCAGTTGCGGCCGCTTCCTGTGGACCCAAGGCGCAATCTGCGGGGCTTTGCTCGGTCTCCAACTCCGGGTCGCAGGTCGACGTCTCCGGCACGCAGCATCAGCCCGCGGCGAACCCCCGTCCGCCGAGCGGGGACGGCCCTGGCGGCCCGTCGACCCCGCGTGACTCCGCGGACGACTGCGAGGGCATCGAGTGCCGCGGCGGTTATGCGGTCGAGGGCCTTCCGGACGTCACGCTCGCCGATCTGGCGAGCTTCGTGCCCGCCCGCCCCACCCTCACCGGCGAGCCGGACGGCGTCGGCGTGGTGGGCATGCCGACGAACCTCGTCGCCCGCGCGACCGAGCAGCGCATCACCGGGACGCTCTTCGACTTCGACGTCGTCGTGCGGTTCGTGCCGACGGGCTTCCGCTTCGCCTACGGCGACGGCGCGTCGCGCACGGCATCCACAGGGGGCGCGTCGTGGTCAGCGCTCAGCCAGGCGGACTTCACGCCGACGCCGACGAGTCACGTGTACGAGCGCCGCGGAACGTTCCGCGCGAGCGTGACGGTCCTCTACTCCGCCGCGGTCGACTTCGGCGGCGGCTGGCGCCCCGTTCCCGGTGTGGTCGAGGCGACGACGTCGGGCTACGGCATCCGCGTCGTGGAGGTGCACACCGCGCTCGTCGTCAAGACCTGCATCGAGAACCCCGGCGGCCCCGGCTGCTGAGTTTCAGACTGCCTCAGCGCAAGATTGCCTGAGTCCCAGGCTGCCTGAGGCCTAGGCCGTCGGCTCGATCGTCACCCAGTCGGCGTACTTCGCTGTGCGGCCGTCGCCCGATGACGTGCGGGTCAGCCGCCGCCGCACCCACGGGGCGACGTGCTCACGGTAGTAGGCGATGCCGCGGAGAGTCCCGGCATCCGGGATCTCCGGAAGCGACCACCAGGCCGGCGGCGGGTCTTCGCCGAGGGCGTCGAGCACGCGCGCCGCCACACGGTGGTGGCCCCGTGCGTTCATGTGGAGCCGGTCCTGCGACCAGTACGGCGGGCGGCTCAGTTCGTGATCCGGCCAGTTCAGTGCGCGGATGACATCCGGGCGGTCCTCGATGCGCTCGACGACGGCGCGCGACAGCTGATCGCCGCGGCGCTGCACGAGCCCGCCGAGCGGGAGCTGACCGGAGGGGTTCGCGCCGGAGAGCAGGATGAGCCGCACGCCCTGCTCGTCGCAGCGCTCGAGCACCCGCGAGAACGCATCGACGACGCGGGAGATCGAGGTGCGGGGACGCAGCATGTCGTTGCCGCCGCCGTTGAACGACAGGTGCGTCGGGTTCAGGGCGAGCGCCGGCTCGAGCTGCTCCTCGACGATGGGCCAGATGAGCTTGCCGCGGATCGCGAGGTTCGCATACTGGATCGCCTGACCGGCCGCGTTGGCCCAGCCCTGCGCGACGAGGTCGGCCCAGCCCCGGGTGCGACCGTCCGGAAGCTCATCCCCCACGCCTTCGGTGAACGAGTCGCCGATGGCGACGAAGCGAACGGATGCCACACCTCCAGCCTATGCCGCGGAGTCGAGACCGATCGCCGGGATGACGATGCGCATCGGCGTGCGGATCCACCGCTGCCGGGTGGCGCGGTACTCGGCGTGCGTCGCGAAGCGGTAGTGGTAGGTCCGCACCCGGATCCAGCGCGGCCGGACGCCCGCACACGGATCGACCCGCAGGAGCCGCAGCGTCGCGCGATCCGCCTCGAGGAGCTTCTGAAGCAGTCGATGGAACCAGCGCTCATGCACCGTCCCGAGGGGCAGGAACCACATCAGCCAGTCCAGGCGCAGGTGATACGGCGCGAACTGACGCGGGATGCGGTGCACCTCGCCCGGCTTGTCCTTGAACTCGTACTCGACCCACGCGTCCTCGTCGGGATCGTCGGCGAGCGACGCCTCGATGACCACTTCGATCCGTCGCTTGGTCACCGTCCCGAAGGCGCCGTACGCGTTGGCGAGCTGCCAGCGGTTGAAGCTCGCGTTCATGAGCTGTCGCCGGGAGAAGAGGTTGCGCAGCGGCCACCAGCTGAGCACGACCAGCAGCGCGGTCACCGCGAGCGTCACCAGCAGCCACCACCCGAGCGGAGAGGTGACGAGGCCGTCGAGCGCGACGGCGGGCGGTCCCTCGATCCGCACCCCCGGGATCACCCTCTCGATCACGCGATCGCTGATCGCGCCGCAGGCGAGGACGACGGTGAGCCAGTTCAGCCACGCGAAGTTGCCCGTGACGATCAGCCACAGCTGCGTGAGGATCACGACGGCCGCCGCGATGCTCGCGATCGGCTGCGGCGCGAACAGCAGCCACGGCACGATCAGCTGCGCGAAGTGGTTGGCGAGCACCTCGCACTCGTGGAACCACCGCGGCAGCAGGTGCGCCTGGCGGCTCAGGGGGCCCGGCATGGGCTGCGTCTCGTGATGATAGGTCAGCGCCGACAGGTCGCGCCACTCGCGCCCGCCGCGGAGCTTGATCATGCCGGCGCCGAACTCGAGCCGGAACACCAGCCATGCGCTGAGGACGAGGATGGTCGCTGGCGGCGGCTGGTCGTTCGAGCCGAGGAAGGCGACGAGGAATCCGGCCTCGAGCAGCAGCATCTCCCACCCGAACCCGTAGAAGGTCTGCCCGATGTGCACGACGGACATGTACAGCCCGTACAGTGCGAGGAACGCGAGCATCGGCACCCACGGCGGGCCGAGCTGCGGCAAGCCCACCACGAGCGACAGCGCGATCGCGATCCCGACCCCGCACACGATCCGCAGGCGGCGGTCGGTGTAGCGGATCCGCCGGAACAGGGTCGGGCCGCGCAGATACTGCGGATGCCGCAGCAGCTCGGGCGCCGGGAGGAGGCCCCGCTCCCCCAGCAGCGCCGGGAACTGGTTCAGGCTGGAGAGGAACGCGACGGCGAACAGCGCGGCCACGCCGCGCTGCAGGATGAATCGCGCGACCTCGTAGTCGGTCGCCCAGAGCCCGTCGCCGAACCACCACTCCACGGGCGACAGAGTACGCCGGGCGGGGCGCTCGTGCGGCGCCGCCCGCCCGGCGTGCCGGCGCGGACTACTCGGCGAGCAGCTCGCGCACGCGCGGCACGACCTGGGTGCCGTACAGCTCGATCGAGCGCATCATCTGGTCGTGGGTCAGCGTCCCGTTCGCGTACTTGAGGTCGAAGCGGTCCACGCCGAGGATGCGGACCGACTCCGCGATCTTGCGGGCGACCGTCTCCGGCGATCCGGCATAGATCGCGCCTTCCGGACCCACATCGTGCTGGAACTGCATCCGGCTGTAGGGAGGCCAGCCCCGCTCGCGGCCGATCGCGTTGCGCTGCGCCTCCATCGCGGGATACAGCTCCTCCCACGCCTGCGCATCGGTCTCGGCGATGTGGCCGGGCGAGTGCACCCCGATCGGCCGGGCCGGCTGTCCGAAGCCGTCCAGCGACCGATGGAACAGGTCGACGAACGGCCGGAACCGTGCGGCCGAGCCGCCGATGATCGCGAGCATGAGGCCGAAGCCGTACCGCGCCGTGCGCACCACGGACTCGGGCGTGCCCCCGACGCCGACCCACACCGGGAACCCGTTCTCGGTCTTGGGGAACGCCTCGGCATCCTGCAGCGCCGCGCGGGTGGTGCCCTGCCACGTGACCGGCTCCTCCCTCGTGAGCCGGCTGAACAGGTCGAGCTTCTCCTCGAAGAGGATCTCGTAGTCGCTGAGGTCGTAGCCGAACAGCGGGAAGGACTCGATGAACGAGCCGCGGCCGAG
>Ga0182749_1002638_pt1 | contig 12996 bp, 10 predicted proteins | sample eDN3rd37CKraftMG_FD_128875 | JGI IMG/M metagenome (GOLD analysis project Ga0182749, IMG submission 128875) | Enriched Miracle-Growth compost microbial communities from Emeryville, California, USA - eDNA 3rd pass 37_C Kraft MG (version 2) (version 2) ...
GCGTCATGGGGTTTCCATTGATGCTGCGGGCAATACGGCTTTCGTTCGATATGATCGACCGGCGCCTGGAAACCGCAGCGGGTACGCTCGGCGCCAATCCAGGCTGGCGATTTTTTCTTGTTACACTTCCGTTGGCACTGCCGGGCATCGTCGTCGGCGCCATTCTGTGTTTTGCAAAAGCACTGGGAGAATTTGGCGCGACGATCACCTTCGTGTCGAATATTCCAGGCGAAACGCAGACCATACCGTCGGCGATTTATTCCTACATACAAGTTCCGGGCGGCGAGGCGCAGGCTCTGAGGTTGACCTGTGTCTCGATCGTAATTGCAATGGCTGCTCTCATCGTCTCCGAGATCCTGAACCGTCGGATCCATCGGCAGATCGCCGTATTCGAATGACGAGCATGCTGCCCTCCATAAACTTCAGGGCACGTCAGAGGCGAGATGATTTCGTGCTCGATGTTGCCTTTGAGAGTGGTCCGGGGCTGACAGCCCTTTTCGGACCGTCGGGCGCCGGGAAAACGGCCATCCTCAATATCATCGCCGGGACGCAGCGGCCCGACAGTGGGCATGTTGTTGTTTGCGGCAGGACGCTGACCGATACGGATTCCGGTATTTATCTGCCGCCGCATAAGCGCCGGGTCGGGTTCGTCTTTCAGGATGCGCAGTTATTTCCGCATCTGACGGTCGTGCAGAACATCAAGTTCGGCAGGTGGTTTACGCGTGCTGACGATACGGTACCGCCGCTCGATCTCGTTATCTCCGTGCTTGGCATCGAGCACTTGCTGAAGCGCCGTCCGACGACGTTGTCGGGGGGAGAGAAGCAACGCGTCGCGCTGGCGAGGGCGCTGTTGTCGGCGCCGCGGATCTTATTGATGGACGAGCCGCTTTCGGGACTCGACGATGCACGCCGCGTCGAGATCATGGGTTTGATCGAGCGCGTGCGCGATGAATTCAAAATTCCGATCATCTATGTCACGCATACGCGCGACGAGGTTAGGCGGCTAGCAACGCGGGTCGTGCGCCTGAATGCCGGTCGTGTCGAAGCGATCGGCGATGCCAGCGATATTTTGGGAGCCTGAGCGACCTCGATCATGGGCTTACTTGCGAGACGTTTTTTGTGTGCGGGCGAGATGCTTCTCCATCGACTCCAGCGGCTTTGCGAATACGGTTAGCGCCTTGGCTTCCATTTCGCGATACTGACGAACAACTTCCGCGCCGAAGGGTGTGAGCTTCGCGGCGCCGCCGCCGCGTCCGCCGTGCTGGCGCTCGATCAGTGGATCGGCAAAAATGGCGTTGAAATCGTCCATCAGATACCAGGCGCGCTTATAGGACATGTCCATTGCTTTCGCTGCCTGCGCAATCGATCCATGCTCTCCTATGAGTTCAAGGAGTTGAATGCGGCCGTGTCCTATGTAGCGCTCTTCGCCGAAGTCGATGCGAATTTTGATTCTGGTCATTGAAACACCGCGTTGCCTCAGAGTGATTTTTCGGCTGCTGGATCACAATTCAGACCAATCTTGGCGTGTCAACTGTCGCTTCGTCGAAGTCAAGTCGATTGGATAAACCACACCATAGTGTCTCGACGAGGTTTCGAAATCATCTTATTTGCCGGGCTACCCGTGTTTTTCTAGGTCTACGAATGGCAGCTGATAACGAACCGACGCACGAAGAGCTTTTGCTGCACCTGCAATCCGTCGCTGAACGCGCCGTCAGTCGATTTGGTCTGCCGCAGGACGCCGCTGTCAAGCTCATCAACGTTTCGGAAAATGCGACCTTCAAGGTCGAGGACGTGGGTAGCGGGCGCAAATGGGCGCTGCGGGTGCATCGTCACGGCTATCATTCGAGAACGGCGATTGCGTCTGAGCTTGTCTGGCTCGCCGCGCTCAGGGATTACGGTGTCGCGGTGCCTACGCCTGTGAAGGCGCTCGATGGCGAGTTTATTCAAACCATGGCAGCTGACGGTTTGCCCAATCCGCGCAACGTTGTGCTTTTTCTCTGGGAAAACGGCGCCGAGCCCGACCGCACCGATGTCACCGGGTTTGAGTTGCTCGGCGAAACAGCGGCGCGCATGCACGCCCATATTCGTCACTGGCGGCGACCGCCGTGGTTCGAGCGTCACACCTGGGATTTCGAAACGAGCCTCGGAGATTGTCCGCATTGGGGCCGCTGGCAAGACGGTATGGGCATGACGCCCGAGGCTACGGAGGCGATTTCGGCAGCCGTTGATCTGATCCACGACAGGCTCGAAGCCTTCGGCAAATCGCCGGATCGATTCAATCTTGTGCATGGTGACATGCGACTCGCCAATCTGCTGATGGATGGCAAGGACGTTAAGGTGATTGACTTCGATGACAGCGGGTTTTCATGGCTGCTCTACGATTGTGCGACGACGGTGTCTTTCTTTGAACAGGCGCCAGAGGTTCCGGAGCTGTTGAAAGCCTGGGTGCGTGGTTATCGGCGCATCGGTACGTTGAGCCCGGAAGAAGAAAACGAGATTGAAACGTTCGTCATGTTGCGCCGCCTTCTGCTCGTCGCGTGGATCGGCTCGCATTCGGAGACGGAACTCGCGCAGTCCATGGGCGTCGCATATACTCAGGAATCTATACCCCTCTGCGAGCAGTATCTGTCGCGTTTCGGGGGAAAGTCGGGGAGATCGTCCCGTGGTGCGGCTCCGAAGAAGACTAGTCTCCAGCGCTTTCTGGGGTGATTGGCGCGCTGCATTACACGGACTAATTATTCGTCATGCCAGGTGGGTTGACCCGTATTGCGCTTCTGTTAGCTTTTTTCCTTCCATCGTTTGAAGCTGCTCGCCAGGAATTCCATGGGAGTTGGCATCACTGACATTGCGGCGGCGAGCGCTGATCAGCCGCTTGATCGAGACGGGCCTTCCGTCCTCGCGTCTGCAGCGACGGGGATCGTCGATTTCATCGATCGACAGAGCGGCGACGTCGATCGCATCTTCGGCCATGCGGGCATTTCACCGGAAATGGCCGGATCCCCCACCCTTCAATTGAGCCTTGGCTCTTATTGCCGGCTTTTCGAAGAGAGCGCCCGAGAGACGCGTAACGACAATTTCGGGCTCTGGTTCGGCAATTCCTTTGACCCGCGCGATCTTGGCCTTTGGGGATACGCGGCGCTATCGGCGCCGACTTTGGGTTGCGCGCTCGAGACCTTGGTCGATTTATTTCCGCTGCATCAGCAATCCTCGTTCATGGCGCTCGGCAAGACGCCCGAGGGACTCGTTAAGCTCGAATATCGGATCGAGGCGCCGCAGATCATCGAGCGTCGCCAGGATGCGGAGCTGTCGCTCGGCATGTTCTTCAACCTTATGCGTGAGGCGCTAGGGAAGAATTGGTCGCCGGAGGAAGTTCATTTCGAGCATCCGAAGCCTGAGGCTTGGCGAGAACACGAGCGGGCTTTCGCGGCGCAGGCGTTTTTCTCACAGCCAACGAATGCGATCGTGTTCAGGCCGCAGGTGCTGGATTTTGCCATGCCCGGTGCCGACCCGCGTCTCATGTCGGCGATGCGTCTCTGTCTGCAGCAACTATCGGAGCGCCGTGATGTGCGCTTTACCGTTACCGATCGCGTGAGGACCGCTGTCAGGGCGCACTTGCCGGAGGGGTTTCCGCCGGTCGAGGCGATCGCGGCCGAGTTGAGGATGCCTTTGAGCGCTATCCAGCGCGAACTGCATTACGATGGGCTGAGTTACAGCACGCTCGTCGAGACAACACGGCGGGATCTAGCGCTGTCTTATGTCCGTCAGCGGCAACTCCCGTTTTCGGAGATCGCCTTTCTCGTCGGCTATTCCGAGCTTTCAGCTTTCAGCCGCGCCGTACGCCGATGGACGGGCCTGTCTCCGCGAGCGCTTCGCGCACAGCTGATCGGCGAACGCATTTGATCATTGGCCGGCTCACGCTTGCGCCAGGGCATCCATGCTCTCGGGCAGGATCTGGCCGCCATCCACGATGATCGTCTGGCCGGTGATGTAGCCAGCCTCTTTTGAAGCGAGGAACAGGGCCGCGTAGCCAATGTCCTCGACCGTTCCGAGCTTCTTCAGCGGTATCGATGCGGCCATCGACTTCTCGTATTCGGAACCGAGCTCGGCAAGACCTTCGGTTGCGATGTTGCCCGGCAGCACGGCGTTGACGGTGATGCCGTATTTCGCCAGTTCGATACAGGCCGTTCGCATGAAGCCGAGCTGGCCGGCTTTAGTGGCGCCGTAGTGCGACCATCCCGGAAAGCCCGTTACTGGTCCGGTAATCGACGAAGTAATGACGATACGCCCCTGGTCCGACTTCTTTAGATGAGGCAAGCAGGCTTTGATCGACAGAAACGTGCCCTTGAGGTTCGTTGCGCTGACGAAGTCCCAATCTTCGGGCGATAGTTCTTCGATCTTCATTTGCGGGAAAATGCCTGCGTTAGCGCAAAGAATGTCAATTCCGCCGTGAGCGCTTGCCGCCGCGTCGGCGAGCATCTGCATGTCGCCCATTTGCGTGACATCGGCGGCGAAGCCTTTTGCAATTGCGCCCGTCCTGCGGAATTCTTCGGCCGTTGCTTCAGCTTCATCGAGATGACGTGAGACGATCATGACCTTGCCGCCGCTTTTGGCAAATACGCGTGCGATGCCTTTGCCGATACCTCTGCTCGCACCGGTGACAACGACCGAGCGGCCCGCGATTGAAGTCAGCATTGCGTTTCCTCTCCTCGTTTGCGGAGATTCGTTGTGGAATGGCGGACACCCATCACCGGCATCCGCCAATCGCTGCCAGGCCCAAGACTAAAGCATCTCCTAGCTGTCGTTGAGCACCAGTCTGCCGATGCGGGCGTGCGCTGCCGGAGAGAAGACCCTCAGCGCGAGCCCCCAGATCAAGCCGATGCCGAGAATGGAGAATGCAATCATCGGAATTCTGCTGCCGAAGCTTCCCGTTCCGCCGAACGTCTCAAGGTTTTGAACCAGCAAGTAAACCAGCCAGACCTGTGAAATGAAGGCGATAATCGGTGCAATGAGTGACCCGAAGATGTTGACCTCGCCGGGATGGTTGGCGCGAAAGTAGACGATGATTGCTATTGACACGACCGCCTGCAGGATAAGCAGGAGCAACGTGCCCAAGATGGCGAGCATGGTGTAGACGCTCACATAAGCCTGTGCATTCGGATCGTTTGTGCCAACGAAGTAGGCAAACAGGCCGACCCAGATCGCAGCCAGAACCGATTGCAAGGACGACGCGACGTGCGGGCTCTTATGCGTTGGGTGCGTCTTGCCGAGGAAGCGGGGCAGTACGCCTTCGCGTCCGAGCGAATACATGTAGCGGGCTGCCGTGTTGTGGAATGCCATGCCGCACGCGAAAGAGCTGGTTAGAATGAGAAGCGCCATAGCTTCGACGGCCCACTTGCCGACGTGCTGTTCCAGCGGTGCCAAGAAGAAGTTGCTGGAATCGCCGACGGCTTTTGCCAACATGTCCCCTTCTGTCGGAAATGCCGAGACGGCGCACCAACTTGTGAGGATGTAGAAAATTCCAAGTCCGATGACGGAGATGTAAAGTGACTGCGGAATGATGCGCTTCGGGTCGCGCGATTCCTCGGCATAGTTCGGCGCCATTTCGAAACCGACCCACGACCAGAACGCCATGAACACGCCGACCGCGGCCGCGCCTGCCGCGATATTGACCGAGCCAACTTTCTGCGCCGTTACGGACGTCATTACATGCGCGACGTTGAGGCTTTCCAGGCTGAAGTTGGTGCCACCCTTGGCGAGAATTACGCCGGCGTCAAAGATGAGCAGCATGACGACTTCAAGGATTAGCGCGACGCCGAGGATTTTGGCTGAAATCTGCACGTCCTGGTAGCTGAGTATGGATGTCAGAAAAATCATCAATAGGGCGAGCCATATCCACGGAACATTGATACCGAAATGCGATTGCAGCCACGCGTTGCCGAAGAAGGAGAACAAGCCCGTGAGAGAGGCTTCAAAAACGCTATAGGACGCTAGTGAGGCGAAACCCGCCGCCATCCCGACCTCTCGCCCGAGGCCCATGCTGATATAGGAATAAAAGCCGCCGACGGACGAAACCTTACTGGCCATGGCGGCGTAGCCGACGGAGAAGATCGTCAAGACGATCGTGGCGAGCAAAAAGGCGGCGGGGACGTAGATACTATTTCCGAATCCTCCGGCGAACGGAACGTTGCCGAGCATGGCCGATTCCGGTGCGGCGCCCGTGACGGTGAGAAACAAGACGCCGATAAGGCCGACTGCTTTCGCGTGAAGTTTTTCGACCGAATGATCCTTGCTGATATCAAAGCTTTCTTGGGCCTCGAGGGCTCTGGCAGGCGGTGACGTCACGTTGGCTACTCCCCCTGGAGTTCAGTTGTTCGGGTAATGCAGCGGATTTCGGCGTGATCAATAATTTTTATCCGCGCGAGCATCCGACCGCTGCCTGGGGTTTCGTGATCCAGGCTCAGGCGCAACGATTCTATCCTGACCGTATATGTGCAGCGCGCGCAAGGCTTTGACATTATACTGTCAAAACTTGACCTGGGTCAGTCGATTCGCATCAACTGTTTCAGTTCTGCGCTCGACATGACGTGGCAGTAGATCATGTTGATGATTTCGAGCTCCTTGTGGTGAAGCTCATCGGAGCCTGCGGCACAGCAGTCTTCGACTACGACCACGCCGAAGCTCTCGTCGGCCAGGCTTCGAACGGTCGAGGACACGCATTGATCAGTAAATACTCCGCAGCAGACGACCGTCTTGATGCCGAGGTTCGTGAGGATCAGGCGCAGGTTGGAGCCGGTCAGCGCGCTGTCGGTTGTTTTGGTTACGATGATCTCGTCGATTGCGGGGGCCAGCTCGGGTACGATTTGCGAAGCTAGCTCGTCTTTCGGCAGTAGAAGGTTATTCCAGCCGGGCATCCGCTGAGATAGGGATCGGTCGCGGCCGTCCTTTGTGTGGCAGGCGATGCGGGCGAACAGGCACTCGATCCCATTTGCGCGAAATGCTGTCAGCAGGCTTTGGGTTCGCGGAAGAACGACTTTGTGCATCCGTTCGTGAAACGGAGTCCAGGCGTCGTAACGGCGTTGATCTTCGGGCGACAGGGACGCGCGGTCGGGGCGGCTCAGATAGGTATTCTGGACGTCGATGACGAGGAGGGCGGTGTGCTGCTTTGAGAGGTCGGGATCGTCGGGTTCGGGGGCGCCGTCGTAATAGATCGAACGATAGGCCGTCTTCCAGCTCATGCCTTCTTCCTTCTAGTAGCGCCGCTTGAAGAGGGCGCGGCGTTCATAAACGTCCGCGGCTTCCTCAACGAAGCTGGCGATCTTGGCCGCATGATACGTATCGCGCAGTTCCATTGCGGCGGCGAGCAGCTCGTCCTTGGAACTCGCGCGTCCGGGCCGCAGCAGCTCGTAAACGCGCATGATCACATCCTGCGGGACGCCGACCATCTCGGCACCGCGCTCAAAATTCTGGGCTAATGTCGGGCGCCCGGCGGCGCGCGCGATTTCCGCTTGCTGACGCAAGGCGCGGCTCGTTATCCGAAGATCTTCAAGGGTCACGCGATCCGAGAGAAGGCCGTCGAGGGTAATATCTTCGATGCCTTTGCCTGTCTTGGTCTCCACAACGTCCGGACGTTTTTCGGCCAGCGGATAGTCAGAAACGGAAAGGGTTTCCTTCGTCATGTGGCGGCCCCAAGAAATGTGATTTCGATTTCCTCAGGTGTGGCGCCTTCCGAAATCATTTCCGTTTCGATGGCGTAGATTAGCGATATGCGGGCGTGAAAGCGCGATCCCATCGCTTCTCCCCGCGTCGGGACGATTATGGGCTCCGGCATCTCTCCAAGCGCATATGAGGCGGCGTTGGCTCCCATGCTTTTGTAGTGGTCGAGTTTGGTGATCGGCGCGTTCGAAAAGAGCTCAAGATTGTTGTGCGGAAGGCGGTCTTTCTGGTGGATGACAGCCGTCCCCTTGGCCTGGATGCCAATTCCAACGCCCGATCCTGCGAGACGGGCAGCGCTCAGTCCAAGGAACGACGTATCGGCAGTGTGCCGCATCCGAACGATGCGAGCGGCGCAGCCACCTTCATTTATTCCCGCGATGATCGCGCGCAGCACAGCGGAAAGGGGATGGCCCGCGACAGTTCGAAAAAGCTTCACCCCGAAAGCCGGGCTTATGCCGATGACGACGTCGCGGCGGTCTTTTGCAGCGGTGGCCGGTCCAATAGCGTTGTAAAGAATGCGGCTCGATTCCGCGGATTTGTGACGGGCTTCAACGCGTAACACGTCTTGACGGGTCAGGACATCGCGGATCGCCACGATCTCATCGCGCCGCGCGTCGCTGATGCGATATCCGGTGCCCGGCCCGCGATAATCGTTGGGATCGTTGACAGCGCTCAAGACTCGTCCGTCGCGAATGACCGCGGATGTTTGAAGATAATCTCCGGAGACGCGAAGACGGACGAGATTCAACAGATTTTCTGCCTCTTCGTTGAAACCGCGTTTGGCAAGCGCCTTGATGACATCGACGACGGTGATTTCGCGGTCTTTGATTGCTTCGCTGATCGCGGCAACATCGCGTCCCGAGAACGTTCGTGTTTCGTCGGAGCCGGATGCCGCGATAACGCTTTGCTTCATGTCTGTGGTGGGCTTAGCCAAATTGAGTTCTTCGAGGACGGCGCTTAGGGCATCAACGGCGCGTGACCGGAGATCCATCACGCGCGTTTCGCCGATCGGCGTTAGCCCACCGTCGGCTTCGAAGTCGCGCTGCAGGACCAGATAATCCTCAAGTTCCTCGCCGTTCAAAAGCGACGCGTTAAAGGAATTGTCGTACTTCAGGATCGATCCAAAGCCAGAGCAGATGAGGTCGGATCCGGCGATCAGATAAGGCAGGATTTTTGCGCCGACGCGAATTTCGGATTCGGTGGCGCGTGCATCATTTCCGGAAGCGCATTCGAGATCGAGCCAGACGGCGATGAGATTTTCCGCCATCAATTCGCGCATCCCGCCAGGGACGGTGCACGTCACGGGAGCACCGTCGATGCCGCCGTTCTGCGTTCCTTGCACGCCCATGGCGCGTTGCAGACAAAGGCATCGCGCTTCCAGATAAAGAAGCGATTTGCGGTCGTGAAAGCCCATCAGAAGCTCCGAGCCGGCGCCCGATGTGCATCGCATTTTGATACCGCGTGAGGCGTAGGCCGCCGCGAGAAAAGCCTTCGACCACGGGGTATCGTCGCCATCGATGAAGCTTTTCTCGGTACCGTAGACCGACACCGTTTCGGCATACGAGGTGAAGCCGGCCATGCCGATCTTCAGTTCTTCGGCTTCCTCGCTGGAGCATTGAAACAGCGTGCCCCATCGGCCGACAGCAGCACCGACGGCACAAGCGACCGCATTCGACCAGGCATTGCGGGCGACGCGCATCGTCGTTTCGATCTCATCAAAACCGAAAGCGACTGCCGTGGCGGCGTCCGCCGCCATCTGGAGAGGGTCGTCCTTGGCGTTCGTCACGTGGGCCTGATTGCCGGGCGTTTTGCGGGCGCGCATCTTGCCGTAGGCGAATGCGATTTCGAGCGAGGACAATTGCGATACGACGTCGGCAAGCTTGGCGGGGGTCATGCCATGCGCGAGGCGTACGAGTTCACTTCGTGGAACATTCATATCAACCAGCATGCGCGCCACCTCGGTCGAGGGCATCGCCATCGCTTCCGGAGCGACTTCGGGATCGATGTGGTAACGCGCGATAAAGACGTCGATCATATCGAAATCGCGGGCGGCGACGCCGTCCATCGACTCGACAAGGCGGCCGCCGATTCCCAGTTCGGGCTTTGGATCGTAGGGGCTTTTGAATGCGGCAAAACCGTTGGCTGGATCTTCAACCGCAAACTGGTCGAGCCGGAGCGGACGGTCGTCCCAGTCGGAAAAGCGCTTCCAGCGGTTGGCGCGCGCGTGCGTTTCTTCCGTCATGGCAGGTTACCCTGGATGCCACGCATTATTGCGACGTTATTAGTCTACGCCAGCGCGGGCCCTCGAATTTGACCCAGGCCCATCGAAATTTGACGTATTTTCTCGCCTCGGCATCACCGAACTGAACAGGTGGCATTCTACACGGTCAAGCCGCATTCGATGAGCGCCTATATATGTTCTGAGACGAGATGCGGCGGATTTGCCGACAGTAGAGAGCATCATGGACGGGACGCGGAAGATTCTCGAACTCAACGCCTTCGATATGGCGGCCTCCGAGGGGCTCGCCCCGGCGGTGATGAGTCTCGTCAATCGACGGAGGCGGACGTTCGGGCCAACCTCGATGCTGTTCTACGAACAGCCGCTCAATCTGGTGAAGGGCGAAGGCGTCTGGCTCCACGATGCCGACGGCACGCGTTATCTGGATGCGTACAATAATGTTCCGTCCGTAGGGCATTGCCATCCGCGCGTCGTCGAGGCCATTTCCAAGCAAATCGCGACGCTGAATGTTCATACGCGCTATCTCTACGATAATATCTACACGTATGCGGAGCGCCTTTTGGCAACGATGCCGGAGGCTGTCTCGAACGTCGTCTTTACGTGCACCGGCAGCGAAAGTGTGGATCTGGCGCTGAGGATTGCTCGGGTGGTGACACGCGGCACTGGCTTCATCGTTACCGAGAATGCCTATCACGGCAACACATCGGCGGTGACGGAGATTTCGCCGTCATCTGCAAGTGCCGAGCCCCGTCCTCCTTATGTGTTTCTGATTCCGGCGCCCGATACATACCGGCGGGAAGCGCGCGAAGCCGGCCAGCGACTTCGCCATGACGTACGAGCTGCGATCGCCGGCATGCGAGAACGTGGTATCAGGTTGGCTGGATTTATCGCGGACAGTATTTTCTCCAGCGACGGCGTCTTTCCCGGTGATCCGGGGTTCATGGCCGATGCAGTCGCCGATGTTCGCGAGGCGGGTGGTGTTTATATCGCCGACGAGGTGCAGCCTGGATTCGGACGTACAGGCGAAACGATGTGGGGGTTCAATCGCCACGATCTGATTCCGGATATGGTCGTCATGGGCAAGCCGATGGGCAACGGCTTTCCGATGGGGGGGTTGGCGGTCAAACCTGACCTTCTGGCGGAATTCGGGTCGAGTTCCGGTTACTTCAACACTTTTGGAGGCAATCCGGTGGCGGCGGCGGCGGGGCTCGCTGTGCTTGACGTTCTCGACTCGGAAGGACTGCAACTCAATGCGTTCGAAACGGGTGCTTACCTTTGTTCCGAACTCAGAATTGCCGCGACTTCAAGCGAACGCGTCGGAGATGTGCGCGGCGTTGGCCTTTATACAGGCGTTGAAATCGTGAAAGACAAGAATTCGCGCGAGCCTGATCGGGAAGCCGCCGAGCGCGTCGTCAACGAATTGCGCCGTCGCAACGTTCTGATCGGCACGGCCGGAAAGCATGGCAATGTACTGAAGATCAGGCCGCCGCTCTGTTTTGTGCGCGAACATGCGGATATGTTCCTGGAAGCGTTTTTCGGCGCGCTTGCGTCGATCGACTAGGGACTTTTGCGCATTTTCGAGGGCATGGATGGAGCCGAAGCTTTTCATCGACGGACGCTGGTGCGCGGGTGCAGGAGGCGGCACGATCGACGTTATCAATCCGGCGACCGAACGCGTTTTTCAGCAGTGCGCCGCGGGAGGTGCTGCGGATATCGACACGGCGGTCGCTGCGGCGAAGGCAGCAATGGAGGGGGCTTGGCGGCGAACAACGGGCGAGGACAGAGCTAAGCTCCTGCGAGCCATCGCGTCGGCAATCGAAGAGAAGAAACAATTCCTCGCCGAAATCGAAGTCATGGACAACGGCAAGCCGCTGCCCGAGGCGCTAGGGGACATTGGCGACGCCGCCTATTGCTTCAATCTTTACGCCGACTATGCCGAACAGCTCGACGTCCGACAGGGCGAGGTGATTGCCGTTCCAGACGCGCGCTTTCAATCGCGCGTCAAATATATTCCATCTGGCGTTGCGGGGCTGATCGTCCCTTGGAACTATCCGTTGTTGATGGCGGCATGGAAGGTGGCGCCGGCGCTTGCGGCGGGTTGCGCGGTGGTGCTGAAGCCGTCCGAATTTACGCCGCTCACGGCGCTCGAACTCGGGCAGATCGCCTCGGACATTGGCTTGCCGCCTGGGGTTTTGAATATCGTGACGGGGTTGGGACGGGACGCGGGAGCGCGGCTCGCGTCGCATCCTGATGTTCGCAAGCTTGCGTTCACAGGCTCAGTGCCGACCGGCATTTCCGTTGCGTCGGCCGCCGCCAAAGACGTGAAAAGCATAAGTCTCGAACTCGGAGGTAAATCACCAATCGTGGTCTTTGATGATGCTGATGTCGATCAGGTCGTCGAGTGGGTGATGTTCGGTATCTTCTGGAACCAGGGGCAGGTTTGCAGCGCGACCTCGCGCATGATCGTGCAGGAAGGCGCGGCCAGGATGCTCGTGGATCGTCTTGCTGAGGAAGCCAAGAAGATCACGATCGGCAACGGCATGACGCCCGGCGTCATGCTCGGTCCGCTGGTAAGCCAGCAGCAGTACGACAAGGTCATGAACTATATCGATATCGGTAAGAACGAAGCCAAGCTGGTTTGCGGCGGGACGCGCCCTGCGCACCTCAATACGGGATACTTCGTGGAGCCGACCATCTTCGTGGATGTGCCGCCGAGTGCGCGAATTTGGCAGGAGGAGATTTTCGGACCGGTGTTGTCGGTCGCGACATTTCAGACGGAAGACGAAGCCGTGGCCCTCGCCAACAACAGCGAGTTCGGGCTCGCCGCGGCAGTGATGTCGAGCGATATGGAGCGTGCGGAGCGGGTCGCCGACGCCTTTGAAGCGGGTGTCGTCTGGATCAACTGTTCGCAGCCGAATTTCCTGGAGCCACCATGGGGTGGGATGAAAAAGAGCGGCGTCGGTCGTGAACTTGGGACGTGGGGTCTCAATAACTTCCTCGAGCCGAAACAGATCACGACCTATACGACGCACGAGCCATGGAGC
>Ga0182749_1002639_pt1 | contig 12993 bp, 10 predicted proteins | sample eDN3rd37CKraftMG_FD_128875 | JGI IMG/M metagenome (GOLD analysis project Ga0182749, IMG submission 128875) | Enriched Miracle-Growth compost microbial communities from Emeryville, California, USA - eDNA 3rd pass 37_C Kraft MG (version 2) (version 2) ...
AAGAAAGACAGGAAGAAGCTCGACGCGGCGAAGGCTATCGACAGGCCGAACACGATTTGGATGAGGCGGCGGAAGCCTCCGCTGGTGTCGCCGAAGGCGAGCGTGAGGCCGGTCACGATGATGATGATAACGGCCACCACCTTGGAAACTGGCCCCTCGATGGATTGAAGGATTTGCTGCAAGGGCTGTTCCCACGGCATCGACGAACCGGACGCATGGGCGGCCGGCGCGAGCATGAGGCTGATGGCAAGGGTGGAGGCGGCGGTCGCGGCGAAGCGATAGCCGCGCGTGAGCGTGCGGATCATGAAGATTCTCCTGTGCTGGTGGGGATTGCCGAAGGGATGGGATGCGTGATGCGGTAGTCGCCGTCCGGCCCCAGCCCCTCGACGCGGGCAAGCTCGGCCAGCCGGCGCGCGGAACCGCGCCCGGAAAGGACGGCAACAAGGTCGATAGTCTCGGCGATCAGCGCGCGCGGGACCGTGACGACAGCCTCTTGGATGAGTTGTTCAAGGCGACGAAGCGCGCCGATGCCGGTGCCGGCGTGAATGGTGCCGATCCCGCCCGGATGCCCTGTTCCCCATGCTTTGAGCAGGTCGAGGGCTTCCGGTCCGCGTACCTCGCCGATGGGGATGCGGTCGGGTCGCAGGCGCAGCGAGGACCGCACAAGGTCCGACAGGCTGGCGACGCCTTCCTTGGTGCGCAGCGCCACCAGATTGGGCGCAGCACATTGCAGCTCGCGCGTGTCCTCGATGATGACGACGCGATCCTGCGTCTTTGCCACCTCGGCGAGCAGCGCGTTGGTCAGCGTGGTCTTGCCGGTGCTGGTGCCGCCGGCCACGAGGATGTTTGCGCGGGAAGAAACGGCTATGCGTAACGTCGCGGCCTGATCGGCGGACATGATGCCCGCCGCCACATAGTCGTCGAGCGTGAACACCGCGACGGCGGGTTTGCGGATGGCGAAGGCCGGTGCGGCGACCACGGGCGGCAGCAGGCCCTCGAACCGCTCGCCGCTCTCCGGCAGTTCGGCCGAGACGCGGGGGCTGCGGGCGTGAACCTCCGCGCCGACATGATGCGCGACCAGCCGCACGATGCGCTCTCCATCGGCGGCGGACAGCCGTTCGCCCGTATCGGAAAGCCCTTCGGACAGCCGGTCCACCCAAAGGCGGCCGTCCGGGTTCAACATCACCTCGACCACGGCCGGGTCTTCGAGCAGCCGGGCGATTGCGGGGCCGAGCGCTGTGCGCAACATGCGCGCGCCGCGCTGGATCGCTTCCTGTCTGTGGTGGTTGGTGGTCATGTCGGCCCCGGCTTCTAGCGGGGCGCAACAGGCGGTCCCCGGATCGGGGTCGATTAAGAAAGCCCGGAATTGGGCCGGTTCAACAAGTATCTAGCTGCGTGCGGTGATCGGCGGCGAACGGCGGTAAATAGGATGGGCTACCCACGCTCATTACCAAAGAGGAACGCCTGTAATTTTCTTAACATGGCCATTTACCTTTCCTCCGGTTTTGGAAACTAGCGACTTAATGAATTCGAAATAATCTACCGCATTGGCTTTTGTCACAGAAGTGTCGTTTTGCCCGCGATGAGCAATCGCTCCGCGAAGGCTAACAAATTTGTCAAGTTTATCCGTGGCCCGAGCTGAGGTCATTTTTTTTGCCCAGCTCCATGAGCCAGACATTTTCTCGATTCCGAGAGCAGATTTGAAAAGATCGTCGATCTGCTGAGTTTTTGGAGTGTTTAGCTTTCTATCCCGGACTTCTTTCAACTCTGCTAGATGATCTTTGAGATATTGCTTCCATCCATCATCCGCTATTCGCCACAACTCAAGATCATTGTTCGCGCTCTTTATCTTCTTTGTTAGAACCTTTTTTAGCTCAACTGGAATTGCATCTGATGATTTCGCATGAATTACAATATGCTCCAGCCCTTCCGCCGCTATGTCCTCACAATATGCTTCCCAAAATGCCGTTATAAGGACTATCGCAGATTTGTTTAGAACTTCGAGGCCGTATCTTCTACCGGGGGTGTCTCCACCTTCCTTCTTATGCAAGTCTAAAAGTTTTTGAACGTCTTCTGCGTTCTTATCGAATGAAGAACGTGCCTTGCTAGCCATGCCCCCTCCCAGCCGTCGCCTACCAACGGAATTGAGATGTAGCACTAACGTGAAGGCGCGTTAGGGTCTACTGGGCATCCCTAAAGTTCGCGCGACTGATCTTGATCTCGCGACAGCTCTTTGAGAAACCTGTCGCCGGTCGCCAGACGCCGGCCGAGAGTCTGCATGAAGCCCTCGAACCGCTCCGCGCCTTTGGCGCGGGCAGCGGATTGCGCGGCTCCCGTGAGCGGTGGGGTGATGGTCATCCAGAAATGGATGAACTGCGCGACCGTCTCGCCGAGGACGGCGAGATCCAGGTCGAGCGTGTCGATCTGGCGGCCGAGCTTGTCCAGTCGGCGCGACATGGCGGCTTCAAGCTGGTCGTCGGCATCGCCGGACAGATAGGACATGACCGCCGCCTCCACGATTGCGGATTTTGAGACATTGCGGCGCAATGCCACCGAGCGGCGCAGCGCCATCGCCTCGATCTGCGGAATGAGCGCGGGGTCGAAATAGATGTTCAGGCGGGTGCGGGTGCGTGTGGTCATGGGCGTGTCCTCAAAGGTCGATTCCATCATCGGGGTTCATCGCCACCTGCCGCGCGACCATCCTCATGCGCTGGCGCATGGCGCGGGCCTTGGCCGCGTCAACGTCCGGCTCGTCGTCCAGAAACTCGAACTCCTGTTCGGGCGACGGCGGCGGGGCGACGACTTCCTCATGCTCGGGCAATTCCGGCTCGCGGCGGATGCCGGCATTGGCTGGATCACCCTCGTTCCCGTCTGCGGCAGCCGGAGCGGAACGGCTTTCCGCCTCGACCACGCGGCCGGACCAATCATCGGCGGATGGGCTGGGCGCCAGCGGAGCGGCGACCAGATCGGGCGGGGTCAGGATGCGTTCCTGAAACCGCGCATCCTCGAAATAGCGTGCCTTGGTCGCGCGGATCGGCGGAGTGCCCGCGACCATCACGATTTCGTCCGTTGGCGGAAGCTGCATGATCTCGCCCGGCGTGAGCAGCGGCCGGGCCGTCTCCTGCCGCGACACCATGAGATGCCCGAGCCACGGGGCCAGTCTGTGCCCCGCATAGTTGGTGGAATCGCGCAGCTCGGTCGCGGTGCCGAGCGCGTCGCTCACCCGCTTGGCGGTGCGCTCGTCGTTCGTGGCAAAGCTGACGCGCACATGGCAATTGTCGAGAATGGCGTTATTCGGCCCATAGGCGCGCTCGATCTGGTTGAGGCTCTGCGCGATCAGGAAGCCTTTGATGCCGTAGCCCGCCATGAAGGCGAGCGCCGATTCAAAGAAATCGAGCCGGCCGAGGGCCGGAAACTCGTCCAGCATCAACAGCAGCCGATGGCGCTTGGCCGAAGTGGTCAGTTCCTCGGTCAGCCGCCTGCCGATCTGGTTGAGGATCAGGCGGATGAGCGGCTTGGTGCGGTTTATGTCGGACGGCGGCACGACCAGATAGAGCGTGACGGGCTGGTGGGTGCCGACCAGATCGGCAATGCGCCAGTCGCATCGCGCCGTCACCCACGCCACCACGGGATCGCGATAGAGGCCGAGAAAGGACATGGCGGTGGACAACACGCCCGACCGTTCGTTCTCGCTCTTGTTCAACAGTTCGCGGGCCGACGACGCGATGACGGGATGAACGCCTGCCTCGCCGAGATGCGGCGTATCCATCATCGCGCGCAAGGTCGCCTCGACCGGGCGGCGCGGGTCGGACAGGAAGTTGGCGACGCCCGCCAGCGTCTTGTCCTTCTCCGCATAGAGAACATGCAGGATCGCGCCGACAAGCAGGCTATGGCTGGTCTTTTCCCAATGGTTGCGCTTGTCGAGACTGCCTTCGGGATCGACCAGAATATCCGCGATGTTCTGCACGTCGCGGACTTCCCACTCGCCTTGTCTGACCTCCAGCAGCGGGTTGTAGGCGGACGATCCGGCGTTGGTCGGATCGAACAGCAGGACGCGGCCATGCTTCGCCCGGAAGCCCGCTGTCAGCGTCCAGTTCTCGCCTTTTATGTCGTGGACGATGGCGGATGCGGGCCATGTCAACAGCGTCGGCACCACCAGCCCGACGCCCTTGCCGCTGCGCGTCGGGGCGAAGCATAGGACATGCTCGGGGCCGTCATGGCGCAGATAGTCCCTGTCGTATCGGCCAAGCACCACGCCATCGGGACCGAGCAATCCGGCGCTGCGGATTTCCCGATCCTCTGCCCATCGCGCCGATCCGTATGTGGCGACGTTGCGTGCCTCCCGTGCCCGGATGATCGACATGAGGATGGCGGCAGCGATGGCGACAAGGCCGCCGGACGCGGCGATGATCGCCCCTTCGGTGAAGATCGCGGGCGCATAGGCGTCGAACGAAAACCACCACCAGAAGAAGGCAGGCGGATAGTAGATCGGCAGGCCCGCCAACTCGAACCATGGCACTCCAAGCTGCGGTTGGAAGCCGAGGCGAAACGCCGTCCATTGCGTCGCCGCCCACACCATCACCAGAACGATGGCGAAGACGATAGCGATCTGACCCCAAAGGATTCGGCCTCCGCGCAATGCAGGCTCCAGTCGGCAAAAGAGACGGAGCCGATCAGAGAATAGGCGAAAGCGGGACGGGCAATAGGAAACAGGATGCGGGAGGGCTGCCGGATACTATCGGCGGCAAATAGGACGGGTTGCCTTTGCCGTTATCGCGCCGGCCGCGCGTCATCGCGCTACTGGTGGAGCGAGTCGCCGGAACGGCTCATCTTGCCTGCAAGGTCGAGCAGATTTTTCAGTGCGGCGCTGCGATTGAACGGCGACCAGACGGCGGTAAAGGCAACCGGCTCCGGCTCGTCGGCGAAGGGCAGGAAGACGATGCCGGTTGTCGGCAGCAGCGCCGTCGCCGCGCCGACGATGGTGATGCCGAAGCCCTGTCCGACCATGGACAGCAGCGTGCCGCGCTCCACGTCGAAGCGCAGGATCGACGGCGATGGCCAGCTCCCTGCAAGGCGCAGAACGATATGGTCATGCACTTGCGGGCCGGTGCCGCCATGCCGGACAAGAAACGTCTCGCCGACCAGATCGGCCCAAGTGATTGTCGAGTGTCCGGCAAGGCGATGCCCGTCCGGCAGTGCGGCAACCAGCGGTTCGGTCCAGATCGGGCGGGTGTGGCAGTCAGGTAGTTCGGGCTTTCCGATGACGAACGCAACGTCCAGCCGGTCGGCGCGAAGCTGCATTACCGCATCGCGGGCCGTGCCCTCGGTGATTTCGACCTCGATGCCGGGGTGATCTTCCCTGTATTGCGCAATCAGCTTGGCGAGAAAGCTGCCCGGTATCAGGGCATGGATGCCTATGCGCAGGCGACCATTTTCCCCTGCCGCTGCCATGCCTGCGGTCTTCACCGCATGGTCGAGTTGATCGACGCCGGCAGCGACGCGCTCCACGAACTGGCGTCCGGCTTCGGTCAACCGGACGCCTCGCGCATGACGCTCGAACAGGAGGATGCCAAGGTCTTCTTCCAGCGCCTTCACGCGGGCGCTGACGCTGGATTGCGCCACGCCGAGCGCATTGGCGGCGTGGCGGAAGTTCAGATACTCGGCGACAGCGAGCGTCTGGATGAGCGACGCAAGGGGAATGCGCGACTCTAGCGCGGTCGGCACTCCCCATTGACGATCAATAATAGGGGTTGATCGTCGCCGCATCGCCGCCCCTTATCCCACCATCGGCGGATTGAGCCGGGCAAAGCCCTCCTGCCGCCGATAGGGGAAATGAGGATACGGCGCGGTGACGGCGCTTGCTTCATCCAGCTTTGCGACTTGATCGGTTGACAGGCTCCAGCCGACCGCGCCGAGATTCTGGCGAAGCTGTTCCTCGTTGCGCGCGCCGACGATGACCGAGGAAACGGTCGGGCGTTGCAGTAGCCAGTTGAGCGCGATCTGCGGAACCGTCTTGCCGGTTTCTGCTGCGATGGCGTCGAGTGCTTCGACAACGCGATAGAGATATTCGTCGTTCACCGGCGGACCGAAGCTGGCGGTTTCGTGCAGGCGGCTGCCCTCGGGTAGCGGTGTCCCACGCCGGATTTTTCCGGTCAGCCGGCCCCATCCAAGCGGACTCCAGACCATTGCCCCGAGGCCCTGATCCTCTCCCATCGGCATCAAATCCCATTCGTAGTCTCGCCCAACCAGCGAGTAATAGACCTGATTGGCGACGTAACGGGGCCAGCCGTAGCGGTCGGCGACGGCGAGCGATTTCATGATCTGCCAGCCGGAGAAGTTGGAGACGCCGACATAGCGGACCTTGCCGGCGCGAACGAGGGTATCGAGCGTCGAAAGCACTTCCTCGACCGGCGTGCCGGCGTCGAAGGCGTGAAGCTGGAGCAGGTCGATATAGTCGGTCTGGAGGCGGCGCAGCGCATCCTCGACCGCTCGGATCAGCCGGAAGCGCGAGGAACCTGCGTCATTCGGTCCGTCGCCCATCGGCAGGCTGGTCTTGGTCGAGATCAGCACCGCGTCGCGCCGGCCCTTTATGGCTTCACCAAGCACTTCCTCCGAAGCACCGTCCGAATATACGTCTGCCGTGTCGAACAGGTTGACGCCCGCTTCCAAGCAGATGTCCACGAGACGTCGCGCTTCCGTGGCATCCGAATTGCCCCAATTGCTGAACAGCGGGCCAGAACCGCCGAAGGTGCCGGCACCGAAGCTGAGGACCGGCACCTTGAGGCCGGATTTTCCGAGGGGTCGATAGTCCATGAAACATTCCTTTTCGTTGCTTGGAAGATGGGTCAGCGGCCGAGCAGCGCATCAAGGTCGATGGCCTCGGCCATCGCCCGATTGCCCTCGTCGCCGGGATGGAGATGGTCGCCGGAATCGAAAGCCGGGTTGATCCGTGCCAAGTTATCGGGGTCTCGTAGCACCGCATCGAAATCCACGATGGCGTCGAACGCGCCGCTTTCCCTGATCCAGCGATTGATCTTCTGACGCAGCGCGTCCTTTTCGAGGTTGTAGTAGTTGCCAAGCGGTGTTCCGCTGAGCGCGCCTTCGAATGGTGGTAGGGTCGCCCCTATCAACCGGACGTTGTTCGCATCGGCCAGCGCGATAAGCTGCTGATAGCCGGCGATCATGTCTTCGGCAGTAGGGCTAACCTGATCGGGGGCGAAATCGGTTCCCGGCCAAGATATGTCGTTGATGCCTATGAGGAGGATGACCGCCTTCACGTTCGGCTGCGCGAACACTTCTCTCTCCAGACGCGCAGCTACGTTCACGCCCATCTTGTCTTGCAGCAGACGACCGCCCGAGATGCCGCCATTCAGGACAGCGATCCCCTGCGGCGCGAGCCGCTCCGCAAGAAAATCAGGCCAGCGGGTATCAGCATCGACAGTCGCGCCATTCCCATCGGTAATCGAATCACCAATTACGACGACTGCGCCCTCGTTTGCGGTATCGACCAGAACTTGGCTGAGAATGACACGGGCATCCGTAGCCTCCGTTGCGGTAAAGGTTTCGGCTTCGATCAAGTTTCCCTTGCCAAACCACGCGGTCTGGCGGCCATCCCAATGGAAGGTCGTCAGCGGCGTTTCGTCGGGAAGATAGATGGAAACGGCGAGCTTGCCCTGCGCATCGACAGTCATATCCAACTGATCACTGACGGCCGGAGCACCGGGCGGAACAACGATGTAGTCCTTGCCCCCAAACGTGACCTTGCGAAGTGTGCCCGCCTCAACCGCATTGTTCTCCCCTGCGATCCCGACACTCGCTCCGCCGATCCGCATCGGCTGATCGCCATAGGTATTGGAGAAGGCGAGCCGCACACGCGCGCCCCCAAGGCTGACCCGCACAACCTGCCGGAAAGTTTGATCCTTAACAGACGCGGGAATCTTCGTCGGAAAGGGAAAATCCGCATCCCAGATTGGCTGCGGACTCGCCATCCAAGTGCCGATCCAGTTCTGGTCCTCAGCGAGTGCCATGGACGGGCTGGAGAGGGCAGCGGTGAAAGCAAAGCTGGCGGCGTAGAGGGCTGACCGGATCGGTCTTTTGCGGCCAGCTAATGTTGGGCAGGTAAAGGGCATTGTCGTTCGATCCTGAAGTTTGAGTTGCGTGGGCGCATTGCGTGAACCGATGTTCAGCATCGGCTGTAAGAACGGCGGTAGGCTGGTGATAAGGGCACCGTTATCTCGCGGCATCGCGGAGGACAGTCGGTACCGACTCAGCAAAAACGGCTTCGATCAGCGGACCACCGGGCGCGCGAAAGAACAGACGGCGTTCATGAATGTCGTCGAGGTCCATCGTGCTGTAGCGAATGCCAAGACGACCGAGCTTCGCCCGGAACGCGCCGTATCCAGTCAGCCGAAACCCCACATGGTCTATCGCTTCGGCCATGTAATCGGAGCGTCCCTCGGACGAACCGATGATGTGAACGAGCGGCCGTCCGTCACTGTAGAGCCAGCAGCCGGGAATACGGCGGATAAGTTCGGGGCGCTCGCCCGGCGTCATATCGAAGACGCTTACAAAGAAGTTACGGGTCACTTCGATGTTGCGGGTGCGGATCGTGACGTGATCGAGATTCATGCATCGCCCCCTATGAAGCCGAACCGCGCGTCGCTGCGGAAAAGGTTGGTCGGCTTGCCCGAACGGCGAACAGTGCCGTGGCGATGGCGAGAACCGGGAACAGCGCGGCCGTGATCGGCACCAAGGCAAGGCCCGGCCCGTGGTCAATGACCACGCCGCCGGCCCACGCACCGATGGCGTTGCCGAGGTTGAAGGCCCCGATGTTGAAGCTCGATGCGAGGCTCTGGCCTGCGCCTTCGGCCTTGGACAGCACCCACATCTGCAAGGGTGCGACGGTGGCGAAGCCGGCCGCGCCGAGCAGGCCGGTGAAGACGATGGCCGCAATCTGGTTGCCGAGAGCAAAGGCCATCAGGCCGAGGATGACGGCAAGCATCGCCAGAGTGCCAAGGATGGCGCGAACTAGGTTGCGGTCGGCCAGCTTGCCGCCCAACAGATTGCCCGCGACCAGCCCGCCGCCGAAAACCAGCAGGATCGGCGAGACGGCGCTTTCGTCAAAGCCGCTGATTTGGGTGAGCAACGGTGCGATAAAGGTGAAGACGGCAAAGACGCCGCCATAGCCGAGCACGGTGGTCAGCAGGCCGAGCAAGACCGGGCGACGGGCAATGGCGCGCAGGTCGGCCCGCCAGTCTGAGGCTTCGGGCGGCAATCGGTCCTGCGGCACCAGTGCGGCAAGGATGACAAGCGCGACCAGCCCAACCAGCGTCACGGCCCAAAACGTCGCGCGCCAGCCGTAGTGCTGGCCTAGCCATGTGCCGAAGGGCACGCCGAGCACGGTCGCGACCGTGAGGCCTGTGAACATGATGGCGATAGCCGAGGCGCGCTTGTCTTCGGAAACGAGGCCGGTCGCAACCACCGCCCCAACGCCGAAGAACGTGCCATGCGTCAACGCGGTCAACACGCGCGCGGCCATGAGCCAACCGTATGTCGGCGCGAGCGCGCAGGCGGCATTGCCAATGACGAAGATGACCATCAGCCCGACCATCACGTTCTTGCGCGGCCAGCGAGCGGTGAGCGCGGTCAGGAGCGGTGCGCCGATGGTGACGCCGAGCGCATAGCCGGAAATCAACAGACCGGCGGCGGCGATGGTGACGCCGAGTTCCCGGCTGACCTCCAGCAAGAGGCCCATGATGACAAATTCGGTGACGCCGATGCCGAAGGCCCCGGCCGTCAGGGCATAGAGCGCCAGCGGCATGATCCAGTCTCGATCTTCATTCTGAACAGTTGGCGTAAGGATAGACGTTGGAGACTGGATGAAATAGAATGCGCAGAGGAACATCACTTGTGAGATGAAGTCACTATGGCGCGACTTGAGGTCAACCGATCCGGCGAGATGGAAGTGTTCGTTCGCGTGGTCGAGCTGGGAGGGTTTTCGCCCGCTGCGAGGGTCGCTCGCATGACGCCTTCGGCGGTTAGCAAGCTGATCGCGCGGCTAGAAGCGCGCCTCGGTGCAAGGCTGCTCAACCGCTCGACACGACAACTCCAGCTCACGCCCGAAGGCTGTGCGTTCTATGAACGGGCGACGCGCATCCTCGCCGATCTGGAGGATGCCGAGCGGGTGGCAAGCGTCGGCGAACAAGCCGTTGGCCGCGTGCGCGTCAACACCAGCGCCTCCTATTTCAACCATGTCCTCGCCCCGGCATTGCCGGCGTTTCTCGCGTTGCATCCCGGCGTCACGCTCGACATTGTGCAAACCGACGCGGTGGTCGATCTTCTGGCCGAGCGCACCGATGTTGCTGTCCGCGCCGGGCCGCTGAAAAGCTCCAGCCTTGTCGCCCGCAAGCTAGGCGAGACGGCGCTGATGATCGTCGCTGCCCCGTCCTATCTGGATCGCTGTGGCGAGCCGCGTTCCATCGCCGATCTCGAACGGCACAACCGCCTTGGCTTCGGCTATGCCCGCGCCGTCGATGGCTGGCCGCTGCGTGAGAACGGCGAAACCATCGTCGTGCCAGCGACGGGCCGCGTGCAGGCAAGCGATGGCGAAGGGCTTCGGCATCTGGCGCTCGCCGGCGCGGGTCTCACTCGTCTAGCCGCCTTCACCGTGCGCGAGGACATTGCCGCCGGCCGGCTGACGCCGGTGCTCGGCGATCTCGATACAGGTGAACGCGAAGCGTTCCACGCCGTTCATGTTGGTCAGGGTGGTCCGCTGCCCTCGCGTGTTCGGGCACTGCTCGATTTCTTGGCCGAATACGGCAGAGTATCATGAGCGCCGCAATTCGCCTGTGAGGTAGAACGGGTTTTTCAGCGCGGCGCTGCGGTGGAGCGGCGACCAGGCGGCGAATGTTACTTACTGGTTTTGGTTCGTCAGCAGAGGGTAGGCATTCGCTGACGGTTGTCGGCAGCAGCGCCGTAGCAGCACCGACTATTACAACCCCAAATCCCGCTGCCGGCCCAACTGCCAAGACACCGATCCGCCCTGCACGACGCCCATCACCTCGCGGCCGAGCTGGCGGTCGATGACCGGCCGCCACGGAACAAGGGTAAACTCATGGGATTGCTCGACCACGGCGAACTTGCCGCTCGATAGCTGCACGGTGCCGGTAAACTTGCCGCTGACGTTCTCGCCGTCCGTGGCGGCGCGGAACGGCAGGCCCTTCCTTTCGGCCATCTCCGCGCCGACGCGGGCGACCTCGCGCTCGCGCAGGGTAGCGAGAAGGCTGCGCCGATAGAAGATGCGGCCATTCCGCGCTCGGGTGGCGTCGCCCTGTTCAATGTGATGCTCGCGCCGCTGGTCCATGGCCTCGCGCACCTGCTGGCCGAAACCGGACGGGGCAAGGTCAGTCGTCTCGCCATGGACCAATCGCCGGTCTAGCCATGTCGCGCCATCCGATCCGATCTGCTTGCCTAGATCGACCGGGGAAAGGACACGAACGCTGGCCTGCCGGTCGCGGCCGGCGTCATAGGTGGCGGCGCGGCTGACCAGATCATCGGGGATGCGCCATTGGTCGGCGTCGATCCGCTCGACGATCCCGGCCCGGCGCAGCGCCTCCAGCCGGCGCACATGGGCATCGACATAGCCCTCATAGTCGCCGCCCGGAACGCGGCCCTCGAATTTCGCCTGCTCCAGATGTCGGCTCGGCCGATAGATGCCGTCCTCGGCAATGGCGGTGATGGTGCGGTCGGACGGCCGGGCCGTCGCCTCGGCCGGGCCGATCTGGATGACGCTGCCCATGCGGGCATCCTCCAGCCTTTCGGGCGCGATGCCCGCGATGTGGTGCGTCCGCCCGTCGATCCCGTCCACCACAATGGTCAGGTCTTCACCCAGCTCGTCGGACAGATGCTTGTCCACGACGCGGCCGACAATGGGCGTCTCGGGCGCTCCGTCATGGATTTGGAAACTCATGGGATCGCGTTCTCCGCCTTGCCGGCCGAGCGCCTTCTGCATGGTGCGGATAATGTCGCCGCGCTCGCCCAACTCACGCAGGGCCGGCTCCATGTCCTTGCTCAATTCCCAAACGCCGGGCGCGTGCTCGGCCGCCAGCCCCATCTTCTCCAGCTTGCCGAGACGGCGCAGGCGCAGCGTCCGCTCGAACTGCCGCCTCGGCTCTGCCGGTTCATGGCGCAGGTCGAGGAAACGGGCGTCGGATTCCTCGACCATGGCGCGGTCGATCCGGGTGAAGCGGTCTTGGTCGATTTCGGCCGACAGCTTGCGGGTCTGCTCGATCTCGGTCACGGGACCGAGTTCCAGACTGGCAAGCTCGCTGGCGCGCTCGCGCAGGCCGGCCGAAAGATAGTCGCCGTTTATGACCAGATCCCCGCCGGTATCGTCGCGGCCGTTGACGACGATATGCACATGGGGATGGCCGGTGTTGTAGTGATTGACGGCAACCCAATCGAGTTTCGTGCCAAGGTCCACTTCCACCTGCTTCATGAAATCGCGGGTGTAGGCCGAGAGGTCCGACAGCTCCGCGCCGTCCTCGGGCGAGACGATGAATCGGAATTGATGGCGGTCGTCCTTGCCGCGATCAAGGAAGGCGTCGCCATCGGCGCGGTCCTCGGTCGCCGAATAGAGCCGGCCACGCTCGCCATCGCGTGACGTGCCGTCGCGCTGGACATAGCGCAGATGCGCGCGGGCGCGTCCGCCCTTCAACGCTGCCCGGACGCTGCGCTGCTTGACGATCACGCGGCGGCTGCCGGGCTGGCGATGATGCCATTGGCCGGAGATGTTGCGTGCGCGCACGAAACTCGCGCCCCGGCCGCGCTTCACGCCCTTGCCGCTGGCGACCACGGCACGGGACCGCCCCGGCGATGACGGGCGGGCGGATGACGGCATGGAAGGATCGCGGGAGGCTGCCGCCTGATGCTGCCGGGTGATCTTCTTGACCTGCGTGAAAAAGCTCTTGGTCTTGCCGGCCTTCGGCGTGTCGG
>Ga0182749_1002642_pt1 | contig 12979 bp, 10 predicted proteins | sample eDN3rd37CKraftMG_FD_128875 | JGI IMG/M metagenome (GOLD analysis project Ga0182749, IMG submission 128875) | Enriched Miracle-Growth compost microbial communities from Emeryville, California, USA - eDNA 3rd pass 37_C Kraft MG (version 2) (version 2) ...
CGGCGGGTCGGACAAGAGAATCGCCGTGCTAAGCCAGCCGCAATGCGTTCAAAGATCGTGGTTCCGATGTGATGACGTTGGTCGTCGAACGGGAGTGTATCAGCGGCGATGAGCGATGGGAGCCAAATTCAGCTGGTTTACAAGCATTGCCGCGCGTGTACGGTTCGGCAGATGCAGTTTTTGCAGGACTGCCGTCACGTGCCGTTTTACCGTGTTCAGGGAACACTGTAGCTCCTCGGAAATCTCCAGGTTGCTTTTGCCGGCTCCCACAAGAATGAGCACTTCGCGTTGCCGCGGGCTCAGGCTTTCGATGTCGGGCTGTGATTGGTAGGTGTGCTGTGGCTCGGCAAACTGGCCCATGAATGCGCTGGACACCGCGTTTTGCATCAGAGCCGGGTTCAGCGTCACCGGCATTTGCAAATCACGGTCGCGATGTCCTTCGCGCATCCAGGCCGTGATATCGACGTGCATGAGCACCGCGCCACTGCCGACTTCCGGGCTGACCGGAACGCCAAGAACAGTGAACCAATGCTGCGCTTTTTCAGATTGGTATGAAATGACGAACGAGGTGAGGGAGCGCTTGCGTTTCAGGAGCGCTTCGATGTCGGACCGGTTGGCATCGTTATCGCAATGGTCAAAATAGGAACCGCCGACCGAATAGCGATTCACCACAGGATTGCCGCCTCGGGCCGCCGGCTGTCCGTGCGCCTGGACGCCGGTGATCGTACCGCGGCTGTCGATGAGCACTACGTAAACCGGTGGTTCGCGCAGATCTGAATTTTTAGAGTTCATCGGTGATCCCAGTGCCGTGTTTGCCGGAGGTATGTCGGTATACCCGTAAGATGCCGGAGACTAGCACGTGCGTGCCGCGTACTCGTGCTTTCGAGTGAGGCTTAGCCAAGTTGTGGCTTCAGCGCCAGACTGCGGGTGGCAGTGAGGCTGTGCATCGTAGGTGACGGTGAATTGCTTTTCAAAAGAACGGAACGGAGTGGGGGGAGTGGAAACGCCGCTCTATTCGAGAGTGCGGCCGAGGACGCAACTATCCTCAAAAAAGCCCGTAAACAGTGGCTGGGATGCCAGGATTCGAACCTGGGAATGGCGGAATCAAAATCCGCTGCCTTACCACTTGGCTACATCCCACCAATACCGTTGGAAAAACCGGTGCCGACGCCCCGGCGGACCGGCACCATAATCAGTCGGCAATGAGCCTGCAATGGCGCGTGGCAATGCGCCCACGCGACTCTGTGGAACGCCACCGCCGCATCGCTCGGGCTGGGTTGCTGAGCCGCCTTTTGGGGCTAATCGTTGCCTTCAAATCAAGCGCTTGCAGGGCCTCGAACAGATCGCTATAACGCGCCTTCTCTCCGGCGCCTCGCCATTGCGCGCCCGGGAGGAAAGCCTAAATTCAGGCTGTCGGTCGGGCGGAGCGTAGCGCAGCCTGGTAGCGCACTTGCTTCGGGAGCAAGGGGTCGGAGGTTCGAATCCTCTCGCTCCGACCAACTCTTTCAAATGTTAGCCTTAGGCTTACCCGATCTCTCTTACTATGCCGTTTGCGCGCCGCGATCGAAGCCCAGACGTGCTCGATGCTTCCTGATTAGCCGTACGTAATTGAAGGCAGCGGAGTAATCTCCGCCGCCCCGCGAACTTCTTATTTATCCGGAAAAACGATGCCTTTTTCCTTCGTATCAAGGACGAAGGTGGCCATCAGCTGTGCGGGTTCGGTCGAGCTGGCGTTGGCGCTCACCTCGTGATGGTCGCCGGGCTTTTCCGTCCAGCCTTCTCCGGCCTTGTAAATCCGTTCCGGTTCATCATTGACCTTGCTGCGGATTTCGCCCTTCAGCACCCTGGCGTAGATGAATGCCGAAGCCGGATGCCGGTGCGATGGGCTTGAACCGCCGGGGCCATAGTCTACAAGGACGACGCGCATGCTTTTGCCCGGTACGTTGGGCAACACGTGATCGAATACGAGCGAGACTTTTACTTTTTCATCCTTCATATCCTGGGCCATGGCGCCCGACGTAAAAAGCGACGCGGCCAGAGCAAGGATCAGGACTGTCTTGTTCATGGTTCTCTCCTTTCGTCAGTGATCTTCAGGTTGCGGCAATCCAATCGGCGAAGCGGGTGGCTCCGGAAATGCATGCATCGGCAGGGGCGAGACCGTCCTTATCAAGCAAAGCCCCGAAGTATTTCGCTTTGGTATCGGGAATGACTTTGCGCGGATCGCCTTTGGCGGACAGAAAGTTTTGAATGAACTTGGCCATGCTCATTGCTTCCGGGCCCGCGATTTCGATCACGCCATTCTTCGGAGGCTCGATGGCGATATCGGCGAGAGCGGTAACGACGTCGTTGGCCGCAAGCGGCTGGAACGGTGCCGTCGGGAGATACACCGCCTCGCCCTCCGTGCTGCCGTCGGCAATCGCGCCGAGAAATTCGAAGAACTGCGTAGCGCGAAGGATCGTATAGGGAATGCCGCCGGTTTCGATGAGCTGTTCCTGCATATGCTTGGCGCGCAGATAGCCGCTATCGGGAATGCGATCGGCGCCGACGACGGAAAGCGCGATGTAGTGTGAAACGCCGGCACCCTTGGCCGCCGCGAGCAGGTGGGTCGTCGAATTGCGGAAAAAGGCCATGACGTCGTCGTCAGCGAACGATGGAGAATTCGTGACGTCGATCAGCATGTCGGCGCCAGCCAAGGCTTCGGAAAGACCCGTGCCTTTGACGCTGTCGACTCCGGTCGATGGCGACGCCGCGTACACGTCGTGACCTTTAGCCTTGAGTATGCCTCCGAGCTTGCGGCCGATGAGGCCAGTGCCACCCATGATGACAATTTTCATCTTCCGTCTCCTGGTGCGATGCGGCTGATGTGCGCCGTGATTGATGGGCTAGTCGTAAACTGCGTGACCTCAGACCGCGCCAGCGGAATTGCTGCGATTGAAGAGGGATTGCGGCTTCATCGCGCTCGCCGCCGCCAATCCGTTGGAGTTTCGCCCGTGAGGCGCCGAAATGCCGCCGCGAAGGCAGTTTGAGAGCCATAACCAAGTTCCGCAGCGATGAATACGATCGGCATGGAGCGGTCGCGTAACATTGCCTTCGCCCGCTCCAGCCGGTTCTGCCGCAGCCAGGTATGCGGCGGGAGCCCGGTGCTCTCCTTGAATGCCCGGCAAAAATGAAAGCGCGAGACGCCCGCATCCGATGCAAGCGCTGCAAGCGAAATGTCCGTGTCGCTGTCCGAACGAAGCCGTTCCATCGCGCGCCGCAGCGCCGTCGGAGAAAGGCCTCCGGATGGTGGTTGATAGTTTGTTAGTGTTCCGGTGTGTGATGCCAAAAGACGCGTTGCGATCAGTTCGGTCAGCTGCTGGCGGAACAATGTGTCGAGCGCCGCGCCACCATCAAGTGCATCCGTCGCCATCGTCAGCAAGCGGGATATTGTCGGATCCGGATGACCTGTTCGCTCGAGAAGATCGTTCGCCGCCGTTTTGCCTGCCTCGGCAGCGATCCGTTCCATTGTTGTCTGCGATAGATACAGCTGCAGGACATCGATCTTGCCGTCAATGTCCCAGCGAGCGCTCGATCCAGCCGGAATGATTGTCACGACACCCGGCCGCGCCGTGCCTGATGCAAGGGCCCGCCCGGACCGCCGCTCTAAGCGCTGCATCGTATCTATGTAAGTCATGATGACGTGATCCGACATCGGCTCGACCACATCATGCAAAGCCCCGTGTTGCCAGCGTGCGATCAGGGCTTGCGACGGGTCAATCCCGCCTGCGATCTGCAGTGGTGGCGTGTTCAGCACGCGAGCCATTTCGCGATCAGCGGGGCGGAGCTCTTTGGGATCGTTGATCGGCTTCAGCCTCTCGGTTGCAGTGCCCATCCGCGAGGATAGCCGCGCTTCCTCGTTGGATCTGCCTGTCTGGATATCTGGACGGCCAACCATGCTGCTACATCACGTTTCGCGCTTGCGATTGCGGCTCGATGCGCGTTTGGAATATTGGCTTTCCGCCTGATCCTCGATCCATTGTTCCACGTCGATGAAGAAGTTCGGCGGGGCTTTCCGATCGATGGCCGCGGCGACGTCCGCGAGTGTGTGGGCCGATAACTCAGCGCGCATCGCTTTTTCGACCTTCAGCATGACAGCGTGAACGGAGCACGTTCCGCATGTTGCCCATTGCGGCGGACACCCTTCAAAAACGGCGCATTTGCCTCTGATCTCCTGACAGTCGAACAAGGGCTTTTTACCCTCGACGGCATCGACGATATCGAGGAACGTTATTTTTGCGGGCTCGCGCGCCAGACTATAACCGCCGGCGACGCCTTCAGCTGCGGTGACGAGCTGAGCCTTTTCGAGTTTGGGAAAAATCTTGGCGACGAAGCTCGGCGAGATTCCTTGCAGGGTCGCCAGCTCGCGGCTCGATAGCGGCTGACCCTCTCGCCCTACAAGCCACAACAGACAGTGGATCGCGTATTCGACGCTCGCGCCAAGATGTGCCATAACTCGGATTATATTAGTCCGAGTTATAGATTGCAACAGCCTCCAACCCGCTAACGGCCGCTACGCTTCAATCACTCAGGAATGTTTGGCTCGACGAGCTTGGCGAGCTGCGCAAGCGATTGTTGCCAGCCGAGATAGCAGGCTTCGACCGGAATTGCCGCGGGGATCCCTGATTGCTCGATGTTGATTTCCGTGCCGACCGAAACCGGTTTCAGAGCAACGGTGACGTGCATGCTGCCAGGCAAATTGGGATCGTCGAAACGATCCGTGTACCGGATAAGTTCGTGCGGGACGAGTTCGAGATACTCGCCGCCAAAGGAATGCGCGTTTTCCGTCGTGAAGTTTTTGAATGCCATTTTGAATGTGCCGCCGACCTTCGCCTCCATATGGTGGACCTTGCAGGTAAAGCCGTTCGGAGGCAGCCATTTGGCCAAGGCTTCGGCATCGAGAAAGGCGCGGTAGACCTTTTCGGGCTTGGTGGCGAGGACGCGATGCAGCCGGACGGTGTTGATCTGTTCGGCGCTTGTCTCGTGAGTTTGCGGCTGCTTGGACATCATGTGCTCCGTCTTTGTTCGGCGATGAGGGAGGATCGTCTTACGAGCGTCCCGCTCTACATCTTCAAGACGTTGGAAGCCGGCCGTACCCGACGCGCGATCGGAAAGTTTTTGGGCATCGCGTTTATGCGACGTTGGCCGACGGTTCAAAACCGCGCGGTATGCCCAAGCGGATTTTTATGGCGGATTTCACCGCGCTTCGAACGTTCGATGGGAAATCTGGAGCATTTGGCTCCGCGGGTAGGATTCGAACCTACGACCATCCGATTAACAGTCGGACGCTCTACCACTGAGCTACCGCGGAATGCCGTGCAATAATGCCGGAGAGCGCTCCGCATAGCAGAACACGTCGGCGCTGGCGAGGCCTCTTTGTCTTTTTTCTTCGTAGCCGGGCCCCGGCGCGCAAACTCATTGCATTTCAACGAGGATACCGCAACTGCGGCGCCCGGTCTCGCGTCGCTGTTCGAAGGCTATTTCGGGGAATTCGGAAAAGGGGTTTACAATAGTTGGAGGCCACGCCCGGAATTGAACCGGGGTACGCGGATTTGCAGTCCGCTGCGTCACCACTCCGCCACGTGGCCTCAACGCTTCGCTTACGGATTGACCGCTAGCGCTTCATAACGACGGTAGATCGTTTTGCTAATGCGACGGCCGTCTAACATGGAGGCGCAGCACCTTACAAGCTGTTATGACCAGCGATGTTGCCGTCCGTTCCATGCGACGGGTTTGCTGTCGCGTTATCCACGCCGCTCGCGTATAGGGAAGCGAAACACCGGTCACGAGAACTGCTCCCGGTCCGGCCGACAGCACAAACCGATATGCGGAGACGAGCGATGGCGGACGCCGCTTTGCAACGCAAGAACATGGTCGAGAGCCAGGTTCGTCCCAGCGACGTGACGGATCGGCGCATTACCGCGGCTATGACAACAATTCCCCGCGAAGCCTTTTTGCCCGAGCGACTGGCGAAATTTGCGTATAGCGACGAGACCCTGACGATTGGGCCGGGGCGCGTGATGTTGCCGCCATCGACGCTCGCCAAGCTTGTGCAACTTGCCGACATCAATTCCGGGGACAAGGCGCTCGTCATTGGAGGAAGTTGCGGTTATGCGGCGGCGATCGCGGCGCAGCTTGCCGGGCAGGTCGTCGCGCTGCTCCCGGACGATGCCGCTGCTACCGCGCTTTCAGATACTTGCGTTTCGCTTGGCATCGCCAACGTGTCCGCGGTGAGCGGTCGTTTGTCGGAGGGGTGGCAGGCGGCCGCACCTTATGGCGTGATTATCATTGAGGGTGGCGTTGAATCCGTCCCCGAACGGATCGCGTCCCAACTTGCAGAAGGTGGCCGGCTCGTTGCCATCGAGGTCGAACGCGGGCTTGGACATGCTTTTCTGCTGCACAAAAACGCGAATCTTCTCGCCCGGCGCGAAGCCTTCCAGGCGGCGGCTCCTCTGTTGCCGGGCTTCGAAGCGCCGAAACCGGCCTTCGTTTTCTGAACTTTTCAAGATCGTTATTCTTGCTCATCCGTTGGTTCCCTCCGGGGGAGAAGAAACGGATGCATGCCCGTTCGGCCGCAAACGAAATAAGCCAATTGACAGGTGTTTACCCGTCTTTCATGGGCCAAAGAGTGTGTTTCCGGCCACGCTGATTAGGGAATTGCTAACGGATGCTCGACGGACAGGAGTGCCGTCCCAAGTTATTCGTTAGGTTATCGACTGGGGAATCGAGTCGACGGGTGTATCAGGACCCGAATCGGGTACAGACGCATCTGAGTTGGGGGTTCGCTCGGCGTTTTCGGTTACGAGCGGCAAAACAGGTTCACACCATTGGCGAAGACAGCGGTATCTCAACCGACACGGGTATTTGTGGCGCCTGCACCGCGTTGTGCGGTTTCGGCGTTGCTGGCATTGGCGGGCATTTTCGTGGCCCCCGCGCCTTCTTTCGCGGAGACGCTGATTGATGCGTTATCTGCTGCCTATCAGTATAGCCCGACTTTGGACGCGGAGCGGGCGCGACAAAGAGCTCGCGATGAGGATATCGCACGTGCCAATTCCGGTTATCGTCCTGACATCAACGCCTCTGCGAGCGTAGGCCGCGAGACCAGTTGGTCGAAATCGCCGATCCGGGGAAACAGTGACTTCGAAAACTCGGCGTTCGGTCATACCTTGAATTCGCCGCGCGGGTATTCTTTCGATGCCGTCCAGCCGATCTTCACGGGCTTTCAAGTCACGAACGCAGTAAACGCTGCAGAAGCGACAGACAGGGCCGGACGGGAAACCTTGCGGCAAACTGAGCAGCAGGTGTTGCTCGACGCTGTGACGGCCTATGGCGACGTCGTTCGCGATCAGGCGATTGTGAAGTTGAACGAAAACAACTTGAAGTTTCTCGATGCCGAACTGAAGGCTACGCAGGATCGTTTTAACGTCGGCGAAGTGACGAAGACGGACGTGGCACAGGCCGAGGCGCGGCGCGCTCTTGGACAATCGGACCTCGATCTGGCTCGCGCCAATCTAAAATCCAGTCGCGCTATTTTCGAGCAGGTCATTGGCCATGCACCAACGCATCTCGTCGAACCGAACCCCAATACCAAGCTTGTCCCCCGCACCGTGACGGATGCGATCGGGATCGGTACCAAGGAAAATCCGCAAGTCGTTCAAGCTCTCTACAACGAGCAGGCAGCGCGATTCGACGTTGACAAGATTCGCGGCCAATTGCTTCCTCAGGCACAGATCGAGGCCAATTGGTCAGACACTTTCGATCCGCAGGATCTCATCGATCGGACCAGCGCCGCGTCGATTGTCGGTCGCGTCAACGTGCCGATCTATCCGCAGGGCGGCGAGGTTTATGCTCAAATCCGTCAAGCGAAGCATACACACGTCTCGACGTTGCAACAGATTGAGGAGGCTCGATCGCTGACGCAGTCGCAGGTCGTGCAGGCTTGGTCGCAGCTGCAAGGCTTCAAAGCGCAAGCAGAATCCGACCGCGCCTCGATCACGGCAAACACGACAGCGCTCGAAGGTGTCAAGGAAGAAGAGCGCGTCGGCCAGCGCACTTTGCTAGACGTCTTGAACGCGCAGCAGGAGCTTCTTCAGTCGCAGGTTAACCTTGAGACGACGAAGCGCAATATCTTGGTCGCGTCCTATACGCTGGTCTCGGCCATCGGGCGGTTGAGCGTATCGGAAGTCGGTGCGGCTACGCAGGTCTACCACCCCGAGGTGCACTACCAGGATGTGCGCAGCAAGTGGTTCGGCATCGACATTACGCATGGCGATGGCCGCCGCGAGCACGTCAACGTCCGAGACGGCGGCGCTATGAAGTAACGGTAACATCGCGCATTGCGCGTTGTTTCTCCGAGCTTTTTTGATGCTTTTTGGGACGCGTTGGCGCGAAAGTACCCTCCTGCTGCCACGAGAGTGCCGTGCTCCGGGGATAACTGGTGCTTGGATCGTTGCCGGTCTTTGTGCAACCTGCCACCATATTTGCTATCGGAGGCAGACCAGCCGATCTGGGTAGGCGCCGGGTATAGCCGGACAGCTTGCGAAATCTCCGGTCCCCTGAAGACGGGCATCGCCATCGCGAGAAGGTACGAGTATGTCGAGATTTGAGCCTGACGTAGAACCGAGCATGGAGGAGATCCTTGCCTCGATCCGCAAAATTATCGCGGAGGATACGTCAGGTTCGAGGACTGTGCCGCCCATACGGCCAGCCTCACCTTCACCTTCGCCTTCATTACAGACGCCGCGCGGGGCTACCAACGCGATACCCGCGGCCGCTCCGCAGCGCGGTTTCATGTCGCGCGAGGCGTTTCTGCGCTCATCGGCGCCCGCTGCGCAGGAGACGTCGAACCAGCAACGCTATTTCACTCCCGCTTCGCCAGCAGAGCCTAAGCTTGGCGCGAACCCCGATACTGAGGCTGAGAACTCGCGGCCATCTATCGAAGCCGAAAAAGTCGTCGTGGCTCCAGCCGCTGCAACGCCTGCCATCGAACCGGCAAAGCCGCCAAACGAGGCATCGGAAAAACCGGGGCGCGGTGACCATGAAGCCGTCGAGACCAAAGTCGCCGACGAAGCCGAAAGAAGACTTCGGCCTTCAACTCCCGCCGAGACGAAATCGGAGACAGCGGCACAAACTGTCGATGCGCAGCTTGTCGAGCTTGTCGAAGCAGATCTGAAGGCGTTGCACGACGCCAAAAAAAGCGATCTGGCGGAGCCGGAGACCGAAAACAAATCCGAAATCGCGAGCGTCAGCGTTGAGCGCGCTGTTCCGAACGAGGATATGGCGCAGAAACAGCCATCGGAGCCGGTGGCTGAACCTTCCTCCATATCGACGGCTGCGGTTGAGCCGATATCACCGTTGGCCGAAGAGCCTGCGAAAAAGGCCGAAAGCCAGGATAACAGCGATCCGTTCGCTTTCGATCTCGGTCCATCTCCATTTCAGCCGCGCGCGACGGAACATCCGGCGGAACGGCATATTTCGATTGATCCAGATCCGGGCTACATGCGCTCATCCGGATCGTCGAGAAATGACGCGCCGGCATATGGCCAACGTGACACTCATAAGATCAACGGCTCGCCAGTTTCGGGACGTCCACAGCCGACGGCTCCTCCGCCGAAAAGCGACGTGCCAGCTGCCGCGCCTGCCTCAGGTCCGAGCCAAAGCCCGGCACGTCCTACGTTCGCCGTGCCCAGCGTCTCAGCCACGCTCGGTCCGCACCGGCGGCTGGAGCCTCTATCGGACGCCTTCAAGCCAGAGATTGCCGACCACCGCAGCAAGCCAGAGGTTGCTCCCGTCAATCCGTTCCCGAGCCGCGATTTCGGGCTCAGCTCCGAAAAACCAAGCCCGGCCGAACCGAGCCCTGCTCAGCCCGACGCAGTGCTGAAGCCTTCTTTACAGCTTCCTTCCGCGTTGCCCGCGCTGCTGGACACGACCGCAAATCCTGCCGGCGATGGCGATCGAGCGATGGAAGACGCCGTGGCCGATCTTTTGAGGCCGTTGCTCAAGACATGGCTCGCCGAAAATATGCCGAGGATCCTCGAGCGGGCGTTGCAGCGGGAAATGACCGAGAGCTTGTTCCCAGGTGAGAAGAACTCTCGCGACTAGAGATCTGATCCGAAATGCAAACTCGACATGAAGGCGGGGGCTTCCCCGCCTTTTGTGTATTCGCAGCAATTTTTTCTTGGTCGTGACTTCTGCCACACGGTTGCCTAGACTGCGTCTTAGCAACTTGTCTCAGGCGAGCGCAGCCAACTCACACCTCCGGGTGAAGCGGGGGCCTCGCGACGTCGCTGGGGGGCAAAGCTGCGGTCTAGAAATGCAGCGAACACTTTCCTGAATCGACGAACCGGAAGGGCAACGGGGTGCCGACGGGGTTCTGCGAATTAGTTCTTGTACGCAGAGAGGAAGCGTCATGACGATGATGAATGGAGCGAAACACGACGTCGAAGATATTCTTGCATCGATCCGGACAAGCATTGCCGATCGGTCGCCGGGATATGACGTGGATAGGCGGGAGGCTCGCGTGGCGACACTGAGAGGCCGTGGCAATATCGCCGAAGAGGCGCTGGAATTCGAACTGCCGGCCATATTTAAAGCGGCATCATCGCAACCGGCGCCCGAGCGGCCCAATTTGCTCGGACGACTGAGCGAAGCGCTGGGAACGAATGCGCAGCACGCGCAGCAGAGCGACTGGGGCCGCGGATCGCGGACGGTCATTCCCTTCGAGCCTGCCCATGGCCGCATGATCGAGCCGCCTCCGATGGCCCGCGATAACGGCCGCGACCAGCGCGCCGCCGCTCCGGCACCGGACAGCAACAATAATGACGTACATAGGGTCATGCCGTCTTTCTTCGATACGCGCATGAGCCGGATGAGTTCGATGGCCGCGAAGCCGACGCCGGTCGAGCCGCGTGCATCCGAGCCGGCGCCAAAACCAACGATGGCCGAGCCGCCGCGGCTTCCGGAAGGTCCGGTGGCGGCGAGAACCGGCGGTGTGGAAGATGCCGCGGCCCAGCTTCTGCGCCCGATCCTGCGGCAGTGGCTGACTGAAAATATGCCGAAAATCGTCGAGAAGGCGCTGAGAGACGAAACGGGCAGGGGGTAAGTTCGGGCTGCCGGGAGGCGTCGCCCGACTCCGTCGAATGGGGGTGTCAAGGTTGACAGCGAACGAATGTCAGCCTTACGACCGAGGTCGAACAACCGCGGTTGGAAACGACGCCCCCTCAGATGCTTGAAAAAACGTTTCGCCCGGCCGAAATCGAGCCGCGCATCAATTCCGAATGGGACAAAGCCGAGGCCTTCAAAGCGGGCCGCTCCGTCTCCGGAGGAAAGAACGCTCCCTATTCGATCGTGATCCCGCCTCCGAATGTGACGGGATCGCTCCATATGGGGCACGCTCTCAACAACACGCTGCAGGACATTCTCGTGCGCTTCGAGCGCATGCGAGGTCGCGACGTGCTTTGGCAACCCGGCACGGACCACGCCGGCATCGCCACGCAAATGGTCGTCGAGCGTCAGCTCGCCGCAAATAAGGAGCCGTCGCGCCGCGAACTCGGGCGCGAGGAGTTTCTGAAGCGCGTCTGGAAGTGGAAGGAAGAGTCGGGCGGCACCATCGTCAATCAGTTGAAGCGGCTCGGCGCCTCGTGCGACTGGAGCCGCGAACGCTTCACGATGGACGCGGGCTTGTCGAAGGCCGTCGTGAAGGTCTTCGTGCAGCTCTACAACGAGGGGCTGATCTACAAGGATAAGCGCCTCGTCAACTGGGATCCGAAATTCCAGACAGCGATTTCGGACCTCGAAGTCGTGCAGGTCGAGTCGCGCGGAAAATTCTCGTGGTCGAAGGACAGCGGCGAGCCGTTCGACGCGGCGGCGTTGGCGAAGGTGCTCGCGAAAGATCCGAGCGGGCACATGTACCATTTCCGCTATCCGCTCGCGAAGAAAGTTCCGGGTTACGACAAGGACTACATCGTCGTCGCGACGACGCGGCCCGAGACGATGCTCGGCGACACCGGCGTCGCGGTGCATCCCGAGGACGAGCGCTACGCGGCCCTGATCAAGGCAGGCGCCAAGGTGAAGCTGCCGCTTGTCGGCCGCGAGATTCCGATCGTCGCCGATGAATATTCCGACCCTGAGAAGGGCACAGGCGCGGTGAAGATCACGCCCGCGCATGACTTCAACGACTTCGAAGTCGGCAAGCGGCACGGGCTGCCCATGATCAACGTGTTGAACGCATTCGGCAAGCTGAGCGAATATCAGTATACGGTTCCGTCGACTCACCCGTGGTACAGCGGGCCTCCGCACGAAGAACTTCCCGACGGATATGTCGGGCTAGATAGGTTCGAGGCGAGAAAGCGTATCGTCTCTGATATTGAAGCGCTTGGGCTCCTGGAGAAGATAGAGCCAACAACGCATACTGTTCCACACGGTGACCGCTCAGGCGTCGTCGTCGAGCCGTGGCTGACGGATCAATGGTACGTCAACGCCGGCGAACTGGCGAAGCCGGCGATAGCCGCGGTCGAGAACGGCAAAACGGTCTTTGTTCCGAAGAATTGGGAAAAGACCTACTTCGAGTGGATGCGGAACATCCAGCCGTGGTGCATTTCGCGCCAGCTCTGGTGGGGGCATCAGATTCCGGCTTGGTACGGGCCGAAAAAGCTAGGGTCGAAACTGGAGTTCAATTTTCCATACGGCGACCGCGATTTGTTTATCGCGCATTCGGAAGCGGATGCAATGCGAGCTGCACAAGAGCACTATGGGACGCCTGTAGTGCTTGCGAGCGATCAAACAGAGGCACTTAATCTTTTTGGCGAGAAGAGAGTTCCGATTTATCGGGATTCTGACGTGCTCGACACATGGTTCTCGTCGGCACTGTGGCCATTCTCGACGCTCGGCTGGCCGGACGAAACGCCGGAGCTCGATCGCTATTATCCGACCAGCGTGCTCGTCA
>Ga0182749_1002646_pt1 | contig 12963 bp, 12 predicted proteins | sample eDN3rd37CKraftMG_FD_128875 | JGI IMG/M metagenome (GOLD analysis project Ga0182749, IMG submission 128875) | Enriched Miracle-Growth compost microbial communities from Emeryville, California, USA - eDNA 3rd pass 37_C Kraft MG (version 2) (version 2) ...
CTCTCGAGTCCGGCCCGGCGACCCTCGCGCAGCTCGTCTCGAGCACCCACCTGGCCCGTCCGACGGTCCACCGGCTGGCCGTCGCCCTCGAGCACCTGCGCTTCGTCGCGCGCGACATGCAGGGCCGGTTCGTCCTCGGCCCTCGTCTCAACGAGCTCGCCACCGCGGCAGGTGAGGACCGCCTGCTGGCGGCCGCGAACCCGGTGCTCGTCGCGCTGCGCGACCACACCGGCGAGAGCGCCCAGCTGTACCGCCGGCAGGGCGACCAGCGCGTGTGCGTGGCCGCCGCCGAGCGCCCGGTCGGGCTGCGCGACTCGATCCCCGTGGGCGCCACGCTCACGATGCAGGCCGGTTCCGCCGCACAGATCCTGCTCGCCTGGGAGGAGCCCGACCGCCTCCACCGGGGGCTGCACGGCGCGAAGTTCACGGCCACCGTGCTCTCGGGGGTCCGGCGTCGTGGCTGGGCGCAGTCGGTGGGCGAGCGCGAGCTCGGCGTGGCCTCCGTCTCCGCCCCGGTGCGCGGGCCTTCCGGGCGCATCGTCGCCGCGGTCTCGATCTCCGGCCCCGTCGAGCGCCTCAGCCGCCAGCCCGGACGCCTGCACGCCGCCTCCGTGATGGCCGCCGCGAACCGGTTGACCGAGGTCCTGCGCCGCGCCGGGGAGTGACCGGAGCACGAGGTGACGGGCAGCCTGCGCCGGTTTGCCGCCCGGCGCGCTCGTCCGGTAGTGTTCCACGGCGTCACCAGTGACCGGCTCGCCGGGCGCTGAGGACCCTTGGGGTATGGTGTAATTGGCAGCACGAGTGATTCTGGTTCACTTAGTCTAGGTTCGAGTCCTGGTACCCCAGCGCAGTGCTCACGAGCGGCCTCTCGAGGCTGGTCGGCAGCTCGGGAAAGATGCTGTAGAGTACTCACTCGGAAGTCGCGGACGAGCTGGTGACAGACGTCCTCGAAGTTCCTCAGGCCCCCATCGTCTAGCGGCCTAGGACGCCGCCCTCTCACGGCGGTAACAGGGGTTCAAATCCCCTTGGGGGTACCACGCGCAAGGCCCGGTCCTCGGACCGGGCCTTCGTCGCGCTCGGCCCCTGTGGTGGCCCGCCACCTGGGGTGACACGCTGGAGAGATGCCAGCTCCCGACCAGTACGAGCTTCCGCCCGGCGTCACCCCTGCGAGCAAGGAGCAGCGCGCGGCGTCCTTCGGCAGCGCAGCGAGCTCCTACGCCCGGTTCCGGCCCTCCTACCCCGCCGCGGCCGTCGAGTGGCTCGTGGACGACGGCGCCCGCACCGTCCTCGACCTGGGGGCCGGCACCGGGAAGCTCACGCGCCTGCTCGTGCGGGAGGGGCGCGAGGTGATCGCCGTCGAGCCTTCTGACGGGATGCGCGCCGAGCTGCACCGCGTCGTCCCGGAAGCGCGCGCCCTGGCAGGGGCGGCCGACGCGATCCCCCTGCCCGGCTCCTCGGTCGACGCCGTCGTCGTCGCGCAGGCCTGGCACTGGTTCGACCCCACGAGCGCGAGCCACGAGATCGCCCGGGTGCTGCGCCCCGGCGGCAGCCTGGGCGTGATGTGGAACGTGCGGGACGACTCGGTCCCGTGGATGGCCGAGTTCTCCCGGATCATCCACGCCGGCGAGACGCTCACCCAGATCCACGGCGAGCCCCGGCTCACCGACGAGTTCGGTCCGTGCAGCCACGCCGCGTTCCCCTGGGCCGACCGTGTGCCGCCCGGCGAGCTGCACGCCCTCGCCGCGACTCGGTCGACGCTCATCACCCTCCCCGAGGACGTGCGCGAGAGCCTGCTCGCCCGGGTGGACCGGCTGGTCGCCACCGATCCCGCGCTCGCCGGACGCGCCACGGTCGACGTCCCCTACACCTGTGAGGCCTGGCGGGCCGAGCGCATCGCCTGAGCCACGATCGCCCGCGCCTCGGGAGCCGGGTCGACGCCGTCCTTCCACACTGCGCGCAAGGTGCGCGAGAGGTCCAGCCCCGGCACGGTGAGCGTGTGCACGGTCCCCCGCGCGACGCCGTCGGCGACCGCGAGCGCGGAGACGACGGCGACGGACTGCCCGTGGAGCACCGCGGTGAGCACGGCGGCGGTCGAGCCGAGATAGGGCAGGTGGGCGGGCAGCGTCGCGCCCGCCGCGGCGAGCGCCGTCTCGAAGGTCTCGCGCGTGCCCGAGCCCGGTTCGCGCAGCACCAGGCGTGAGCCCAGCAGCGTGTCGAGGTCGACGGTGGTGCGACGACGCCAGGGGTGGTCGGCACCCACGACCACGACCAGCGCGTCGCGCGCGAAGGTGCGCGAGCGCAGCCCACGCCGGACGGTCGGGCTCTCGACGAAGCCGACGTGCACGTCCTCCTCGAGGACGAGCTCCATGACCTCCCGGGAGTTGCGCACCACGAGCTCGACGTCGGGCGCCGTGCGGCCGCGGCCGTCGTCGGGCCCGAGCGGCCGCGCCGCCAGCCAGCGGGGGGCGAGGTGCTCCGCGATCGTCATGCTCGCCGCTACGCGCACGCGCACCGTCGAGGGGGCGCGGCGCAGCGCCTCGATCGCGGTCTCGAAGCGGTCGGAGGCGTCGAGCACCTCGCGTGCCCACGCCGCGGTCGCCCGGCCGGTCTCGGTGAGGATCGACCCGCGGGCGGCGCGCACGACGAGGGGCAGGTCGACCGCGCGCTCCAGACGGCGCAGCGCGGCCGAGGCGGTCGGCTGGGTGATGCCGAGCGCGCGGGACGCGGCGCTGATCGAGCCGTGCGAGTCGGTGGCGACGAGCACCTCGAGGGACGCGAGCGTGGTGCGCTCGCGCCGGCGGACGTTCCGGTCCTCACCGGGCTGCTGGTCCCCACCTCTGTCATCCATAGCCTCAGACTATGGGATGCATGGGAATTCGGTCTACCGGCGTGCCCTCGCGACCGGGAGGCTGGAGGCATGCTCCAGATCTCCCGCCTGCGCGACGCCGACGCACCGCGTGCCGCCACTGCCGCCACCGCCGCCGTCGCACGGCTCGCGCCCGGCGTCGCCTGGTGCCTCGCCGTCGCGACGCTGTGCACCGTGCTCCTGAGGCTGCCCGGGGTCCCCGCGGCGCTCGCCTCCCCGATGCTGCTCGCGATCGTGCTGGGCGCGGTCGTCGCCTCGGTGGGCGGGGCCGTGCGCCGCTCCGGCGCCCGCGGTCCGGCCCCGGCCGTGGCTGCCGGACGGACCGCGGCGGGGACGCGCTGGGCCGCGGTCCACCTGCTGCGCGCGGGGGTGGTGCTGCTCGGGCTGCGCCTGAGCGTGCCGGACGTGCTGGCCCTGGGGTGGCGCGGCGTGCTGGTGGCCGGCGGCGCCCTCCTGGTGACCTTCGGGGCGACGCTCGCGATCGGGTGGCGGATGCGCCTGCCGCGCGACACGGTGCTGCTGATCGCCACGAGCTTCTCGGTCTGCGGCGCTGCCGCGGCCTCGACGATGGTGAGCGTCCTGCCGCGCGGTGAGGAGGAGACGGACCAGGAGGTCCGCGAGCGCGACACCGCGCTCGCGACGGCGATCGCGCTCGTGACCGTCCTCGGGCTCGCCTGCGTGCTGGTCGGCCCGTGGGTCGCGCGCGGCCTCGGCATGACCGACGCGCAGGCCGGCCTGTGGATCGGGGCGAGCTTCCCCGAGGTGGCGCACGTGGCGGCCGCTGCGGGCACGGTCTCCGCCGCGGCGCTGGGTGTCGCTACCGTCGCCAAGCTGGCGCGCGTCGCGCTCCTCGCGCCGCTGACCGCCGTCGTCAGCGCGGTGCTGGGCGAGCGGGCGCGGCGCGGCACGCCCCCCGAGGGCGCCCGCTACGGCAGCACTGGCCGGCGCGCCCCGCTCGTCCCGCTGTTCGTACTCGGGTTCCTGGCCTGCGTGGTCGTGCGCAGCACCGGCCTGGTGCCCGGGGCAGTCCTTCACGCGGCGGACGGGACGGCGACGTTCCTGCTGGTCGCCGCCATGTTCGCGATGGGCCTGGGGGTGGACCTGCCGCGGCTCGTGCGGACCTCGCGCCGCCCGCTGCTCCTCGGGCTGGCCGCGACCGGCATCATCACCGTCGTGGCCGGCGTGCTCGTGATGGCCCTCGACTGAGCGGTCCGCCGACGGGGGACCGCATCCAGGCTGGAGAGCAGGCGGCTAGAGCTGGTCGCGCAGGCTCGCGAGGCGGGAGAGCGTCGACGTCTTGCCCAGGATCTCCAGGGACTCGAACAGCGGCGGGGACACCCGGCGGCCGGTCACGGCGACGCGCAGCGGGGTGAAGGCGAACTTGGGCTTGATGCCGAGCCCGTCGACGATGGCCTCGCGCAGTGCGGCCTCGATGGTGGGGGCGTCGAAGGTCTCGAGCGCGTCGAGCCGCTCGACCGCCGCCGCGAGCACGGTGCGTGCGTCCTCGCGCAGCGCAGCGCGCGCGTCCTCCTCGACCACGAGCGCGGCGTCGGACACGAAGAGGAAGCCCAGCATGGCCGGAGCCTCGCCCAGCAGCACCATGCGCTCCTGGACCAGCGGCGCCGCGGCGTCGAGCACGGCGCGCGCGCTCTCGTCGAGGGCCTCGTAGTCACGCTGCTCGACGACGCCGGCGTCGGCCAGGTACGGCACGAGGCGCCTGGTGAAGTCGGCCGTGTCGAGCAGGCGCAGGTGCGAGCCGTTGATCGCCTCGGCCTTCTTCAGGTCGAAGCGGGCCGGGTTGGGGTTGACGTCGTGCACGTCGAAGGCCTCGATCAGCTCGGCGACCGAGAACACGTCGTTGTCCGGCGAGATGGACCAGCCGAGCAGGGAGAGGTAGTTGATGAGCCCCTCGGGCACGAAGCCGTGCTTGCGGTGCAGGAAGAGGTCCGACTCGGGGTCGCGCTTGGACAGCTTCCGGTTGCCCTCCCCCATGACGTAGGGCAGGTGCCCGAACTCGGGGATGCGGTCGGCGACGCCGATCTCGACGAGCGCGCGGTAGAGCACGATCTGACGCGGGGTCGAGGAGAGGAGGTCCTCCCCGCGCAGCACGTGGGTGATCTTCATCAGGGCGTCGTCGACCGGGTTGACGAGCGTGTACAGCGGGTGGCCGCCCGAGCGCACGATGACGAAGTCGGGCACACTGCCAGCCTTGAAGGTGATCTCGCCGCGGACCAGGTCGGTGAAGGTCACGTCCTCGTCCGGCATCCGCAGGCGCAGCGACGGCTCACGGCCCTCGGCGCGGAACGCGGCCTTCTGCTCCTCGGTCAGGTCACGGTCGAAGCCGTCGTAGCCCCACTCCTTGGGGCGTCCCGCGGCGACGTTCCGCGCGGCGATCTCCTCGGCGGTCGAGAAGGACTCGTAGGCGTAGCCGCCCTCGACGAGCCGAGCCACGACGTCGCGGTAGATGTCGAAGCGCTCCGACTGACGGTAGGGCCCGTAGGGGCCGCCCTTCTCCACTCCCTCGTCCCAGTCCAGGCCGAGCCAGCGCATGGCCTCGACGAGCTGCTCGTAGCTCTCCTGGGAGTCGCGCGCCGGGTCGGTGTCCTCGATGCGGAAGACGAAGGTGCCGCCGGTGTGGCGCGCCCACGCCCAGTTGAACAGGGCGGTGCGGACCATCCCCACGTGCGGCGTGCCGGTCGGCGACGGGCAGAAGCGGACACGGACGTCGCTGCCGGTGGCGACCGGCAGCACGGAGGGAACGGTGGGGAGGGTCATGCGGCGATTTTACCCGGGACGGTGGTCTCTCCGGCCGCCCCGAGCAGCCCCTCAGTCGACGCTGCGGCGCACCACCGGGTTGCTGAGCACCCCGATACCCTCGACCTCGCACTCGACGCGGTCCCCCTGGTCGATCACGCCCACCCCGGCGGGGGTGCCGGTCAGGATGACGTCGCCCGGCAGCAGCGTGAAGGCCTCGGAGACGTACGACACGAGGAAGGGCACGTCGAAGACGAGGTCCGCGGTGGTGCCGTCCTGCCGGGGCTCGCCGTTGACGCGGCTGCGCACGGCGGCGTCCTCGAAGTCCAGGTCGGTGACGATCCAGGGGCCGAGCGGGCAGGACGTGTCAAAGCCCTTGGCTCGGGCCCACTGGTCCTCCGCGCGCTGCACGTCGCGCGCCGTGACGTCGTTCGCCACCGTGTAGCCCAGGATGTGGGCCCGGGCGGCCTCGGGGCTGACGTTGCGGGTGAGTCGGCCGATGACGACGGCGAGCTCGGCCTCGTAGCTGATCTCCTGGGAGAAGTCGGGCAGCACGATCGGGTCGTCGGGACCGATCACGGCCGTGTTGGGCTTGAAGAACAGCAGCGGCGAGGTGGGCAGCTCGTCGCCCATCTCGGCGACGTGGGCAGCATAGTTGCGACCCACCGCCACCACCTTCGAGCGCGGGATCACCGGTGCCAGCAGGCGCACCCCGTCGCCGAGCGGGATCCGCTCTCCCGTCGGCTCGACGGGCTGGAAGAGCGGGTCGCCGTTGAGGACGGCGAGCTGCTCGTGACCGGGGTCTCCTTGGACAAAGGCGTAACGGGGCTCGTCACCCGTCGTGAATCTCGCGATGCGCACGGGACCAGCCTACCGAGCGGGCGGAGCGCGGCATCGTCTCGGGTCAGACGCGCGCGACGACCTCGCCGTGCAGCACCGAGAACCAGCCGCTCGGGTGCTGGGCCCAGTCGCGCCAGTCCTGCGCGAGCTGCTCGAGGGCGACGTCGTCAGCCAGGCCCGCGTCCTTGGCCTGGATCGCGAAGTTCGACTCGACGCACCGCTGGGCCCACAGCCCGCCCCACCAGTCCCGCGCGGCCGGCGTGGCGTAGCACCAGGTGCTCGCCGTGGGCACCAGGTCGGCGACGGCGAACCCGGCCTCCTGGAACCACGCGAACAGCCGACGCCCGGCGTCGGCCTCGAACCCGTGCGCCGCGGTGACCTCGTGGTAGAGCAGGTTCCACTCCGTCAGACCGTCGAACTCGGGATACCAGGCCATCGCCGCGTAGTCGGAGTCGCGAGCGGCGACGACTCCGCCCGGCTTTGTCACGCGTCGCATCTCGCGGATGGCGGCGAGCGGGTCCGAGAGGTGCTGGAGGAGCTGGTGCGCGTGCACGATGTCGAAGGACGCGTCCTCGAAGGGGAGCTCGTAGGCGTTCGCGACGAGGTACTCGACCGTCACTCCCTCGGACGCGGAGTGCGCGCGGGCGGAGTCGAGCACCTCCTCGGCGGCGTCCACGCCGACCACGCGGCCCGGCGCGACGAGCCGCGCGAGGTCGGCGGTCAGCGTGCCCGGGCCGCAGCCGACGTCGAGCAACGAGATGCCGGGCGTGAGGTAGCTGCGCAGGTAGTCCGCCGAGTTCGCCACCGTGCGGGCGCGGTGGGAGCGCAGCACCGACTCGTGGTGACCGTGCGTGTACGACTCCGACTCCAGCGCGAGGTCGCTCCCCTGGGCCGCCAGCCCGGAGGCGAGGAGCGCGCGACGTTCCGCAGAGGACCGCGAGTGTGATTCCGCCATGGGGACGACCCTAGCGAAACGGCCGCCTCCTCCGGGCGGCGGGGCACGTCGGTCTCACATGCTGGCCGCGACGGACGGGCAGCGGCCGGCGTGGGCCTACCGTCGTAGGCATGACGCCTCCCACCCGCCACCTCGGTCGTTCCGGTCTCGTCGTCTCCGCCGTCGGGCTCGGCTGCAACAACCTCGGACGCCCCCACACCCCGACGGCGCACCCGCAGGGCGCGGACGCCGTCGTGCACGCGGCCCTCGACGCGGGGATCACCTTCTTCGACACCGCCGACAACTACGGGTCGCACCCTGGCGAGTCGGAGGAGCTGCTGGGGGCCGCGCTCGGCTCGCGCCGCGACGAGGTGGTGGTCGCCACGAAGTTCGGCATGGACCTCGCCGGCGCGAACGGGCCTGACTTCGGGGCGCGCGGCTCGCGCCGGTACCTGGTGCGCGCGGTCGAGGCGTCGCTGCGCCGGCTGCGCACCGACTGGATCGACCTCTACCAGTTCCACACCCCCGACCCCGGGACCCCCGTCGAGGAGACGCTGTCAGCGCTCGACGACCTCGTGCGCGCCGGCAAGGTCCGGTACGTCGGGCACTCGAACCGCGCCGGCTGGCAGATCGCGCAGGCCGAGTACGTCGCGCGCCAGCTCGGCACCACCCGTTTCATCTCCTCCCAGAGCCACTACAACCTGCTCGACCGGCGGGCCGAGCTCGAGGTGGTGCCGGCCGCGGTCGAGCTGGGGCTCGGCGTCCTGCCCTACCTCCCGCTCGCCAACGGCCTGCTCACCGGCAAGTACTCGCGGGGCACGGCCGCGCCCGAGGGTTCTCGGCTGTCGATGGTGCGCCAGCGGCTGCTCACCACGGCGCCGTGGGACGAGCTCGAGGCGCTGGAGACGCTCGCCGCGGAGAACGGGCTGACCATGGTGCAGCTCGCCTTCAGCTGGCTCGCCGTACAGCCGGCGGTGGGCAGCGTGATCGCGGGGGCGACCCGCCCGGAGCAGGTCGAGCAGAACGCTGCGGCAGTGGTGGAGCTGAGCCCCGAGGTGCTCGCGCGGATCGACGAGCTGTTCCCCGCGCCGCGCAAGGTCGCGCTGTTCTGAGGTCTGCCGCTCCGGGTGCTGGGCGCGGGGCCCGCGTCTCCGGGCCGAGGCCTCCGGGCGCGCCAGCGCTTCGCGACGGGGCACCTGTGCGCGGGTGGTGGTGGGCGCGGAGCCTGTGGACAGCGGCCGAGCCGCTGGCAGAGCCCCTAGCGTCGTCGTATCAGCGGGCCGACGGCGGCCCGCCCGACGACGCAGGGGGCAGCTATGGCCAACATCAACGTGTCCTTCCATGACCTGAACACGGCCGCCGACCGGTTGACCACGGGCCGGGACGAGATCCACCAGCAGCTCGCCGCGCTGCAGAGCCAGGTGGCGACCCTCGTCTCCTCGGGCTTCGTCACGGACAAGACCTCCGGGGCGTTCCAGAATGCCTACGACACGTTCACCAAGGGCGCCCGTGACACGATCAGCGGCCTCGACGCGCTCGGCACGTTCTTGCGCAAGACGGCGACGACGCTCGCCGAGGTCGACCAGCAGCTCGCGGCCAAGCTCGCCTGAGGCCGGCCGTGCACGGCGATCTGACCGCGTTGGCCGCGCGGGCCGTGGCGCTGCACCGCCAGGCCGAGGAGTCGCGTGCGACCGCACGCGAGATGCATCGCCGTGCAGGGTCGGCCGACTGGCGGTCCGTCGCGGGCAGCGCCTTCGCGGCGCGGCTCGGTCGGCTCGGCCTCGAGCACCTGCAGGCCGCGGGAGCGCTCGACGAGGCCGCGACCGCGCTCGAGGAGCACGTGCGGGCCGTCGAGCACACCCAGACGCTCATCGCCGCAGCCGAGCGCTGGGTGACGTCGCTCGCCGCCGCGGCGTCGGCGGACGACGGTGTCCTGCCAGGGCTGCTGCGGCATCTGCCCTCCACAGGCTCTCCCGACTGGCTGGACGTGGCGGCGCGGCTGCGGACCCGGGGGTGGTGACGGTGCCGATGCCCGCGGTCGCCCGGACGTTGTCCCCCGAGCTGCACCTGGACCTCGACGACGCCGAGTGGACGGTGCTGCAGGCGGCCCTGCCCCCTGGGCTGCTTCCCGACCTCACCTGGGCCTTCGACCGAGAGGCGGGAGGATCCGGACGGTCCGAGAAGCACGGCGAGCCGAGCTCCGCCGCACCGTCGTCGTGCGCGTCGGACGCCGGCCTCGTCCCGGCGGTCGTCGCGCTCCTGCAGCGGGGCCTCCTCACCGCCCGCCGTGATGACGTCCCCGTGCCCCACAGCAGGCTCCTGGCACTGCTCGCGAGCGCGCACGGTGCGCCGAGGGCCGTGCACGCGCGTGCCGGCGTGGGCAACCTGCGCCGCGAGGCTGTCCTGGCGCTCCTCAGGAACGGCCATGTCATCGAGCTGCGCGCGGACTCACGGGCGAGATTCATGATCGCGACGGGCCCGCTCTCCACCGCGCCGGACCGGCTCGACGCGCTCCTGGCAGGGGCACCGCCCGAGCCGGAGGAGGCACCCGCTCCGCAGGACCGGGCGCGAGGCTCGGCACCGACCTGGGCGGCCCACCCGCCTCGGCACGTGGGACTCCTCGAGAGCCGGATCGTTCTGCGCCCGGACAGTGACGGAGCCGTGGACGACGGGGCACGCGACGAGCTCGGAGGTGCAGGGACGCGAGGGGCCGACGCCGTGCTCGGACCGCTCGCAGCGGGCACCGCAGCCCACCTCTCGGTCCGCTGCGTGGGAACGGCAGGAATCGTGACCCACCACGCGGAGTGGTGCCAGGGACACGACGGACGCTGGCGCGCGGTGACGCTCTCACTGCCCGGGATGCCCGAGGCACGCGCCAAGACCCGGCCCCTCGTCGCCGCGGACCTCGCCGCCCAAGGCCTGCTGACCTTCTCGGCGACGGACCGCGCTCTCATGCATGCCGAGCTGTTGTGTGCGCTCATGGGCGACCAGATGGACGACCAGGGGGCCCACCGTGCGCCATGAGACCACGTCCGCGCTGGCGAAAGGCGTCACCGTCTCCTTCCCCGACCTCCACAGCCTTGCGTCATCGCTCACACATCTGGCGCAGGGCTGCGCGGACGCCGGGGCCGACGCAGCACGGCTAGCCCTCGACCCCCGCCTGCTGACCACCGCCCCGCTGAGCCCCCTCACGGCCGCACGGGTGGCGACCTCGCTGTCCGAGGCGCGGCGACAGGCCGCCGCCGTGGGGAGCGCGGCCCGCTCGCTCGGCAGCGGTGCCGATGCCGCGGCGTGGGCGTACCGAGCCATCGACGGCGCGCTCGAGTCGGCCGTCCGGGGTCTCGCGCACACCCTGTCCGGCGCCGGCGACGTCACGAGGACCGGAGCCGTCGCCGTGGACCATGCCCTGCGCACCGGCGGGCAGAGCCTGATCGACGTGACGCTCGCCCAGCTCGCTGCCCGATCGATCACCGCGACGCTCGCCCCGATCGTCGGCGCGGCCGGTGTCGTCACCTACTACCAGAACATCGCCCAGAGCTACCGCTCGGTGCTCTCGAACCCGTTCAGCACCCAGAGCTACACCGGCCTGAGAGACGTGTGGGCGAACGCCGGAAAAGAGTTCCTCGGGCATGCCGTCCGCGGCGCGCAGGCCATGCCGGACGCCCTGTACGCCCAGACCCTGCGCGAGCTGCCTTTCCTGCTGCGCAGGCTGGGTGCGCGCGAACGCGTCCAGGTCCGTGATCGCTCGGTGGTCGACGCCTCCGAGCTCGTGCGACGTGGTGAGGCGTACCGCGACAAGAACTTGATGACGACGGAGCGCCCGGTGACCCGTCCGCGGGACGCAGGCGACCTCGCGCATGCCGCCGGCTACGTCGACGCGCTGGGCGCGAAGGACCAGGCCGTCATCCGGGTCATCCGCACGACGGACCACCCGCCCGCCTTCACCGTCGTCGTGCCCTCCACGAAGGACTGGAGCATCGCGTCCCGGACCCCCAACGACCTCCGGGGGAACCTCAACATCATGACGGGCGACAGCGCCCTGCTGCGTGCAACCGACGAGGCGCTCCGCAAGGCGATGTCCGCCGCGGGCGTGGCCCATCCCGCGAGCACCAAGGTCATGGTAGTCGGGTTCAGCCAGGGCGGCATCACTGCGGCAGCCTTCGCGAAGACGTTCCAGCACAGCTACCGCGTCGAGCAGGTCGTGACGATCGGCGCCCCCATCGGCCGGTTCAGCGACATCCCCGCACGCACCAAGGTGCTCGCGTACGAGTTCGAGGACGACCTGGTCCCCGAGGTGGACCACGCCCGCAACCCCGACAAGGAGAGCTGGGAGACGATCCGGGTGCCCGGCGGGAAGCACGACGCAGCCACCTACGCCCGGGCCGCGCACGCCCATCCACCCCGGAAGGCGAACCATCTGGACGTGTTCCTCGACCGCGGCGCCACCCAGGTCACCGACTACTACGCGTTGCGCCCGCGATGAGCAGCCCCGCGGGCAGGCCGTCGCCCCGTCGCGCTCCGCGAGCGCGCCGCGGGACCACGGCCGTGGTCGCCAGCCTGCTGCTCAGCGCGGCCGGCACCCTGGTGACGGGCTGCGCCCTGACAGACGCGATCGACCCCGGGCAGCCGACGTGGCAGGCCGAGGCGCAGTCGCGACTCATGGAGCACGTGGTGGACGCCCGTATCACACAGGAGCACGAGCAGCCGTCCTGGCTCGGCGGGAGGCAGACGCTCCGGATGGACTACGTCGTCGAGGACGGGGCGGTCCTGGACGACCCGCCCGCGCTCGTGCTGTGGACCCTGCGCACCCTGTGGTCGCTGCGGCGGTACACGCCCACGGACGACATCCTGATCACGCTGCAGCACGAGAACGGCACCTGCCTCGACGTGGACTGGACGCAGGCCGTGCACCGCCTGCCGGGCGACTGGGACTCCTGGTACGACGCGGTGCCGGACGACCCCGGCGAGCGGGTCCCCTCGATCATCGCCTTCGAGGCCGCAGACACCGAACAGCTCGTGCCGGAAGGGCACCCGGCCGCGCCGTCGCCGGTTCCGCGGCACGCGTTCGTCATGCCGCGACGCTGAGAGCGCCCACCTCGCCGCGCCGGTCGAGGTCAGGCTGCCCAGACCCGTCCCGTCTGCTCGAGGCCGCGGCCCCGCTCGTCGCGACCTGGACGAGGCTCGGGCGTCCTCGCTCCACCAGGTAGCCGCGTCCCACCGGAAGCCGACGACGCGCCCCGCGGGGCAGGGAGATCCGTAACAAGGTCTCCGGGTCGCCCTCGTCGGGTCCCAGGACCAGGACGGTGCGGGCGGTCCTCAGCTCCGCACAGAGCTGCCACGCCGTTCCCGCGCTCGCGGAGTCGAGCTCGACGACCACCGTCGCCCCGGACCGCCGGGCCGCCTTGAGGAGCGCGACGACCCCGGCCTCGGCCGCGGTGCCCTCCACCTCCTCGGCGGCCTCGACCACGACGAGGTCCACCGCGTCAGTCCTCGTGCCCCGCTCGGAACCGCCATCGTCTCTCGCGGAGGCCGCCGGGCCGGCGTTCCACCCGCGCGAGGAACCGTCGCC
>Ga0182749_1002650_pt1 | contig 12955 bp, 12 predicted proteins | sample eDN3rd37CKraftMG_FD_128875 | JGI IMG/M metagenome (GOLD analysis project Ga0182749, IMG submission 128875) | Enriched Miracle-Growth compost microbial communities from Emeryville, California, USA - eDNA 3rd pass 37_C Kraft MG (version 2) (version 2) ...
AGCGAGTCGAGCAGATGCCGCGTCACCATCTCGGCGGGATCGCGCACGGCGGTGAGGTTGTATGCCGCGTTCCAGCGTTCGAGCAGTTCGACGTAGGCGAGCAGCCGCGCGATCGCGGCGTCGTCGAGCGCAAGGCCCAGCCGAGCGACGCCGGCGCACAGACGCTCCCGCAACGGCTCGCGGTCGATCATGGAAGGTTCTCGAAAAAGCGGCGGAAAAGCCGCATGGCGCGGTCGCGCCTGAGTATCGGGCCGGATCCAGCCCTATGTCACGCCGGAGGGCGCTGCGGCCCGCTCAGTTGATCGCGTGGAGATCGACGCGCGTCACCAAGAGGCCACGCTCGCGCACGTCGGAATTCAGCGACTGTTTCAGCCACTGCCTGCGGTTGTCGAAGCTGTCGGGCAGCGCCGCGTCGGCGAACAGCGAGCGCGTGCGCTCGCGGAGCAGCCCGTCGACGTCGTCGATCACGCGGTCGGCGCGCGCGGGATCGAGCACCTGAAAGTAGACGATGCCGCGATACTGCCGATCTTCGGCGACCAGGCCGTCCACCGGCACGTTGGAGCCCGTGAGGCTGATCTTGTGCGCGACGCGCTCCAACAGAGGCAGCATGAAGTGCATGCCGGAGTGCATGACGCGCGTCTGCCCGCCGAGGCGGCGCAGCGTATAGACCTGGCCTTCGGGAATCCGGCGAATCGAGGCGACCGCGAGCACACCCAGGGCGACCAGCCCTAACCACATCATCGGGGACAGCATTTTCTTTTCTCTCTGAACAACTTATCGCACTAACTTGAGGCGCAGCTTCAATGAAAGCATAAATCTGCGTGTATAACAAGCGCTTAACATTGTGCCGGCCTGTCGGCGAACCCCTGCTGAACACGCTGGCTGACATGTCGCTCGCAGACCGATGTTTTCCAAGCAAAAAAAGTGCCCTGAAGCGGCGATTTGAAGCATTGACGCGCGTTTGACGCGAATTGTGCTGATCGCTTCGCATTAACGCGGGCGAAACGCGTGACCGCGGTCACAAGCGGTCGTCGCGAAAGCTCCGCGCACGAGGCCCACGCATGTGCGCTCTGCACGCCGACGCGCCGCGGAGTGTCAGCAATTGACTCGTCCTGTCGCGAGCGGAGGCCATATGTCCGCCGCATGTTTCGCATGCGGCCGATGGCCGCGGCAGGAGCGCCGCGTTCGACGCGTACAATGCGCAATCCCGTTCTCCCGATCGCCGCAATGCCTTACCCGCAAACCCGCCTGCGCCGCATGCGCCGCGACGCGTTCTCGCGAGCCCTGATGCGCGAGACCGACCTCGCGTCGTCCGATCTGATCCTGCCCGTGTTCGTCCGCGAGGGCCACGGCGCGCGTGAAGACGTGCCGTCGATGCCGGGCGTCCAGCGGCTTTCGATCGACGAGCTGGTCCGCGTCGCGGGCGAGGCCGTTGCGCTCGGCATTCCGGCGCTGGCTCTGTTTCCGGTGACGCCGCCCGAGGCGAAAAGCCTGGATGCGCGCGAGGCCTGGAATCCGGACGGCCTCGCCCAGCGCGCGGTGAAGGCGCTCAAGCGTGAATTCCCCGAGCTCGGTGTCATCACGGACGTCGCGCTCGATCCGTTCACGACGCACGGCCAGGACGGCCTGATCGACGATTCGGGTTACGTGGTCAACGACGAAACCGTCGCCGCGCTCGTCCGGCAGGCCGTCTCGCACGCCGACGCGGGCGCCGACATCGTCGCGCCCTCCGACATGATGGACGGCCGCGTGGGCGCGATCCGCAGCGCGCTCGAATCCGCCGGCCACGTGCACACGCGTATCCTCGCCTATTCGGCGAAATACGCCTCGGCGTTCTACGGGCCGTTCCGCGATGCCGTCGGCTCTGCCGCAAGCCTGGGCAAAGGCAACAAGTACACCTATCAGATGGACCCGGCGAATTCGGACGAGGCGCTGCGCGAGATCGCGCTCGATCTCGACGAGGGCGCCGACATGATCATGGTGAAGCCCGCGATGCCGTACCTCGACGTCGTGCACCGCGCCAAGGAGCGCTTCGGTGTGCCGACCTTCGCCTATCAGGTCAGCGGTGAGTACGCGATGCTGAAGGCCGCGTTCGCGAACGGCTGGCTCGACGAGCGCGCCTGCGTGCTCGAAGCGCTGACGAGCATCCGCCGCGCCGGCGCCGACGCGGTGCTGACCTATTTCGCGCTGGATGTCGCGAAGTGGCTGCGCGAAGCGCGCTGAGCACTTACGCGATGCGCGGGCACGTACCTCTTCGTCGTCCCCGCGGAAGCGGGGACCCAGCGCCTCTTACTTCGGCACGCAAAGTCGCTGAATTCGCGCGGGAACCACGGTGAATGGCGATGCCAGCGCGCTACGCCGTCTTCGGCCAGCCGATCGCTCACTCGCTGTCGCCGCGCATCCACGCGATGTTCGCGGCGCAATTCCGCATCGCGCTCGACTATCGCGCGATCGGAGCCGGCCGCGATGACTTCGCGCGCGTGCTCGAGGCTTTTGCGCGCGACGGCGGACGCGGCGCGAACGTGACCCTGCCGCTCAAGGAAGATGCGGCCTCGCTCTGCACCGCGCTGAGCGACCGCGCGCGGCGTTGCGGCAGCGTGAACACGTTGGTCCGCGAAGGCGATGGCTGGCACGGCGACAGCACCGACGGCGCGGGCCTGCTGCAGGATCTGCGCAGCCGCTGCGCGTTCGAGCCTTCCGGCCGCCGCTGCCTCGTGCTCGGCGCCGGCGGCGCGGCGCGCGCGATCGCATTCGCGCTGGCCGATGCGGGTATCGCCGGTCTTGCGATCTGGAACCGTACGCACGAGCGCGCGGTTGCGCTCGCTGCGCGGATCGGCCGCCCGAACGTCGGCGCGCTTGCGACGGCCGATCTCGCCCGCTCGGACGCGTTCGATTTCATCGTCCATGCGACAGCAGCGGGCCACGACGACGACGCGTTTGACCTGCCCGCGAATCTCGTCGCATCGGGAACGCTGTGCTACGACCTCTCGTACGGCGTTGCGGCGCGGCCGTTCCTCGATGCGGCCACGCGCGCCGGTGCCGTGCGCGTTTGCGACGGGCTCGGCATGCTCGTCGAGCAGGCCGCCGAATCGTTCCGCCTCTGGCACGGGCGCGAGCCCGACACGGCGCCGGTCTTCGACGCGCTCCGCCACGAACATGCGCTTTCGAACGAGGGAGCGTGACGATGAACTGCCGCAGCGGCTGCGGCGCCTGCTGCATCGCGCCCTCGATTTCGTCGCCGATTCCGGGCATGCCGCACGGCAAACCAGCCGGCGTGCGCTGCGTGCAGCTGACCGATGACTTCCGTTGCGCCCTCTTCGGCAGGCCGGAGCGTCCCGAAGTCTGCCGGCGCCTCAGGCCGTCGCCGTCGATGTGCGGCGCGGATCGCGGCGAGGCGATGGCGGTGCTCGCCGCACTCGAACGCGCGACGGCGCCGTGACGCTCAGGTATCGAGAAATTCCCTGGCCTCGGTATCGAACACGACGAGCCCGAGCGCGGCCGCGAGCGCCAGCGCCTGGGCGCGATCGATCTGCTCGCCCTTGAGCGCCATCACGCGGCCGTCCGCCTCGGGCACCAGGATGAACTGCACGGGGCCGTCGACGCCGAACCACGCGCGGACTTCGTAATACGGCGGCTTCCAGCGCAGCGACGGGAACAGCGCGCTGACGCGCGCCATCACCTCGTCGGCCGTGCCGATCGGCGGAAAGGAGTCGCGAAGCGTAGGTTTGCGCCCGTCGGGCAGCGCGCCGAAGAAACAGTAGTCCTGGCTCATGGTCGCCTCAGACGCCGAGGTAGCGGTTCTTGAGCGCGACGTAATGCCGGGCCGAGTAGTACAGCCGCTCGATCTCATCGTCCGAGAGCATGCGCATGCGCCGCGCCGGGTTGCCGACCCAGAGCTCGCCCTCGCCGACGATCTTGCCCGGCGAGACCACCGCGCCGGCGCCGATCATCGCGTGGCGATGGACGACGGCGCCGTCGAGCACAGTGGCGTTCATGCCGATGAGGCAGGCGTTCCCGACCGTGCAGGCGTGCACGACCGCGCCGTGGCCGATCGTCACGTCGTCGCCGATGACGAGCGGAAAGCCGCCGGGCGTGTACTCGCCGTCGTGCGTCACGTGCAGCACGGCGCCGTCCTGCACGTTGGTGCGCGCGCCGATGCGGATGTAGTGCACGTCGCCGCGCGCGACGGCGCCGGGCCAGAGCGAGGCATCGTCGCCGACCTCGACATCGCCGATGACGAACGCGGCCGGATCGACGTAGACGTTCGCGCCGAGACGCGGGACCGTGCCGAGATAGGGGCGGATGTTCATGTACGGTCTTTTCTCCTGCCGACCGAGAGGCTGTGCTGAGGAAAATCCGAATGCCGTTCGGCCGTTCGCTGACGACAGGCCCGGCGCGCTCGGCACGCGAAGCCTATCATTCCGCCTCTTTCGCGCGGCGCCGCGCTTGATTTGGCGCCTCGCTTCCTCCAGTTTTCCCGGCGAGTCCGAATTCATCGACGTTCCATGCCCGAATCCAATCCGTTGCTCGAAACCGAAGGCCTGCCGCGCTTCTCGGCCATCTCGCCCGATCACGTCGAACCCGCGATCGACGCGCTGCTCGCGGACTACCGCGCGCGCATCGACGCGTTGCTCGCGGCGGATGCACCGCGCGATTTTTCCGCCGTGGTGCTGACTGGCGAGGAGCTCGAGGACCGGCTCAACCGCGCTTGGGCGCCGGTTTCGCACCTGCACGGCGTCAAGGATTCGGAAGCGCTCCGAGAGGCGTATGCGGCCGCGCAGGAGAAGATCGTCGAGCACGCGAGCGAGCTCGGCCAGAACCGCGAGCTGTACGCGGCGTTCCGGGCCGTAGCCGAGGCCGGCGATTTCGTCTCGCTGCCGCGCGCCGCGCGCACGCTGGTCGAGCACGAGCTGCGTGACTTCCGCTTGTCCGGCGTCGCGCTCGAGGAACCGGCGCGCTCGCGCTTTCGCGAGATCGCGAACGAGCTCGCGAAACTCTCCACCGAGTTCGAGAACGCGGTGCTCGACGCGACGGATGCGTGGAGCGAGAAGATCGCGGATGAATCCGGCCTTGCCGGTATTCCGGAGTCCGGTCGCGCCGTGCTGCGCGCATACGCCGAAGAAAAGCATCTCGACGGCTGGCTCGTCACATTGAAGCAACCCAGCGTGCAGGCCGTGCTGACCTACGCGGATGACCGGGCGCTGCGCGAGCGCGTCTATCGCGCCTACCAGACGCGCGCTTCGGACCAGGGCCCGCACGCGGGCCGTTTCGACAATTCGGCGCGCATCGAGAAAATCCTGGCGCTGCGCCACGAGGCCGCGCAACTGCTCGGCTTCCGCGATGCGGCCGAGGAGTCGCTCGCGACGAAGATGGCGCCGTCGCCGGATGCGGTGTTTGCGTTCCTGCGCGACCTCGCCGCGCGCGCGAAGCCGCGCGCGGAACGCGAAATCGCGGAGCTGCGCGAGTTCGCGGCCAAGGAGCTCGGCCTCGACGCGCTGGAGCCCTGGGACGTCGCCTACGCTGCCGAGAAGCTGCGCGAGCGGAGATACGCGCTCAACGAGGAGGAGCTGAAGCCGTATTTTGCGCTCGATGCAGTCATCGACGGCCTGTTCGCCATTACCGAGCGCGTGTTCGGCGTCTCGCTGAAGCGCCGCGACGGCGTCGATGTCTGGCATCCGGACGTGCGCTACTACGATCTCGTCGATGCCGACGGCCGCGTGTTCGCTGGCGCGTACGTCGACCTCTACGCGCGCGCCGGCAAGCGCGGCGGCGCGTGGATGGACGTCTGCCTCAGCCGCTTCCGCCGGAACGGAAAGACACAGCCGCCGGTCGCATTCCTGACCTGCAATTTCGCGCCGCCGACCGCAACGACGCCTTCGCTGCTGACGCACGACGACGTGCTGACGCTGTTCCATGAATTCGGCCATGGCCTGCACCATCTGCTGACCGAGGTCGACTTTCCGGGCGTCGCCGGCATCAGCGGCGTCGAGTGGGACGCCGTCGAGCTGCCAAGCCAGTTCATGGAGAACTTCGGCTGGCAGCGCGAGGCGCTCGACCTCTTCGCGCGCCACTTCCGCACCGGCGAGAAGCTGCCCGACGAGCTCTTCGCGCGCATGCAGGCAGCGCGACACTTCCACGCGGGGCTTTTTCTCGTGCGCCAGCTCGAGTTCGCGCTGTTCGATTTCCGCATCCACCGCGAATTCGATCCCGCGCGCGGCGCGCGCGCGCTCGAGATCCTGGACGATGTGCGGCGCGAGGTCGCCGTGATCCATCCGCCGGCTTGGCAGCGCTTCCCGCACGCGTTCACGCACATCTTTGCGGGCGGCTACGGCGCGGGCTACTACAGCTATCTCTGGGCCGAGGTGCTGTCAGCCGACGCGTTCGAGCGCTTCGAGCAGGAAGGCATCTTCAACCGCACGGTCGGCGACGCGTATCGCAGGGCGATCCTCGCGGTCGGTGGTTCGCGGCCGGCGCTGGAGAGTTTCATCGAGTTCCGCGGACGCGAGCCGAAGCCCGACGCGCTGCTGCGGAGCTACGGGCTCGCCGCCTGAGCCCTGCTGCGTCGCGGAGCCGGCGCGTCTGCACCGCCGTCTCGAGCTCGTCGCAAACGAAATCGCCGGAGCACACCATGAATGCCTGGCGGCGGCGACGATGCGCGTTGCCCGCTTCATGGCGTGCTCCCTCGGCTCTTCCGGTCTACTTCGCGGGTGTCGGAGCCGCGGCGGATGCGTGCGCTTCGCGCAGCGAGCGGGCGCATTCCTCGCAGCAGACTTCCACCGTCTTGCCGCCGATGCTGACCTGGACGGCGTTCGCGTCGAGCTCGTAGTCGCACGCGGCGCAGGTTTTCTGAGTCATGATCGAATCTCCCCGAAATGCCCGATGTCCGGGCGTGCCCAGAAGACTACGAGCCGCCTTCCCGCCGCTGTCGAAATCTTTAGTCGTTCAGCGGATCCGCGGTACGGAAACACGAGCTGCGTGGCGCACGCGCACTCCTCCTCGCCGATGTGCCGGCACTCACCGCGACAGGCAACATCGCGGATCGCGACCGTCTCGGTTTCGAGCAGCAGCTGGGCTTTCAACTCGGCCATGGCAGGAATCGCCTTGATGCACACAGGCGCACGCGTCGTGCCGGCACGTGGCTCGGTCCGCGGCCGTGCGCTACGCTGGAACCGTGAGTCACCGCATTTACCGCTTCGGCCGCTACAGCGTCGATCCGGCGACGCGCGAACTCCGCTGTGGCGGAGATCTCGTGCCGTTGTCGCCCACGCTGTTCGACTGCCTCGCCTGGCTGATCGAGCATCGCGACCGCGCCGTCGGTCGCGACGAGCTGGTGGCTGCGGTCTGGGGCAAGAGCGAGATCGCCGACACGCAGGTCGTGCAGGCGATCCTGAAGGCGCGACGCGCCGTCGGGGACACCGGTGAAGAGCAGCGCGCGATTCGCACGATTCCGCGATTCGGTTATCGCTGGGTGGCGCCGACCGAAGTGGACGAAGCCGATCCGAGTGTGGCCGCGGACGCTCCCCCCGCCGCATACGCTCGCACGAGCGGTCGCGGTCAGGCGATTTCGCCCCAAACGAAGCGGCCGCTGCGCGCAACCTGGATCGCGATGATCGCAGCCGCTCTCGTCGCCATCGGCATTGCGGCCTGGCTCTCTGTTGCGTCGCACGTATCACGTCCGGCCGTCTCCCGCGCGGAAACCGAAGCTGCCGCGATGGCGGTGCTGCCGGCGGAAGTCGGCACCGATCATGACTGGCGCTGGTTGCGGCTCGGTCTGATGGATCTCGTCGCCGATCGCCTGCGCGAGGCCGGCCTCTCCGTGGTGCCGAGCGACAACATCGTCGCGCTCGCCCGCAACGCCGGTGATAGCGATGCGGCCGCGCATGCGGTGCAGGATGCGATCGCACCACGCTGGATGCTGCGCCCCTCTGCGCGGCGCGGCGTGCACGGATGGACAGTCAGTCTCGATCTTCGCGACGCGGAGAAACACCTCGTCGTCGAGGCCAGCGCATCGGATCCGGCGGCAGCCGCGCGCGAGGCCGCGGCGCGCCTCCTGCCGCTGCTCGGGCGGAACCGGGCACCGAGCGACGGGCGCATGAATGACAGCGATCTCGTGCCTCGGATCCGCGCCGCGATCCTCGCCGACGATTACGAGACGGCCCAGCGCTGGCTGGCTAAAGCCACACCGGAGCTGGCGCGCACGCCGGAGATACGCCTCCTCCAGGCTCAGACCGACTTCGGAACGGGGCGCTTCGAGACGGCGCACTCGCGTTTTTCCGCGCTGCTCGCCGACGTCGGCGAAGACGCCGATCCGATCTTGCGCGCGCGCATCCTGAAGGGGCGTGCCGCGAGTGCGATCCGGCTCGCGGACGCGCCGGCAGCCGAGCGCGATTTCTCGGCTCTGCTCGATCTCGTCCCCGCCGGCGATACGTCCTCGCTGACCGGCGACGGCTACAGCGGCCGCGGCGTAGCGCTCGCGATGCAGGGGCGCGCGGACGAGGCGATGGCCGATTTCGCGCGTGCGCGCATCGCGCTGCAGCTCGTCGGCGATACGCTCGGCCTTGCCGGCGTCGAAATGAACGAAGGCGCGCTCAACGCACAGCGCGGACATCCCGCCGAGGCGCTGACAGGTTTCCGCAGCGCGGCTGCACATTTCGAGCGTTTCGGCGCGCGCACCGATCTCGCGCTCGCGCTGACCAACGAAATCGAGGCGCTTCTGAAACTGCTCCAGCCGGCGCGCGCACTCGAAGTCGCCGAGCGCGCGCAGCCGCTGGTCGCCAGGCTGGACGATCCGCTCGCGGGCCGCCTCATCATCTACTGGCGCGCGAGCGCGCTTGCGGCGGTCGGCCGCCTCGCCGAGGCGAACGAGCTGCTCGATCAGCTGATCCGCTCGCCGGGCGTCGCCGATGATAGCGGCGTGCTCGCGATGAGCCGCGCCCGCAAGAGCGCGCTCGCACTCGCCGATGGCCGCATCGAGGATGCCGTCGCGCTTGCCGGACAGGCGGTCGCCCACACCGAAGGTTCGCCGTGGAATGACGTGCGCGCCGAGGCATGGCTGACGCTGATCCGTGCGCTACGCAGCCAGGGCCGCGACGACGACGCGGCGCGCGAAGTGCAGCGATTCGATGCCTGGGCGCGCGAGCGCACGGATCACCCTGTGCGGATCCTGGCCGGGCTCGCGCTGGCCGAGCAGGCGTGGAGCGAGCGGCGGCGCGATGCGGCTGCGGCAGCCTACACGGCAGCGCTTGCGCTGGCGGAGCAGAGCGCCGTACCCGCCGACGTCGCCAGCGTCGGCGTGTCGTGGGGCACGACACTGATCGCCGAAGGCGACCTCGAGGCTGCAGGACCGGTCGTCGGGCGCGTCGCGCGCTGGGCAGGCACCGATTTCGCGTGTGCCGTGCTGCAGGCGAATCTCTATCGGGCGCTAGGGCAGTCGGCCGCGTGGGAAGCGGCCCTCGCGCAGGCGCGCGCGCTCGCGGGTGAACGCGCGATTCCCGCCGCAGTTGCAGCGGCGCCGGTGCCGGTGCCGCTGATCTCGAGCCGGTAGCGCTTCAGTTCGTCGGCACGTCGTCGAAGCCGTCGCTGAATATCGTATCGTCGATGCTGCACAGCGTGAACACGACGTCGGCGCTGAGCGCGTCGCCGAAACCGGGCGTGGCCGAGCCCATGCGCACCTGGCCCACGTCGTTGATCGTAGGCCAGGCGTCCATCGATCCGCCCCAGATACCGCCGAAGCCGGTGTCCTCGCCCTGCACGGCGAGGATCGAGATGCTCGCGTCAGGATGCACGATCATCGTCGTGCCGCGATCGTTGTTGCCGACGAGACGGCTGACCCAGACCACGACATCACCATTGTCTGCGATCGCGCTCATCGGATTGCGCGAGATGGCGAAACCGTCGACGCTGCCGCCTTCGATCTCCTCGCCGCCGGCGACGATGCGGCGCCAGTTGCCCGGACTGCCCGCGTACCAGCCGGAGTTGTCGGTCGCGTCGGCGAAGAACGCAATTTCGCCGCCGTTGTTGAGCGAAGGTGCCTGGAAGTCGATGTACGTGCCGCCGCCGGGCGCTTCGTCGCCCGCGCGCACCAGCCATTCGATCTCGCTGCCGCTGGCGAGGAAGAGTCCGCGATCGGTGCCGGCCACGCCGGTGACGATGCCGCGGAACGCGATCTGTCCTTTTTCGTTGATGGCCGGGATGGGACCGCCGGCCATGAAGGAACCGTCGGCGTAGCCCCAGAGCTCGGTGCCGAGCATGGCGAAGTTGCCGCCGCCCGGAACGGGATCGCCGGAAGCGATGTATTTGGTCACGACGCCGTCCTGCCAGAGCAGGATGTCGGATATCACCGCGTCGTCGGTGTTCGCGATGAACACGATCGTGCGGGCGTTGTTGATGCTGCCCATGCCGAGGGTCGTCAGCGTGCCGCCGATCGGTGACGGATCGCCCTCCGCCGCGATCTTGACGATCGTGTCTTCGGCCGCCTCATACAGGAAAAGCCCGCGCGAGGACGAGCCGTCAACGACGTCGGAGATGAACAGCACGTCGCCGTTGTCGTTGATCGCCGGCGTGGCAAACGTATCCAGGAAGACCCCTGCGAACGTGCCGCCGATCGGCGTCGGATCGCCGCACGTGCCGGGATTGCCGGTGCCGCCGCCATCGCCGCAGCCCATCGCGACGATGTGCAGGCCGTCGGCATCGGCCGTGAAGATGCCCTGGTTGCGGTCTGCGCCGTCCACCTTCGCGGCGAAGGCGATGCGCCCCGCGTTGTTGATGGTGGCCGAATGGAAGAAGGCCTGCGGGTTCAGCGTGCCCGATTCGCCGTCGGGAAGCGGCTGGCCCTGCCAGTCGACCGGAGTGACCGCACAGACGCCGGCGTCGGACGCTTCGCGCGACCGGTCGCGCGACTCGGCTGGCGAGACAAGGGGCGATCTGCGCACGGATGCGGCGCCGTCGGCGTGCGCCGTCACGATACGGGCTTCGTGAAGGCGCGGCTGCGCGTGGACGGCGCCGGCCAGCCCGGCGAGCGCAACTGAAATCGTCAGCGAAAGACGCAGGGACATGGGTATCGCGAGCCTCCTCGTGCAGTGGCAACGGCACCGGGCGCCGTCGTGGCCCGGCGATTGTCGGGTCGATGCGCGCGGCGCACGTTGCACGCGCATTGCCGCGACATTTTCGCTGCGCTTCGGAACGATTTCGCGTGCCTTCGGCCGACCTTGCGGGCACTTTCGTGCGGCCGAGGCTTGCGCGAGGCACAATGCGCCGGCCGCGAGCGCGACGCCCCATTGTCCGCGCATTCCGGCGAACCCATCTGAATGAACAGCCCCGGCAGCGCGCGGAGCTTCGCTGCGCGCCGGTCATCGGAATCGATCGATGCGAATAGCGAGCTGGAACGTCAATTCGCTCAACGTGCGCCTGCCGCACCTCGAACGCTGGTGCGCGGCGATGCAGCCCGACGTGCTGGCGCTGCAGGAAACCAAGCTCGAGGACACGAAGTTTCCGGTCGCGGCGCTGCAGGCGGCGGGCTATCACGCCGCGTTCTCGGGGCAGAAGACCTATAACGGCGTCGCGATCCTTGCCCGGCAGCCGATCACGGATGTCATCCACGGCATCGACGGCTTCGACGATCCGCAGCGGCGCATCCTCTCCGCTACGGTAGGCGACGTGCGCTTCGTCAACCTGTACGTCGTCAACGGCCAGGCGGTCGGCACGGAGAAGTACGCGTACAAGCTCGCCTGGCTTGCGAAGGTCACCGAGTTCATCGCCGAGGAAATCCGCCGGCATCCGCGTCTGGTCGTGCTCGGCGATTTCAACATCGCGCCGGACGATCGCGACGTGCACGATCCGGCGGCGTGGCATGAGCAGGTGATGTGCTCGACGCCCGAACGCGATGCGTTGAAGCGGTTGCTCGGCAGCGGGCTGGTCGACAGTTTCCGCCTGTTCAACGACGATGGCGGACACTTCACGTGGTGGGACTACCGTCAGGGTGCGTTCCGGCGCAATCTCGGATTGCGCATCGACCTGATCCTGGTCGGGGAAGCCTTGCGCGGCGTGTGCCGCGCCGCCTCCATCGATCGCGAGCCGCGCACGTGGGAACGCGCGTCCGACCACACTCCCGCATCATTGGAACTCGCCGATGGCAGCTGACGACTGGCCCGTTTCCCCGAGCGATGAGGATCTGGAGGAGCTCGACCGGTTCCTGCGCGCGCACGGCGGCGATGAGGACCTCCTGCTCGACGGCGTGCACGGCCTCCTGACCGCACTCGCCATCGGACCCGCGCCGGCGACGCCCGACGAATGGCTGCCCGAAGTGCTGCACGAACCTTTCGCCGATTCCAGTGAAGGCGAGCGCGTGCTGACGCTGCTCGCGCGGCTCAACGATGCGATCTCTCCGGAGCTCGAGACCGGCACCTACGAGCCGATCCTCGGCGAGATCGACGCCGACGACGGCGGCACGACGTTCACCGCGCGCGGCTGGTGCGAGGGCTTCTCGCGCGGCATCGACCTCAGGGCGCCGGTCTGGGAAAGCCGGCTCGGCCAGGACTCGCAGCTGATGGAGCTGCTCGGCCCGATCATCGCGCTCGCGATCGACGATGGCGTGTTCGAGAGCGATGCCGAGTTCGCTCCGCTCGGCGAGGACGACTACGACGAGTGCCTCGCGCAGATCCCGCATGCGGTCGGCGCCATCGCCGACTACTGGCGCGAGCACCCGCCGACGCCCGAAGAGCGCGAGCAGCACGCTTTGCTCGGCCCGCAGCGGCGGCCGCGCCGGCGCGGCGGGCGCTGGGTGCACTAGTATCGCCTCCGTCGGCGGCCGATAGGAGACGCGGCGTTCACGAGGTGACCCACGCCGTTCGCGCGGCGGTGCTTGTCCGCGTCGCGTACGCACCGCATTTCGGAGCCATCACCTTCCCGGAGAACATCATGAGTGGCGCCATCTCGACCAGCCGCAACGTCGACCGCG
>Ga0182749_1002651_pt1 | contig 12952 bp, 14 predicted proteins | sample eDN3rd37CKraftMG_FD_128875 | JGI IMG/M metagenome (GOLD analysis project Ga0182749, IMG submission 128875) | Enriched Miracle-Growth compost microbial communities from Emeryville, California, USA - eDNA 3rd pass 37_C Kraft MG (version 2) (version 2) ...
AGCGCCTGTCGCCCGGCTCGGGCTCTATTGCCGGGCCCTCCGCCGTCTCGCCGCTCAATTTGCGGATGGAGTTGGCCCAGACCATCATGTAGCTGGAAAGGAGCCTCGTCTGCGCCTCGACGGCGCGGGACGGGTCCGACAGCCAGTATTCGGTCAGCTTCGAAAGCGTGCGCACCGCCTCGCCATAGGGCTCGGGAATGCCGCTCAGGCTCGTTCCCTCCTCGCGGGCGCGGACCCATACCGCAGCGGCCTTTCCGGCTTCCTCGACGGCGCGGGCAAGATTGAGCGCAAAGCGCTCCGGATCCTTGACCGAATAGGCTTCGGCCGGGTCGGACTTGCCGCCATTATCCTGATTTCCCGAGCGGGACATTCTTGGTGCTGGACCTCCCGAAGGGCGCTATGCTCAAATAGCGTCGATTCAAATCATGTCCATGTCTACGGGAACATATGAAAATCGCCGCCCGCATACGACAGTTTTTCGCAACCGGCCTTGCGGCCCCGTGTCTCATGTCGGTGCTCCTTTCGGGCTGCACGGGCGCAGGCTCGCAAACGGGAGGCACTAGCCCAGCCGCGGCCTCGCTCACGCAACCGGACGGCTTTCCCAATCTCAATGTGCCGATAGAGCCCGCCGCGCCGCAGATCACGGTCGAGGAGAGGGCGCGCATGACCGAGGAACTCTCGTCCAAGCGCCAGACGCCGCAGGCAGGCCAGCCCTCGACGGCGGAGGTCGAGAGATTGCGGGCGCTCGCTCAGCAACGCCAGCAGGAGACGCTGAAGGAAATCGAGACCTCCACCGCGAGGTGAGCCTTCAAGAGACCTATCGACCGTTCCGGCGAACGGGTGTATGAGGGCGCAATCACCAATCCGGAACAATGCCATGGAAGAATTTCATAAGGTCCGCCGGCTTCCGCCATATGTGTTCGAGCAGGTCAACAGGCTGAAGGCCTCCGCTCGAGCGCGCGGCGCCGACATCATCGACCTTGGCATGGGCAATCCGGACCTGCCGACGCCCAAGGCGATCGTGGACAAGCTCTGCGACGTGGTGCGCGATCCACGCACGCATCGTTATTCGTCATCGCGCGGCATTCCGGGCCTGCGCCGCGCCCAGGCCGCCTATTATGCCCGCCGCTTCGGCGTGAAACTTGATCCCGAGAAGCAGGTCATCGCCACGCTCGGCTCGAAGGAAGGCTTCGCCAACATGGCGCAGGCGATCACCGCGCCGGGCGACGTGGTGCTCTGCCCCGACCCGACTTATCCGATCCACAGTTTCGGCTTCATCATGTCGGGCGGCGTGATCCGCTCCATTCCCGCCGAGCCGGATCACAACTTCATTCCCGCGCTGGAACGGGCGGTCAAGCATTCGATCCCGAAGCCGCTGGCGCTCATCCTGAACTATCCGTCGAACCCGACGGCCTGTCTCGCCAGCCTCGATTTCTACAAGGATGTCGTGGCCTTTGCGCGCAAGCACGACATCATCATCCTTTCCGATCTCGCCTATGCCGAGATCTATTTCGATACGGACCCGCCGCCCTCGGTGCTGCAGGTGCCGGGCGCCATGGATGTGGCGGTCGAGTTCACCTCCATGTCGAAGACCTTCTCGATGCCCGGCTGGCGCATGGGCTTCGCGGTGGGCAACGAGCGGCTGATCGCTGCGCTTTCGCGCGTAAAATCCTATCTCGACTACGGCGCGTTCACGCCCATCCAGGTGGCGGCGGCCGCTGCCCTCAATTCCGACGGCTCGGAAATCGAGGAAGTGCGCAGCATCTATCATCGCCGCCGGGACGTGCTGGTGCACGCCTTCGGCCGCGCCGGCTGGGACGTGCCGCCGCCGGCGGCCACCATGTTCGCCTGGGCGCCGATCCCGGAGCCGTTCCGTCATCTGGGCTCGCTCGAATTCTCCAAGCTCCTGGTCGAGAAGGCCGATGTGGCCGTCGCCCCGGGCGTGGGGTTCGGCGAGCACGGGGACGATTATGTGCGCATCGCGCTGGTGGAAAACGAGCACCGGATTCGCCAGGCCGCGCGCAACATCAAGCGCTTTTTCGCCACGGCGGCCGAAGCTCCCAGCAACGTCGTCCCGTTTGCAGCCAGCCGCTAGGCCCAAAAAACATCATCGTTGAAGGAAGGCACCAGACATGGCCGACGCCTTGCGCATAGGAATTGCGGGTCTTGGCACCGTTGGCGCAAGCGTTGTCCGCATGCTCGGCAAGAAGGGTGCCGAGCTGACGCGGCAATGCGGCAGGGAGATTGCGCCCGTCGCCGTGTCCGCGCGCGACCGTTCGCGCGATCGCGGTATCGATCTGGGCAACGCGCAATGGTTCGATGACCCGGTCGAGCTGGCGCGGGCCGCCGAAATCGACGTCTACGTGGAACTGATCGGCGGCGATGATGGTGCGGCCTTCGATTCCGTGCGGGCAGCATTGGAGGCGGGCCGCCATGTGGTGACCGCCAACAAGGCCCTCCTTTCCAAGCATGGGGTCGATCTCGCGGCGATTGCCGAAAAGAACGGCGTGCTTCTCAATTACGAAGCGGCGGTGGCGGGGGGAATCCCCGTCATCAAGACCATGCGCGAGGCGCTTGCCGGCAATCAGGTGAGCCGGGTTTTCGGCATCATGAACGGCACCTGCAATTACATCCTCACGCGGATGGAGGCCGAAGGGCTTTCCTTCGAGGAATGTCTGCGCGAGGCCCAACGGCTCGGCTATGCGGAGGCCGACCCGACCTTCGATATCGAAGGGCACGACACTGCCCACAAGCTGTCGATCCTGACGAGTCTTGCCTTCGGCTGCCGCATTTCAGCGGAAGATATCTATCTCGAAGGGATTTCCAACATCACGCAGGCGGATATCCGGGCTGCCGGCGAGTTGGGCTATCGCATCAAGCTTCTGGGTGTGGCGCAGAAGACAGAAAGCGGGATAGAGCAGCGCGTGCACCCGACCATGGTGCCGACCAGCTCCGTCATCGCCCAGGTGCACGGGGTCACCAACGCCGTTGCCATCGAGACGGATATGCTCGGCGAACTGCTCCTTTCCGGGCCGGGGGCGGGCGGCAATGCCACGGCTTCGGCCGTCATCGGCGACCTGGCGGACATTGCCAAGAGCCGCCCCGGCTTCCAGCACGGGCCGGTGTTCGGCCGGCCCGCGGCCGAACTCACCCCTTACAGGCGGGCCGCCATGCGTTCGCATGCGGGCGGATACTTCATCCGCCTTACCGTGCACGACCGCATCGGTGTCTTCGCCGCGATTGCACGGCGCATGGCCGACAACGAGATTTCGCTGGAGTCCATCGTTCAGCATGGCGATGTCACCCATGCGGAGCAGAAGACGGTGATCCTCGTCACGCATGAGACGACCGAGGCTGCCGTCCGCAAGGCCGTCGAGAGCATCACCAATGACGGGCACCTAGTCGATAAGCCCCAGGTCATCCGGATCGAGCGCGCGGCCTAAAGCCGTTTCTTCGCCGCTGATGCTGAGCCGGATCGGCTAGCGCGATGCGTTCAGCTGGCGCAGTTTTGGTCAGATGTGCGCCCTTCGCACCCCCTCTGGCCCGCCATCTCCCCCTCGCGGGGGGAGATGGCGGGCAGGCCAGAGGGGATGCGAAGGGCGCGGCCATTCCACTCAAAATGATTTCAGCCCGCCCCTCCGCGCTGGGTAAAACCTCGTTCACAAAAATTTTTTTGCATCGCACAAAAGCGCAGCTTGTTTCATAAGCATGCTTACAATATATGCTGCTTATGAATTCGTCAGATCCTCACAAACCGCTGCAGGTCGAGCGACTTGGGTTCCTGCTTCACAACATTCCGCGGCTCATGCGCAAGCGCTTCGAGGGCCGCGGCAATGAGCACGGGCTTTCGGTCGCTCAGTGGCGTCTTCTGTCCTGGACCCTGAAGGAACATGGGGCGACGCAGGCAAGGCTCGCCGAGCTTTTGGAGATCGAGCCGATCAGCGTTTCCCGCCTGATCGACCGGATGGAAGAAAGCGGCTGGGTCGAGCGGCGGCAAGACGTCGAGGATCGGCGTGTTCGAAAGGTCTTCGCGACGCCGAAGGCGCTCGAGGCCCACAAGGGAATAAAGAAGCTGGTCGGCCAGGTCTATGAAGAAGCCCTGGCGGGGCTGGATGATGGACAGCGCACCGCCCTGATCAGTGCGCTCGAGAAGATTGCTGAGAATCTTTTGGACGGGGAGCCCATGTGCGGCTCGCCGCATAAGGATGTTGAAGAGGTCGTATCGAAATGAACGCGATATCGAAAGCGCAGGAAAAAGCGGAACCAATAGAAATCGAGCAGGAGAGGGCGGGTCCGGTGACGTTGCCGCAGCCCGTCCAACCGAGGCCGAAGAAGAAAAGAAACCTGCTGCGGCTGACGCTCATGCTCGTAGTGCCGCTGGCGCTTGTGGCGGGCGGAGCCTGGTGGTGGGTCACCGGTGGCCGCTACCAGGAAACGGATGACGCGTACCTGCAGCAGCCAAAGGTTTCGATCGCCTCGCAGATCGCGGGCCGCGTCGTGGAATCCAGTGTCGCGGACAACATGCGCGTGACGGCGGGCACGGTGCTTTTCAAGGTGGATCCGGAGCCCTACCGCATCGCGCTTGCCCAGGCCGAGGCGTCGCTTGAGGGCGCGCGCCTGCAGGTCGAGCAGCTGCGGGCCGCATACAGCCAGGCTGGGGCCCAGGAGCGCGATGCGCAAAGCGAGGTCGCCTATCTCGAAACCCAGCTGAAGCGGCAGCAGGACCTTTCCAAAAAGGGCGTGGCGTCGCAATCCGCGCTGGACGAAGCGGAACGCAACCTGCAGAAGGCAAAGGAGAGCCTGAGCGCGTCGCGCCAGGCGGTCGCGAGCGCGCTGGCTGCCCTCGGCGGTAATCCCGAAATCGAAACGGACAAGCATCCAACCGTGCTTGCCGCGCTCGCCGCGCGGGACAAGGCAGCCTACGAGCTGCAGCAGACAAGCGTGAAGGCGCCTGCCGACGGCATCATCTCCCAGGCTTCCGATTTCCGCAGCGGTCAGTTCGTCGGCGTCGGCACTCCTCTCTTCACCCTTGTGGAGACGCAGAGCTCCTGGGTCGAGGCCAATTTCAAGGAGACCCAGCTTACCCATATGAAGCCGGGCCAGAAGGCCGAGATCGTCTTCGACACCTATCCGGACCGGCCGATCGAGGCGACCGTGGAAGACATCAGCGCGGGGACGGGAGCGGAGTTCTCTCTGCTGCCGGCACAGAACGCCACCGGCAACTGGGTGAAGGTGACGCAGCGCATTCCCGTTCGCCTGAAGCTTCACGTCGACGACGTCGATCTGCCGCTGCGCACCGGAATGAGCGCGGTGGTGACGGTCGATACCGAAGTGGCCCACGGCATTCCGGGCCTGACCACGGCGCACGCGACCGAATAGGGCGTGCGCCAGATAAGGGCGCGATGCGTTCCGAATAGAAACGGGACTCGCGCACCAACTCTTTGATTTAGCCGCATGATCTTTCAGGATCATGCTTGTGGAATGGAATTGCCATGTCTTCAGCTGCCTCAGCCACGCACGAGGCGGTCCCGCATCGCGGGCTGATCACCGTCGCGATCATGCTCGGCACCATCATGCAGGTGCTGGACACGACCATCGCCAACGTGGCGCTCCCCTCGATGACCGGGGACCTGGGCGCCTCGCCGGATACCATCAATTGGGTGCTCACATCCTACATCGTGGCCGCAGCCATCATGACGCCGGTCACGGGCTGGATTTCGGACCGCATCGGCCGCCGCGAGTTTTTCCTCGTTTCCATCGCGGGTTTTACTATTTTCTCAATGCTTTGCGGCGTTGCCTGGAACCTGGAAGTGATGGTCTTCTTCCGGCTTATGCAGGGCGTGTTTGGCGCTGCGATCGTGCCGCTAGCGCAGACCTTTCTCCTCGATATCAATCCGAAGGAGAACCATGGGCAGGCGATGGCGGTGTTCGGCGCGGGCATCATGGTCGGTCCTATCATCGGCCCGACCCTCGGTGGCTGGCTGACGGAGACACTCAACTGGCGCTGGGTGTTTTTCATCAACTTGCCCGTGGGCATCATCTGCCTGCTGGGCGCGGCGGCTTATCTTCCGCGTGCGCCCCGGCGCCTGCGCGGGTTTGATTTCTTCGGCTTCGCCATGCTCTCCCTGGGGGTCGGCGCGCTGCAGCTCATGCTCGATCGCGGCGGCGAGGTCGACTGGTTCGCCTCGCCGGAGATCTGGATCGAGCTTGCCCTGTCCATCACCGGTTTCTGGGTCTTCGCCGTCCACACGCTTACGGGCGAGGACACCTTCATCGACAAGCATATCTTCCGCGACCGCAATCTGGTGACGGGCCTCGTCTTCATCTTCGTCGTGGGCGTCATCCTGCTTGCAAGCCTTGCGCTGCTGCCGCCGATGCTGGCGCGCATCTTCGGCTACACGACCATGCTGACGGGGTTCATCATGGCGCCGCGCGGGATCGGAACGATGATCTCGATGATTGCGGTCGGCAGGCTCGTTCGCATCATCGATGCGCGCATCCTTGTGGTTGCCGGCCTGTCGCTGACGGCCTGGTCGCTCTACATGATGACGGGCTTCACGCCGCAGATGGACGGCCGGCTGATCATCATATCAGGTGTCGTTCAGGGGCTGGGGCTCGGGCTCGTCTTCGTGCCCTTGTCGACGATTACGTTCGCGACGCTCAAGCCGCAGTACCGCACCGATGGCGCCAGCCTGTTTAGCCTGACCCGCAATATCGGCTCCAGCATCGGCATCTCGGTGGTCACGGTGTTGCTGACCAACAGCACCCAGGTCAACCACGCGGAGCTTGCCACCCACATCACGCCCTACAACCCGAACCTGTGGGCCGTGATGCCGAAGGCCGCGCAGGGCGATCCGGCGTCGCTGTCCATGGTCGACCAGCTGGTGAACCAGCAGGCGTTGATGATCTCCTATGTCAACGACTTCAAATTCATGATGATCATCACGCTTTGCGCCATGCCCCTGGTGCTCCTGCTGCGGGTTCCGAAGCGCAATGCCGCTCAGGGCGAGGCGGCGGTGCCGGCGATGGAATAGGAGCGTCGCAGGCAGAATAAAAAAGGCCGGTCCCGGGACCGGCCTTTTTGCATTCGCAAGCGCTCAGGAGATCAGGCGTTTTCCTCGCCTTCTTCCTGCTCGCTCTCCGCTTCCGGATCGAAGAAGGCCTCGGGGCGGGCGCTTTCGTTGATTTCCTCGCCGTAGATGGCCTCCGCGGAATCGAGCGTCTCGCCGCGAGCCTGGCGTTCCGCCTCGTCCGCCGAGCGGGCGACGTTCAGCGTGACGGTCGCGACCACCTCGGGATGCAGCGCGATGGCCACATTCGTCAGTCCGATGGTCTTGATCGGGTGGTTGATGTCCACCTGGTTGCGGCCGATGTTGAAGCCCTCGGACGCGAGGACGTCGGCGATGTCACGCGCCGAAACGGAACCGTAGAGCTGTCCGGTCTCGGCGGCAGAGCGGATGACCACGAAGCTCTTGCCGTCGAGCTTTTCGGAGACGGCCTCGGCCTCGCTCTTGCGCTCCAGGTTGCGCGCCTCGAGTTCGACGCGCTGCGATTCGAACTTCTTGCGGTTGGCGTCGTTGGCGCGCAGCGCCTTGCCCTGCCGCAGCAGGAAATTGCGGGCGAACCCGTCCTTCACGCGCACGACATCGCCCATCTGGCCAAGGCGCGGGATGCGTTCCAGAAGAATGACTTCCATTTTCCGTTTCCTTCTCATCGCCCTCGGGAGGGCTTGAAATTCAGGCAGGCCAGGAAACGGGCGCCGTAAGGCTGGTTCGCTGTCCTGCCGTCTGTGGCAGTTAGAGGCTTTTGCCCCAACTCGGGTCTTGATGCTCGCTCATCCGCGCCCGAAGCGGAGAGGGGAGCGGGCGCCCGGGAGAGCGCCCGCGGCCGGGATTACTTCACCACGTAGGGCAGGAGGCCCAGGAAGCGGGCGCGCTTGATGGCGCGCGCGAGCTCGCGCTGCTTCTTCTGGCTCACCGCCGTGATGCGGGACGGCACGATCTTGCCGCGCTCGGAGATGTAGCGTTGCAGGAGCTTCACGTCCTTGTAGTCGATCCGGGGCGCATTGGCGCCCGAGAAGGGGCAGGTCTTGCGGCGACGGTGGAAGGGACGCCGCGTCGGGATCTGGTTGATGTCGACCATTATTCGTCTCCCTCATCCTCGCGCGAGCGGCGCGGGCGGTCATCCTCACGCGGACGGCGCGGGCCGCGATCGTCGAAGTCGCGGCGCGGACCGCGGTCGCCACGATCTCCGCGCTCGCGGTCGTCGCGGCGCTGCATCATGGCCGACGGGCCTTCCTCATGCGCCTCGACGCGGATGGTCATGAAGCGCAGGACATCTTCCGAGATGCCCATCTGGCGCTCCATCTCCTTCACGGCGTCCGCCGGTGCGTCGAGATCCATGAGCGCAAAATAGGCCTTGCGGTTCTTCTTGATGCGGTATGCGAGGGACTTGACGCCCCAGTTCTCGATCCGGCCAACCTTGCCGCCGCCGCTTTCGATCACGCCTTTGTACTGTTCGACAAGCGCTTCGACCTGCTGCGGGGAGAGGTCCTGCCGGGCAAGAAATACGTGTTCGTAGAGAGCCATTCTCTTGCCTTTCTCCTTCTTCTCTGCCCGTTCCAGCGGCTAAAGCCTCAGCGACTTCTTTTGCCGGGAACGAAGCCCGGCGGAAGAAAGGCGCATTCAAGACGGTCGAGAGCGGAGACACGGGAGGCGGAAGCCTTCTGCTTCGCAGCGGGTGACGAGCACCCGGCCCTCCGTTCAGCCCCCGGCTGGGACCGGCAGATCGCGCGCTTATACAGGGTTTTGCCGCGGATGCAAGGCTGTGCCTACCCCTTTGTGACCTCTACCCCTCTGGCCGCCGCAGGCGTAACTTCCCGTCGATTGTCCATGCCTCAGGTGGAGGTGCCGCTATGACCGGGGCAGAACGTCACGACGCGTGGCAGGCGGGCGACAGCTACGACGTCTATATGGGGCGCTGGAGCCGGCAGGTCGCTCCACGCTTTCTCGAATGGCTGAAGCCGCAAAGCGGGCTCGAATGGCTCGAGATCGGCTGCGGCACCGGCGCGCTTACGGCCGCCATCCTCGAATTCTGCGATCCTGAGAGCGTGGTCGCCGTCGATCCCTCCGAGGGGTTCATCCGCAAGGCCCGCGTCAATGTGCCCGATCCGCGGGTCGAGTTCCGTGTCGAGGACGCGCAAGCCCTCAGCCTGCCTTCCGCGAGCCGCGACGTGGCAGCATCCGCCCTGGTGCTCAATTTCATTCCCGACAAGGTGAAGGCCATCCGCGAGATGAAGCGCGTGGTGCGGCCGGGCGGCATGGTGGGCTTTTACGTGTGGGACTATCCGGGCGGCGGCGTGGAATTCATGCGCGCGTTCTGGACGGCGGCAGCAGCGCTCGATCCCGATGCCGAGGACCTCGGCGAGAACAGCCGCTTTCCGTTCTGCACGCCCGACGGGCTGATCGGGCTGGCGCGCGAGGGCGGGCTGGAAGCGGCCGAGTGCGTCCCGATCGAGGTGCCGACGGTCTTCAAGGATTTCGAGGACTTCTGGCGGCCGTTCACTCTGGGTGCCGGACCGGCGCCCGGCTATTGCGGCAGCCTTGAACCGGACGCCCGCGAACGCCTGAGGGCGAAGCTTGAGCGCACCATGGCGCGTGATGGCGAAGGTTCGATCCGGATGAAAGCGCGGGCCTGGGCGATCAAAGCCTTTGCCTGAATGCCGCCCGGAGGCCGGGCGGCATTCGCGATGACGGCGGATCACAGGACGCGGTAAATGTTCCAGTAGGTGGAGCCGGACACCACATAGGGTTCCAGATCCTTGCCCCACTGCTTGTGCGCCTCGATCTTGCCGATCGCGTCGAAGAACTGCTCCAGCTGGGCAAGGCTCTCCACGGTGTGGTTGACCTCCACCACGGCCTCCTTGGCGCCGACGGAGCCCGTCAGCAGCTGGACGTTCATCCTGTCGGTTCCGGCCTGGGTGCCGATCTCCTCCATCCAGCGACGCATGAGATCCACGACGTTCTGCTTATGGCCGAAACGGGCTTCGACATGCCAACGTGCGATGAACATGTTCTCCTCCCTCGACCTTAGTCATCCCAGGCCTGCACGACCGTCTGCCGGGCGATCTTGCCGTTTTCGAGCTCGATCGTCGACATGCAGAACACCGTGGTGCCGTCCGGATAGGCGCAGTTCTCGGTGAAGGCCATCCGGTTGCCTTCCGAGATGCTCATATCCACCTGGTGTGTCATCTCGCGCCCGCAAACATCGTCCCAAAAGGCCGTGATGGCCTCGATGCCGCGCAATTCGCGCGGCGCGCTCGGGGTGTTGTCGCTGTCGATGATGCGAAGGAGCGCGTCGTCGGCATAGAAGCTCGAAAGCGTCCGGCCATCGCGATCCTCGATGGCCCGCTTCAGGGATGAACTCGTGACAGCATCTGTTGTGAGCATTGTCTCCTCCTCTTTCCGGAATGGAGCGCCTGCCGTCCGAGGCTCGCCTCATCATAGCACGCCCGCCCGGGGGGAGGATTAAAGATTAGGATTAATCCTTATGCCTAAGCCTTGAGCCGGTAGCCCGTCCTGAAAATCCACCACACCAGGGAAAGGCAGATCGCGAGGAAGACGAAGATCATGGTGATGCTGATGCCGACGCTCACATCCGCCGTCTCGAAGAAGCTCCACCGGAAGCCGCTGATGAGGTAGAGAACCGGGTTGAACAGCGTCACGTCGCGCCAGAAGGGCGGCAGCATGTCGATGGAATAGAAGGAGCCGCCAAGGAAGACGAGCGGCGTGACGATGAGAAGCGGGATCAGCTGCAGCTTCTCGAAATTGTCGGCCCAGATGCCGATGATGAAGCCGAACAGGCTGAAGGTGACGGCGGTGAGCACCAGGAAGAACACCATCCAGAAGGGATGGCGGATCTCGAGGGGCACGAAAAGATGCGCCGTCGCCAGGATGATGATGCCGAGGATGAGCGATTTGGACGCGGCCGCCCCCACATAGCCGATCACGATCTCGACGAAGGAGACCGGTGCGGAAAGCACCTCGTAGATGGTGCCGACGAATTTGGGGAAATAGATGCCGAAGGAGGCGTTGGCGATCGAGTTCTGAAGGAGCGTCAGCATCATCAGGCCGGGAACGATGAAGGCGCCGTACGGGACGCCCTCCACCTCCTGGATGCGGCCGCCGATCGCCGCCCCGAAGACGACGAAATAAAGGGAGGTCGAAAGCACCGGCGAGACGACGCTTTGAAGAAGGGTGCGCCGCATGCGCGCCATCTCGAACAGATAGATGGCCTTGATCGCTTCGAAATTCACCGGGCTTCCTCCACAAGGCTGACGAAAATGTCCTCAAGGGAACTCTGTTCGGTATCGAGGTCCTTCACGGAGATGCCGGCGCGGTTGAGATCGGCGAGCAGCGAGCCGATGCCGGTGCGCCCGGCCTGCGTGTCGTAGCGGTAGATGAGGCGGCGGCCATCGTCCTCGATGTCGAGGTCGTAGCGCGAGAGGGTTTCGGGCAGGGGGCCGATGCTGTCGTTCAGCTCCAGCGTGAGCTGCTTCTTGCCGAGCTTGCGCATCAGCTCCGTCTTCTCGTCGACGACGATCAGCCGGCCCTTGTTGATGACGGCGACGCGGTCGGCGATCTCCTCCGCCTCCTCGATGTAATGGGTCGTCAGGATGATGGTCACGCCGTTCTCGCGCAGCCGGCGCACGAGCTGCCACATGTCCTTGCGCAGCTCGACATCGACGCCCGCGGTGGGTTCGTCCAGGAAAAGGATTTGCGGCTCATGCGCGAGCGCCTTGGCGATCATGACGCGCCGCTTCATGCCGCCGGAAAGCTGCAGGATCTTGTTGTCCTTCTTCTCCCAGAGCGACAGGTCCTTCAGGATCTGTTCGCAGAGCGCATGGTCGGCTTTCCTGCCGAACAGCCCGCGACTGTAATTCACCGTGTCCCAGACGGTCTCGAACGTCTCGACATGCAGCTCCTGCGGCACGAGGCCGATGAGCTGCCGCGCCGCGCGATAATCCCTGATGATGTCGTGGCCCTGGACGGTGACGGTGCCGCCGCTCGGATTGATGATGCCGCAGACGATGGAAATCAGCGTGGTCTTTCCCGCGCCGTTCGGCCCCAGCAAGGCCAGGATCTCACCGTTGCGGATATCGAGGTCGACGCCATAAAGCGCGGTGAACCCCGAATCATAGACCTTGGAAAGATTCGAAATGGAAATGGCGTGCTGCATGAGACCTTCGCAGTGGGGATGAGGGAAAAGGCACAGGTTCACGCGCTGGGAGGATGCAAAATCGCACCCCGGCCAAAGCGCGCCACATATAGGCAAGTTGCGCGGCGGTTGCCATAGGGGGACGATGACAGGCTGACATTTCCTGACAAATTGTCAACGCGTTCCAGGCTGGTCATGTGACATCCCTTTCTGTCGTGCTGGATACTTCTCCATCAAGGCGGGCTTTGCATGCCCCCTCACCGTCTCGGGCTTCGCCCGAGCCACCTCTCCCCCACTTCGTGGGGGCGAGGAAGGGCGCCGAGCAAGGCAAGTTTCACCGTTGCCACGCCCGCTTTCGCGTCTGGCCATTCTAGAGAATGTGGGAAGCGGGGCGCGTTGTCCGCACCACTCAAATTTTTTATAGGCGCGGTTCAACGCGCCCCGCCGGAGGCTGTCCCGACTTCGGCCGGTCACTCGGGTTCTTCTCCTTCCCGGCTGCACCCAATGAAGGGGTGCCGGGCCGGTGGAAAAAGCCCTAGCGGCTTCTCCGCGGTTTCCGCGATGCCGGCTCTCACCCAGCATCCGTTTTTCCGGGAGCGGCGTCTCACACCCACCGCCCCGGCACCGCCGGCCTGTCGCGGGCCCTCGGATCTCCAGGGCACCGTACCCTGGAGAGGGAGGTCTCCGCCGCTCTCCCTGATCCCCGGTCCGGACCGGTTCCCGCAAGAGCGATGGG
>Ga0182749_1002654_pt1 | contig 12947 bp, 9 predicted proteins | sample eDN3rd37CKraftMG_FD_128875 | JGI IMG/M metagenome (GOLD analysis project Ga0182749, IMG submission 128875) | Enriched Miracle-Growth compost microbial communities from Emeryville, California, USA - eDNA 3rd pass 37_C Kraft MG (version 2) (version 2) ...
CGTCACCCAGCCCGTCATCGTCGAAAGCTCAGATATCGAGCAGGACAAGGCCGGGTCCTACCGCTTGGCAATCATCATACGTCCTGCAACAGCCGTCTTGAGCAACGCAGGCATCGTCGGCTTTGCCACGCGGCCTTCGGCCCTCGCGGCCGGCGGGATTCAGCCGCCATCGCCCAGGCCAGCGCAAAATCCTAAGGAACGGGCGGCCCGAACGTTCAAGCCGGTTATTGTTCTCGACCCGGGCCACGGCGGATACGACTCAGGCGCCGTTAAAGGCGGTACGGTCGAGAAGAACGTCGTGCTCGCGTTCAGCCTCGTCCTGCGAGATCTGCTTGAGAAATCGGGCCGCTACAAAGTCTTGATGACGCGCAGCGACGATACATTCATCCCCCTTGACGACCGGACGAAGTTCGCCGAACGCAACAAGGCCAATCTTTTCATCGCTATCCACGCAGACTATTCCGACGGCGGTTCGCGGGCGCGCGGCGCGACGATCTACACGTTGAGGGATCGCGTTGCGAAAAATCTGGAACGCCACGCCAAGGACAACGCGGCGAAAGACGTTCTGTCGCCGGAAGAGATCGATACCGTCAAGAAGGTCAGTGACGATGTCGGAGCTGTGCGAAACATCCTTGCAGATCTCGCCGAGCGCGATCTTGAGTTGACCCACCAGCGCACCGGCATGTTCGCCAAAACGGTAATCGAAAATATGGGAGAGAGCACGCCGATGCGTAACGAGCCCGATCAACAGGCGGCATTCCGCGTGCTGAAGACGGCTCAATTCCCGTCGGTCCTGATCGAACTCGCTTACATCACCAACCAGCAGGATGTTCACAATCTCAAATCCGATGAATGGCGTGAGAAAGTTGCGCGATCCATCGTTTCGGCAATCGACAATTATTTCTCGCACGAGATCGCGCACTTGCCGATGTGAGACTGGCCTCTCCTTTATGAGTGGCGCCGCGAACATTGCCTGCACCCAACATCATCGCGCGCGAACAAGCTAAAGGCCGGGGCATAAGCCTCCGGCCTTTGTATTCAGCGTGGCCGGAGCGCGTCGCACCGCCCCCGGCATGGCCCAGTTAGCTTCTACTTGGAGGATATTTCAGGTGTTGTCGCCAGAGCAGAAAAAGCCAGCGCGGGTTCCTCGACAAATCTCGCGAGGCGAGCCTCACGTTGGACCGGAGAAAATCTGCTGGCCGGCGATAGCGCTTCTGCATGAGGCACTCCATCTTCCAGGTGTCCGCAGCCCCGCCGTCGAGGGCGAGGTCTTCGTGGTCGGGTAAATGCACGCGGGCGCACAGCACACGGGCTCGCTGAGCGGCGCGCGAACGTCTGATAGTCGACTTCGAAGCAGCGGGAGGGGTTGGACAGGTTCGTAAGGCCGCCGAGCCGGGACCAGAGCGACGCTCCCTCGGGCAGCCCTATCCATTGCTGCCACGCGACGCTCGAAGTCATCTGCCGGTCCATTCGGAACCGGTTCAGAGAAGAGAAGGGCATGGACCCCTAAGTCTCGCTCCGACGCTCGCACAGTTGCAGGGACAAACCCTACAACGCCTCACCTTTTCCAGGGTACGCGATTCGCAGCGCGATTCGTGAGATCAGCAACATAGCGCGGCGGGACGATCACGCGGACGCGCGGCCCGTCCGCACGCACATCGGCAGGAGTAACTCCGGCTTCGTCGCCGTCCACCTCGATCGGCACCGGGATCGTCCTGCCGATCAGCGCGCGCCGCACCGGTAAAACGTGCACGCCAGCCGGGCGCGTATCAGGGCCCGTCAGCCGCCCCAGCGCCAGCGACATTGCTCTCGCCGCCACCGCAAACCGAGAGCGCGCTTCGATCACCACCGCAATTAAAGGCCCGCGCCCGACACCCGTATCGCGCGTCAGCACAAATGAACCACCATAACGGCTGGCGAACGTGAGAATGATCCAGCTCGCCTCAAATCGGCGGCCATCGAGTTCAACGTCGAAGACTTGCGGTCCCTCGGCGAGCGTCTTCAGAACGGGATAGGTATAGGCGCCACGGCCGAGCACGCGCTTCGTCCGATAGTTGAGACGCGCAACGATGCGCGCATCGAACCCGACACCCGTCATCAAGAAAAATGGCGTTCCGTTGACGAGGCCACCATCGGCCTCGATGTCCGTTCCGTGCAGCAGTACAGCTGCAAGGTCCCGCGCACGCTTCGGCATGCCGATCTCGTGTGCAAGGACGTTGCCCGTCCCGAGCGGGACGAGACCAACGGGAAGCCCGCATTCGGCAGCGCCCATCGCGACAGCGCGGAAGGTGCCATCTCCGCCCGCAGCGATGACCGCATCACAAAGGCCCTGCCGCCCCGCCTCGGCGACACGTTCGGCAGCTTCAGCCGCGCTGCGCGCCGGAAGCTGAAAAACATCCGCGCCTTGCGCGCGTAAATCGCGAAGAACGCCGTCGAGCAGCCGCGGTATCGCGACGCCTGCTTTCGAATTGAAGACGACTGCGAACCTGCGGCGCATGGGAAGGACTACAGAAAAAGGCAATGGCGGCGCTGCCTGGCGCCGCCATCTTTGATTAGCAAGTTCGTCGGTAAGCGTCCCCTGTCGCCGCGTCAAGAAACAAACACGGATCAGGGAACGATGCCCGGCTGCATCAGGCGGCCGGCGCTTCGGCCCGCCGGGCAGTTGACGTCACCGCCTTCTGGACCTTTTCAAACGCCCGGACTTCGATCTGCCGGATGCGCTCGCGGCTGACCCCGAACTCCTCCGACAACTCTTCAAGCGTCGCGGGATCTTCGACAAGACGCCGCTGCTCGAATACGCGGCGCTCGCGATCGTTCAGGACCGACATCGCAGACGAAAGATACGATCTCCGCCGTTGCAGCTCTTCATCCTCGACGAGACGATCCTCCTGCGTCGGCGTGTCGTCGACCAGCCAGTCCTGCCATTCGCCCGATTCGGACTCGGCCCGGATCGGCGCATTCAGCGAAGCGTCGCCACCAAGGCGACGATTCATGCTGACAACGTCGTCCTCAGGAACGCCGAGCTTCGTCGCGATCGCCTTCACCTGATCGGGTCGGAGATCGCCGTCATCGAGCGCCTGCAGCTGGCTCTTCGCCCGCCGCAAATTGAAGAACAGCTTCTTCTGCGCCGCCGTGGTGCCCATTTTCACGAGACTCCACGAGCGCAAAATGTACTCTTGAATGGAGGCGCGTATCCACCACATCGCATATGTTGCGAGACGGAAGCCCTTCTCGGGATCGAAGCGCTTAACGGCTTGCATCAGACCGACGTTGCCTTCGGAGATAACCTCTCCGATCGGAAGCCCGTAGCCGCGATAGCCCATGGCGATGCGCGCCACGAGCCGCAGATGCGACGTGACCAGTTGTTCGGCTGCGTCGGAATCCTGATGCTGCTGCCAACGCTTGGCGAGCATGTATTCCTCATCGGGCGCGAGCATGGGAAATTTGCGGATCTCTTCCAGATACCGCGAAAGGCCGAGCGACCCGCCGGCCAGAGTGGGAAGACCTTTTCCTGCCATAAGCCCTCTACGGACCTTCACCCGACTTGGCGGTACGGCCCGTCGCTCCCTTAATGTCGTGGGAGTCTAATTTCGCGCCCCCAACGCCATACGTTACATAGTAGTGAAATCGCGGAATACATCAGCGGTTCCAATTCACGGCGACTTGACCCTGCCGTGATCGGCTTAAGCACTGCTTGCCGCATCCCCTACAAACGTTTCTTCTTCGCTTTTTCCGTCGTTTTGCCTGGTACCCGCAGGGCGGCGAAAAGCCCCCTAAGGTCCTCGGGCAACGCGCTGGTAAAGCTCAGCTTTTTTCCATTTATTGGATGAACGAATTGCAATGTTTCGGCGTGTAGAGCTTGGCGCTCAAGCGTACTCGCCACCTCTTGGGCTTGGGGCTTCAGGGAGGCAAGCCGCGTCTTGAAGCCGCTACCGTAAACGGCGTCCCCCAAAATGGGATGTCCGATATGCGCGAGGTGCACGCGAATCTGATGTGTACGTCCTGTTTCGAGCACCAGGCGGACCAGCGAAACGTCTCCGGTTTGACGCTCTCCGGGAAATGTCTCGAGCACCTCATAGTGAGTTATGGCGGAGCGCCCTGCTTCTCCTCGCGTGACGGCAATCTTTGTCCGGTTCGCCTGGCTCCGTCCAAGCCGCGCGTCGATGGAACCCTTCGGCCGTGGCAACCTACCCCAGGCAAACGCCAGATAGCTCCGATAGAGGCGCCCGTCGCGGCCGTGGCTTTTGAACTGCTCCGCAAGCCCCTGGTGAGCCGCGTCCGTCTTGGCGATGACGAGCAAACCCGACGTATCTTTATCGAGCCGATGCACGATGCCCGGCCGTTTGACGCCGCCGATTCCCGACAGGCTGTCACCACAGTGCGCGACCAAGGCGTTGACGAGCGTCCCCGACGCATGTCCCGCAGCAGGGTGCACGACCAGCCCCGCGGGCTTGTCGATGACGATAAGGTCGGCATCCTCGTAAACAATATTAAGCGGCAAGGTCTCGGCTTGGACGTCGGAAGGCTCTGGCGGCGGCAGTGTTATCGTATATGTAGCGCCAGGTTTGACCGGGGTGCGGGCCTCCCGTATCGTCGTCGGACCGTCGCACACGTGACCATCGCGGATAAGCGCCTGGATACGCGCGCGGCTGAGATTGCCAGCCTTGTATGCGAGCCAACGATCGATCCGTTGACCCGCATCTTCATTGTCTGCGGTAAGCGCAATTGAATTGTGCGTGGTATCTGGCACGATCAGAAACGATCAAAAGAAAGAAAAACGATCACCATGACGAACGGCGAGCCCCATCCAACCTCGGCCGATGTGATGCGCGAACAACGACTTCAGCGCAACCTTAAGATCATCGTCGGCGGGCTCGGCGCACTGATCCTCGTCGGTCTGGGAGCCGTCATCATCAAGGTGACCGGACTCGCAACCGGCTCCTTCGGCAGCGGCCCTGTCCGGAGCATAAGCGCCGCGTGGCCACCCCCCTCCGGAACCGTGGCGCTCGAAATTCCCAAGGGCTCCAAAGTTGTATCAGTCTCACTTTCAGGAAACCGGCTTGCTGTCCAGCACGAGGGGCCTGATGGAACAGACATTACCATTCTCGATCTGCAGACGGGACGACGCATCGTCGATGTCAAACCAATCGAGGCGCTGCCGAAGAACTAGGCTCCGACCATCTCTCCAGATCGGACTTCATTGCAACAGCCCTTGGGGCCTTCTCTCTTTCTCACTAACGCCATCGAGTTTTCAGGCTTGATCGAATACGCCCGACCGACTACACGTCGGTGCTTGCGCCGGCCCCGTTCGTCTAGTGGCCCAGGACACCCGCCTCTCACGTGGGCAACAGGGGTTCGAGTCCCCTACGGGGCGCCAATCACAAAAATCTAAGTGATTGATGCCGCTCTAAATACTGAAAATCATTGCTCTCTTCCGACATCTCGCCCCACATGCAGGACCAACATTGGGTCCAACATGCGGGTCGATCGGCCCGTTTCAGGCAACAGCGATTTCGAAGCGACGCGCGCGCCTCGCAAACGCAAGGCTTCTGGTATCTCGCACGGCGCGTGCCGGAAGAGTTGGAAGAGTTTCGGGGCTACGCGAAAACCTCTGTCGCGTATCTTTCCACCGGCATTCGCATTCTCGACGATCCGAAAGCCCGCAAGGCCGCATCGTGATGGCGCGCCAGTGGACGGACTGGCCACGCTGCTCGCCCGAAGAGAAAAATATGATCTTGTCTATGTAGATGGCTTTCATACTCGCGATGCGACACTCGTAGACACCGCGCTAGCTTGGCCGATGCTACGCGAGGCCTGCGTAATCGTATGGGATGATTATCTTTGGGAAACGGAGAAGGATTCAAAAGATCGGCCACAGGAGGCCGTTGATTGGTTTATGCAAAATTTTCGCGACCAACTTGACGTATTTCATAAAGGGTATCAGGTCACTGCCAAGCGATTATCGCCTTGCCCGATGGAACGCCAAATCAGGCGTCGGTAGTTTGCTAAGCAAAAAGATTTCTTTCGATTATACCAGCCAATCCTAGGTCGTGCCGCCGTCACAATCGCAGCGCGTCTGCCAAGTTGCGGCTACTTTGTGCTGCCGTTATTCACGGCGATCCAAAGCAACGCACGAAGCTGACGGCTATGCTTTTCGTCTCGAAAAGAGCACGATGGTCTGACGGAATGATGCGGGATCATTCTCGTTATCAAGCGAGCTTACGCGCACGAAATCGCAAGACTGCGTTCTGCCCGATACTTAACCTCTTCTTCAATGCGCTATTACGCATGAGGATGTCGAAGGTTCTTCTGGAAGTAGAGATACCCTTTACCAGCTTGAAGATGTCGCGAGGTCGAAAGCACTTTGATATAATCTGCGGTTGTTCCGAAAGAACATTTGCAAATTGATAATTCATGCAGTCGATTAGGTTCCTGAGATCAGGAACATTTTTGACGCGATCCCCCACTATCTGAAAATTTGAAAATTGGTTCTCACCGTGAATTCGCTGATATGCGAGGATCTTTCTTATGACGATTGACCCCCCCATCACGTGGCAAAATCGCGCAAGATAATTGTCCGCCGAGATTTTTATTTCTTCAGGATACCTCGGCCTAATCAGCTCAATTGTTACTCTCCTAAACATCATGCCAGACGTCGATGACCAGGCCCAGTGACGATAGCTTTTTGGCAACACGTAGCCGTGAACCGGCCCTACCTCATCGAACAATGCGCTGACTGCTTCGACCTCGTGTTTTCTCCTATACGTGGCGTTATCCGCCAAAGCCGGCGTTGCGCCAGATAGGACATTGCCGCGCGCATCGATAATTGCAACGTTTGACGAGGTCATCGCGCAATTTGTCAACGAATTGAGATGAAACCGAACATGCACGTCGATACTGTTCGGCGCCAAGATGTCGTCGGCATCTAACCATAAAATAAATGGAGCGCTCGATTGATCGAGAGCGCTCAGCATAGCAGCTAACTGCCCCCCGTTTTCGGCCCGCCGAATAAAAGTGGCGTTTCCGCCCATTTCAGCAATCGCTGCTTCAATTCGCGTTCCTGAATCATCGGTAGAACAGTCGTCAACAACTATGAGTTCGATATTTGGATACGTTTGCTTCCGAACGGATCTTATTGCCTCAGTCACATATGGAGCTTGATTATAATTACAGACAGCAACCGTGACTGCGGGCAGGGTAACTCCCTCGGGCAAGCATTCCTGAGATTTCATGGCCCTAACGTGCTCCTGCACCAGTCGAAACTGCAAGAGCTGGTGTACGCAACAGTGATTCAAAATATTGGATTGTCCTCACCAATCCTTGGTCGAGCTCTACATTGGGTGTCCACTTTAGCAGATTTTCAGCGCGTGAAATTTCTGGCTGGCGCTGCTTGGGGTCGTCTGCCGGCAACGGGCAAAAGATCAGCTTCGATTTCGATCCAATAATGGATATCACTTTTTCTGCAAGTTCGCGTATTGTGAACTCTGTAGGATTCCCAAGATTGATAGGTCCAGTAATTGAGTCAGACGAGTTCATCATGCTTATAAAGCCACGTATTAAGTCATCAACATAGCAAAATGAACGTGTCTGACTTCCGTCCCCGAAAACCGTTATGTTTTCGTTGCGGAGGGCTTGCACAATAAAAGTGGAAACGACGCGCCCGTCATTGGGATGCATACGCGGGCCATAAGTATTGAAAATGCGCACTACTTTTATTCGCACCTTGTGCTGTCGCCAGTAGTCGAAACAAAGTGTTTCCGCACATCGTTTTCCTTCGTCATAGCACGCTCTAGGTCCAGTGGTATTCACATTACCACAATATTCTTCTGCCTGCGGATGGACATGGGGATCTCCGTAAATCTCGGATGTCGAGGCTTGAAAAATCTTCGCCTTCAGCCGCTTCGCCAGGCCAAGCATATTTATTGCGCCAATTACGCTCGTTTTTGTAGTTTGAACTGGATCAAATTGGTAATGGATTGGTGAGGCCGGGCAAGCGAGATTGTAAATCTCGTCGGCCTCTACAAATAAAGAATGTGTAACATCATGGCGGAGTAGTTCAAAATTAGGATGAGGAAGCAAATCTTTTATATTTCGCCGAGTTCCAGTAAAAAAATTGTCGACACATAAAACCTCGTGTCCCTGCTCTATGAGCGCTTCGCACAAATGAGATCCTAGGAAACCGGCACCCCCGGTCACTAATATACGCTTAGCGAGAGGAGAAGCTGCATCGTCCGGCATTCAGTTTATCCGATTTTCGGGAAAGCCAAGTCAATCGCGTGACGACTAACTTTTCTATGACGAAAGGATACCGATGCGAGATCCTAGACAAACAAGTCTGGTCCTCCCGCCGAATGTGCTCGCAACAAGCGCTTCAGCGACGTGGCTCGATCAATCTTTGTCGATACACGCTGCGTCCTCGCTAATCGGAACGACATCCATCGCTATCCCCACCGACGAACGCCAAAGATCATGGGCATCGGCGCGGCACTCTTTATGCTCAAGAATTCACAAAGGCAAGCTCAAATCTGTTGGCTTGCAAATGCTCCATTCGCCCAACAGAAACTACGCGCTCCGATATATGGCGCTATGGAAGCGAGTCGGAAAAGTTTCCCGCGCGTGATGGCGGCGTGAATTCTGGCCGGTTAGCCATCCCGTATTCGACGAAAATGAAGCAGCTATTGTCTGGCGGTTGGTAACTGAGGCAGAGATTGATAATCCTATCCCCCGTTGCCACTGATCGCTTCAACATACAATTGAATTAGCGTTCACCACACTTCCCTGCTCTCAACGCGAATCTTTGTGATCGTGGCGATAAATCGATCCATGGAAAAAGTTGTAGCTGCTTGCCGCTATCAACCTTGATTGCCTCATCTAACCATCAGTCCGCTCACTTTCGGACCGGCGTCACCAAGCGAGTGCAAGAATTGCGGGCCTTCGTAAATTCGATTGCCTTATAAAGACCGACGTTACGCTCCGTTCGATGAAAGAGGCCGGCCTCATGTTAATTGGGAAATCTACTCTGTAATCGACCGTGAATTATAGCCTGCGCAAGACAGTATCTCTGGGCGTCGTATCATCGCCACCCGTTGTTGCGCCGTTGCCGACTTCCGCCCCCCCCAAAGCGGCGTGCTCTTCGTTAGCTGCAGGACTACGATCATCCCGCGTGCGCTACGCTAATGGCTGAGATGCCGCGACTAGTTTCTGCGAAAATCTTATGCCGAAAGGCGCAAACTTGCGTTTATTGGAACGTAAGCGCGTCCCATTACTTGAGCTTTTCTACAATAATTTGATAGTTCGAATGCAAGAGCTTGTAGTTGCCAAGATTGGCCTGGAGAAAAGAGTCGATTCCCAGTTTCGGCCGCTCCAGTTCGGGACTCTCTGGCTTCCATAAATAATCATCAAAAACCATTAAGCCACCTTGCACGAGCAGAGGCCAAGCCAAACAAGCGTCCGCGTACGAGCGCACTGCTCGATGATCCCCGTCCACGTAAATCAAATCAAATCGCCGGTTTTCGAATGCGAGTTTTGGAATTTCATCGCTAGACAAACCGATAATTTTCTCGCACCGGTCAGCATACTCTTGCATGTTGGAATCGAATCTTCGCTCGACCTCAAGCATGTCGGAAAAAGTTGGCGATTGCGGATCGACGTGTTCTGGACCGCCTAAAAACGTATCAATGCAGACAATGCTGGATTTGGGCAAATAATTTAGGAAGAATATCGCCGAACGCCCCTCAAAAGATCCGATTTCGAGAATTTTCACACTGGAATGCCTCCTGGATGCAAAACAGGCAGCCCAATTCGGGAAATGCCAGGACGTCCAGTCTACAGAGAAATGTTTCCCAGCGAAATATTTGTCGAAGGCCGTTTTATCAACCGGAGCTTCGGCGCTGTGTAGGTCACTCGGCATGGTTCAAAGTACCACTAGTTTTAGATTTGCAACGGACTGCACGATGTCCCCAAGATATCCAAATCGCGTCGGCTGTCACTCAAGCTAAATAGCCTAAGACGGGATACATCTTGAAATGTTCCAGAACGCGATCGTCCACTCGTACTTGAACTGTAGATGGTCGCACTCGCTACAACCATAGCAAGTGGGATGAAGGGTGCGCATTATCCCCGCTTTTGACTATCATTGGATGCGATGTTAGTGGCATACCGATAATCTTTTCCAGCCAGAAAATCCTTAGGGACTGGAGCAAGACTACGTGGCGCGATTCATCTTCGGGGGGGGATGGAAAATGCATCAAAAAAATGAGCGTGAAAACATTCTTTCAGTAGTGGGGGGACACCACATTGCTGCCGTTGATTTGTTTGTTGGGGGAAAGTCTCTTGGCGAACTCTCGTCCGGTGCTCTCAAGCCACCACTTGTGTCCTTCGTCGTAATTTGTTGGAACTACGCACAGTTTGTGTCACAGACGATTGCATCCATAAAGGACCAAGACTACCCGAATTTCGAGTGTATCGTAATTAACAATGGCTCGACTGACGACAGCGGAGCAGTCATCGAGAACGCCGTTGCGGACGATAAGCGCTTTACGATTGCCCATCTTCCAGAAAATTTGGGTCAACTCGGCGCCGCGTTCTGGGCGCTCGATCGCATCAAAGGTAACTTTGTCGTTTTTGTTGATGCGGATGACATCCTTTTTCCAGCCTTCGCTTCCACCCACCTACAAGTCCACTTAGCAGTTCCTCGAAGCGTCGCGATGTCGACAAGCAATATCGTCGAAATAAACGCGGCTGGGGAGTTGCTGACGCGTCGATACGACCTTTTTGGAAAAGATGGAGGCGCGGATACGAAAGGACTTGCACCGGAAAACAAGGTGGTAAGGCTTTCGACCATTTCTGATGAGCAATACCGTTTACTCGGCAGTCAGACAAGCACGCGGTCGCCCTATAAAGGGGGTTGGTTCTGGGCTCCGGGAACATCGAATATGTTTCGGCGCACCGTGCTCGATATGTGTCGAATAAAAAGTCACTCTAATATATTTATGAGATCGTCTGATTCTCATTTCAATCATCTTTGTCATGCAATTGGTGGAACAGCTATTATCGACCATCATCTGGCAGGGTATCGACAGCACGGTTCCAACTATTTTTCCAAAACAGAGACGATAGCGGGTGTGAGACAAGGGTCGCCAAATTTTGCGGCTATTAGTCGTGACACAACTAGGGAAACCCTTGAATGCCTCCTTGAGAGGACTGCGTTTTTTAATTGGATTCTCGCTGGACGTTATTGGGCTGTAATAGATCAATTACCAAATGTTCATCCGGAATTGCTCCCGGGTTATTTTGGTGAAAATGCCACTAAAGATCTATTCACGCGTCACATTCAGAAGATCTGCGACGAGTTCGGGTATAAAATTAGCGTTAGGCAAATCTGTGCGCGTTTCGATCGCACTTCGGCAAAGAAAATTTTCAGAGACGGGCTTGCTCCCGAAAACCATCCCCTCGCCAAACGACAGTTCCGTCTCAATTCAATGAAAAAGGTATTATCATTTTTCAAGCGAAAGAAGCAAACCAGCTAATGGGCAGTCCGATGAATTTGCTCCGACCGCTGAATGATGCGCCCTTAATATCTTTCGTGCTTATAAATTGGAATTATGGGCGTTTCGTTCGTCGCGCAATTGCGTCTATCAGAAATCAAGACTACAAAAATTTCGAATGCCTCGTGATCGATAACGCTTCATCTGATGATAGCCGGCAGGTCATACAGGAAGAAATAAAAGACGATCACAGATTTACGCCACTTCTTTTGGATGAAAATCTTAATCAGATGGGGGCGTTGCTGCATGTTTTGCCGAGGCTTCAAGGCCAACTGGTGAATATTTGCGATGCTGATGATATTCTATTTGAAAACTTCGCATCTTATCACAGCCAGGTGCATCTCGGCGCGCAATATCCCATTGGGTTTTCATCAAGTGGTGTTCTCGAGTGCGACGAAGACGGCCAGATATTGACCGGTCGCTTCGACCCCTTCGAAGGGTTTCCAAGACTAAAAACGAAACTCATTCTTCGGAAGGATGCAGCGAGAATATCCGAACTTGCGGATAGCGATTACGAATCGCTGGGCGATGCTGTTTTACAGGTCCCAGAGACCCAGATGAGTTGGGTTTGGTCTCCAGGCACGTCCAACGTCTACAGAAAGGAAATGCTTGAGTTATGTCGGCCCGCGGAAGCGCCGAGAATTTATGTGGCCGCGGTCGATAACTATTATGCCCCCTTCATCAATGCGATGGCTTCGTCCGCATTGATAACGAAGCCGCTTTCCGGCTATCGGTTTCATGGCTCCAACCGTTTTGCGACCTCGCCTAGCATGCTTGGGTTGAGAGCAATGACGCGGTCAGGCAGAGAGCGGTCGATAAATAGGCGCCGTGACATCATAACGACCCTCTGTTCTGATCCGGCGCGGTATCTCGAAGTACTCGGTGAGCGTTTCTGGTCCGTAATTGATTTACCATCGTCCGTTGATTGTGTGGATCGAGTAGAGTCATTTGAGAGTGAGAGAATCCAAAAGGATATTGAGAAGAATTTCGCGAAACTCCATGCCACCTTCGGCGACGACCTACGAGATAGGCTCAGCGAGCGTATGAATAGGGAAACGGTCGCCCGGCTTTGGAAAAGATGCTGGAAAATTCTCGATGAACATAACTCCACAATAAAACAGACCTAACGATGGCGAGAGCGACGGAGCGGCTTTCAACGTCCGCAAGTGGCCGATCGAAAGCCAACGCGCAAGGCGAAGCCTCCTGGAACAAATCCTGTTCTAAATAATCGCTTATTACAAAGCGAAATCGCTATATTGATGAGCGACTTCCGTGGATATATTCCAATAGGGGTCATCTCAGATATTTAAACGTCTCCTGATCATCATCGTATTAGTTTTGGCAATCCACGACACAGCGGTACGCGCTGATAGCTCGTCGGCGTGCAAACCGAAGTTGAAC
>Ga0182749_1002655_pt1 | contig 12946 bp, 11 predicted proteins | sample eDN3rd37CKraftMG_FD_128875 | JGI IMG/M metagenome (GOLD analysis project Ga0182749, IMG submission 128875) | Enriched Miracle-Growth compost microbial communities from Emeryville, California, USA - eDNA 3rd pass 37_C Kraft MG (version 2) (version 2) ...
GACCGTGATGGTGCAGATCGTCGCCGAGGAGATGGACGTGTCGCCCGGCCGGATTCGTCTGGTCTCGGGAGATACGCGGCGGTCACCCGACGAAAGCTTCACCGCAGGCAGCCTGTCGGTCGAGCGCGGCGGCGGCGCGCTGCGGCTGGTCGCGTCCGCCACGCGGCATCGCTTTCTGCTTGAGGCGGCACGGCGGCTGAACAGCCCGCCCGAGGCGATCGGAATCGAGGACGGCGTCTTCCGCGGTGCGCAGGCCGATGCGAAGGAAAGCTATTGGTCGATGGCGGAGGCGATCGACCTTGCCGTGCCCGTCGCCGACTTCGCTTCTCCCAAGCGGGTGGAAGAATATTCCGTTGTCGGCAAGGAACTGCAGCGGGTCGACCTGCCGACCCGCTGGTCGGGCGGCGCCTTTATCCACGACCTTGGCTTTCCGCATATGCTGCATGGCCGCGTGGTGCGCTCGCCATGGCTGAACGTCGAGCAGCTCGAGCTCGATGCCACGCGCCTGCCCGCGCTTCCGCCGGGCGCGCAGATCGTTCGCGACGGCTGTTTTCTCGGGGTGATCGCGCCGCTGGAATATGATGCGGTCCGGCTTGGGGACAAGCTCGCCGCCTGCGTCCGGTGGAAGGGCGGCCAGCCTGTTCCAACCGATCCGGCCGGCCTGATCGCCGATTATGACGGACCGGCCGAAATCACCTATGAGGAAGGTCAGGCAGTGGCGGCCGGGCAGTCGTTTGCCGCCACATTCAGCCGGCAGTTCATTGCCCACGCGTCGATCGGCACGGTCTGTGCGATCGCGCTGTGGCAAGGTGGTGCACTCACCGTGTGGAGCCAGGCGCAGGGCGTGTTCGCGCTTCGCTCGGCCTTGGCGACGACACTGGGCCTGGCCGAGGATGCCGTCGATGTGGTCCATGCTCCGGGCGCCGGCTGTTATGGCCATAATGGCGCGGACGATGTCGCGCTCGATGCCGCGCTGCTGGCGCGGGCGGTGCCGGGCACGCATGTCCGCGTGGTCTGGAGCCGCGCCGACGAATTGACCGCAGCGCCGCTAGGCCCGGCAATGCAGACCAGGATCAGTGCGAGCGTCAACGAGGACAAACGCATTACAAGCCTTTGCATGGACATCAGCAGCGTGCCGCACAGTTGCCGCCCGACCTGGTCGGGCGGCGTAAACCTGCTCGCCGCGCGCCAGCTCGCGCAGCCGCTCCCGACGCCGTTCTTGCAGGATCCGGTGCCGCTGACCGGCGGCGGCGCCGATCGCAACGCCATTCCGCTGTATGACATCGCCCATGTCCGGGTCGCCAAGCGCATTCTGCAGGATCTGCCGCTGCGGACTTCGGCGCTCCGCTCGCTTGGCGGTTTCGTCAACGTCTTCGCGCTCGAGGGGCTGATCGACGATATCGCCGTCGCGCTCGACGAGGACCCGGCGCTGTTTCGTATCGCCCATCTTTCGGACCCCCGCGCGGTCGAGGTTATCGAACGCGCGGTGGCCATGTCGCCCTGGCCTGGGCCAATGGAGGAGGGGCGCGCGCTCGGGCTGGGCTTTGCGCGCTACAAGAACCGCGCCGCCTATTGCGCGGTCGTGGCCGAGGTCGAGATCGACAGCGAGGTTCGCGTGCTGCGGGCCTGGGCCGCGGTCGATGCCGGGCTTGCCGTCAATCCGGACGGGGTGCGTAACCAGGTCGAAGGCGGGATGATCCAATCCACGAGCTGGGCGATCAAGGAACACGCACGGTTCGAGGACGGACTGCCTGCCTCGCGCGACTGGGAAAGCTATCCGATCCTCGGTTTCGCCGAGGTGCCCCAGATCGAGGTGCAGGTCATCCAACGGCTCGATTGCCCGCCGCTGGGCGCGGGAGAGACGGCACAAGGGCCGATGGCGGCGGCCATCGGCAATGCGGTGCGCCGCGCCTTGGGCGTGCGGCTGCACCACATGCCGTTCACACGGGATCGCATCGTCGAAATGTTGGAATGAACGTCGGAAACATCCGGAGCACCTGCGGTCGGGTGCCCGGTCCGCCGTCGGAGGGATGGATATGAAGCTAGCCAAATATCAGGATCAAACGGGCGAACATTGGGGCAGCGTCGATGTCGACGCAGGCACGGTGCACCAGATATCGGGCGCCTTCGAGACCTGGGCGCCGGCGGTTACCGACGCGGGCCCGGGCGTCCTCGACTTCATCGGCGATCCGGTTTCGCTCGCCGCGGTCCGGCTGTTGGCGCCGCGACCGCCGCGGGGGGAGATCCTCTGGGTGGCGCTGAATTATCCCGATTGGCCCAAGCCCGAAGACGCCGATCCACCGGTGTTCCAAAAGCCGCGCTCGGCGATCATCGGCCCGGGGGACGAGTTCCGCTATCCGGCGCTGATCAAGAAGCAGACCCAATGCTATTTCTGTTACGAGACCGAACTTGTCGCTGTGGTCGGCGCATCGCAGATCGACGATCCGGCCCGGGGCAGCCGCGACATATTGGGCTACACGATTGGCATCGGCGGCGCGCTACGCAACGTTCGCGTGGGTGCGGTCGGGATCGATCTCGTGGCGTTGCGTTCAGGCAAGCACACCTCCTCGCTCGGTCCCTGGATCGTGACGAAGGACGAATTTCCCGACGGCCGACCGGCGGTTGAATTCACGACCCGGATCAACGGCGTCGTGACGCAGGAAGGCGACACCGGCGACATGCTGTGGGACATGGACCGAATCGTCCACGAAGTCGGCCATCGCCTGCGCCTGTCATGCGGCGACGTCATCTACACCGGCACCACGGGCTATGTCGGCGCGCCCGATGGCATCTTCCATCCCGGCGACCGGATCGAGGCCACCATCGAAGGCATCGGAACGCTGTCGAACAGCATGGAAACCAACGATCCCTATGCGGTCCATCCCAGCCAGCGGCTGGGCGGCGAGAACCGCGTTCCCAACATCTATCCCACACCATTGTGGCGGAGGGCCCCCCAATGAAGATCGCATATTATCTGGATTCCGGCGTGCGCCTGTGGGGCGAACTCGATCTGGAGGCGAACACAGTGCGCCCGTTCGAAGGGCGCTTCGAACAATGGGCGCCTGCCGTCACCGAAGCGGGCCGCGACGGCGTGAGCTTTGCGGGGGGGGCGATATCGCTTGATTCGGTAAAGCTGCTCGCCCCGGTCCATGAGACCGCCGAGATATTGGGCACCGGCGTCAACTATGCGACGCATGGTCTTCCCCGCCATGGCGCAGACGTGCCTTTCTACATGCGGCCGCACTCGGCGATCGCCAATCCCGGAGAGGATCTGGTCTTTCCGGATATCATCAAGATCCAGCCCAGATGCCGCTTCTCCTATGAGCTCGAACTGTGCGTTGTGATGGGACGCGAGGTCGGCGATCCCGATCACGGCATTCGCGATGTGCTGGGCTATGCGGTCGGCAATGACGGCCGCTTGGTCTTCCAGCGGCCCAATTTCATCGGCATGGACATGACCGGCAGCAAGTGCGGTTACAAGGGATCGTCGGTCGGGCCCTGGATCGTCACCAAGGACGAGATTTCCGGCGACACCCAACCCGATATCGAGATGACGATGCGGATCAACGGGGTGATCACCCAGCAAGCCCGGACCAGCGCGATGAACAAGGACATCAGCGCACTGATCTACGAGTTGGATGATCGCATCGGGCTCAAGGCAGGCGACATCATCTATACCGGCACCCCAGGCTATATCGGCATCGACACCGGTTTCTATACGCCCGGCGATCTCATCGAGGCCGAGATCGAGGGCATCGGCATCTTGCGCAACCGCATGGAGCACACCAACCGCGATATCGGCTCGAATGCCGCCAAAAGCTCGCACGAGGTCGGCTGGCGCTAAGGATCACGATCGCACCGGGTGGAGCGGGCTCAAGCCCGCTCGCCGTGGAGCATATCATAAGTCTGCGCATAGGGTTTGAGGCCTGCCCAGCAGGCGATGGCACCGAGCAGCGCTGCGGGGAAAGCCACCACGGCCAACGAATGGCCAACGAGCGCTTCGTTCCGAAACACATGGTCGGTCAGCAGCGCAACCATGGTCGGCGCGATGGCGATGCCGATGATCCCGGCGACGAAGGCGTAAGCTGCCACGACCTGACCGCGCATCCGGTTTGGCGTGATATCCTGCGCGATGGCCGGAATGCTGGCGAGGCCCAGCATCAGGCCGAACATCATGATGCCCAGCATCGTCACGCTCATCCAAAGCTGCGGCGCTAGCGGCCACAATGACATCGGCACCAGGATCGCCGACCCCACCATGGCGAGCGGCAGCCGTGCTCCAGCCACCCGCCGGCGGACCAGCCTGTCGCCGAGGGCGCCCGCGATCAATGTGCCGAACAGCCCCGCCGCCATCATCATGCCGCCCAGGATCGGGCCGGCGCTGGTCGGCGGCAAATTGAAACGGCGGGCGAAGAAGGCCGGCGCCCAGTTCATCGCGGTATAGCCGACGATCGCCATCGCCGACGGGATGGCGAACAATGGCATATAGGCCATCATATTCGCACGGACGTGGCGGATCGCCGAATCCTCCGCGATCGTCTCCCCCATTTCGGATGCGAGCCGCACCTCGCGGCGTTCAGGCTCGCGAACGGTGAGCAGAAGGAAGGCGAGCACCAACCCAGGCATGCCCGCCAGCAGGAAGGCGATCCGCCATGGCGCCTGCAGACCGAGCAGTGGCAGATCGAGGCCGGCTTTGGGAATGATCCGCAGCATCAGCGCGCCGATAGCAAAGGCCGCGCCCTGGCCGATCGCATAAGAAAGATAGAAGGTGCTGATCGCCCGTCCGCGTCGTTCGGGACGAATATAGTCGGCGATCAACGAATATGCCGCGGGGGTCAGCACCGCTTCGCCGATACCGACGCCCATCCGCGTCGCGAAGAAACTGGCGTAGCCGGTCACCAGACCGGCGAGCATGGTCATGATGCTCCACAGTACCACGCCCGCGATCAGCAGATTGCGCCGATTGGTACGGTCGACGAGGCGACCGAGCGGCAGGCCCAGCAGCGTGAAAATGAAAGCAAAGGCATAGCTTTGCGCCATGCTGAAGGCCGTATCGGAAATCCGGAATTCAGCACGGATCGGCGCGACGAGCAGCGCGGGCAACTGACGATCGAGCTGGGAAAATAATGTCAGCAGGAACAGAACCCCGATAACGTACCACGCGACCCGCTCCGGCGGATAAGCCGCGTCTGCGCCAGCCTTATGTCGCTCTCCCACCTATCGCCTCCCCGTTTGATCGTTGTCGTTGCCACGCTCAGCGGCCGGTGAAATGCGGCGGCCTTTTTTCGCCGAACGCCTTGGCGGCCTCGCCTCGATCCTCGGTGGTCAACAGCAACGTGTAGAGATCACGTTCCATCATCAATCCGTCGCGTAGCGGCATCGCGTGCGATGCGTTGACCGCGCGGCGCGCGAACGTCGTTGCTATTGGCGGCTTGGCTGCGATGTGCTGCGCCAGCACCAGCGCCGCCGCGGGCAGTTCGGCGCGGGTCTCAACCCAGCGGGTGACGAGGTTGAGGCGTCTGGCTTCGACAATATCGATGCGCTCGTTGGTCAGGATCATGTCCATCGCCGGGCCAATGCCGATGAGTTGGGCAAGCCGCTGCGTGCCGCCCGCTGCCGGCAGCAAGCCGAGGCCCGTCTCGGGCAATGCGAACCGCGCGTCGGCCGAGGCGATGCGGATGTCACAGGCCAGCGCCAGTTCCAGTCCGCCACCCATGCAGATACCGTGGATCGCGGCAATGGTCGGCGTCTTCAACGCCAGGAAGACATCGATCCACGCATTGGCGGTCAAGCGCTTATGGCTGTCGATGTAACTTTCCGGCGCGCGTACCTCGCGGATATCGGCGCCGGCGCAGAAGCCCCGATCACCAGCCCCCGCGATCACGATGGCGCGGATCGCGTCGTCCGCGTCGAGGGCGAGCAGCGCATCGGGCAGCCCGGTGCGCAGGCTGTCGTCGATTGCGTTGATCCGTTCGGGACGATTGAGGGTTACGAAGCCCACCAGCCCGTGGCGCTCGACGATCAGCGACGGCGAATCCTTGACAGGGGAAATATCCGCGGACAGCGGGTCTAACTGGCTCGGCTGCGTCATTTTTCCTGTCTTCCTTCAAGCAATCCATTCAAGGCGCCGCTACAGTCCCGTTGGCGAAATCGGCCTAGAGCGGGCGACAGCCGGCCTTGCCGGCAACCGGGGAGAATGGGATGGATCTGAAACTCAAGGGTCGCCGCGCATTGGTGACGGGCGGCGCCACCGGCATCGGCAAGGCCATCGCCACCGCGCTCGCCGCCGAAGGCGCGCACGTCGTCATCGCCTCGCGCACCAGCGAAACGCTGGAGCGCACCGCCGAAGAACTCCGCTCGGGCGGCAATGCCCATATCCACGGCGTGGTGGTCGATACGGGGAATGATGCCTCGGTTGAGGCGATGGCCGCCGAAGCCGCGCAATTGCTCGGCGGGATCGACATCCTCGTCAACGCGGCGGCGCGGCGCGCGGGCTCGAAGCCGCCGCCAGGGCTGCTTGACAGCACGTCGGACATGTTTTGGGATGAAATGAACATCAAGGTGCTCGGGTATCTGCGTACCGCGCGCGCGGTCGCGCCGGCGATGATCGCGCAACGCTGGGGCCGCATCATCAACATCGGCGGGCTCGCGGCTCGCCACGCGCAATCGGCGATCTGGTCGGCGCGCAACGTGGCGGTTTCGGCGCTGACTAAGAATTTGGCGGATGAGCTTGGCGCCCATGGTATAAACGTCACTGCGGTCCACCCCGGCTCGACGCGCACCGAGGCGACCGCCACTATCTTCGCGGAGCGCGCCGCCAACGCCGGCATCAGCCCGCAGGAGATCGAAAGTCGCATCGCCGGCAATGTTGCCATCGGCCGTATCGTCGATGCCGCCGAGGTCGCGGATGTCGTCGCCTTCCTCGCCTCGCCGCGCAGCGTGGCCATTTCCGGTGAGTCGATCGCGGTCGGTGGCGGGTTCAAGGGCCCCATCTATTATTGACGGGCCCACGCCGCGCTACCCGATGTCCAGCGCGACCAGCACGCGCGACACCATGTTGTACATCGCGATCGTGCCGATCAGTTCGACGAGATGGGTCCGGTTGTCCAGCGCTTCGGCGATGGCCCCATAGGTCGCATCGCTCACCTTGACGTTGCGGGTCATCTCGATCGCCAGGCACAGCGCGGCACGCTCGGTCACGCTGAACAACGTGCCATTTCCGGCAGCGGCATCGATATCCGACAACGCATCGAGCTGCTCCTGCCGGCCGCCGGCCGCAAGAAACACGGGCGCGTGCTTTTCGACCTCATAAGGCGCGCCGTTCAACATGCCGACCGCGCAGATTGCCAGTTCGCGCAACGTCGCGGACAGCGAAAGTTCGTGCCGCACGGCGCGCGCAATCTCATTCCAGCCACGCGCGAAGGCGGGGGCGTTCAATATCGCCCGGTCGGCCTCGTTGAGCACGCCGCCTTCCCGCCGCGCGCGGAACGCGTCGACCAGTATCCCTGGTTCGGCAATGTCCGGCGGTACGAGGGGCAATCGCGGCGGCGTCACGGCGTCACTCGGCCCCGATCAGGGGCGATGGAGGATATGGGCGTGGCGAATGAGATCAGCCCACTCTCCTTCCCGCGACGTGACGATCACATGCTCGCCGGGATGGACATAGGTCGTCAACTCGTCACGCGGGCACCATTCATGGTACAGCGCGTTCCCCGGCTTGCCCCGGCAGAAGGTCTGGTCGTTGACCTTCATGTTGACGGTATCTCCGCCCTCGGTCTCGATGGTGATGAGGTCGCGGCTGATTTCCCTGACCGTGCCGATAAACGGAATCGGCCCATCATTGGGCATGAGCCGGAAGTCCATCGACATGCGAAAGCGGTCCGAATGATTGCGCAGGCCGGTGTGCGGCGTACGCTCGTCGATAATCAGCAGGTCGCCCAGCTGATAGTCGGCCCGCACCCAAGCGTCTTCGGGAATGGCATCGTCGGGGATCAGGAACATTGGCGGCGCGGCGCTGTCATGCAGATAGCCCCGCTGGTGCACGCCTTCGGCGATCGTCATCCCGCCGACATCCTCGTCAATGTCGTCGAGCGGTATCCAGCAAATGGTGAAGTTGACACCTTTGTTGAAATAGCCGTCCTGGTGGACGAGCTTAAAGCGCGAGGTGCCGTCGTCGGCGCGCGGCGGCGAGACGCGATAGACAATCAGCGGCAGCCAATAAGGCTCATGCCCGAGCAGATTGACGAAGAAGTCGTTGATCGCAGGATGGGCGCGGAAATCACGCCAAGGCGCGCGTTCGGTCAAAAGCTTCATCCGCTCGACGAAATCGTCCAATGGCGCACCGTTCCACTTCGGCACATCCGCATCCTTGTCAATCAGGCCGAGATCGCGCAGCACCTCCATATAACTTTCACGCAGTTGTCGCACGGCATTCTTGTCCAACACATCTTTGAAGAACCAGTAGCCGTCACGGTCCATCGCTTCCTGCAATGCTGCGCGATCGCCGATAATATTATTAGAAACCTTCAACTGACGCATCGTGCGCTCCACAATCTTTTCACGACGAAAACCAAGGGATGCTAGCACAAAGGCGGAAGGTGAAAACTACGACGATAGTGTTTAGATAATCCGGATTCCCAATGTAATGGATCGACCGCCTGCAGCACTGCAGTGGTGCCACGCGCTTGCCCGGAGTCCAGGCTCTGCCGGTGATCGAGACTCCAATGCCGACGTTCCGTGCGGCCTCGCAGAGCGCGGGATCGCGGCCTGAATCCCGCCAGGCTAAGCGAAGATAGTGGCTCATACGACGCCGTCCGCATCAATTGCGAGGCACCTTCCTTCCACCCTGCCGATTTTTGGCGGACGCGCACCTGATCTTTTCCGCTAATCGGCGGCTTTCGCTTTAAGCTCGGCCCGGATGTCCGTCGCGCCCTCGTCGATTTCGGGAATGGGGTGCCGCAGCGGAAGGCATGCGCCATCGACCTCCAGCAGGAGCGCCGGCAGGCGGGTCGAGCCGCCGCCGGGAAGATCGAGATCGTACAGCCCGCCGGATTCGACGGGATGCGCGTCGTCGAATATGTCGTCGGGCCGCACGATCGGCGCGAACGGCAGACCCGCCTTTTCCAGGCGCTCGATGATCGCAGAGCGATCCATGGCCGCAAACAGGGCCCTCACCCTGGGTAAAATGCGATCGCGCGCCAATAGTCGGCGAACCGGCCGACAGGCAGATGGCTACCGTAATGGAGATTGTCGGCGATCGAGGAGGCTATCTCGGCCTGGGCGCGAGACTTGCCAGCAAAGTTGTCCATCGCGGTCATCGCGCGATCGATGCTTTGCGCGCCGCGCGCCCGGCTGCTGCTGCCATCCGCGTAGGTCCAAGCCCAATCGGCCAAAGCGTAGGCCTTGTTCGCCGCGTGTGCTTCCGCCGAAGCTATGGGCGAGCCGGCGCAACGCCATATCCGGGGCTGCCCCGGATATGGCGCTCACCAGAATGGCGGCGTAAACCAGATTTCGGGTTTGCCGAAGCGCACCGACACTTCCTCCAGAGCCTCTATGGACCACTTTCAGGAGGATACATCTTCGGTAGTTGCCCAATTAAGAATACATCATATCTTCGATTTCTATTGCTCTATCAATAAGACGGACTTCCCCCGTTCGGGGGATGCGTGCCCTACGCCCGATCTGCATTGGAGGCCGGGTGGCGATCATCCGCCACTCTTTTTGGGGGATAAACATGAAAAACATGGCTTTTCTAGCGCTGCTTGCGGCTGCCGCCACGACGCCGGCACTGGCTGCGGACGGCGATGGCCAAGGTTTCTACGTTCAGCTTCGCGGCGGCTATCAAGGCATTCAGAGCCCGAAAGGCACGTTTTTCGATGAAGCCGGCACCTTTGGCGGCAGCGAAGTCGCTGACGCGGTTATTCCAACGGGATCGGACACCGTGGGTGTCAAGTTCCATGCCAAAGGCGGCGCTACCATCGGAGCGGATCTCGGCTATGATTTCGGGCCGGTGCGTGCCGAGCTTGGGCTGACCTATGGACGCAACAAACTCAACGGCATCACCATCCGATCGATCAACGGCGCCGCTCCGTCGGGGCTTACCGACGCCGATGCGCAGGATTTTTGCGACTATCTGGCGGGCGGCGAGGAAGGGCCAACATGCACGATCAAGAATGGCAACGACGTGTCATCCGGTGGCAGCTTTGCGAAGCTGCGCCAGATCGGCGCCATGGCTTCGCTTTGGTATGACATTCCCACGGGCTTGCCCATCGAACCCTATGTCGGAGCCGGCATTGGCGCCGTCGGCTATCATGTCGAGACAGCCGACGACGGCGATGGCAAGGTGCGCTTCGCCTGGCAGATTGGCGGAGGAGTCGCCTACAAGCTGAACAGCCATATCGCCCTGACGGTCGATTATCGCTACCGGCAGGTGAAGGGAGCGACCTTGTTCGCCGAAGACGGCGCGGGGCTGGCGCTCGGTTCGCTGCATACCTCCCTCCTCAGTGGCGGCGTGCGTTTCACTTTCTGATTGCATCGAGGTCGGGCGATCCATTTAAGGAAAACCCGGCCTCGGCATTCGAGGGCGAAGCACCAAACGCATTGCTATGGGGGGTAGCGCGTGAATCAGGGCAGCCGGGGGCCAGCAATCGATCTCGATGGACTATATGCCGCCATCGACGATGATGACGCGCTCGCGGTGCTGGCGGTTTCGATCGCAAGGGCATGCGGAACGCGATCGGCCATGGTCAGCTATGACAATGCCGATACCGGCTTTCGGCTGGCGACGATGAATTATTGGCAGCCTGATGCCTATCTACGTTATTTCGAAGAATATATGGGCGTCGATCCCTGGCTTGTGGCGGCCAACGCACTGGGGGAGGAAGTTAGCGGCCGGGCCTTTCGCTTCGACGAGATAATGCCGCCCGGCCAGTTCGTTCAGACATCGCTGTACAACGATCTGTTTCGGCCTCTGGGAGACGACACGGGGCGATTACTGGGCTATCTTCCGCCGCGTGGGCCGGATGCATTGACGATGGGCGTTCATCGGGCGCTCACCGATGCACCCTTCACGCCTCTGGACGCCGCCCGTCTCGACGAGGTTCATGGCCATACCCGGCGCGTGCTCCATCTCCGCACGCTCCTGAATAGCGAACGGCGCGAAAACCGGCGTATGCAGGTCATGCTCGATGCAAGCGATCGTGCCATGCTCCTCGTGGACAAGCGGATGGCTATCCTGCGCGCATCGGCGGAAGCGATATCCAGCCTTGATCTGCGCGATGGGCTCTCCTGTCGGCAAGGCAGGTTTTATATCGACAGCAGGACATTGGACAGCGACGTGCGCGCCGCCGTTCATGCGACCATTGATCGGCTGCCTGTTATCCGTTCCGCTTTCCTGTGTATCCGCCCTTCCGGCCGATCCGCCTTCCGCCTTCTTGTTCTTCCAGCCGGCTTGCAGGGCGACGCCGGTGCATTGATCGTGATCGATGACGTGGAGCGCCGGCACGATGACGGAGACCGGCTCCGGTGGCTGCGCGAGGCGTATAATCTCACAACGGCCGAGACAAAGCTTGCCGAGGGACTGTTGATGGGAGAGACGCTGGACGAGATAGCGGCGCGGCGCATGGTAAGCCGTGAGACGATCAGAACCCAGCTGAAGGCGCTTTTTTCAAAAACAGGAACAAAGAGGCAAACCGATCTGGTTCGGCTTTTGGGTCAAATGCCTGCTCTCACAAAAAGATAACCCCGCCGTTCCGCGCTCGACCCTGCTGCGCCACCGGCCGTCACCAGCGCGTCATGAGTGCAAGGAGCAGTTCCCGGCCGACCTGCGCGCCGACCGCACCGATACCAGGCGCGCGTGGCCGCTCCCGCTCATAGCCGTTGCTGCCCGCTATGAATCGGCCCGGACCGCCTCGCGGTGGATTGCCGCCTGTGACGAAATTAGCCAGCAAAGCGCCGGATCGGACGTCTTTCACATCTACCCGGAATGCATAGCCGCTCGGTGCCGACGCATCAGGCGTCTGGAGTATTTCCACCAACAGGTCTGCCTTTCCCGTCAACGCCGCGCTTTCGGCGGCCACCGCATCGCCTCCTCCGGCCATGCCTGCCGCTGTCGCACGGATCGCCATGGTACGATCGACCAGCCGCACGCCATTGGCGAGCATTGCCCGGTTAAAGCCCTCCTCCGCGTCCCAGTCGGCGCGCTCCGACAGCCCCTCGCGCTTGCCTTCGTCGCTTCGGTGCAACCCCAGCCGCGTGCTGCTGTCGGTCGAGCGATCGCGCGTGATGGTCCTGCCGTCGGGATATAGCGTCAGATCCTCGGCTTCGTGCATGTCGGACTGGCTGTCTGAACGAAGCTCGTAGCTGGATGTCGTCGAGTCGGTCAGCGAACGGTTCCAGAATACCACCATCCGTGGCGACTTATGGCGCTGATAGGCGCTGGCGAAGCCAGCCAGGCTTCCCGAAGGATCGGAAGCCGGCGCACGGGGCGGGGGCGTCGCTACCGCGGGCAAGCCCTCCCTATATTGAGCGTTCGCGCCGCCCCCGCCAAGCAGTGCAGCCAACGATAGCGTGATCAATTTGCGAGTCATTGGAAAGCACTCCCATTCCCGCGCGCGCTCGGGAACGGAGCACCGGCCTCTGAACCGATCAACGACGCGCCGCGCGCCGGTGGCACCCGGCTTGTCGCAGGTTCGGGCGGCAGGTTGGGCCCAGGCCCCGCGCAGCCGGCGAGGAGCGTTCCGGCCAGAATGACGGCGAGCGTGGAAATGCGGCCGCTCACTGCGCCTGCCTCATTTCGACCAGATAGTAAGACACGTCCTGGCGGGCCATCGACCTTTCCTCATACACGCCCGTCCCGTAAGCCGGGACATGGACGGTCTTCCAGGTGGAAACCGGCTCTGTCGGGATCTGCGCGTTGTTCATGAAGGACGAGCGTGCCTCGATCGAA
>Ga0182749_1002656_pt1 | contig 12946 bp, 13 predicted proteins | sample eDN3rd37CKraftMG_FD_128875 | JGI IMG/M metagenome (GOLD analysis project Ga0182749, IMG submission 128875) | Enriched Miracle-Growth compost microbial communities from Emeryville, California, USA - eDNA 3rd pass 37_C Kraft MG (version 2) (version 2) ...
CGGTCCCGCGCGGGCGGCGCGCGCGCTGGCCGAGCGTCCGGATCTTCTCGATCAGTTCGCGGCGGAAATTGTCCGAGGTGCCGGCGTCGCGCGGCGACGACGGCTTGGGGATGTAGTCGGCGGCGCCGAGCGCCAGTGCCTTCAGGCTGATCTCGGCGTTCCGGCGCGTCACCGTCGAGGCCATGATGACGACGAGGTCGCGCTTCTTCGCCAGCAGCAGCGGCAGCGCCGACAGCCCGTCGAGCTCCGGCATCTCCACGTCGAGCACGATGACGTCCGGACTGGCGCGCTCGATCTCCTCGACCGCCTCGCGGCCGGTGCGCAGCAACGCGACGACGTCGAGATCGGGCTCGGCCGTCACCCAGCGCGCAAACAAACCGCGCACGACCGCGGCGTCATCCACGATCATGACGCGCATGCGCTTGCGCGCAGCAGGGTCGAGCGGTGTCGTTGCGGCCAGGGCGTTCATCGGGGCGTCCGCCGGAATGTGCTAGAGAAGTCCGACTTCCTGGAATTTGGCCTCGACGATCTCGCGGTCGAACGGTTTCATGATGTATTCGTTGGCGCCGGCGTGCAGGGCCCGCGCGATGTGCGCGACGTCGTTCTCGGTCGTGCAGAACACGACCTTCGGCCCGTCGCCGCCCGGCATGCGCCGCAGCGAGCGCAGGAATTCGTAGCCGTCCATCTTCGGCATGTTCCAGTCGAGCAGGATCGCCTCCGGCAGCCCGCGCTTGCAGACGTCGAGCGCCTGCTCGCCGTCCTCGGCTTCCTGGATGCGGAATTCGAGGCCCTCGAGGATGCGCCGCGCGACCTTGCGGATAACGCTGGAGTCGTCAACGATCAGACAGGTCTTCATCTCGTGTCCTCAATCCTTGAGCGGTCATGCCGCCATCGATCGCACGTCGATATCGAGCACGCGCTCGACGTCGATCACCATAAGCAGGCGGTCGTTGAGCCGGTGGATTCCGGCCGACACGCGGGCGAGCCGCGGGTCGAGGTTCACCGGATTGGGCTCGCGCGTTTCGTCGCCGAGCCGCAGAACTTCGCCGATCGCATCGATCAGCAGGCCGTAGGATTCCCCGCGCGTCTCGACCCCGATCGCGAGCGGCGCCTTGCCGGCTTCCTCCGTCGCCAGGCCGAGCCGCCGGCGCATGTCGATCAGGGTGACGATGCGGCCGCGCAGATTCAAAACGCCCGCGATCTCCGGGGGCGCCAGCGGCACCTGCGTCGGCGCCTCCGGAATGAACACGTCCTGCACGCGCAGGATCGGCAGGCCGATCAGCTCGCCGCCGATCTCGGCGGTGACGTATTCGCGGATGGTGCCGTTATCGCCGTTCATGCCGCCTGCCCGAATTCACCCTGTTCCTTCAGCGCCGCGATCAGGCCCTGCCGGTCGAATTTCGCGACGTAATCGTGGAAGCCGACCTCGCGGCCGCGGGCGATCGCCTCGGCCGAGACGATCGAGGAGAGCGCGATCACCGGCAGCTCCGCACTGCGCGGATGCCGGCGCAGCGCCTGCGTGAGCGCAAAGCCGTCCATCTCCGGCATCTCGATGTCGGTGATGACGATATCGACGGGACGGCCGTCATCGATATGGGCGAGCGCCTCGGCGCCGGAGCCGACGGCGGTGACGTCGAAGCCGGCCGCCTGCAGCACCGGCGCCAGCATGTTGCGGAAGAAGGGCGAGTCGTCGACCAGCAGGATGGCGCGGCGGCGCACCACGGCCGGACGCTCCTTGCGGCGGAACCAGTCCTCGAATGCGAGCGGCAGGAAATGGCCGACGTCGACGATCTCCGTCGCCTGGCCCTTGATGATGGCCGAGCCGAGCACGCCCTCGGCGCCGCCGGCGATCTCGATGTCGAGACGGTCCTCGACGATGTCGACGATCTCGTCGACGATGAGCGCCATCGAGCGGACGCCGTCGGAGAAGACGAGCAGCGGCTGCGCGCCTTCGCTGCGCACGCGCACGCGCTCGTCCATGGCGACGAGCGGCATCAACTGGCCGCGATACTGGATCATGTGGCGGCCGTTCGACAATTCGATCTTGTGCGCGTCGATCTCCTCGAGGCGCGTGACGAGCGACAGCGGCACCGCTTTCGGCTGGTTCGAGCCGGCGCGGAAGAGGAGCAGCGACGTCGCCTCCTCGGCACGCTCCGCGCGCGCGGTGTCGGCCGCCGCGGCCGCGCCCTGCAGATGCGTCGTGGCGGTGCTGCCCAGCGCCTGGGCGATGCCGTTCGGATCGACGATCATGATCACCGATCCGTCGCCGAGGATGGTGTTGCCGCAGAACATGGCGATGTGGCGCAGCATGCTCGACATCGGCTTCACCACGATCTCCTCGGTGTGGAAGACCGCGTCGACGACGATGCCGAAGGTCTGCGTGCCGACCTGCGTGACGACGATGAAGCCGCTGTCGAAGCCGGCCGGGCCCGCCGGCGCGATGCCGAGCAGATGGCTGAGCCGGGCGACCGGCAGGAGCTTGTCGCGCAGGCGCAGCACCGCCGTATCCCTGATGCGCTCGATGCGATGCTCGCTGCCGCCGTGCGCGCGCACGAGCTCGACGACCGCGAGCTGCGGAATGGCGAAGCGGTTGCCGCCCGCTTCCACGATCAGCGCCGAGACGATGGCGAGCGTGAGCGGGATCTTCACCGTGAAGCTGACGCCGACGCCGGGCACCGAACGCACGTCGATGGTGCCGCCGATCTGGTCGATATTGGTGCGCACCACGTCCATGCCGACGCCGCGGCCGGAGATGCTGGTCACCTCCGTCGCGGTCGAGAAGCCGGGCGCGAAGATGAATTTGTGGATCTGGCTTTCGCCGAGCTTGTCGAGCTCCGCCTCGCCGGCGAGGCCCTGCGCCAGCGCCTTCGCCTTGATCCGCTCGGTGTCGAGGCCGCGGCCGTCGTCGGCGACCTGGATGATGATGAAGCCGCCCTCGTGCCAGGCGGAGAGGCGGATGTGCCCGCGCTCCGGCTTGCCGGCGGCGCGCCGCTCCGCCGGCGTCTCCAACCCGTGATCCGCGGAGTTGCGCAGCATGTGCGTGAGCGGATCCTTGATGAGATCGAGCACCTGGCGGTCGAGCTCGGTCTCCGCGCCCTGCATCTCCAGCTCGATCTGCTTGCCGAGCTCGTTCGACAGATCGCGCACGATGCGCGGCAGCTTCTGCCAGGCATTGCCGATCGGCTGCATGCGCGTCTTCATCACGCCTTCCTGCAGCTCGGCGGTGACGTTGGACAGCCGCTGCAGCGGCGTCTTGAACTCGGAATCGTCGTGGCGGCGGCCGATTTCGAGCAACTGGTTGCGCGTCAGCACCAGCTCCGAGACCATGGTCATCAGCCGCTCCAGCGTCTCGACCGACACGCGGATCGACTGGTTGGCCTGCTTCTGCTCGTCGTCCTTGACCGAGCCGGCAAGCGGCGCGCGGCGCTGCGGCGCCTCGACCGCGGTGGCGCGGAAGGCGCGTTCGAGATCGTCGAGCGAATCCTCGCCGGGCAGCAGCGGCCGTTCCAGCACCTGGTGCACGAGCGTGCCGACGGTCTGGTCCGCCGCCTGGGCCGGCTGTTTGGGGTCGAGCCCGGCGGCCATGCGGGTGAGGCCCGCGATCAGGTCGTCGTCGCCGCCGTCGGGCTCGCGCTGCTCCTGCTCGAGCGATTCGAGGATGCGCTTGATGCGGTCGATGGTGGCGAGGATGAGCGTGACGGCCTCGCTGGTCGCCGGCACGCCGTCGCGGAAGCGCCCCATCAGCGCCTCGGCGGCATGCGCCAGCGCCTCGAGCCGCGGCAGGCCGAGGAAGCCGCAGGTGCCCTTGATGGTGTGAACGAGGCGGAAGACGTTGTTGATGATGGTCGCGTTGGCCGGGTCCTGCTCGAAGCGCACGAGCTCGACGTCGACGACGTCGAGACTCTCGTTCGTCTCGGTCACGAACTCGCGCAGCAGGTCGTCCATCGGGAAATGCCTTCACCGGCGCGCCTGCGCGCCCCGCCCAGGTCCATTCGGAGTGGGGCCAGTGTGTCGGCGAAGGGTTTAATTTTGGTTGCAGAAAACCCCGGTGCTGCAACCCGTTAGGCAGTCGTTAACCGCCCTGGCGCGCCGTGATCACCGCGGCCTCGCCCTCCATCGCCGCCGAGGCCGTCAGGCCGCAGGCGCGCGCGAGCAGCCCGGCATAGAACGGCTGGATGCGGTGGGCGTCGAGCGACTCTTCGCCCATCTCGCCCGAAATCAGGGCGGCGTTCGGCGGCACCTTGGCGTTGGTGCCGGTGGCGCTCACCTTGAAGCCCATCGTCTCGCCCTCGCCGAGCGCCTCGATGACGAGCCGGCCGCCGCGCGGAATGCCCTGCGCCGCGATCAGCAGCATGTTGAGCAGGAGCTTGACCCGGTTCTTCGGCAGCAGGAGCCGCGGCAGGTGCCAGTCGATCTTGGTCTTCTCGTCCTCGAGGAAGCCGCGGGCGACCTTCTCGGCGTCGCCGGTGTCGATCTGCGCGCCGGCGGAGCCGGCGGCGCCGAAGGCGATGCGGCAGAACTGCAGCTTGGCCGAGGCCGTGCCGGCGCTCTTCTTGATCAGGTCGAGGGCGAATTCCTGCGTTTCCTCGTCCTTGGACTCGGCCAGCACCTCCAGGCCGTTGACGATGGCGCCGACGGGGCTGATGAGGTCGTGGCAGACGCGCGAGCACAACAGGGCCGCGAGGTCGAGCGCTTCGATCTGGCTTCCGGACATGAGGACGTCTCCGCTGGGCTTGCGCTGAACCGCGAAACGCGCGAATCGACGCGTCCATGCGGCGTCACGGCCATACACTGCGCCCGCCGCGCGCGCCAAGGACCAAACGGACCGTGATGACGACGAATAAGACCGCATCCGAGATCACGCCTGCCATCGCCGTGCGGCTGCTCGACGATCTGACCGCGATCGTCGCGCGCGCGGCCGCCGCGACGCTGGCAAGGCCGGTCGCGGAGATCGAACGGCGGCTCAAGCCGGACCAGTCGCCGGTCACGGCGGCGGACGAGGCGTCCGAGGCAGTGATCCTGGAGGGCCTGGCGCGGCTGCTGCCGGGGCTCGCGGTGGTGGCCGAGGAGAGCGTCGGCCGGGCGCCGGCCGATCTCGGCACCAGTTTCGCCATCGTCGATCCGCTCGACGGCACCAAGGAGTTCATCGCCGGGCGCGACGAGTTCACCGTCAATCTCGCCATCGCTACCGACGGCGTCCCGGTCGCCGGCCTGATCGCCGCGCCGGCGCAGGGCGTGCTGTGGCGCGGCGTGCCCGGCCACGGCGCCGAGCGGCTGAGCATGGACTGGGCAACCGGCCGCATCGCGACGCGCGCGGCGATCCACACCCGGCCGGCGCCCGAACGCCTCACGGTCGCGATGTCGCGCAGCCACATGGATAAAGAGACGCAAGCCTGGCTCGGGCGCTTTGCCGCGACAGAGCCTTATGCCTGCGGCTCGTCGGTGAAGTTCTGCCATATCGCCGAGGGCAAGGCCGACCTCTATCCGCGGCTTTCGCCGACCAGCGAATGGGACATCGCCGCCGGTTGCGCCATTCTCGCCGCGGCAGGCGGCGTGGTGAGCGACCCGCAGGGGCGGCCGCTGCGCTTCGGCTCGGGCGGCAAATTCCTGGTGCCGGGCTTCATCGCCTGGGGCGACCCGCAGCGCGCGGCGCGGGGCTGAGCCGGTCAGCGGCCGATCGACCGCCTGACCTCGGGCCAGTTGCGCTCGGCACGTTCCAGGACGCGCCCCGGGCCGGCCAGAAAGGCGGCGCGGTCGGCCTCGCTGTAGAAGAGGTAGAGCCGCTCGCCGACGATCGCCCAGAAGGCGGGATTGCCGGCCACCGACCGATCGCGCGCGACGCCGACCGGATCGTAGCCGCCGAAGCCCGGCACATAGGGCTCCGGGTTCTCCTTGAAGGCGGCGCGGTTGCCGACGTTGCGGAAGCGCCAGACCGCCCCGGCATAGCCGAGCTCCAGATCGGCGCGACCGGCCTGCGCCTCGCCATCGGTGAAATAGGAGACGGGATCGAAGCCGGAGAGCGCCAGCCCTGACCCCGGGTTCACAACCAGCGGCTCGGCGCGGACGCCTCCGGCCATGGCCGTGGCGACCAGGAGGGCAGTCGCCAGCATCCTGATACCGGACCTTGCCGGCTGCCGTGCTGCGGTCATAGTCGGTGGCGACATTCGCTGGCGATTCGGGCGTATCCGTTATGGCGCCGATCCTGCGGCGTCTGGCGTGAGCATCCGGTTAAGGGCTCGGGACCTCTTCAATCCATGGAGTATGCGATGCGCGCGACCCTGCGGCTGGCCGCTGTGACTCTGTGCCTCGTCGGCTTCGGCGCCGACCTGGCCTTCGCCCAGTATGCGCCGCCGCCCGGCCCGCCGCCGCAGCAGCAGCCATATTCTCCGCCACCACAGCAGCAATATTCGCCGCCGCCGCAGCAGCAATACGCGCAGCCGCCGCAGCAGCAGCCTTACGCCCCGCCCGGCCCGCCGCCGCAGCGGCACAGCCGCAACACGTTCTCGCCCGACGAGATCGTGCACGAGGGCCACAAGTTCTTCGGCTCGGTCTCGCGCGGCCTCGCCCAGATCGTCGAAAAGGCCGTGAGCCGCTGGGGCGAGCCGAACGGCTACATCCTCGGCCAGGAAGGCTCGGGCGCCTTCGTGGTCGGCCTGCGCTATGGCGACGGCAAGCTCTACACCCGCAATGCCGGCGACCGCCGCGTGTTCTGGGAAGGCCCCTCGATCGGCTTCGATACCGGCGGCGAGGGCGCGCGCACGATGATGCTCGTCTACAATCTGCCTTCGACCGACTCGATCTACCAGCGTTTCGCCGGCGTCGACGGCTCGGCCTATTTCATCGGCGGCTTCGGCATGACCGCGCTCACGGCCAACAACATCGTGCTGGTGCCGATCCGCTCCGGCGTCGGCCTGCGGCTGGGCGCCAATATCGGCTATCTCAAATTCACGCCGCAGGCGACCTGGAACCCGTTCTGAGCCCTCGCGTCATTCCGGGGCACGCGCGCAGCGCGTGAACCCGGAACCCAGGCGTCCACGACGGCTTCCTTATTTGCACTGGATTCCGGTTTTGCACTGGATTCCGGGTCGCCTCGCCATATCGCGTCGCAGACGCGCTGTGGCGAGGATCCCGGAATGACGGGCTACCGCGACGCAGTGGCGCGTTTAGGTTAATCTCGCCTCGCCCATGGACCCGACGGTATCCCTGTGCGATAGCTGCCATAGTGCTGCACGGTATAGGCGAGTTGGAGCTATTTATGGTTGAGTCGATTATGTATTTTGGGATCGGCTTTCTCGTTGCCGCCCTGATCGGCCTCGTTGTCGTTCCGCTCGTGCACAACCGCGCCGTCCGCCTCACCATGCGCCGGCTCGAGGCCGCGACGCCTCTGTCGATGGCCGAAATCCAGGCCGACAAGGATCAATTGCGCGCCGAGTTCGCGATGTCGACGCGGCGCCTCGAGATGAGCGTCGAGCAGCTCAAGATGAAGAGCACCGGCCAGCTCGCCGAGCTCGGCAAGAAGAGCGACGCCATCAACCGGCTCAAGATCGAGCTCGGCGAAAAGACCGCCACGATCTTCGCGCTGGAAGCGCGCGACAAGGCGCTGCGCGATCAGTTGCGCGCGACCGAGGAAGAGTTCGCCGTCAAGACCAACACCATGCTCGAGGCGCAGCGCGCGCTGACCGAGAAGGAAGCCGAGCTCGCCCGCTTCATGGGCCAGTACGACGAGAAGTCGACGCTGGCGGAAGCGCAGCGCGTCGAGATCGTCGCGCTCAAGGAGCAGGTCGATGCGCTGAAGACGCGGCTGACCGATGCCGGCAACGACCTGCGTATCGTCGAGGAGCGTCGCGACGCCGAGCGCGTGGAGCTGAAGGCGGCGACGCAGGAGCTCGCCGAGGAGCGCGGCAAGGTCGAGAATCTCGGCCGCCGCGTGTCGGAGCTGGAACAGGCGCTGGTGGCGCAGACCACCGAGGCCGAACTGCTCGGCCGCCGCGCCCAGGATCTCGAGAACCGTTTGACCGAGCAGTCGCGGCTGCTCACCGAAAGCGAATTCGAGCTGCGCCAGATCCGCGGTCAGATGGAGACGGCGCACAAGACCGAAGCCGACCTGCGCGCGGCGATCGCCGAGCTGGACGGCCGCTCGTCTTCCGCCAACCAGAAGCTCAAGACCGAAAACGCGCAGCTCCTTGCCGAGCTCGATCACACCAGGGAAGACCGCGACCGCATCGCCCGCGATCTCGCCAATATGAAGCGCGAGACGGAAGAGAACTGGGCCAACGAGCGGGTCGAGAACGCGCTCCTGCGCGAGCGCATCAACGACGTGGCGGCGGAGGTCGCGCGGCTCGCCTCGACGCTGGAAGGGCCGAACTCGACCATCGACGCCATTCTCGCCGCCGAGTCGGCGCGCGACCGGGCGGTGGCCGCGGCCACGGCGCCGGTCACCGTACACGGCGACGTCACCCTGGCGGCGGACGCGCCCGCCGGCGGCAATCTCGCCGACCGCATCCGCGCCCTGCAGTCGCAGTCCCCGCGCGCCGGCGCCGACGAGCCGCAGACGCGGAACTGACACCTCCGGAGCCTGTTGGCCGGGCGCAAGGCGCCGCTTTGCAGACCCGGGACCGCACATTTCGACGGCCCCGAAGCAGCAGCGCGGCACTCCGCTCACGCGTCGCGCCACACCGTATCCGGGGCAAAAACCGGATTGCTTGACCCTCTCCGGCGCATTCCTTATACCCGCCACGCTTGGTGGCCCGGGCGGTTAGCTCAGCGGGAGAGCACACCCTTCACACGGGTGGGGTCGCAGGTTCAATCCCTGCACCGCCCACCATCGGGCCTTGTACACTACACCACCACGACATCGCAGGCGGTCCGCTCAACGCGAGGCCTTCGCCTTGACGCTGCGGCCCGTTTTCGGATCGTAGCGGCCGCCGCCCAGATGCGCGTGCCCCCAGGCCATGACCTGCAGCAGCACCGGCTCGAGCGACCGGCCCTCCTCGGTCAGATGGTAGGCATAGCGTAATGGCCGCTCCTGATAGGGAACGCGCCGCACCAGCCCCCATGTCTCCAGCCGCTTGAGACGGTCGGACAGGATGTTCGACGGCACCTGTTCGGCGCTCGCCTGCAGCGCCTGAAAGGTTTGCTTCCCGTGCCACATCAGGTCGCGGACGATGAGCAGCGTCCACTTGTCGCCGAGCACTTCCAGCGTGCGCGCGATCGAGCAGTTCGAGCGGAAGTCATGCCTGCCCATACATCAAGGTCTCCGTGAGACGCCCTCGCCTCTGGCATCGGCTTCGGCATCGGCATCGGCGCAAGGCCACCCGCCGTGCGCCCGCCGCCTTCGGCGCCGGGGCGGCGACCGAGGCAAATGCGGCGTTGCCGACACTCTACCCGAGCGACTTGCATTTTTAAAGCGTCTCGTCTAGGGTGACTTGCACTTTGCAAGTGACTGGCCCTGCCGCACGCGCGGCAGGCCGCGACATCGCGCCGAACCGGGACTCCACGGCCCATGAACAGGATCGTGCTCGCCCATGCCGCCGCCGCGGCGGCCGCCTTGAGCGCGGGAACGGCGGTCGTCGCCACCCGCTTCGTCGTCGGCGAGACCGACCCCTTGTCGCTCGTCTTCTATCGCTACGTCGTCTCTGTGCTCTGCTTCGCGCCGATCCTGCCCGCGCTGTGGCCTAAGGCGGCGCTCGCAGTCTCCGACTACGCAAGGATCGCGCTGTTCGGGATCCTGTTCTTCGTGCTGTTTCCGTGGGCGTTCAATGCGGCGCTTCTGTACAATCCGGCGGCGCGCGGCGCGGTCGGTCTGGCGACGATCCCAATCCAGACGCTGCTCGTGGCGGCGGCCTTCGGACGCGAGCGGCTGACCGGCGCGAAGGTCGCCGGCGTGCTGCTGGCGTTTTTCGGCATCCTCGTCGCCTTCGGCACGGCCGCATTCGCATACGGCAAATCCGATTCCCTCGTCGGCGACGGGCTGATGCTCGCCGGCGTGTTCTGCGCGGCGATCTATTCGGTGTTCAGCCGCGCGACGCTGATGCGCCACGGGCCGCTGTTCGTGACGGCGCTGGCGATGGCCTTCGCCGTCGCCGCGCTGCTGCCCGTCATCGCCGTCACGCACGGCGGGCTCGCGCTTCCGGCACTCAGCGGCAAAGGCTGGATCGCGGTGATCTTCCTCGGCACGATCGCCGGTGCCGTGCAGTTCTCGCTCTTCATGTGGGCGCTGCGCTGGCTGCCGCCGACGACGACGGTGCTCTATCTGACGCTCAATCCGATCGCCGCAATGGTGCTGGGCATCGTGGTGCTGGGCGAGAGGCTGACCGCCGAGCTGGTCGCCGGCATGGTGCTCGTCCTCGCCGGCATCGTCATCGGCAGCGGCGCCTATGCGATGCGGCGGCCGGCCGGATTGCCGAAGGCGTCCTGAGCCCGCCCGCAGCCCGCGCGTCGCGCGCCTTACGCGAACTTCGCGATCATCATCACGACGACGGCAAGGATGATCAGGCCGGCAAGCACGTCGCCGATCAGCTTGCCGATGCGTTCGGGCATTCCGGTTTCCACTGGCGCATTCGCCATGTCACCCTCCCGTCGTCAGGATTTCCGCCGCGCCGGCGGATCGCGCGTCAGGTTCTTCGCCGCAAGCTCGTCGAGATAGTCCTGCCAGTTCTGGGCGCGGTTGCGGCCGAGCTTGGCCAGATAGCTCCAGTCGAAGATGCCGGTCGAGTGCATGTCGTCGAAGACGAGGCGCACCGCGTAATTGCCGACCGGCAGAACTTCGAGGATGGCCACGTCGCGCTTGCCGGGCACGGTCTTGCGTTCGTCCGGCGAATGCCCCTGCACCTCGGCGCTCGGGCTTCGCACGCGCAGATATTCGGCCGGCAGGTCGAAGCTTTCGCCGCTGTCGAAACTGACGGTCAGGGTTTTCTTGTCTTTGCCGAGGCGGAGCTCGGTCGGCCATGGTTCGCTCATGGACGGTTCTTCTAGCGCGTGCGGTGTCAGTTCACAAATCGCACGATTCCGGCCGGCGCGACGTCGAACCCGCCCAGCTCGCGGGCGCGCGCGACGAAGTCGTCCGAGCGCAGGAAGCGCATCAGCGCCTGCAGCGGCGGGCGGAAGAAGTCGCGCTGGCGCATCAGGAGATCGAACGGCTCCCAGACGATCGGCACGAAGTCGAGCCCGGCCGCCGAAGCGACCGAGCGGGTGGCGATGCCGACATCGGCGCGTCCGGCGCGGATCGCCTGGGCGATGTCGGGCCCGGTCGGGCACACGGGTCCCGCCTGCAGCGCGTCGAGCGTGGCGCCGGCGCGGTTCAGCAGCGCCAGCAGCAGGAGCTGCGCGCCGGCCCCCTTCGGCCGCATGCAGATGCGTGCGTGACGTTCGAGGACGTCCTCGATCGTCCCGATCCGTACGGGGTTGCCGGTCTTGACGAGAAACCCCTGCTCGCGCCGGCAGAAGCCGATCAGCACCGCATCGCCGACATCGCTGCGCGCCTTCAGCGTCGCCACATTGGCGTCCGCCTCCGGGTCGTCGAGCGCGTGCAGATGCATGCCGGCGGCGACCGCCTCGCCGGCGAGGAAGCGGTGCAGCCCCGCCTCGCTGCCGACCGCAAGACTGGCCAGCCCGCTGCCGCTCTCGCGCAACGCCCATTCGAGCAGCGGATCGTGACTGCCGGCGACGATCGGCGCCGGCTGCGGATGCGACAGGCCCTGCGGCCGCTGCACGCTCGAGGCGAGCCAGTGGTCGAGCTCGGCCTTCGGAAAAAGCCAGCGGCCGGTGACCTTGGTGCACGGGATCGTGCCCTCGGCCACCATCTCGTAGATCTTGCGCTCCTTGAGGCGGAGATACTGGGCGGCTTCGGAGGTCGTGAACAGCTGCATGGCGGGAGCCTTGACGGACAGGCAGGAAAGGCTAGCCGAGCGACGACGCGATTGCCATTCAGACGGCCGGCCGCGGCAATGTCGCCAGCCGGGCCTTGAAGTCGAAGGCGGGATCGGCCGCTTCCTCCGGCGCGATCGACTGGCCGGCGCCAAGCAGCCTGCGGCCGAACATGTGGTCGGCGGCGCGGTTGACGGATTCGATGCCGATGAGCCGGTCGCCGGTGAAGCAGAACACCGAGAAGGCGCGCGCCGCGAGATCGCCGCGCACCACGGTGCGTTCGCAGCCGGCGGTCAGCCCGACCATTTGGAGCTTCAGCTCTCTCTGATCGCTCCAAAACCAGGGTATCGCCGCATAGTCGGCCGCCTTTCCGGTGAGGCGGGCGGCGACGCAGCGGCCCTGGTCGACGGCGTTCTGCACGGATTCGAGGCGGATGCGCCGCCCGCTCGCCGCGTCGGGGAAGGAGGCGCAGTCGCCGACGGCGGAGATCGCCGGGTCCGAGGTGACGAGACGGCCATCGACGGCGATGCCGTTGTCGAGCGTAAGCCCGGCCGCCGCCGCGAGCCCGGTCTCCGGCACGATGCCGATGCCGACCAGGACGAGGTCGGCGGGGATCGTCCGCCCGTCGGCGGTCGAGACGCCGGTGACCCGGCCGCCGGCCGTCTCGATGCCGGCGATGCGCGCCTCGAGCATCAGCCGGTTCCCCCAGGCCGCATGCGCCTCGGCGAAGAATTGCGAGACCACCGGGGTGACGGCGCGGCTCATGCAGCGCGCCAGCGCCTCGACCACCGTCACCTCCTTGCCGAACTTGCTCGCCACCGCGGCCAGCTCGAGGCCGATGAAGCCGGCGCCGGCGACCACGATCTTCTGCGCCGAATGGAAGCGCGCCTTGATCGCGTCGGCGTCCACCAAGGTGCGGAGATAGAGCACGCCGTCGGCCTCGGCACCGGGCACCGGAAGCTTGCGGTTCTGCGCGCCGGTGGCCAGCACGAGGTGGTCGTAGGCGAGCGTGCGGCCGGAGGCGAGCGTGACGCGCCGCGCCGCCCGGTCGATGGCGACGGCCTTGTCGCCGGTCAGCACC